>JAABUU010000711.1_pt1 | contig 70017 bp, 66 predicted proteins | sample 5559301 | NCBI WGS metagenome assembly JAABUU01 (sample SAMN10711884, study PRJNA513360) | rock metagenome | isolation source: Antarctica rocks | place: Antarctica: Victoria Land, Richard Nunatak white
CCGCCCCCCCCCCCGCGCCCCCCCGCCCCCCCCCCCCCCCCCCCCCCCCCCCCCCCCCCCCCCCCCCCCCCCCCCCCCCCCCCTCGGAGCACTGAATGTTAATTTGGGGACAGACGGCGGTTTCGAGGTTATTTGGCAGATGGGAAGGTGGAGGAGGGCTTGATGGCGATATCGTTTGAGGTGGTAGAGCTGTGTCTTGGTGCTCTGTTGGGGTTCTACATACTGCCTCGGGATTTTGGTTCCGAATAATGAGTATCACTAGCAAATATTGTTGAGAGCAGTGAATAGCCATGCTTTGAGAGATGTACAGTATGTATGCGCGGGCTGGGTGGCGAAAGTGGGAGGATGCTACAGTACATAGATTTCAAATTACGTTTCTCGAAGATTCAATCCGCTTGAAATTACTCGTGCAACAAATAGCTGACATGGAAAATCTGCGGACGTTGCAGCGAAGAATGAAAAACAACGACTCTCGTTACCATATCCACGATTCTTGAAAAGAACTATCTCGCATCCAGATCATATACGCGTCAGTCGTCTTATCAATCAACTAAAAAACCTCGCCAGCCACGATTTCGATCACAGCCATGCGCTCAGACGACAGCGAGACCCAGAACCCCAGCACGCAAAATCAGCTCCCCCCCTTTCCATAGAAGCCACACCTTTGGTTTTTATAAAATAAAATAAAAACCGAAGCCGGTAGGCAGCTCGGCGGTGCAGCGGATGATAACCGGTCATGCCCTCGTCGCCACATTGCATATGAAAAAATTCACTAGCGGGTTTCTTTGCTCGCAGCCATCTGTTTTTTTTTTCTTCTTCAAATTGAAATCTACTATGCGCAGGTAATAGATCGGAACGTCTCGCAGCTCATTCGCACCTTCGCAGGCTTTGTACCATGCTGTGAGGATATCTTGAGGGGGGTTGAGCTACAGTGTCTTGGCGATTAGCTCGGGGTTGCGGCGGGTTGGAGTGAGCGAGTCAGGGCTTGATGCATGTTATGTCCGTCTCACTGCGGGTTTGTGGGAAAGGGGTTGCGCAGTGGCGGGCGCGGGATGAGAGTTGTGTGCTTGTGGGCTTGTAGATGGGACAGACCCAGTCGTTTCGTATCGTTGAGTGCTGCCGTCGCTTTCGAATCGAGCACAGTTACTCGTCGCTGCACGGGCGCTTTGAAAACATACTCGAGCGCTGTGACGGCTTTCTGTGGAAGGGCGGATGCGAATCTTTTTGCTCTTGGGGTTTCGCACGGCTTTTATCTCCTGTATCCGACACGGTTAGATGAGTCGATGCAGAAGAACCATAGGAATCGAACTTAGTCGTAGGGGTGCCGTGACCATGAGTGTCTTCGACAGCTTGGGCCGTTGCTATCGAGACGTGCGTTAGACCGATGCGCATGATCTTACTCTATCTCGTGTACGCTCATGTATGGCTAAGGTGCGTGTGTGAAAGAATTGGTGGAGGAGCGACCATGTGTTTGTGAGACAGTTCCATTTGGGACAGGCACTCACACACAGGCAATGGTTCTGGAGCACAATCTGTTTAATGGGTAGCATTCCAGACTCACCTGATCGATCCGTGGGACAGCCTCTCCGGGCTTCTAGGTCACTAGCATTGTTGCCATTCTGCTCCTGGCGCCGGCCAGAACCTGCTTCATTTCCGTATTGCGAAACTACTTACTTTACCTTAAAAAAAACACTCACGAAACAGCTCAAGATCGCAACTATAAAATACCCATTGGAGCTAATACCATTGCATCAGCGCTTGGACGAATTGATGACTATGACTGCTGAGAGCCTGAGACGTACTCTCATCCTTGATAGAAATAGAAGTCGAAAAGTATATAAAGATTTGATTCCTCGACTTGTCTGTATGACATGATTAAGTCATCGATCAATCTATGTTGAATCATCTTTAGAGCTTTCAAAAGTGCGATGACAACGACAAGCTCAGCGAGATAGGAGGCATTTTTCTTCATAACGCTGGAGCAGAAAACGACGAGAGTAAAGATATCGAACCCAACATTGTCAGCCGAAATATCGACGGGGGCTGTGGGAATGGAAACATATAGTAACGTTCAGAGAGGTCAACGCGGTCGAGCGAGTAGCGACTCCACGATGAAATTGACTCACGGGTTCTTAGAAAAGATCATGAGGAGCCGTTGCAAGGGATAGCTGGGAGGAACAGAGGGCGGATAAACGGGGTGTGGAAGTATGAAATTTTACTGAGAGGGAGTGCAGGTAATAGGCAGAGGCAAAAACTTCTATCTTCGTGAAGTGTAGTAACAATGTTCACGGGTAATAATGATGGTATTCTCAATTCTGCTGGGAAGTATACGCAGAGGCTTAAATCCTTAAGCGTGTTCTTGTCTTATGCACATCAGATTCTCGATTTCAACGATCGGGTGCCTGTCCAGACAGGTATCTGGCGCGTCCTCTCCCTCATGCGCCTTTTCACCTCGTTTAGAGGCAAGGGAGCTAGGGCTGCCACATCACCAAGATCAATGTCCTCACACGCTGGCATTTTCATTCGCAGACTGCGTGAGCTGATAGGTTTCCCCTCCCCAAATGCCTTGCACGCAGTGGCGCAGCTAGCAAAGCAATGCTTCGATTGTGGCAATTTGCCTAGCAGGACCGCAAACTCGTGCGGCATTCCTTCATATTCCACAGAACCGGCACGCCACACCGTGCAGCTTGGCTGGCAATCGTTCGATTTCCATCGAGACAACGGTCTTCGGTGCCGCAAGCGAACCACATTGGCGGCGCACCACTCCAATCACCTACAGCCACCGGAGAAACCAATTCATGATCGAGAGTTGAACGCAGTAAGGATGTTCGCGCGGTGGGTTTGAGGGCCAGATCTCATCAGCAGGGTATTCTGGCATGAGAGCCGGCTGTACCTGCACCAGAATATCGTGCTCGCCTTTTTCGTACCACGAGGGAAGTACGTCACACTGATCGCACCAACCACTAAAGACGGCGACGCCTGCAGGAAGATGCAACTGAACACACTGCCCATGAAACAGTATCTTGGGGCCTTGCTGTCCCGTTTCTCCACTAAACTCGAGCAGAACTCTTGTCAACGCAAGACCCAGATTAGCCCCAGCGCTGTTCCCGGCAATGACGATGCTTTTCGCTGATACAGGTTTGTGGTGAGTTGGTGAGACCCTGGTGGAGGATAGATGAGACTAGCATAAGCCAGGAGGATGTCAAGCACCGGTGCTGGAAAGGTATTGGTTGGCGCCAGGCGATAGCGGATCGACGCTACTCGCGCTCCAGTCAGGCGGGCCAGGCGAGCAGAAGCAGCGCGCGCGATATTCGGCCGGACTGCCGGTACTAAGGTATACTTTATGTTAGCTTACCAGTAAGTCTTCGGGCTGTATTGAAGCGTACAACAAACCTCCTCCATGGACATAAAGGATGGTCAGATCTCCCTTCCACTCGCTCTCTAGAGCCTGAAGTTTGTCTTGCTCTGATATCTCTGGCTCCGGAGCGTTGTTATCCACACCGGACCGACAGCCAATGAATTCCACGCCCACATCTGTAAGCGGTATCTGTTGTGACGGAGTAATCTTTTGGTCGGCAATCTTTAGCCGTTCGCACACGTGGTACAGTGCATCTCGAAGATGAGTTTCTACGGGCGCACGAAATTTCGTCCTGCTAATCCATATACCTCCTCTTGCTGGGGCATCAACGGGCGATTTAGCCTGCCACTGCGACATGGTTTGCCATGGAGCAGACTTGAATTGACGACAGAATACATCAACCTTCCTCTTTTGGTCCTCGATTGTAGACATGTTGAATCGTCGTTTGGAGTGTCTAAAAGTCTAGGCTCAGGATAAGTTTAGTGAAGATCGAGAGTGAGCTCGAACAGCGGAACGGATATGGATGTTCATTTGTTGTCGGAGCCAAGCAGGTATGGGCTTCCGTATCGGTGCGTAATTTACGATGTTCCTTTTGTAATACAACATGAAAAGTATTCCCACCACTACCTACGGTAAGAGTCAATCAGCGAGTCGCTTCACTATGTATAATACCCGAACCCTACCTCTGGCCGTACTTAGCTACCACCATTTATTCTCACCCGGCGAAGTGAGACAACACTCGGCCATAGACTGAAGCTCCCTTTCAAACTGGTCGAACAAGCGAAAACTGTTTACGCATAAGACAATATAATTCTTTCTCCCCGCACTCGTTCGCCTTACCTTATACGCCGAAGTCGACCAATAACCCACTTTGTATTCCACTATGGCTTCTGAGCGCCTCTTCTCCGCCTATCCCCCTTTCCCCGTCTCCATCCCTATCGCCTCCATTCCACAAATTTCCCTTTCTAAAGTCCTAGCCAACGACCCTATCGAAGCCCAACAAGTCTTTACAGCATGTCGGACGCTAGGCTTCTTCCTTCTAGACTTACAGGAGGAAAAATTAGGGGCGAAGTTGCTGGGAGACATCGAGAAATTATTTGGAGTCACAAAAGACGTCATGGACTTGAGTATAGAGGAGAAGAGCAAATATGCTATCAGACCGCCGACGGTTTTGACAGGGTGAGTTACCAGTGTGTAGGATATCTTAAGGTCACTTTTGTACTTTTGGTTCTGTCTTAAGCCTTCAGAGACCCACAAGTCGTAATTATTGTTATTGCAACATGCAGATCCCGCCTACATGCGCCGAAGGACAGGCAAGGCTGTGAGATGTTCCAACGTATCAACAGAAGATGTTATCAGTGTCTCTTGTGCTAATAACAAATACTATAGGTACAAAGCCCAAGGCGCAATGAAGAACGAAAAGGGCAACCCTGATCGATGCCAGTTCTTCAATGTTGCACAAGACGACATACTCGGCAACGAAGCTCCCCACGCAAATCCTAAGCCAGTCCAGGATAATCGCGAAACATTTCTCTCATTCCTACGCAACGCTCGTTGCATAATCGAGCTTATACTGGAGATTATTGATGCTAAACTTGGCTTAATCAAGGGTACTTTGGCTTCGCTCCAACGCCAAGATCGACCATCGGGTTCGGTGATTCGTATGACTCGGTACTCGCCTTGGTCTCCCACCGAGCAGAATAGTGGCTCAGCTCTCGTTAATCATACCGACTATGGCACAATTACAATGCTGTGCAACATCCTTGGTGGCTTGCAGATCCTTCCGCCAGGTAAGTCATCTTGATCCGTGATAAGGAGAAATCACGCTGCAACATCCTTCGAGTGCTTACAGATCCCATAGGCAGAGCGAACAAAGAGGAGAACTGGCAGTACGTCAAGCCGGTCCCTAACAACGTGATTATTAACCTTGGCGATGCAATGGTCGAATGGACTGGCCAGCTTCTTCGTTCCAACGAGCACCGCGTGACCTTTGCTCCCGGTAACCAAGCTGAGCACCCGCGCTATAGCATCGCATACCTTGTCCGCCCGGAGAAAACGATTTCCATGAAGAGGCTTGTGGGAGGTTATATCCCTTCGGCAGCGGAAGATGGGCAAGAGGAGGTTTTGATGAGTGCGGAGGAATGGGAGATGAAGAAGGCGATGGCGTTGAAGAATGGAGCGGATTGTGCAAAAAGCAAAGGGGGACGAGATTTTAAGATTTCTAATGGGGCAATTGAGGTGATTTAGGAACGGGAACACTGAGCTAGCTACTTGACGGATAAAAACAAAGGCATATTTCTTGGAGAAGATAGATTGTGACGGACTACCCTCTGTTAAGTCTAAAATTCGGCAGTATGTGTCCCTTGAGGGCCCCCTTGAGGGGAAACAAGTTGAGAGCCCTGTTCAAACGTTACCGTCAACGTATCGAAATACTCCGATCGGTTGATCTTACCTCTTTGTCTAAGATAGCCTTTTCTGCTTTCTTGTGATAGCTTTCAAGATCTACTTGACGAGCGAGGTATGGGCCAACGTCGATTTGATTGGCAGTAATCTGCAAACTTCCGGCTCGAATTGGTCTGTCCCATCTTGTTCCCTTTTAAAGCAAAAAGGGTAATAATAGTTCGTCCGCATAAAAATCCTGGGCGCCGAAGACTCGGCTAGAGCCTTTTATCTAATTCGATGTATCTTCTTAATCGCAGTGAAGAGCGTAACAGAACATTCAAGGAATCGTAAGAGCAATGTCGCTTCTCCTTTTCAACCGTGGTTACACAAGATGCAGGGTCCCGTAGCCTTTGCATTCAATGCTGTGAGCGGTATACCAACCGAGATATCGCGAAGTCGGTACCGGGAAAAACAAGGGTTGTGCGTCTCAACCAAGGGAACGTCACTCAAAAACACCACAGTTTAGGCAATATTGTTACTGTTTCCTAATGGGCACATTACGGAGAGCCCTGAGATCTAGGGCTTACATATGAGCCTAGCAACCTCAAGAATTACAAGCGTGCGTTAGACGACCTCGCATCTATCTTCTGGCAAGACCAGGTTGAAGTACCGATCTTGTACTACCCCTTGACCAAGACACTCGGTGTTTCTTCTAGCACCAAGCCACGTGTCCCAGACGTGAAGTGCAGTTCTAAGACCTATACGAACTGTCAATCTCCAAGTATTCGGCACAGAGAGATGAACGATTTCTTCTTCTGCGAAATCCGTAGTACCTTTTGGGGTCAAATCCTAAGAAAAGCACAATACCAAAAGCGAATTATTGGGCTTTCTGCAGCGAGCAAGATAACAAATGCGGTGATTCGTCATGCGGAATATCAAGGTCTACAACAAACGAGGAAGCTGTACTCAAGATGTAGCCAAGTAACACTGATAACAGGTAAGGTGGCACGTATGTACTTGAGATATCGACCCGGAACCACTCGCAGATAAGAAACCATCCCACTGGAGCGGAGTGTATTTTCCATCAATATTCAGAGGAGCGCACCCCATTCAGCAAGATGACAGCATTAACAGATCTACACTGCTTTCGACACACCGCCATTCATACACGCTTCGTGAGTGGACGCTATACATTTCAATTCAACTTCTTCGTAGGTATATCTTCACAAGCGCTGCACGACGATCGGTAGGTGAAGGACCCTCCTATTCCGAAGCCCTTTAGTCTATTGAGTCCGCAGGATTTTCCGGCCAGAGAATGGTGTACCTATAAAGCGGCTCTTCATTTTGTCTGGTTGACCAGCGAGCCTCCAATGTCTCTTACAGAGGTCGAATATCTTTTATTCCATCGGACTTCCGGAGCGTGGAAAGCGATCTATTGGTCCAAGGGTACACAATGACGAAATTCGTCTTCGACCGCTATGAGGTTCTTATAATCGGAAGTGATCTGAGCAACAACCACTATGAATTTCAAACAGAATTTGTTCACAAGAGGATTTGCTGGCATGGTCTTCGTTTTCGAGTCCGCCAGGATCTCCGCTCTCGAAGGTGAAGGGAATCATCACAGGCTTTTTACTTCACTTTTTTTTACTTGGCGATATCCAGATGTGAAGAGAAAAACGTCACACAGACCGTTGTGCGACTGTGCAGAGAGCAACAAAGCACACTGGGCTGCGTATCCGGGGAGTAGAGTAAATTCTGAGCGTTGACATTCTCCATATCGCGGGCAAAAAGCATGCTACATACTTCGCAAACTGTTATGTGCTAGAATTATTATTTGGTCTCTTTTACATCTCTCTGGTGTGAGGGATCAGCAATTGTTGGTCTAAAAAGTTGAAGTACCAGCAAGTGGTATTAACCATACACACCTAGGTCAAATCGAACGCCTCTTCGTCATCCATAATGGACCAATCTGGACAGGCAATACCCAAAGGTGACCCACCAGTCCTCTACACAACGTACAGCTCTGGCCAGAAGCGTCTGATAACCGCCCTCCTTGGCCTCACGACGCTTGCGTCCCCACTTACAGCCACGATCTACTTTCCACTCCTACCACTTCTTCAAAAGCATTTCCGTACTTCAGCGCAAGCGATCAACCTAACAATGACCATCTATCTTGTTGTCCAAGCTTTGTCGCCCACCATTTTTGCAAGTCTCTCGGATTCCCTCGGCCGAAGACTCATCTACCTCACAACTTTCACGTTGTACGCACTTGCAAATTTGGGACTAGCACTGAACAAGAATAGCTATGCTGCGCTACTGGTGCTACGTGTGCTGCAAAGCATTGGCGCTAGCTCGGTCGTGTCCATTGCTTATGGCGTCGTAGCTGATGTATGTGTGCCAGCGGAAAGGGGAAGAATGCTTGGGCCTGTGATGGCGGCCACTAATCTCGGGGCTTGTATTGGGCCAGTAATCGGAGGGTGGGTTGCCGTCGGCTCGAGAGGTTATGAATGGGTCTTTTGGTGTTTGGTGATCTTTGGGGCACTGCTCATAGGTGCTATCGGTTTCGGGCTCCCTGAAACGAGCAGAAAAGTGGTGGGAAATGGAAGTATTAAAGCTATCGGTTGGGAAAGAACATGGTGGAGTGTCGCCATGGGATACTTGAGAGGTTGGAGGAAACAACGTAGGAGCGAAGAAAACAGGGATGTTGAGAATGTCCAGAGCGCCGAACGAGCGGCGGGAAACTCAGCTACTAGCAAAAGGCCCAAGGTCATGATTGGAAACCCATTAGCCTGTCTACGGCTCATCTTCTGGAAAGACACCGCCCTGATCCTCTGGATGGGCGCATCCCCATACACCGTCTGGTACTGCATCCAAACATCCATCCCCCTTATCTACAAAGACATCTACAACTTCAACGAGATCAAAACCGGACTTTCATACCTCCCAGGAGGTGCCGGCGTCGTACTCGGTGGTTATCTCAACGGAAAATTAATGGACTACTGCTACAAGAAAACGGCCAAAGAAAACGGTCGCCCCATCGACGACATCGCCGGCGACAATCTCACAGATTTCCCCATTGAAAAAGCAAGAGCCCGCGCTTGCTGGTACTTCCTCGCCATCTCCACAATCACCCTGTCCGGATACGGCTGGGCGGTCAAACACGGCGCCCACGTCAGCATCCCCCTAATCCTGCAATTCATCCTCGGCTTCATCTGCACAAGCATCCTCCACTCGTTCATGGCCTTGCTCATCGACGTGTTCCCGGAGAACCCAAGCACAGCTAGCGCGGCCGGAAATGTCACCAGATCCGCGCTGGCGGCCGCAGGCGTCGCGGTGCTGCAGCCTCTCGTCGATATCATGGGCAGGGGGTGGTACTTTACCCTCTTAAGCGCTATCAGCGGCGTCGCTGGCGCAGCTGCGGTGTGGGCCGTCCAGACACGGGGAATGAAGTGGAGAGGTCAAAGAGTGGCGATGACGACCACTGCGAGTCGAGGCGGTGGCGATTTGGGAGAGAGTGGGCGAGGACACCGGCTTGAGATATCGAATATCAATGATGGGGTGAAGGCAACTCCGTCCGCCGCTTTGGCCGCTACGCTTGCTGGTCATGGTAAGAAAGAGGAGAAGATTTGAGGGACAGAGATTGGAGGGGTGGGGGATTTTGGTGGATATTCCAGCTCGATGAATAGAGTGTTGTAAGAAGTAGGATGTTCGGTTATCATGGACTCAAAATTTCTATTTTGCGCCCCTTTTCCAATTCTCATCCTCGTGTGTGGTGGTCTGTGGTCTAGAATCTGAGCCGATGACTTGTACCTTTGTTGGAAAGCGACGAAATCAATCGGTTTCGAAATGATATATGTGAATGCTTGCAACGAGTTGGCATGGTTGTCATTTGTGTTGTAGTATCTATCCGGTTTCCTTGATTAGGGACCTTTGGGCCATAGGGTTTGCTGAGGGCACAGAGATGTTTGCATGGGTAATGACATCTAACAAGCCCGAGGGTTGCATATGCATATATGTACATACAACAATCATTCCTACTCTCCTATCGTCCTCAACCACCTTCTTACACTGGTTCTCGACTTCCTTCTCTTGCGCCAATCTCCCATTCCCAGGAACAAAATAAACTCAAGACTAGCTCCGCGAGACCTATAATGGCTATACCGACCGCTGCTGCAGCCACTCCTTTATCAGTTAATCTCCCCAGATCTGGCTCCCGCACCACTCGCATCAGCAGCGCCGCCGAAATCGGACGTGTTGTTTCGTTGCACGAGCCGTCGAGTTCATCACTTTCGATCGGTATGAGAGGTTGGCGGTGACGTGCTATCTACTGCTGGAGGCGAAAGCGGTCGAAGCGCTTGTGGTTGCGGTTGGAGGTGATGAGCGAAGCCCAAGATTACCGCAGTATCGAGACGCATATTCGATAGGTGTGAGCGAGGTTGAGTGCTGGTAGCGCTCGGTTCATGTTGGGATTACGTCGCTGGAAGTTACGGAAGGTGATAGTGATGATGAGGATGACGATTGGGAATTCGAGGAGTTCGATAATGATGAGCAAAATGATGGAGAAGAAAGTCATCAAAATGAGGAGATTTATGAAGACTGAGAACAACAAGTAATTGAATTGGGATAATGTGAGCATGAATGCGGTGTATGGATGCCAATCCGGGCTTTTGATCGTGGCAGTTGTGCTTCGTTTATTTTTGTTTGCTTCTTGAGTACTAGAATGTAGTGTCTGAGGTCATTCGAAGGTTTCCCAAACGCAGCTTTCTAAATAGCGTCGTATATATCAAAGTGTGCTTTTGTTTATGCTTTTAGGGAGTGACTAATAAATCTGTACATTAGTAGAAAAATCTGTGATTATCTAGATTGTGTATGATTCATGGCAGAGCGAATTTTCATTATATGTTGGTGACGCTTGTGCTCCAATGGCTTGTGAATATCTAAGAATTTCATCATGAATCAGCGTATTGATATCAAATGCGGATACTCCTAGTAAAAATCAAGAACTTCTTCTTCAGAGAATCCAGATTGCCCTAAACCAACCATACACGACATCTCGGTCGTTGCCACAACATGAGTAGCTGTCAAGTAAGTAATTTATTCCATTTGCAGATCTATCGGCAGGAGTTCGAACTTCCATCAAGATACCCCTCACAGAGACCATTATGTGAAATTTCCAATTGACAAACTTCCAGGTTTTGGAGCCAGGAGATATCGTAGATGCTTCTGAATGTGTCGATGGGGGGCATCGAGGGCTGAGAACGTCTACTTCGAACCATACACACCGTCAGCTCCATGAGGGAAACACCAGTCTCTCCAAATATTTCGGATACATGCACAATGACTAACATATATCCAAGACAACTGGATGATCGCATACACGTAACAGTGACTCATTGTGAGATGACGATGCGCTGTTCTGTAATAGACTGTAAGGTGAAACCCTGTAGTCCTGTATGTAGAAGCGTGTTTTATACGATGAGTCGGATTTCCAATTAACATGTTGAGGTGATGAAAGACACACTGGTGTCGTTGAAAATTCGAGTGGGTGACTTAGAAATTCGAGTAAGTCAAGTAGATAGCTGTTCAAAGTCTGAATGCGTAGAGAGAGGAATCTAGTGATTAAAGGGGGAAATCCAACATTTTGACTCGTGCTAATTCTTCCAGCTTGTTTTTCCGTTGATGGCTCTGGGAAAGACAAAAGCTTGCATTAAGTGATCGAAACACTCTATGAGGGTCGGTTCGTGATCTTTTTCATGGAAAAAGTCTTACTTCTGTGGGTTGAGCTGTTTGGAGCTGGATGTTAGTTTAAGCCACTGGAAGCTGGGAAGTGTTCTTGCCCGGTGGAGCGGATGAAGACGCATGAATGCCTGTATACCCAGTTGGAATGCTGGCGATGGCTGAACATGAATGGTTGTATGGACTAGATGTCATTGATACGCTTCCGGGTCCAAAAGCAGGCGTGTGGTTTCCAGCTATTGAGCGCATCAAGTACAGCGCATTTGAACAGTCGATAGTTTTTAATGATCACAGGTTGTCTTGGACGGAAGTCATAGAACAATCATGAAAGTGGCAAGATCGTTAATGATAAAAGTGGAAAGATCATCAACATCCTCCGTCTCAGTCTCGAGGAATTTCCTCAAGGTTAGCTGCTGTAGCCGTAGACCGCGATCAACATCAAGGGTATCGACAGAAGGAAGTAAATCTGCAGCCGTGAGAAAGGCATGCCGGCCACGACCAGCGTCTGTGCTTGGATCCCAAAACCATCCGCAGACTGCGTTAACCTCGTGGCGGAAGGGTTCTGCGGAGGTTGAGCAGGTGCTTCTGAACAAGTTTCCCGCGGCGTGGTTGTTGGTAAGCTAGCGTGATGGTTCGACTGTGGAACGAACATCAGAGACAGCCTCTCTCTCCCACTTCTTCGATGTAAAAGGTTTGGAACTTATTATGGGCCACCTTTAGGGAGAGCTCGGGTCGCTGGAGATTGTTAGTAAAGGTTGGTTGGTAGACGCGGCGGAGATATTTACCACGCCATAACTCGGCCATCCTTCCAATTCACAACATATATACATACCTATGTTTAAAGTAAAAATATTTAGAATCCAATACCTTTAGGTGAGTAGTTCGTCCCGCGTTTATCCTGCCCTACCTGAGCCAATGCACCTCGGCATGACCCAGCTTAAGCGAGCCGAGCGAGGAATCTGTAAACGCCCCAGACGTCTCTTTTTGAATCTTCCTCTGCACCGCTCAGAAGCATGTCAACGGCTCTAAAGATCCTAGTTCCTGTAAAACGGGTGATTGACTATGCGGTGCGTTGTCTTTTCAGTCCATCCCACTCTTGTTTAACCCTCCCCCCCGCAGCGCCCCACTCCTCACAGGCCCGCCCCCCACTAACAACCTTCCCCACAGATCAAACCCCGCGTCAACAAATCCCACACCGGCATCGAAACCGTCGGCGTCAAACATTCCCTCAACCCCTTCGACGAAATCTCCCTCGAAGCCGCCGTCCGCCTCCGCGAAGCCAAATCCGGCCCGAAAGTCACCGACATCCTCGCCATTAGCGCCGGCCCTGCAAAATGCGTCGATGTGTTGCGGACAGCCATGGCGATGGGCGCGGACCGCAGCATCCATGTTGAGGTCGAAGCCAAGGATGGCGAAGGGGATTTAGAGCCCCTGGGCGTTGCGAAATTGCTTCAGAAAGTTGTGGAGAAGGAAGGCTCGAATTTTGTCATCTTGGGCAAACAGTCCATCGACGACGATTCGAACCAAACGGGACAGATGCTCGCGGGGTTGTTGAACTGGTCGCAAGCTACCCAAGCGTCTAAGATTGAGTTTGAGGAGGGGAGCGATAATGTGAAGGTTATAAGGGAGGTGGATGGGGGTGTGGAGACGCTGAGGGGAAAGTTGCCGATGGTGGTGACGACGGATTTGAGGCTGAATGAGCCGAGGTATGCGAGTTTGCCGAATATTATGAAGGCAAAGAAGAAGGAGATGAAGAAGGGGAAGTTAGAGGACTGGGGTGTGGAAGGAAGGAGGAGGTTGAAGATATTAAAAGTGGAGGGTAAGTGGCTACTTCATGTTCTATGGGCTTGGGGTGTGGAAAGGGTTTATAATTGGAGATCGGCGTACATTCGTCGACAGAACTGGGCTGACTCGACATTACAGAACCACCACCACGAATAGGAGGAGGAAAGGTAGAGAACGTGGATGGTATGATTGCTAAGCTCAAAGAGCTGGGGGCTATATAGTTTCTGAAACTAGAGTGGCCCGTAGCTCATGTACATATGTATATCCTTTCGTACACCTAGACTTTTCCAACCATATGTACCCTGAGCTGCCTTGCCAACTCAGCGATTATACCACCGAGCCTTGGGCGTTCAGCAAGTCGAAGAATGTACAATAAGCTTAGTTAGTCCCGCTAGAATCACTCGGAGCCGTCTGCCAGGAGCGCGCCATGTAGCCTAAGCCTGCACCCTTCATGTTCTCGATTATACCCTGTTTGGCATCCTCAGTCTCTGCGGCCATCACTTTCTGCTGGTCGATCAAGGGCATGATTGCTGAGACGGCACTAACGAGAGTTTCGATGCAAGCTTTGGGTTTAGGATCGATCTCGCGATACAAATTTTGGGCCTGCTTAAGAAGAGACTCGCACTGTGCATGTAGAGTGACCACAGCTTGAGCGTAAGTATCATGGCTCTTGTCGACGACACTGTACAAGTCTCCAGCTAGGGCGCAAAGGCTGCCAGTGATGCGTTCGTAGCTGACATCGGAAGCATCTGAATGCGAACGCTGATGGTGGGTACTGGGCTTGTGAACAAAGTTTGGCGACATGGGGACTTGTTCGTGCTGGATATCATTGGGGGGCAGGTAGTGCTCCTTTGAATGCTGTCCGTTGTATTGAGCAGCCTGTACTGCGGCCATATCATGGAAGCTTCCAACCGGGTTCAACATCCGAGTCTGCATGATGGAGGGCATATTCGGACCCACACCAAGATTACCATGCTGGTCACGCCAGTTCTCGTAGACCGGACGTGCAGTCATTGCGTTTCTTCCTGCAACAGCGGGGCCTGGACATTGCCAGTCAGTATCAATGTCAGAGACAGAGTAAGGAATTGACTGACGTCCAGGCTCAACTTGCACTGGTGGATCGGCTATCTGCCCGGTGAAGTAATGAGCGTACAAACAGTCCTCATCGCTGTGCTTGCATTTTCCGTGCGCTTTCCAGAAGTAGCAAGTGAGATGCTTGACAGAAGGTGCAGCCTCAGGAGAGACCCTAGGACTTGGGAGTGCATTTACAGATGGAGTGGGTGAGCCAACGACTCGCCAGGACTGAGCTTTGGATGGAGTCTGCGGCATGGCAGGAGTTGGAGCGTAGCGAGGAGCATGTGATGGTGATAAGTTCATTGAATCGTTCGGCTTGTTCCAGATTGAAGGACGCTGCTGAGTTGCAGTATTTGAAGTAGGCCACTGTCCGCGAGCTTGAGGTGGTGTATAAGACTCCATGATTGCTTGTAAAAGTGCAAACTCTGATACCACTGTTGTTAACACAATTGTATATAGTGCCGGGGTAATATTACGAGCTTGCGGAAAGACGACAGCAAGGTGTTGATTATGGCCGAGGTAGTGACTTACATCACAGTAGCTGAACCGGCGCCTTGATATTGATGGTGTTTGTGAAGAAAGTCGAGGCAATTAGGATTGTAAACGTGGCGAGGTTTCAGACGATGAACGCAGATGCGTCATTGGCATTCAAGTGAATGATTGAGAGTGGCATCAAAAGTAACTCAACGTTACGCCGCCTCAACAACACATACTTTGATGAGAGAGAATATCGGAAAAGTTCGACAGAAGCTGGCCCCGCAATGGAGTCGAATAACCAGAAGAACACCACAGCACATACGACAAGCTCCCTCCTTGGTTACGTCTAGCATTGCCTTACATTTTTACCCTACTAGGCCATACTGGTGACTCGAAGCTCTCCGACGCATTCGAATCGATACATGGCCTAAGTTTTACCCCAGAATGCGCATTTGTTTGACTACGGCCGCGAGGTATTTGCAAAGTCTTTGCGGTTATTTCAGGGTGATATCAAAAGCCTGAAGCCAGGGATTGTCGAAATAAGCGGAAGGACTTCCAGGTTGGGATCTAGGCAGTAAGGTCAGGCTCCTATATTGGAAATGAACAGTTAATCAATTCGAGCGGGCCTTCGACTGCAGGAAGTTGAAGAAATCAGCAAAGTATGTGGAAGATGGAGAATGATTTTACGAGGCCGTGATGTTATATGAGAATGCATTCGGCATTTGAATCAAGCTCTTGATATGCACACGCTATTGTAATAGGTACTGCCATGTGGAATGACGAGAAGCACTCACTCAGCCAGAAACCTTAGAAGCATGACCTTGTACAAGTCCCAGTGTCTTCGCTTCGATACTGACAGCCTCCGGTATCTCGTCGTTGATAGCGTTACCTTTTGGCGACCATCCTAGTAGTTTTCGAGCCCGTAGAGCTCTACCTCTTGAGTTGGATCCCCATAGCAGGGCACCATACGATCTGAGCTGGTTTGCATCATCGCCAGACATAGCAACCACATCATCTGCAGGAATAAAGCCCTGTTCATGAGAAGCTGTGGCTATCGCCTTGGCTACATCTCCCCAAGCATGCTCCCCGTTCTCAGTGAAGTAGTACCCGTCTTTGCCCCAAGTTGCTTTTCCACCACCATCAACTGCAGCCTCAATAAGCTTGAGATAGCAATCGCTTAAATCGTTTACATGCACATTATTCCAGTACGATTTCCCTTCCCCAACCTGGATGCCTACCTTTGTCTCCAGTGTACACTTCACTAAGCCAGGGATTTGAATACTCCTCTGATTTCCTGGACCACGTCCTGTCCCATATATACATGGCGGGCAGACAATTGCAGTCTTAACTTTTGATGGGTCCTTTGTTCCTACATCAAGAATGATCTTATCGACATTGTGGTGAGGAGCGTGGTCTGGTAGGGCAGTGATCTCTCCAACCCCTTCCCAGTCGTCGTAGATCTTAGAAGAAGCTTCGCCAAATATGTTACGCTCCAAATCAGCAAAAGCTAATATACCAGTACCAGATGTATGGATCAAGTAGCCTGGCTTGTCTTGCGAATTAGCAGTGAGCCCTGTGCCTAGTGTCCTTGCGGCTCCTTCATGATCGGCGTTGGCACAATCTGAAAAGCGTCAAATTCTCCTGTTGCTGGATTCCTCGGGAATGGCTATAGAGCCTTACGCAGAATAATGTCTGCCTTCTGAGCCTCTTCATCCAACAGTTCTGCACTGTCTAAATCGCCATAGACAAGTCTTACGCGCAAGTATTGACTGGCTATCTGGGCACCTTTGTCGCTGTTGCGCACGAGACAAGTAATGTCATAATCGGGATGCGCTTGCACAAGGCGATAGAGAGCATCTCCACCAATATACCCAGTGGCTCCGGTTCTGACGATGACTCTTAGCTGGCTTCTTTATTATATCAGTTGTAGCGCTTACACAAAGACCTTTGGAGTCATGATGAGTGGCCTTTCTGTGGGAGGGAATCCCCAGGAATTGGATAAGCTGGGTTACCACATGGTCGTCAAAAGGGAGTTCTCTGAGGTAGTTGTTGAAGTATGAAGGCACCGAAGTAGGTAGACAAGGTAAGGTAGAGTAAGTACCGTACTTTAGCTTAGCCTTACTGTAGCGTCACGGATGACGCATAAAACACTAGTGCTGTGATTGGGTAGAGAATGAGACAACGAGCATCAAATGAAATATTGACGCTAAAACGAGCCAGCCTCACGATACCTTCCATTGTTGTTCGCTGCGTGACTACAGTATGTAGGTATCTACCTTAGTAGCAAAAGATAATGGACAACACTTAGTATACTCCCCGTACACCCGGCACCTTGTACAATTTCTCGGAAACCTAAGCAATCAGACCAGCATATCCTCACCTTTGTTTCAAGCTCGATATCCTTACGCCCAGCTACAACGCCCGACTTTAAACGATAACACCAGATATAGATGCGCAGTGGGATCATATATAAAGCGGCTAGCTGAAGAGCCCGCGTGGGCCTGAGCTAATGGCTCCAGGTGGTGGAGGGAAGCGAAAGCGAGGGGATCGGAATTTCTCCAATGATGATAGGCAGAATGCGTCCAGACCTTCACCCCACCGCCCTGAGAGCTTGAATCTTGCCCAGCAAAGTCCGTCGCCGCAGCAAAACAGCTTCAATAGGGAACAATATGATCTGCGCGGCGGGGCGCGACGACGAGGAAGTCGAGGCGGGCGTGGAGGCGGGCCTCAACGCAGTCCTATGAACAGCTCAAACGCCAACCCGGTTCAATCCAGACCTACAAACCCTCCGCTCAAGCACATGTCTTCTCCCCCTGCGCCAGCGGCGACTCAAGTCGAACCTGCTCCGGAACCTGCACCTCAGCCATCTCCTGCTGGAAACACCGTACCCACTTCCGCTACCAACGCCCCATCGATTTCTAGCTCATCACAAAACCAGCTATCACTACCGCAATATCATTATGATTACGTTATTGACGAGCGGTTGTACACTTGGGCTGACAAGGGGCGAAAAGCTGTTGTGGACTGTGGTGTACAGGCTTGCACTGACAAGGACCCCTTGGTTCTTGGGCTTCTTTTTCAAGAGGTGGTAAGGTCAGGTATCGATAAGCGGTTGGAACCTACAGATGCTGGCTCCCTCATCAGAGAGATCCTTGAGCGAGATGCTTCGAGTCGTGGCTCTCCTAATGCTATAGTCGACCACTCCTCCTTTGATGCGAACTCACTATTTCTGGATTGTATTTCGATTATAACGGAGTTGGCTGGATCGAATGCGATATTGCAATCCTTGGTCTTAGCAACAGGCGCGTCTCCGCACCTTATGCGGTGCGAGTTGGATAGTACTCTATTGGAAAGCCTTGGAATGATCCGTAATACGTTCGTGAGGGTGGGAATTCGCCAGCAAACAAATCTGCTGTATCGCCAATCGAATTACAATCTCCTACGGGAAGAGACGGAAGGATATTCGAAACTCGTCACAGAACTCTTCACGACTAGCAGTAGCGAACCATTAACCAGTGAAGTCGTCGAGGAAACGTTTGAACGGGTCAAGGGCATGATCGGCGCCTATGACTTGGACGTGGGAAGAGTTCTTGACGTTACACTCGATGTATTTGCGGCTGTGTTAGTCAAGCAATATCGGTTCTTTGTCAAATACCTCCGGGCAAGCTCCTGGTGGCCGCAAGACAGGACCTTCAAGGGAGCTATGAACGGTCTAGCGCCAACTGCTTTACCAAAATGGGCCTTGCCAGGTTCCTCAGGTCGACCCATCAGTGACGAAGGACGGGAAGAACTTGCCAGAACGAGGGACGAACGGGACAAGCTTTTCTGGAAGAGAACAAAGGAAATCGGTATGGCAGCGTTTTTTGAAATTGGTGGTCGAAGGGCCGAAGCTGAAGTGGCTGTGACCGCCAATAAGAATGCCTCCGATTTGCCCCAATCTGACGAAGACCAGAAATGGATCGAAGCTACCGGTACACTACCGCCTCCCGGCAATAAAGTTGCTGCGCAGGTACTTGGTTTCAAATTGCGGTTCTACAGCTCTTCTGCGCGGGATCCTACTGATGTCCTTCCTGTCAACCTGATATATCTGGCGGCCCTGCTTATCAAAGTTGGTTTCATCTCACTGCGAGACCTGTATCCTCATCTCTGGCCTGCCGACGAAGCCATGGAAGCCGTTAGGATGGAGAAGATGAAGGAGAAAGCCGATAGAGAGAAGCTTAACCGGCCAGGGGGTGGCACTATGAATGCTTTGATGACTGCGCCAGCTTTGGTAGACGACACTCCGCCAGGTAAGTTGCGAGAAATCGAGAGGTCAAGAGAAGCAGAAAAGGTACGAGCGCTTGAAGCCGCTCGTAACAACTTTCTGAAGGTAGATACCGCCAAAGAATCGACCCCCGCCCCAGTGCCGCCGGAAGAAAAAGAAGAGCTTCCAGAACCAGCAGACCAAAAGGTTCAATTATTGAAGAGCCTTCTCTGCATTGGTGCCATCCCAGAGTCACTTTACATGCTTGGTCGCTTTCCATGGCTCCCAGACGCCTTTCCAGATCTTCCGGAACACATCCATCGCATTTTACACCACTGCATCAGCAAAGTATACGAGCCATTACGTCCGCTCACTGAACGTGCCGACCTGCGAGAACAACAGAAGATTCCGGATCCCGACCAATCAGGTGCAGCCAAAAGTCAAATTAAGTTCGCTGATACACCACCACGCAAAATCATGCGATGGGCACAATTAGACAAGGACGACACGAACGAGAGTATCGACTATCGGTTCTACTGGGATGACTGGGCCGATAATGTCCCCGTGTGTCAATCTGTCGATGATGTCTTCCTATTGTGCTCCACTTTACTCAATTATACTGGGGTCAAAATTGGGCAGGATACCGCGCTGCTACTGAAGTTGTCCCGGATAGGAAGTCACTCTTTGGCTACGAACCCTTCCGAAACGAACATGTCTCGGTGGATCGATCTATCGAAACGATTAATTGTTCCCGCTCTCAGTCTGACGAAGTGCAATCCTGGCGTCGTGAATGAAGTATTCGAGCTCATCAAGAACTTCTCCACGACTACTCGATACTCTATCTATGCCGAATGGTACTTGGGGCAAATTTCTCGCCTACCAGACATGAAGGTGGCATTTGATCTAGCAAGAGCTGAGACCAGGGACGTTCTCAAACGTATCAGCAAGACTAGCGTCAAGCCAATGGCGCGAGCTCTGGCAAAGGTAGCCTACGCATCTCCAGGAATCGTCTTCCAGGTAGCTCTTGCGCAAATTGAGTCGTACGACAATCTAGTAGAAACAGTCGTCGAATGTGCACGATATTTTACATACCTTGGTTACGATGTGCTGACTTGGTCTTTGATGAGCTCTCTTGGTGGGCGAGGAAGAACTAGAGTTCAGGCAGACGGGATGCTAACAAGTAGGTGGTTAGCTACGCTGTCCTTGTTTGCTGGAAGAGTCTTCAAGCGATATTCAGTCATGAATCCCGCACCAATCCTTCAATACGTCGCAGAACAGCTTCGTATCGGCAATTCAACAGACCTCATTATTTTGGGAGAGATTACCAATTCCATGGCCGGGATTGTATCAGAGACACTTTTCAACGACGCCCAGGTCCTGTCAATGGCTGGTGGTGACCTCTTGCAGTCCCAGACGATGTTGCAACTGCTTGATAGGCGGCATGAATCAAAAATCACTGCTAGGCGGCTTGTCAAATCTCTTACAGAGCCGAAACTAGCTGGTCAGATCCTGATATCCATTGCTCATGAACGACAAACATGTATCTTCAAGATCCCAGAGGAGGACGCTCATGTTAAATTACTGGGCAACCTGTTCGATGAGCTCCACCGTATCCTGACACAGTACCTAGACCTCCTGCGAAGTAATTTGTCGATCAGAGATTTCAATTCTCTGGTGCCAGGCGTTTCGCAACTAATCAATGACTTTGGCGTTGAACCCAGTGTCGCTTTCTGGATCAGTCGCCCTAGTATTTCTGCGGCAATGGTAGAGTACGACGCAAGCAATTCGAAGCAGAATCTTGACCAGAGGAAGTCTCCAGCGAGGGAAGTAACCGATGACCTCGTGCCAAAACTAGAAAATTGTGTTTCGGATGTTGATGCAAATTTGGGAGAAGCCACAGGAATGCTCGAGGAGGCTCAAGGCAGCGCATCAATGCCGCTGGTAAATGGGGTTTCATGTAGCGACGGTGTTGATGTAGAGATGAAAGATGTAGCAACGGCTACAGATACTGCACCTCCCCCAATTACCACTCAAAGTGATGTCACGAACGAGCCATGGCATCCTGTCCTCCGGAACATTATGGACGAAATCCGCCCTGCACTTCCGGACAAGACTTGGGAAATCTTGAGTCGGCCCTTTTATGTCACATTCTGGCAACTCTCACTCCGTGACATGCTTGTTCCAACCCAAAGCTACGAGGACGAGATTAACCGGCAAAAGAAAAAAATCCTGACGATCAACAGTGATCGATCAGACATCAGTATTCTAGGCACGCAGAAGAAGGACCGAGAGAAGAAGGCTATCAACGATCTACAGGATCGCTTGCGTGCAGAACTCAAAGATCATGTCCAAGTCTATCAACAGAACAGATCACGCCTTGGAAAGGAAAAAGAGCACTGGTTCTCGGGGTCCTGGGGCAAGTGGGATGCATTGAATATAGCTCTAATCGAGCGTTGCTTCTTCCCTCGAATCCTCATTTCTCCGGTAGATGCAATGTACACGTTTAAGATGCTGAAGTTCTTGCATTCCTCAGGAGCCACCAACTTCCGAACCATGGGTGTCCTCGATCAGCTGTTCAAAGAGAAGAGATTGACGTCTATGCTGTTTCTCTGCACAGCTAAGGAGGCAGAGAACTTTGGTCGCTTTCTGAATGAGGTTCTCAAAGACCTTGCTAAATGGCATTCTGACAGGACCGTCTATGAAAAGGAGGCTTTTGGTACAAAGAAGGATCTGCCTGGCTTTTGTAGAAAGATGACGAATGAAAAGTCAATTCTTCTTTTTTGGGACTACGAGGAATTTCGACGGGTAGTATACAAATGGCATCGGAATCTGAACACTGCTTTGAAGACCTGCATCAGCAGCAGCGAGTACATGCATATCCGCAATGCGATCAATATCCTCAAAGCAGTACATCAGCATTTCCCGGCTGTGAACTGGATGGGCCAAAGCCAGGTTACTAGTATCACCGAGCTTAGCAGGTCGGAATCAAGGGACGATTTGAAGATTGCAGCGACTTCCTTGTTGGGCAACCTCAAACGACGAGAAAAGGATTGGGTAATCCCGCAAGCTTTCCAATGCGTATGTATTTGAAACGAATGAGCAGTATAATTTCTGCTAACGTCTAGCAGAGCGAAGCTGTTCCGAATGGTACCACTGGCCGTACCGGTTCTGCCAAACCAGCAACTCCGCAACCTGAGAGTGATTCAACAAAGAACTTGAACCCTAAGGCCCCCGAATTTCAACCAAGCCCTCGACCAAGGTTAGTCAATTAGCCAGACTAGCTATGACGTGTCACTGATTCGGAGTCTTACAGTATCAACGGCCCTCTAAAGTCCGCAAAGACTACATCAGGAAGGCTCGAAGTTGAAGATGGCGAGATTGAAGATGCGAAGATGTCCGATACAGCAATAAAGGGAACAGTCCCGACTATTGCAGAACACCATGTCCAACCGATCTTGGTAGATGCTACCGAACAAGCTTCCACATCGATGCAACCTGCTGCTCCGCCAGACCCGATACCTAATATCCCGAGCCAAGAAACAACCCAATCTGAATCTCTTCAAATACCAATAACCACGCAAACAAAATTACAAGGACCAGACACAAAACCTGCTCTATCGGTCCCAATCAGCCACTCTCCCATCCCTCCTCGGCCAGAAGTAAGTAGAAGTGTATCTGATTCTGTTAATGGCCGCCTGCCGCATACCCTCCCTAGTCGCCCTGAAGCGCTCCCAGTCAGACCCACGGAGCATCGAATGCCCGAAAGGCCCAATGACCCGACTTTACGTGATCATGGACGAGATTCGCGATTCCCCGAACGCGGTCGTGTTGATAAACCTGGGGATATACTGCGCGATAAAGTGCCCGAGCGCCATGCTTCTGGGTCATATCCCCGAGGTTACGAGCGCTCTAATGAAAGGCACAACATTGGGGATCGAGGTCGCGTTGACCCAGGGTGGAAAGGGGAGAAGGACCTATCAGGTCGACCTGGATTTGACAACGGGCATGGTCTATCGTACTCTCGAGATCCGCGACCGTTGTCGCAGGACAGACCCGAGCGACCTCACAGGGATAGACCATACCCCGAGGAACATAATAGTGCAAGGAATTCCGACACTCAGGGTCCATTTAGCAGAGAGACTGCAATGGCTCCACCGCGATCCACTATCCCTCAACATCCAGATCGAGTTGCTCTTATTCAGGGAAACCAGGATCTTGATCGAACGCCTTCTAGTAGTCGCCATTCCGACCGCCGCCTTGAGCGGCATGAGAATTATCCTGGTACTGAGCGGAGTTCTCGTGGGCCATCTCCATCGAGAGTTGATGATCGCCGTCAGACACGTCAAGACACCCACCGCGATGGGCGTCCACCCCCCGATGCCCGTCGTGGGGCCGTTGATTTGACCAATTCTCATCCCTTGCGATATGATGATTCACATCTCCCAACCGGTCCTCGGACCGATCGCCCAAGCGGAGTAGGCCAGAATGATAGATTCGGAGAATTAAATAAGATTGCATCTGCGGCCTTGCCAGCCCACGATCCAAATCATGGGCGGCTGAATCATGAATCAAGCCACAATAATCGACAGTCAGAGCAATACGGTCGGCTTAATCCAGGCCCTGATGTATCCTCTAGCTCCAGGATGTCAAATGGACATCATGCGCCCTCCATCCGGGGAGCTAGTCGAAATGTCAGCGCGCCGCAACCTCATGTTGCTTCTCACAACTCAATTTTAAGTACAGACGTCCAAGAAAAGCAGGCTCCCACAGGTCCTGCTTCAAACCGTGGCCCACCAAACCGTGGCCCCACGCGTAATTCGGCGCCTTTCCCGCGGTCCGACTATGTACAACCATCAGCGTCACTGACACCAGTAACTGAAACACCTGATACCGCAGGCATCCATCCGGATCGCCTTAAAGCCATTCAAGGGCCTGGGAATGCTCTCAGTACTAACAGCTCCCACGATCAGAACACTGGTCGTGCACCAAGACCTAATCTTCCACCAGTCGCAGTCCCAGTACCGACTGGCCCTCGTGGATCAAACAGCCAACTCCCGAGTCCCATGGCCCCCTCGCCAGGAAGCCGTGGGCCTCCAACAGGGCCAGCGTTTGCGAACGAAAGGAACCGAGGAGACAAGCGCTTTGCCGGTCTTCAAAATATGCTCCAGCAAGCAGGCACGCCAAATGGCCCTGAGCGCTCAGGTCAAGGCGCGAGCATCCGTGGCAGAGGTGGTCGGGCCAACAATATTGGCCCGCCGGCTTCGCATTCTGGACCACCTACACCTTCTGGGGCTCGACCGGATCCATTTCCTCCCACCCGAGCAGATCTGTTCGCTGGGAGATCCAGTGGGCCACCTACTCCGCAACACGGCGAAGACGACGGGGGCTACGGCAGAGATGGCAGAAGGGAAGGGGCACACGATCATATGCGGGAAGGTGAGCGGCGATCCGAGAGGCACCGCGGCAATGGCTCGCATAGCAGAGACAAGCCACCAGAGCCTCCCATGCCGCCGCGGGAAGAGGAGCGGCCACCACGCAGAGAAAACTTGAGGGAACGGCCACGAGGCGGCGAACATCCGAATGAGAGGGACATGAGAAGACCAACACGAGACGATCCGGGTCGTGAGAGGCGTGCGGACTCTGATCGACGATCTATGAATGATTGGGCAGCAAACGAGAGGCATGGGGCGCAACTTGATAGACGGGACGAGAGGGAGAGAAGGGACGGTGGGAGCATTGGGAGGAAGAGAGGCCGGGGCGGGGAAGAGATGCCGGTCGATCGCTCTCACCCGGACACCAAGAGGCCCAGGAGGATGCAGTAAGGCGGATAGAAGGGGAAGATGGCATGTGGGAGAGGATATACTACTGTACCAGCAGGCATCAGATGGCGTACAACGGGTGCATTCCAGGAAGCTTTAGGATGAGCGTGTCGTGTTCGATATCCATTTCGTGCCCGCCGGCGCTTCGAATGTGTTTTAGTAGCATTGAGAGTTTTTCAGCCACGATTGTTGCTCAACGTGCACACAGCATTGATCTGGCTTTTCCACGTTCTACCGAATTGATTGAGATACAAGACAGCAGTTTTCTACGATTTCTGCTGGATTAGACCTGTGTAGAACCATCTTGTATACGCAAACACCGTTCTATACGACAGCCATATCTTACAGTTCGACTGGACTATAAAATCAAGGTGCTGAAACACGCAACAAGCGGCAATTTGCAAAAGCTGAATGGGGACCTCTTCCCAGCTTGTACTGTACATGTGAACCCATCCAGAGTGCTTTTTTTTTTAATGTTTTAGAAAGTGTTCTGGAAAAGAGGCTTTGTTCGGGTTGTTTCAGAATCCTAGACCCGCTGGCTTAGAATAGTCATGGCATGCGCGACGGCGGGGTCTGAGGGCAGGGGGGGGTGCAAAGAATCAGTTTATTTCGATAAATACATGCGTCTGTACTCTGTAGATCTGATCATGACACTTGGGACCAGTTAATTACCTTTACAAGGGGTGCGTCGATTCGACGAAACCCCCGCCCCCCCCCTCGAGGCTCGAACAGAAGCAATTCATATCACCCTTGCTCTCTTTCCCGTGCATGGACCAAAGACTCAGTTCTTGCCCTTCTGCACTAACCTGCGGCACCCAGGGGTGTTTCCACTTTGTTTCCCACTTGACGCGATCCATGTCCCGCACGCCCTGTCACGGATGTCATTGGGCGCAGCATCCGGGGTAATGGCAGACGGATGTTGACGGTGGCACGCGCTTGGGACGCATCGTCATGGGCTGGACCATTGGGTTTCCTGCATGATGCATCTTTGCTTCGGTTCTTCAGGGTATCGCGGTATACATTATACATACGGAGTAGTGGGCGACAGGGGGAAAGGATGGATTGAGGGGTGATTTGGTTTGATTGGTTGCAGGCAGGGAAGATGGCAGATGGCGGCTTAGAGATCAATCTCCTCGCTCAACGAACCAACGCCGCCGCCGCCCATGGGCCATGGCTCGCAGGGAATCAGGAATGGGCATTGGGCCACTACGACGTAACTAACAGTCCTCCGTAGAATAGTGAAATACTCCTCTCTCCTGAACCGACATCAATAGAATTGGATTTCACTCATAATAGATCTATATTCTATTCTAGCGAATATACGCCTTCGCCAACCCATCGTACCTGCTTCGTCTCGGGAAAGAATCAAAGTCTTGTCCATCGGCAATTGCCCCCCCCACCGCCGCAAGAACCCGATATGTACCAACAACCCGCGGCCTAGGCACTTCGAGCTTCCCTGCTGCTTCGCCTAAAGCAGGACTCGAGAGGCGCAGAGACAGCCACGAAAATTCCGCAGCATCTCTTTCTTTGGAAACCAATCAACACACTGCTGCCCGAATATTGATTGGAAGCACTCAATTGTGCGACTCACCGTCAGGCTGCCCCATCATGAAGCGAAAATTCTCTCTCTCGTCGTTACGACTGGTAAGTGGCTACCGTGTACCCCTCCAGAAGCTTCGGACCAGTCCGCCGCATGTATATGAAACATGCAGTCATACAAAAGGCTGACATTCACCCAGAGGCTGTCGTCCACAACAGCAGAGGAAACACAGGAATTTGATGGATTAGAGTCACCACCGTACAGCCCAACCCCGTCCGAAATGGAACGTCCAACCTTTTCGCCAGAGATCGAAGCAGAGCTCCACCGCGCATGCGCCGTCATAGTCGGGGAAACCAATCCTTCGGCGGATGAGGACGAAGACTTACCGGCTCACCAGGAGACACTGAGAAAGCATGAGGAATACAAGGCGAAGAAAGCGGCCGAGCAGGCTCGTGCTGCCAGAAAGGAACATCACTCAACTGCTCGCCGCCGGGATGAGCCTCGCCAACCGACCCCCAAAATCGCTCCGTATGTTCCAACCCACGCAGCCAGGGATAACATGGCCAAGCTGCCGTCCTTTCCTTTCGAACCTCTCGAACCGACTCACACCAAACGGTCTGCGGGTGGTCGAAGCAAGGGCAAGGAAGCCGACGATCCTCTTGCTCATGTTCGTGCCTCTCTGGACACCCGACCGAAAACTTCGGCTGCTGCTTGTATAGACTACAACGGTCCGTCGGCTGACACGAGCGCTTCGACATCCCGCACCAACACGACGTATGATGACCGTGGTCGTCCAATTTCCACCGGATTAACCTCGATAGCGTTGACGCCTGGCGATGAAAAGAGAGCCTCGTACATGAATAAGCGCGTTTCGGAACAGGTCCTCCAAGACGGAACGTCCGCCTCGCTTGCAGACGCTACGGCCAAAGCGTGGATGGTGCACGAACTCGCTCGTCGCCGTGCCGAGTATGACAAGAGTGGCAACGCAGGGAGGCCGGGGAGTACGAGGTCGGTGCAGACCAGGCAGTATGAGCCCTCGGAACGGCCGTTGAGCCGAGCCGGCAGCATAGCCGGCAGTGTAAGAGACGGGATTGTAGGATACATTCGACCAAAGGCTAGTATGGACAGTATGCGGTCTGGAAGGGAAGGCGGTTTATCGAGGACCCAGAGCCGCTCTAGCAGTGTCAAGAGTGGGAATGGGTCCAAGTTCTCATGGCGCCCCAAAGATTTGAGGAGAAAGGGAAGCTGGAGTTCTTTCCGGAGTGCGAAACCAGAACGGGAAGAAGCAACCGGTGCCGGCGACAAGGGACCGAACCTGAACCGTGCGTTACCTGCATTGCCTGGTTTAGATCAGTACAAGGAGAAGAAGCAGCCCACGCACGTTGCCTTGCTTATGCGGGGTGGTCGTAAAGCTGCCGAGAAGAAGCCGCATGTGGAAGCAACGATCATCGATGATGATGGGATAGAGCGGACGCTCAGCCAGTCCGATGAACGACAGCGACAAAAAGACATGAAGAGAGCAGTGCAAGAGAAGATGAAGAAGGGAGCCATTGTCGCTTCCGAGAGATCGACACATCTTGCCGTCTCGGGCCAACACCAGCAGTCGCTCAGTAGACCTAGTACGACCATGTCTGCTGCCACCAATCCATCCGTCACCAATCTGGAAACCCCAAGGGCAGCAGAGCAAAGCGAGAAGAAGCCAGGTCTAAGGCACAGACTGACTAAATTCTGGAGTATGGGCAGTGATAAGGGAATGGGGGGGCAGAGAAAGAATTTGGGAAACATCGTGGTTGCCAACTGATGGATTCTGGTTTCCCGATGGTTTGGTTCGTATGCATTATCGTTTTCGTTTGGGCGTTCAAGAAGCGGACACTCATTGGTCTGTTTCTGTTTCTGTTTCACCGACTATTTCCATTCTGCCACATACTATCTTTCTCTTCTCCTGTGCATCGCAGTGGGATAGGGCGTTTGCTCGACCTGGTTTGAGGGGCTCTCCGATGATTTCACGAGGATCTTTAATGCACTTAATGTCTATACGGCGAGAGTAGGGCGACTCTGGGCTGTTGCTATCCACCGCATCTTTCAAATCTTTGTCTATATATTAACCGGCATTTACGTTTGGGGGTTAGAAAGGGACTCCTTTTACTCGTGTATTTAAATTTAAAATAATGTAGATGGTACATAGTTATGGTATATAAGGTCCTTCACTCATCCCACCCCAGCATGCGGCACTTTCTGCAAGTCTGATGGATAGAGCAGCAAGAGAACTCTTCTCATGCAAACTGTGCCAATCCTTGGATACGGCTAGCCTTATCTCGGCATTGCTTACTTCGCGGATCAGTCTCCGCTCCATATGTATTACTCTTTCACATCAACGCTTCCATCACTCTTCCACTTATCTCTACCACCGAACCCGATCATGGCTCCCATACCAGCCCTCTTCAGCGTGCCCATTGAGCCCAAAGGCAGCATCATTTGCACCCAGCACGCTCCCAGAACTTACCTCCTCACTTTCCAATCTCCACCAGATAACAGGCTTCTTCCGGCCTTTTGCAAGTCAATGCTCCTTGCCCTTGATATCCTGGATCATCGCTTTCCAAAAGGTGTGGTGGTGACTACGTCTGGGATCATGAAGTTTTACAGCAACGGGTTGGACTATGAATCTGCGATGAAGACGAAGGGTTTCTTTGCCGATAGTTTGTACCCGCTTTGGCGGAGGCTGTTGACGTAGGTTCTTCTCCTTGCATTGACGTCTCGACTTCCCTCCGCACTTTTCTTTGTGGTGTTGACAAGCTCGCCGTGGAATAGCTACCCAATGCCCACCATTGCCCTCATGAATGGCCACGCCTTCGCCGCCGGCTTCATGGCCGCAATGATGCACGATTACCGCATTATGAACCCCCACCGCGGCTTCCTCTGCCTCAACGAGCTCGATTTCGGCGCTCCTCTCAAACCCCCCATGGCCTCAATCTTCCGAACCAAGCTCCCCAGCCCAAATACCTACCGTACCATGGTCTTGGAGTCCAAGAGGTTCAACGCGTTAGAAGCGCTCAAGGAGGGCATTGTGGATGGTTTGGGGGGCGTGGACGAGGTGCTGGCTTTTGTGGGAGAAATGGGACTGGTGGAAAGGGGAAAGAGCGGGGTTTATGGGAGGTTGAAGGCGGAGATGTGGAGGGAAACGGTCGCTTTTCTTGATAATGCTGAGGGGAGCGATCGACGAGAGGAAAGAGAATTACAGGATCAGAACAGGAGACAAGAGGAAGAAAAAAGGAGGGTTGAAGCTTGGGAACGTGGCCGAGGGAGTGTGCTATCGAAGCTTTGATATCAACATGGAAGCACCAGGAAGAGGGAGTGGTAAGCGCTAGGAAACACTGCACTGGGGGATATCCGATGACGTTATGACGGAAAAGGCAGCTCATGCCGATACCGGACTACCAACGGTCTAAATTGGAACCAACGACTGGCGGCATACGATCAGCACGAGCCTAAAGTCGCTGGGCGATCTTTTGGTCATGATGAAGGTTTTTCATACTGATCGCATATCTACTGGAACATAACCATCCTATCCCTTCCTGAAGGCGTTCCTGTCTATTCCCTATGGCGGCCCCATCTTCCTACGCCAGCATCATCACTCCCACCGTGACCAATCTCCCGCCACCGCCCTTTCCTTCGACTCACCCTTCCTCTTCCCTCGGAGATCTCACGACAACTCTCTTTTCACCCTCCAGCCTCCTTTCCTCTCCTTACCTTAACCCCATATACCACCTTATCAACGCCGCATTCGCCGGCTCCCACACTGTCGGCTCGGTCGAACACCTTCCCGGGGATCTCATCCGCCTAGGCAACCCGCAGCAACTCGTTGAAGAGGTGGGAGAGGACGGATTTACTATTGTTGTATTTGCTTCCAATGCTTATACCAAGGGCGAGCCGGAGAAGAGGCCAATCGCGACAGCGAGTGCCAAACCCTGGAAAGAAGACGCAGGTGAATGTGCCGTAGGAAGCGAAACCAACCGACTTTTCAAACGCAAAACCCGATCCACCCCCTCGGTGAGCACCTCCAACAACTTACCCAACAACGTCCCGCAATGGGAAATCCTAATCATGGTCGTTGACCTCGCCTACCGGAACCGTGGTCTCGCCACCACCCTTATCGATACCGTCGTCCAAGAAATCAAACGCCGCGTCTTTCCTTGTCCTTCACCCGCCCCAACCGCCGGGGAAAAGCAAGAAGGAGGACAAGAACAGGACCGAAAAATCGTCCTGATGCTCACCACGATGAAAGAGAAAAGCGAGGGCTACTACCAGAAAAGGGGCTTTGTAACGACGCAAGAACGGAGGTTTGCCAAGGGCGAAGTCGGGTCGAGAGATGGGTTTGGTGTCGCTGAGATGGAGCGCCTCTATTAGCAGATGGCGCGGTATAGGGTTTGGATATTGGTGTCTATATATTATATACACCCCGAACTTAGGATTGAAGATTGCCATTTTGGTTTGGGAACGGGAGCAGGGCCGCTTTAGAGGGAGCATCGAGGGAGCAGGGGGCGCAGCAAGGGAGCACTGAGGGAGCACTAAGGGAGCAAAGGGGGCTATCGAGGGAACTATGTCGGCTATGATTCCCTATCTGTGTAGACTGCTATTCAACGATGATAGGTCAACGATGTCCATATTGTCATCATCATCATCATCGACATCATCGCCTAGCTCAGGGAGATTAAACCTTTTATTACCGTAATCGAAGCTCTGGGTTTTCTCGGGGTCGCGAAACGTGTTTAGGCTCACGTCCCGCCTTTCTTTGTCTTTGATGGGGGTGGTGGATGGCGAGGAAAGAATCGCCGACCGTATGACAAGGCGTAAGTATGAGACAATCCTTGAGCCGTCGCCACCTTTCCAATCTAGCTTGCGGCTACGTGTGAGCTGATAAATTGATTTAGCAAACCACTACTCGATAGGAAGAAGTTGATCCAATTACTCACCTCGCTTGAGTTATCCAGACGCCAAAACTGAAACTCGTTGCCGTCTGTGCTTAGCCCATACACAAGCTTGTTCTGCTTGCCTTGGCTCTCTCTTGTGCGGTGCACAATACCTGTACGTAAATCAATAACAATACAGTGATATAAGCCGAAGAAAACACGATGGATTACTTGCCCATATATGCTACTAGTTGGCCATCCGCCATAGAGAGCATGCCTTCTCTTTTCGCCTCGATAAGAATCAAATTCGTCCCCATAGGTTCGTCTTTGTCATACCAGAGCGAATAGTCTGCAATACCCTGCAGTACGCGCTTTTCCTTTCGATAAGTCACAAGGCGGTTGAGCTTGGTTTCGAATCGCAAGAGAAGAGGAGCTGAATCGGAAGACGAAGTTGTAGAACGGGCAAGTAATTGCGTTGACGGCGCCGCGTTAGGTTGGTTATACTCCCGAAGAGCAAGTCGCTTCTCTTCGCCGATACAGATGATGAGAATGTCATTAATCTGTGACCGCGCGAGAGCTTCATTTGCCAACGACCCTTCTGTGACAAACAGATACTCATTCTTGATAGCGACTGCAGAAAATTAGTATCAATCAGATCAACACAGGATATAATACCTAGAAGGGCAGGTATTTCGCATAGTTCATTATCCGCTAGCGCCCACGCATCAAAGAGCTGATTATATCTCAAGTCAAATATCTGGATGACATCTTTCAGATCAAGACTGCTGGCCGGAAGCTTGGGATTGATATCAGCCGTCGATACACGGATGATAATCGTCAAAAGCCATGATAGCTCACAGAAGTCGGCAGCTGCTTCAATTCATCGAGCAGAGCCTCAAGATCCTGCCTGAGAGTGTCACCTAGCTTAGGTAGAATATGCTGTTCGAGCCACTCAATTGGGACAGCCTTCGGCTTTGTTGTGAGCATATTGAGAAGTGAGAGTGAGATTGATGCTTGTCAACTTTGATTGGAGGCGGGGGTGTGGAGGCTGAAGGGAGCCGAAGGTGCGGACCTGCCAGCGCGATCTCGCTAACTTAATGCGGCGCTACTAGTCTCAAAATAACAATCGTCAACACTGTCTAAGTGAGCCTCCTGCTGCCTTAAGTCAGTCCTCAGCCCCTCACTAGATGCCTGCCCGTTGATTCTTTGCTCCCCTCGTTGTAGCAGAAGAAATTCAAAAGAGCGCACGTTGGGTATCGAAAACGATAAGAATACGTGATCGAATAGAGGCTATCATCGATTTGATTCTCTTAGCGTATTACCAACCTACTTTTACGGGGTTACGGGCAATGCCCAGCCTGATACTCCGTAGGGCTGGCTGGATGAGGGGTGGATCCTTCTAGCGGCTCCATTACTAAGCTAGATAACTTTTGTGCCAGACCCACTTTTGCATCTGACCTCTCCATTATTCGTCACGCCGTCTCACAAGAACCCCCCGAATATGAGCAAACGACGCATTACCGACGATGGAGTCGAATATATCGGTACACCGCTCTCTTCCATTACGGAAGCTCAGCTTGCCGCATTACAAGAAGCTCGATCTACATTACCTCTCGGCCTGGAGAGCTTATCGCCGCTCCTCGAGAGTATTTTAGCTGCCTGTGGAGAAGTAGTGCCTCCTCACAGAAGACCAATTGCAGTGAGCACTTAGCTTCAGCGCTGGGTGAGGTAATTACTGACGTTCTGCACAGACCCGCACTGCGACAGATCTGAGGGGGACTACAGAGGCCGCTACCATTCTTGGTGTCGATTATAAGCCTAACTCAATGGACTTTGTCCTCGAGCTCAAGGAGAACGAGCAGGAAGCACCAGAGATGAACCCACATTATGGTATGTACGAGTAAATCCCAAAGGACACTTGAGACCATAATAACGCATGGTAGCTGCCGTAATCGAGGACCTCAAAACAAATCAATACGTCTGCTCGCGCACTGATGAAGCAATAACGCGGACCATTCTGGATCTCGTCCTCGTTGATCGCCTGAATCGGCTCGAAGACATGGATGTATCCTGCCGACTACTCCTCTCCGCAGAAGTACCAGTGTCTGTGAAATATGTCGATGAGCGCGGCAAGCCTATACTTCTGAAGGGACGTGCAGACTGGGCTCTAGGTTGTGGGACAGACAAGAGAAACACCGGGTCCTTGCTCATCATCGTGGAGGCAAAGCCAGCGGGAAACGCGTCGGTCGGAATGCCTCAGATGTTAGTATATATGGCCGCCATACAAGATGCAAGACAAGATCGGACAAACAAAACAGTATTCGGCATGCTGTCAGATGGCACAAATTATACGTTTGCCTGTCTTAACAATAACAAGAGGCTTCTCATCTCCCGCATTTTCCAATGGCTGTTCGATCGACAAATAATTTTACGGCACATCGATCGCATCCTTCTTGACGCCATACAATCTTCCCCTCATACCACCCCTGTAAAGCTCAACAATTCGAACATATGCGGATATACGCGGTATCTCCAAGGATCCTGGAAATTTGGCGAAGATTCGGATGTTGAGGAAGAGGAGAGCGGCGAGAACGATGAAGAAGGAGATCTGGTCGATGTCATCGACAGGAACGGTCACATCTTTCTCAGGAGCAAAAGAAGTGCTTGAGATTTTATTTCCTCAATAAATACTGCTACCCGTCATAATAGGTAGTACAAAAAAAGGACTTTAATGGGGTAAGACTCTTCCTGGTACTGTTGCACCTTATTACCCGGTTTTCACAGTTGCACTCTCAGCCTCGAACCAGTTCTTTTCACATTTCAAAAAAACGTTCCAGCGTTATGCACGGCTTTAGATCGAGCCCGCGAGCTTCGCGAGACGAGATACCAGCATAGAATCAATTCTCCGCAGGAAAGAAGAGCGAGAGTGAGCGGTAAGGGAGTAGGGAAATGCTAAGGGGGTGCATGAGGGAGCATCAAGGGAGCGTAGGGAAGCCCTAACTCGCGACATCTATAGTTGGTAGACGAAATAGGCTTTAGCGCAGGAGCAATGTGGCGGTACCTTAACTAGCGGACGATCATCGTTATTTGAAACTTAAGGATACTATATATACCTATATATATATCCGAGCTGAGGCCAACACGTGACCAACCGCTGACTAATGTGCCGCCGCTTTGCTCCCCCGCTAACGACCGTTTCGTCCATCTGCTCCCCCATGCTCCCTCTCTGCTCTCTCGTGAGGGAGTCAAGGGCGGGTACATGAATCGTTCACCGAAAAGCCGTTAGACGCAGCTGATGATGATGCCGAAACGGCTGTTTGCTAGTCCCGGCGCAGAATTTCGGATTTGCAGGTCGACGGCTTTGGCGAGCCTCTGTCTCCCTTGCGTTGTCGCAAATTCGGAACTCGATTGTAAAGCTACCGGGCGAAACAATGTGTGCAATGAAATTTGATGCAGTAGCGATCGTGGGAAATGTCAGCGTGGATACCGACGGCCGCCTTGAGTTCCATCGAATTGACGTCAAAGGCCACGCGTGGAGCTCGGTTGTCTTTGGCAGCTAGTGATACCTACTGCTGGAAAAGGGGTCCATCTTACTCTGAAAAGCGACTGTTCCTCTTCAGATTTATAGTAGAATAAATGTTACACTAGCTTTTTATCCTATCTACTGGCAGCAACCGCAGCCTCCTTGTCAGCGGCCAACATCCTCTGTATGGCTGGCCGATTCACGCAGCGGTCCCACCAAGCACTCACAGCTTCGCGACTGACGATGATATCTCCGTACCCGCATGCGAAAAGTCTTTGGATCAGCGGAATGTAGTAGATATCCACGAGAGTGAAGTCATTTCCAGCCATGTAGTCTCTGTGGTGTAAGAGACGTTCTGCAACGTCGAAAAACATCTCGACCGACCGCAGTGCATCTGAGACAACGGCGTCATCGGGAGGCAGCCCCATGTATCTTTTGGCAAATTTCTCGAATGCGATTCTCCCTGCAGGCTCGGCGAAGTAGAGCAACTCTGCGCACTGCGCCTGGTCGAACAGCGCCGCAGCTTCGACGTCGGAGTCGGGGGGTAGAAGTGGAAAGGAGTACTTCGTTGCGAGGTATTTGCAGATTGCGCGGCTCTCGTAGAGAGTGAACCCCTCGGCGGAAGTTATTACGGGTATTTTACCCCACGGGTGACGTTTCTTGTGTTCTTCGGACTGGGTGCAACGGCGTTAGCTCCCACGAGAATCGAACGTTGCAGGCAGTGGAACAAATATTTGATGAGTGAGAAGAAATTTTGAGGCTCGATACGATGTACAATTTGCTCACGCAAGGAGAAGCCGCATCGTCTTCCAAGAGAAACGGGTCACCCACCTTTTGCTCCCCTTTTTGAAGGTTGAGAAGCACGAGCTCGTAATCCGTAAAGCCACCTTCGGCGAGAGTCAGGCGGACACGATCGGTGTTGGTCGAACCGCGAGAGCCATACAGAGTAAAAGCTGGCATTTTCGAGCTGTACAGTAGTTTCGACGCGAATCCGAGGCTATTTGTGAGCCTCGACATTTGTGTAAGTACTCATTTCGAGAGAGATCGGGCCAGCCACTCGGTATATAAGCCGAAGACATCTCGCCGAGAGCAGGAGCTAGCGGCATCTACAGAGCCTGGATGCCTCCACTTCTATCGAGACAATTGGGACTCGGAACGCGGCCACACCTCGCCGTGTGCTGGATGAAGGATGAAGCCCTTCCAACAGCATGTATGGTTGGTGGGTTCGCTTTCGCTACCCAATCGAGCTAGCGCCGACGCCTGCTCCTCGCGCCTCAACTATCTATCAACATGCTTGACACGAAGCAAGTCCAACTCGCCTTCCTCATGGTCCCGGTGATGAACCATGCTGCGTCATTTGATTCGTCTGCTCGGATTTCTTGCTTGCTGCGATTCTTCCCCTCGTCTGTGTTGGAATTTCAGGTGTGATTTGGTTGGTAATCTCCGCCCTAGAATATATTCTAGGGCTGGGGGCCGCTAGTAGAGTTTTCACCGTCCACTCCTAGATAGACTCCAATCCAGCTTCAACCCCATCTACTAAATGCCCCATATGACCTCGTATTCCAACAGTCTGAAGGGCGTTGCGCGACAAGCGTGAATGTCCCACCCCCCGCCCAACGATGGCCGGAAGCGTTGTCGCCCGCAAACGGAACATTGAATGTAGAACCAAGGTGAAAACTGGTTGTGCAACCTGCAGGTCAGTCATAGCGGACAGATCCCATCACCGGTCTACACCCCAAGACTGTGGATTTAGACGGGAGGTCAGCTCTGCAGTGATTGTGCTCAATCAGCAATAGAATTAGGAAGGTCAAATGCGACGAGAATAAGCCGTTTTGCCAAAAATGTGTCAACACTGGTCGTACTTGCGACGGCTACGAGTCCCCCTTTAGATTTTTTACCAGCCAACCCATCAACAACGCTCATGCTGGTGGCATCAAGTCAGACGTTGGTTTACAACCCATCCGGCCCACCTTCATTGAGATCGCCCCTCAGGACATCGACCTTCTCAATCGTTACTTCTCAACCAAAACTATGTTCGACGTGAAGCTGGGCTGTGACGAAGAAGCCAGGCAAGTCCTCCAAGCCAGCTTGACTGATCCGCCTATACGACACGCAGTCTTGTCTCTCAGAGCTCTTCGGGAAGATCTCGAGACGTCCGGAGACGGTCCAGCGTCTGTCGCGCAGCAGACCCCGAGCTATCACTATGGCCTCCAGCAATACAGTATGGCTTTGGGGGGTCTTGCGTCTAACTTGTCATCTCGGGGCTCCAACGGGTTGAAGTCGGCATTACTTTGCTGTCAGATCTTCATCAGCATTGAGCAAGTGCGGAAGAATTACGCTGCTATGGCCCAGCATATCATTCGAGGACTCAGGATCATGCACGAGTACCGGGCCAGGCCAGATTTTGTTGCCGCGAACAAATTGGTGCCAGCACACCATGACCAACTACCCTTCCTGGATGTTTTCATCATTAAGCTGTTTGCTGCACCATGTAAATTTGCGGATCCTCCAGCAACAGCCGACGTAAGCGGGACGACGTTCTCTGTGTGTTTGATTTCGCCTCATCAACAGCCTGTTGAATCTCGCGATCTTCGCACGATTGCACCCGACATGCGGACAGAGCTTACAAGGATCGCTGCGTCGACGCTTGAATTCCTCGGCAAAGTGTCGCAAGTCGAATCGGTAGGAATCGCTCTTCGACTACTATCCGAGAAAGCAGCTCTGCTGGACTCCTTAGAATCGTGGCTCATTGGTCTTGAACTCGTTCAGACGGAGATCGGACCTCCTGGCCCTGAGCCTATTTCAGTGTCTTTCTTGCGCTTCTTCCATCTAATACTGAAAATCGTTCTCTTGGGGGCACTAGACTCCTCACCAGATCTTTATGCCAAGCTGCGGACTGAGAACGACCGATTGCAGGGCGTAGCCAACAACGTGGGTGAAAGAGTCAGGGCTTATATAACGTGCAGTGGGACTAGTAGTGGTCGAGGGGAGCGCTCCACAGTGCGCTGATATTTATGGCAAAGTGGCGTAATCTTTCCTAGCCACGCACCTGATTCTTGTCTTTTCACAATCAATGGAATCCACGAACTCCATTGCTAGCAAGTCGAGCGGGAGAAGGCCGGCGGTACTATCGAACGCGGCCTAGTGCAGTTCAAGGTAGAAAGAGAAGAAAACCGAGTCGGTCGGCGTGCGTGCGTAAGATTGCATGCGGCTTCCAATTGCAGTATACAGACCGAACAAACCAATTAGCGGCTGACTCTGTCTCTGAACCGGCACCCCTCACCGACCATGGTTGTCTGCTCTGGAGGACTGGTCAACTTCGTAAATGGATTCGCAACCCCGTCGCCCTTTTTTAACGAAGCCTCTTCGTCTCCTCACAAGCTCAAGCAGACGAGTACTCAACGGCAGAAGCGCAAACAGATGGTATTGAAGAGACCGCTGATGAGGGGCAGCATGGAAGTGGTGATGTGAGCGATGACCTGAGGGAACGAATGCAAATGCTGCGCAACGCCTGATTGATGAATTGTGCTTTATTGTTCTAAGAGGCAGTTTTCTGCGGCATCGCTGAGATGGAAAGATTTGGTACACGGCTTTTCAAATTAAAAGGTCTCGCAAGTCGAGAATGTGCTGAATCTAGAGAGTCTTTCTTGAAGATAATCGCTCGCTTTCAATAGATTTGATTTGATTTGAATTCATACACCCTTGTGACATCGGTTTAGGTCCGACCCATGGGGGAAACTATGCTATCTATATGAACGGACAAAACCCTCTGGGGAATAAAACCGCTCGCCGACTATACGACGACTTCGACGCCGCCGAGACAGTGAGTTTTGAGGCTATGTATCATGTTTGAACCTATAGCTTCTATTCAGCGCGTGACGCTCTAGTAAATCCTTGATGAGAGTGTCTGTGCTGTTTGATTATGTCGCATCGTCCTTGCTCTGCTCTTCATAGATAGTATTCTTTACAAATGATGTCTCGATTCGATTCTTGATTCGAAGATGAAGACGTTTTCTTTGCATTCGTGATGCTCATGATTGTAGCCGATAGCTGTGTTCTCTCGCTCAATGATTGTCATTCATTGAGCAGAGAAATATATGATGAAAGAGAGATGCACACGATGAGAAGATAGAATGTGATTGTATTGAATAATTCTTTTCTTCTCTTGATTTGACTTGTGTCACGTAGACGTTGAATGAATTGTTAATATAAATGTGCAATTGCAATCATTAAATGATTTGACTCTGATCAATAGAGAAGAATGTGTTCTGATCATTCTTCTGCGCTCTCAATTTTTCACGTAGATAGATATATGACTTGACATCAAGTAAAGAAAATGAGTTCAAACTCTTTCAGTATATCAGCGTGATCAACAAGTCACTACTTCTTCAAACATTGTAATCATGACTCTTAAACTGAGATTAATTATTTTATCTGATATTTTTTCATCAATTACTTGATGACACTGTTGATGTGATGAAGATGTTTCAATATATCGATGCAATCAATGAATTGCAAATTCTTTGATCATTTGTAATCATGATTCTCATACTATTGAGATCAACTTTTTCACTAGATATCTTTTCATCTTTTACTGACATCAACATGTCATTAATCTTCTTCATAAATTGATTGTGATTGTTAGAGAAAATGCTGTCACGTAGATGAAAACTTTGCACAATCGATTTATTGAAAATATGTTGTATACATTGCATGCAACATACATAAAGCATGATCTTTATGCTGATTTCTTTCTTAGACTCAAAAGATTACTCAAAGAGTTTTCTTGTGACAGATTCACAGTTCAAGATGAACAAGATTTCTCACTGCTTAAATTTCAACAGTTTACTTCTTAAGCATGAATTGCAGACGTTTCGTCTGCAATACACATGTATATCACAGTTGATTTCATCAACGTTTCGATGAAGAGCTTGAGTAGCTTGTAAGCTAGTGAGCAATGACATTTGAATCTTAATGCGCTCGAGATACATATGCTAGCTACTAGATGAGACGTTTGTTACAAGTTAGCTGTCAGCTGAGTTTGCATCATTGATTAGCTTACATGCTACATAAATCAGCTACAAGCTGATTTAGCTAATTTAGCACTACTCTTCATTCTACTCGCTCATCTACTTTTTATTTTACTCGCTCATTTACTCTTCATTTTACTTGCTTATTTACTCTTCATTCTACTCGCTCATCTACTCTTCATTCTACTCATCTATTTACTCGCTCATCTACTCTTCACTCTACTCATCTATTTACTTGCTCATTTACTCTTCATTCTACTCATCTATCTACTCACTCATTTACTCTTCATTCTACTCGCTCATTTACTATTCATTCTACTCATTTATTTACTCTTCATTTTACTCACTCATCTACTCTTCATTCTACTCATCTATTTACTCGCTCATCTACTCTTTACTTTACTCATCTATTTACTTGCTCATTTACTCTTCATTCTACTCATCTATCTACTCGTTTATCTACTCGCTCATCTACTTTTCATTCTACTCATTTATTTACTCTTCATTTTACTTACTCATCTACTCTTTATTCTACTCATTTATTTACTCGCTCATCTACTCTTCACTTTACTCATTTATTTACTTGCTCATTTACTCTTCATTCTACTCGTTTATTTACTCTTCATTCTACTCTTTATCAAACGCGTTGATCAAGTGCATAAAACACATCAAACAGTGCTTTAAACAATGCTTTCTACATGACTTTCTATCTACTCATCATTCTACATGCTCAGCTATCTACTCAATAATCTTCGCTTCGAGCTTTATAGAGCTGACGTTAAAGAGTTCGAAGTTTTCACCTTCTTTTTTCCTTCATAGTTTCTACTTTCTAGAACAACAACAATCAAAATATCAACATATTCAACTATTAACTCAGCTATCTACTCATTCATTTACTAGTCAGTCTACTCGCTTCAAAACATGCTTCAAAAGACGCGTTGATCAAGTGCATAACATGAGTCAAACAATGCTTTAAACAATACTTTCTACTGAGCTTTTCACTGAGCTTTCTACTGATCTTTTGATCAAGTCATCTAGTGAGCTTTCTACTGATCTTTTGATCAATCTTTCTATTGATCTTTTTACTGATGAGCTTTCTACTGATCTTTCAATCAAGTCATCTAGTGAGCTTTCTATTGATCTTTCAATTGATCTTTCTACTGATCTTTCTATCAATCTTTCTATCAATCTTTCTATTGATCTTTCTACTGAGCTATTTATTGAGCTATCGACTGAGCTTTTTATCAAACACTTTATCAAACATTTTACATGCTTCAAAATACGCGTTGATCGAGCGCATAACATGAGTCAAACAATGCTTTCTACATGACTCTTTACATGACTTTCTACATGACTTTCTATCAAGCTAGACTGATCACGTCAAGTCAAGTACTCAAGTTCGAGTCAAGTATTTGACTCAAAAAGTGTTGAATCAAGTTGAAATTTTTTTGAAAAAGTGTCGAGTCGAGTTGAGAAGTTGAACTCAAGAACTCGAGTCGAGTTGAGAAGCTTGACTCAATAACTCGACTCGAAAACTCGATTCAACTCGACAAAATATTATATAGATGTAAATAGCTTGATTGAACAGTCTTCATGATTCTCTTCATGACTTACTATCATGTTTTTCCGTCATGACTTTCTATCAAAGTCAAACAATCTTCATGTTTTCTCTTCATGTTTCTCTTCATGTTTCTCGTCATGTTTTTCTCTATGTTTCTCGTCATATTTCTCTTCATGTTTCTCATCATGACTCTCTATCAAACAATCTTCATGTTTCTTTTTATGTTTTTCATCATGATCTTCTATCAAACAATCTTCATGTTTCTTCTTCATGACTTTCTATCAAAAAGATAATGCAAAAAAATAATGCAAAAGTTGAAAAAATTTCTATATTTAGCTCTCTTGACATTAAGCTCAAATTCTTGACGAGTCGAGTTGAGTTGACTCAATTCTCAGTCGAATCGAGTCGCGTCAAGTTGAAAATATGAGCAATTCGACTCGAATCGAGTTGAAAATGTGAGCAACTCAACTCGACATTGATTCAAGTTCAAAATGTCAACTTGAAACTCAACTTGATGATCAGTTTATATCAAGCACTCTTCATGTTTTTCTATCAAGCGTTCTTCATGTTTCTCTATCAAGCATTCTATCAAGCACTCTTTATGTTTTTCTATCAAGCATTTTATCAAGCATTCTTCATGTTTTTCTATCAAGCACTCTTCATGTTTTTCTATCAAGCGCTCTTCATGTTTCTTTATCAAGCACTTTATCAAGCACTCTTCATGTTTTTTTATCAAGCACTCTATCAAGCACTCTATCAAGCACTCTATCAAGCACTCTATCAAGCACTCTTCACGTTTTTCTACCAAGCATTCTTCATGTTTAAATAGATAATTAAATAGTTAATTAAATAATCAATTCATCAAATAATTTATTTGATTATATATAAATCTTGAATGTAGAAACATATTGTTAGAAATCGATCTAGAGCGAGTTATAGAGATGTCATTTAACTAATAAATAAATGCTAAGAAAGAAAAGTATCTACAGAAAAGAACTCGATTTTTATATGTGTATTTCTCAGCTCTGTGCTAAACTCGATTGAGTTGACGTCTTACACATATGATGCAGAGTTTCAATGATATCATTTCTAGATCAGATTTTCGCTAGACTTGATTAGAATGAAATCAGACGAAGAATAAATGAAGATTAAAATCGTAACATTATCTTTTTTTCTTGACTATTCATGTTTGCATGAATGTTGTTTCTTAGTGCGTTTTTCTTGAATATTTGATATGAAAGTCATCAATCATCTCTTGAGCATTCATAAATTCATCATCATCAGCGTTATATCAGTTGAGATTGTTGTCATAGCTCTTTCATTTGACTTGATATTGAAGTCGTCTTCGATATCATCAAAAGTTCAATATATCGTCGATTTTTCATTCATCTTCATTGTTTATCACTATTAATCTCGAAGATTCATTCTTTTGATCAGACAGAGAGTTATCAACGACAGAATGAAGAAGCTCTGAATGAAATACATCATGTATATGCATAGTCTCTGATAGTTTCAACTTATAGAATGAGTCAACAGACTCAATAATCTGAAATGAATCAAGCATCTTGTCATTCAATTTTTTGAAAGATCTCGCTGTAATGATGTTTCATTCATTCAGAAACATCTTTGATTCAATCTTGTAGTTGACTTTCTTTCTATGCTTGTTAACTTGATTCATCAGTTGTTTTCATGTTTTGATCAGAGCTTTACGAGCGAAGATCAATGTCTTGTTCATTTGTTCAGATATATTCTTGATTCAATCAATCTGCAAACGTTCGCGAGTGCTTTCATACTTAATGATGTCAGAGTCGAAGCTCATACAAGAGTGAAAGTTCTTGTTCATGAAGAAGAAGATCAAGAAAATGACTGAAAACAAGACATTATTGTTGACAAACTCGATCATAAGTAGTCACTTGAATCAATCGTTCTGCATATATGAACAGAAGAATCAAAGATATCGCTTGACATTCTAATTGACTTGTTCGCTTTGATCATCGATCTGAGAATGATAGATGATGAACAATCAAAGAAAAATGCTCAGTCATTTGCAAAGAAACTTTCATAGTATAGAGATGAATTACAAATCTCGATCAGATACTATGAAGCTTGATAAATCATGAGTTCAATATATTCATTGAATCAGCATTTCAGCTGTCTTTTCAACAGTGATTTCTTTATCGTCAGTGATGCAAGAAATATAATGTCTTTTCTTTGACAATCTGCAAATGATCATCAAAATAGCGTTGTACTCGCTTGAATCAGATAAATCAATAATGAAGTTCATTGCTATGTCTTGTCATCGCTGTTCAGATATCAATAAAGATTGAAGTAAATCATTTGATTTATTTCTAGATGTCTTTGAGCGTTGACAGATATAACAGTTTCGAATATATCGATCTATCGTTTTTCGCATGAATGATCAATAGTAGTTTCGTTTGATGATCTTCATCGTTCTAAGAATTTCAGAATGATCAATCAATGATTAATCGTGTATCTCATGAATCAGATTTATTTGTAGAAGTTTGTTGAACGAGACTCATAGCTGACTATCATGATACAAGATTTCATTCTGAGTTCAACAATTCTTCAATTTGATATCTTCATATTGTGTCTCGTCTCTTGCTATTGCTTCGCGAAGTAGCGTACAATTCTCGTCGATCTCATTAGTTTCAAGAATCTGTTTATAGATTGATTGATCATTATTCTTCTCTAGATCAGCGATCTTCATTCAATTCAATGTCAAAATAGTAGTTTTTTGATATCAAACGCGTTCATCGTCGAAATCTCTAGACACGAAGTCAGCTCAACAAGTTAATGCATTAATCTTAATGTTCTGTTTATCAGATTGATACATTATCTTGAAGTTGAAGTCAGCTAGCTTCTGAACTCAGCGTATCTGTTGTTGACTCAGCTTCTTGTCTTTCATCAATGAGATGAGTGCTTGATGATCGATGAACATCTTGATAGAAATGTCAGTCAACTTCAGTTTAAATCGTCAATGCTCAAATGCTCGAATGATGATCAGCAGTTTCTTATCATATATTTCGTAGTTGCACTCAGCAGAAGATATGTTCTTGCTATAGAAAGCAATCGAATGTAGTACTTCTTCATCATCACATTGAGAGAGAACTTCGTCGTTTACGTAGTTGAATGAGTCAGTTTTCAGAATAGTCTCATGAGTCTGATCAAAGTGACGAAGTATAGAAGTCTCAGTCATATGTCTCTTTATGTGATTGAATGCAGTCTGACAAGTCTCATTTCATTCAAATATGATCTTCTTTTGAATGAGTTGAATCATTGAACAAACAATCTTTGAAAAGTTCTTGATGAAGCGTTGATAGAAATTGCAGAAGTCAATGAAGAACTGCATCTGAGTGAGATTATTGAGTGTAGATCAATCAACTACTGCTTGTATCTTTCGTGAATTCATCTTAAGTTTCTCGATTGACATCAAAAGTTTCAAAAAGATGATTTTCTAAACATGAAACTTGCATTTATCGATGTCTATTTGTAGATCAGCTTCTCGTAGTCTATTCAAGATTAATTGTACATGTCACTTGTGTTTCTTCAAGATCTTGCTGTAGATGATAATGTCATCTAGATAAATCTGACAAAACTGATGAAGATATTCAAACAGCACGTCGTTCATATAGTGTTGATAGAACGTCAATTCGTTGATTAATTCAAAGAGCATTACATGATATTTGTATGAGTCGAAGAAAATGATAAAGACAGTCAGATCTTTGCTATCTGAGTGCATTCGCAGTTTATTAAACGCGACGATGATGTTCAATCAAGTCAGATACTTGCTTTCTTGTATACAAGCAAAAGTCTCGTCTATCAATTACAAAGAATAGCGATTTCATTTGATCAAAGTATTGAGCTTTCTGTAATCGACACAGAAACGCAAACTTTCGTCTTTCTTTTCAACAAATAAGATGAGCGAGACGTATGATGCAAAGCTGAAGAAAATGAACTTTTTGTTCAGATGTTTAATCAGATACTTCTTTATCTTCTGAAGCTTGTGATTGAACATCTGATATAGTCTGCTTCGAGAAAGCATTTCTTCATCGATCAACTCAATTTTGTGATCATAGAAATGATGAAATGATAGCTGATTGATCATAGCTCGATCGAAGATGTCTAGATAGTCGTGATATTCAGAGAAAAGCTTGATCTTGACTTGCTCAAGAGCTTCAGCATAAGAAAGCTCATGCAGATTCACTTCTTCAGACTTGTTTTCAACTGTAGTTATGAATCAATCGATTTTTGATACAGTAACAGCAAAGATCTTGATGTCTGATCATTTGACTAACATTCTATATGTTGCTGTCTTTATCATTGCTATATTCATTGAATCTGACGTCAATTTAAAGTTGACGCTAAACAAAACTGCTTCAAGCAATTTTGACTGTTTAATCAATTTAACGAACTTCTCTTTTGACTGATCGAAAGAAAGTGATTTCGAACTGAGTTAAAATGTAACGAAAGTGAAAGATCTCTTCAGTATATGAGTAGAAATCAAGCTCTTCTGTTTTGTGATTGTTTTATTGCTTGAGAGTAGAACAATTGATTTCTGACTAGAGATGAAATTCGAAAATCGAAGAAAATCGATTTGCATATCAATTACTAGATTGATTTTATTCATTCATATTTTTTCAAGAATCATTTGATGTTGATCTAATCGAGTGATCAACATAAAAGCTGTGTCAATCGTATGATCTTGAACAGTCAGATTCAAATAGATAACATGAGTAATGAATTTCTTAGCATAATGATTGTCAAATTCTCAAATTGACTTCGCTTTGATCAAAGTCAGAAGCTTGATTTGCAACTGATCACAAACAATCTGCGCAATCACTTCATCAATGAATGAATAGTCAGCAGCTTCGATGTCTATCAATAACTTCAATGAGTAACTAATTTCTTTGCTAAAAAGTACACATTCAGTAATCAAAGATTCAGAAGCAAAAGAATCATCTGACATGCTCATCATTGAAGAAATTAACACATCTTTCATTGCATCTTTGATGAAAGTTTCTAGTTTTTTGACTCGCTATCTTCGAAAGAAGACATTTTCTCATTTTCTTTATTCTTCGAAATGATGATTTCATGTAGATGAAAAATGAATGCATGAGATGACGAAATATCGATCTTGTTCTGAAAGCAATTCTTGAATAAGTGATCTGAGATCTTGCAAATATAGCAAACGATAGATGATCTGACTGACTCAGAGATAGAAAAGATAGTTGACTTGACATATTCAATTATTGAAGTCATCACTGCTGACAATGAAGTAGCAGCACATTTATCAGATACGATAGTGACTTTAACGATGACAGTGCGAAGCTGACTGCGTAGCTGATAGTTGACTCGCTGTTTATTATTCACATCTTGAAGAAAGATTCTTAAGCGAGTGAGCGAAGTAAAGTTCTCTGAACAGATTGATAAAGCATTCTGCAAGCGATTGTTGATCTTATTCTGAAGATTGTTCATCAGAGTGCAATCGTCATAGTCTAGATAGCTGAATAGCTTCATAAAGTTGAAGTAGAAGACATTGAAAGACTTGTCTGTTTATCTAAGAGCGTTGTACTCACGACAACACTTTCGATTTTTATTCAGTTCATCGTATATTTCTTTCAGATGCTCAAATAGCTCGTCGATCGAAATGTATGAATGCAAAGCGTCATGTCAACATCAAGTGAAGATATGTTCAGCAGCATCATCTTCTAGTCTAGATATCACATAAACAATACAGATATTCTCATTATTGAAGTGATTGACATTTGTCTGAAGCTTGTCGTTCATCTTGATTCTTCAGCTATTTCATGTTGATTCATCTTCGTCAATGAATACAGATGAGTTCAAAAACTTGAAAGACTTGTGATGATCATTATTGAATAGAGTGAATGAGTCACGTCGAGTATGATTCTTGATAGATTGACGAAGTAAAGATTTCGTAGAAGCTCGAGATTCAGTAGATTGATGAGATCAAGACTGATTCGCTGAACGCTGTCTCTTTTTAAGACTCAAGACTTTCTCTCGTAGTTCGATGATAGTCTCTTCTTGAGTGTTTATTGTCATTTGATTAATCTTTAGCTCATCAAGTCTCTTGATGTGATCGACTTGAACATTGATTCATTGCTCGTTGAGTTTCAAAGTCATGTTTCGTTGATCTCTTAACTCGATCAGCATCTTGATGATCTCGTCTGACTGATCGATAGCTCATTGACGAAGTTGTTGACTCATGTTGATGTTTCATGAAATAGCGACATTCTGAGATTCAGCTGAGACATCGAAAGAAATAATAAAAACGCGTCTGCTAGCAGTGCTTTTAAGCAGACGAGCTGTTCGTGACTCGACTGATTCGAAGTTGTGTGTCATTGTGAGAAAGATAAATAGATAAATTTGATTGTGATAAAGTTGAGTGATTGATTTGATAAATTTGAGTAAATTTGAGTAAATTTGAAGATGTGTTTTGATGAAAGTAATTCAAAGAATTTCTTGCGAATTTTCTGAATAGAAGTAGATTATTTCGTATCATCTACACGTCAATAGCAGAGTAGTTGATTAGCATTTATCTACTGTTAGAAATCGATCTAGAGCGAGTCATAGAAATGTCATTTAACTAATAGATAAATGCTAAGAAAGAAAAGTATCTACAGAAAAGAACTCGATTCTTATATGTGTATTTCTCAGCTCTGTGCTAGACTCGATTAGAATAAAATCAGATAAAGACTAGTTGAAGAATAGACGAAGATTAAAATTGTGACAAATTTTCTGATTCAAAGAGTCATATTGATGCTAGCTCGACTCTTCTTTCTGTCATCAAGAAAATCGCGATAGAACAAAAGAGTTCAATCTCTACTCAAATACTAAAGAGATTTATCTCTTCTGTCATCACTCAACTCAGCGAGAAGTTATCTTCATTCAGTAAAATCATGAAATCATTTAATTCAATCAACTTCGCTTCGTCTTTTGATTCAATGAACATAGCAATGATAGAGACTGCAGCATATAAATCACTAGTCAAATGATTGAATGTGACTACTTTCGTGATCATCATTGTTAAAGATCAGCATAAAGTGAGTCATATGAATGTAATGTAATGAGTATATAAATGCTAAGAAAGAAAAGTATCTAGAAGAAAAGAATTGACTATCTATATGACTCAGAAGAACATAAGCTAATTCTGAATAAAGTTGACTTTGAAACAACTTGATAGTCTAGTGACGAGCGATCGACGATAGTCAGAAACATAGTCATCAACATAGTCATCAACATAGCTATCAACATAGATGCGTAGCTAGAATCGTAATAGTATTCTCTCTCTTCAACAATTCATGTTCACATGAATGTATTTTCGTAGTCTTGTGTAGAATCAAAATGTCTATTGTAGCAGACTAGCTATGTAGAAAGAAATCGACTTGCTCAGCAAAAAGATTGACTATTGACTGATGTCATGAAAGCAGACTCACTAAAAGAAAATTGACTAGCTCATTGAAGAGATTAATTGTGATCATGTCATTGAAGCAGACTCACTGCTGATTCAGATTTACTACATAGTAGAGCTTGTTTCATTCATTGATCAACTCAATCAAAAGATCAATCATTGTTCATCATTGTAGCAGACTCACTGTTGAGATTTCAATATAGAAACAAGCTCATGAATTTACTTGTTATCAAAGATGATTGTGTCATTGAAGCAGACTCACTAGTTGATGTAATGATTGTTTCTTTAACAACACAAGATATATACAGAGATCAAACAGTAATCACTATTACTAGACTTGAGATCTGAAGATAGCTGAGACAATAATATGTATTGACTACTTACATGAGTTGAGCACGAAGCTTCTATCTAAGAAAACGATCATCGTTATATAGACATAAAAGAATCATGTCAAGTTGTTTCTGCTCTGAATGATCACTCTGATCATTCTCGAGCAAGATGAGCAGAGTGAGCATCATGCTCGTCATGCTCACTGTGATCATTTCTGATTCAAGCGATCAGAGCGATCACTTCGAGACTCTGATTACTCAATGATTATCTGATCATTGCTGTTACGTAATCACATGTGAGAGAGTTTTAACACTAGATTCTCTTCTAAGATTTTCGTCTTGAAAATCACTTTTTCTTCATGTCTTCTCATCGCACAATCAAAAACTTTACCTTGCGTCGCAAAGATTTTCTTGAGCGTACGAGTTCTGAGCGTGCTGTCATGCGTCTCTGTGAACACTGCAGTCGCTTGCAAAAGAAATGTCGTGTTGACAACGAGTTCGATCGTTGCATCGAGTGTGTGCATCTCGATCGCAAGTGCAATCTTACTTTCTCGATGATGAAGTGAAAAAGAATAAAGACAGAATGCGATCACGTTCTTGATGAGCTGCTGAACACTCACAAACAGATGCAAGAGATCTTCGCAAGAACTACTCGTCTGCAAAATCAATTTGTGTTTCTGAAGAACAAGAAACAGACGATGATTGAATGAGAGTTTTGAAACATTGTCGAGCTCGAGAAGAATGAGAGAAAGACTAGCGAGTCATCACTGAATGATCTTCTCTTTGACGTGTTCTTCGAGCATGTTGAGATTTCACCAGATTTTGACTGACTGAGTTTCTCAACTGAAACTGTCACAGAAGTGTCTGACAGTTCTTGAGATTTCTCTTCAATTCTCAAGTGTTCTCGATATGTTCATAATCTTTTCACTTGACTAATCAATGAGACTGATCTTTGATATTCTGATGATTCAGTATATTCTCTACTTCGTATTCGACGTTCTGACTCTCTGAATCAATTTTTGAAGATTTTGTTTGAATTGATGTATTCGAGTCTGCAGACTTCAAGAGACAGATATGAAATATCGAGTGTATTTTCATAGATGTTGACAGATCTAACTTGTAGTTAATCGATTCTTTGATTTCTAGAATCTTGTAAGATTCTAGCTTCGTGTGATTCAGTTTGTTACTTGATCTTTTTGTTTTGATGTTTCGTCTTAATAGATACGCTTTGTTTCTCTTCTTAAGAGTAGATTCTCTATCTCTTCTTTTATTCGCATACAGAGTCATGCGCTTGCTAAGAAACTGTATGTTCTTCTGTAATTCTTTCTGTAGCAGCTGCAATTGTTTTATCTGTAGCGTAGCTTTTTGAGCTAATTGTGCAAATTCACGTGATCTCTTGAAAATTTCTGACTCGAACTCGTAGTTCGCAAAGAATGATGACACGCTGATTACTTTTGTTGTTGCGCTATTGAAAGTCAACTGTGCTACTGATAGTAGCTGTATTCAATCGTTCTGTCTATAGTTAATATAGCATCTGAGATACTGTTTCAATGTCTGATTCATTCTTTTCGTTTGTTCATCTGTTTGCGAATGATAAGCTGTTAACAGCTTATGATGAATTTCTAACTGATTCATCAAGAATTTTCAGAATTTCAATGTGAAGAGCTTGTCTCTATCTGAAATTATCTCGTCTGATAATTCATGATTTGCTACAATTGTTCTCAGAAACGTGTAAGTCAAATCTTCTGCGAATGTTGCTTTCTTATATGACAAGAAGTATTTGTACTTGATTAATCTGTTTGTTATAATCAATATAAAGTCATATGTTGTTTCGATGACTCTTTTCTTTGATTTAGATAGCTTGACTATAAAGTTCAAAGCTATGCTTTTTCACGCATGATTCAACGTGCTGAGACTTTTCAAAAGTTCATAGAGTTTATGTTGATTGTGTTTTGTATGAATACACACATCGCACTTTCTGATAATATCTTCTACCTGTTTTCTCATCTTTGAGAAATAGTAGATTCTAGATATTCTCTCAATGATTTTATTCGAATCTTGATGTTCATGTATCATTGACTTGTGATGATCATCTATCATCTCTTGTCTGCATCTTGTTGAAACATAGATCAGACTCTGAAATGTTAGTATTTCATTGATAATTTCAAAGTTCGCGTTGTTCTCGATATTTTCTATGATATCTTGCGTGACTGAGTTCTTTGCTAGCTCTAGCTTTACTCGTCTCTCGAGATCTCTGTTGTTGATTCGTAAAGTGATTGCGTTTTGTCTATTATAGACAATTGAATCGTCTGAGTTCTCTTGCAAGATAGTCTGATTTACCTGTGATCTATTCGTCATATGATCTGCTCTTCTGCTCAAGACGTCGATCTTTGAGTTTTCAGATTTCTTTTGATATTGAATTTGAAAGTTGTATGATGACAACTTCTTCGATCATCTAACCTGTCTTCGATTTAGAACTTTCGTGATCGTGAAGTATAGCAGATTCTTGTGATCTGTATATACTTGAATCTGATGTCTAGATTCTTCTAGATACACTCTTCATTGTTTGAATGAGTCGACAATAGCTAGCAGCTTCTTGTCGTGTATCTCATAGTTCAATTCAGCGTCTGTAAGCTTTCTACTGTGAAATGCAATGAGATGCAGACGTTTCTTATTGTCTGATTGACTGATACATGCTTCAATAGCTTCGTCTGACGCGTTCGTCTCAAGCGTAATGAGTTTTTCTGATTCAAACATGATCAGTACTGACTGAAAGATGAACAATTTCTTCAGCTTTTTGAAAGCTTCTTCTGCTTTCTCAGTTCACACGAACGATATGTCTTTTCTCATAAGATTCGTAAGTGACGAGATGATTCTGAAGTATCTCTCTATAAAGCATCTATAGAAGTTTGCGAATTCTAAAAAGAATTGAACTTCGATCTTCGACTTTGACGTCGATCAAGTCGTAACAGCTTCTATCTTCTTTGAATTCATTCTTAGATTCTGAGACGTGACTATGAATCTTAAAAACTGTACACTCTGTACATGAAATTCACTTTTTTCTGACTTGATGCGCAGATCAACTTTCTTCAAAGTCTGAAGAATCTTCTTAACATGTTGCACATGTTCTTTCTTCGTCTTTGAATATACTAATATATCGTTCAGATATACTATGACGAATTGATTCAGATAACGTCGTAACACGTTATTCACAAAGATCTGAAACGTGACTGAAGCATTGATTAAGTCGAAAGACATGATCAAGTACTCGTAATGTTCTAGTCGAGTGCAAAAGACTGTCTTTCACTCGTCTTCTTCTTTAATTCATATTCGATTAAATGTCTCAAGTATATTGAATTTCGTAAATCACTGTGCATTCTGCAATCTATTCTGCAGTTCTGCTATGAGCGATAACGAATAGCTGTTTTTAATCGTGATGTTATTCAGTGCTCGATAGTCAACACATAGTCTTAGACTTTCATTTGATTTCAAAATAAACAGAATTGAGTATTCTGCTGATGACTGCGATTCTCTAATGAATTCTCTTCGCATGTTTTCTTTCAGATATTGTCGCAAAGCATCGAGCTTTTCTGTCAACAATGAGTAAATGAACTGTTTCGTGAGTTTCTTGTCATCAACGAGCTTAATCTCGTGATTTCACGATTGATGTTTGAGTAGTGTCTTCTGATCACTTTCTTTCTCAAACAGAATCTTATATTTCTGATATTTCTTAGAGATAATAGCGATAGCGAAATTCTTCGAGTGATCGCTCTGAATCTCTCTGCTTCATAACATCTGTGCATCATTGATTTCTCTGAACTCTTCGCGCATTTCTTCGCTCGTCATGACAAATATCTTCACATCTTGTGATGACTTCAATATCAAGTGCAATCGCGTCGTTTCTGTATCTAGAAATGCAATTGTCTCGTTGATTCAATCAATCATCGAATTGATCGTATGAAGTCATGATATGTCTAGAACTATATCACTCTCTGACTGTTTTGTAACATCTAAACGTAACTTCTCTCAATGTCGTTCGAGTCTCAAGTGAATGAGTCGAGTTTCTTGATCTACTAGTTCGTTATTGTACTTCATGAGTGTTTCATCGAAGTTTTGCAGATTGTAAGATTCTTTTCTTTTCTGCGTAGATATTTGCGCCTTTTTTGCAAATTCTGAGAACATGTAATTTCTCGTGCAGTCACTGTCTATGAATAGTCGTGCTGCGTGATCATTAATCTTGATTCATACTCGTAACTGCGACAAGTCATTGATGAAGACAAATGTGCTTTCGATTTTCAATCTTCAACTAGACTTCTTCGATGATCTGTCAATCAAAGAGTCTTCTAGTTTTTTGAACTAGAAGCTCTTTCTTTCAATACTTGTTTCACGTACTGAAATTGATTCGAGTTGACTCTCTTAAGTGAATATTTCTTTGAATCACACAGATCAAATCTCTTTCTGATGACTTTCATCATCTGTCTAAGCTTTCTGAATACGTGATCTTCGTCAGAAAGTACATATTCTTCTTGCTTGATGAACTTGACTTCTGTGAGTGACTTCTTCATGACTATGTCACGATATTGAATGTCTTTGCGCGATGCGATTGACTCATCTTGCATAGTGTCATAAATAGCTTGATGTATATCATTCTTGATCTGTTGCATTCGCTGAGAAAAATCTTTCTCTTTCTGCTTAAAGAGAGTGTATAGTTCGTTGTACATACTTATAAAGCTTGCTTGATCTGTAAGCTTTCTGAGATCTTTCTTTACTTCAAGACGATCTTCTTCTTGCTTGAGAGTGTCTTCTGCTGCGATAGTGAATGCTCGTAGAGTTTCGCTAAGTCGACTTTCTTCTTCGACTGTCTGATGAATAGCTTCTTCGATGTCGTTCGACCTATTCAAGTCATATGCTTCGCTGTCGAGAATCTCTGATTTCGCGATCATAGTGAACGAACTCTCGTCACTATCTTCATCATGTGCTTCTGATTGACGATGAATTGCTGCGTAGAAACGATTCTTTCGCGAGAATTTTGAGTATCATTCAGAATCTTTCTTATCGCTCAGGTGAGTGTGACAGTTGTCTTCATAACATGCTGTTCATGACAACGCTTGATGCTTGTCTTTCTGATCTTCTTTCGTTGCTGCGAAAGATCTGTCTTGCTTATCATAAGACTTTGACTTGTTCTTGTACTTGTTCTGAGTACAATTCTTGAAGTAGTGATCTAGCTTCTTGCATGTGTAACATATCTTGCTCTGTTGAACTGTTTTATCACAAGCGTTCATCGATATCTTTCGAGTTGCATCTAACTTCATAGATTGAGAATTGTAGTATGACTGTCGTCGTTTCTTCTTGAACTTTCGACTCAATACTACTGACATGACTGATTCTTTATCTTTTTTCAGACGTCTCTCATACTGTCTGTTGTCGATGATCATCGCTCTGAATATCATCTTCTGCAAGTCAACGAGTTTATCAATTCTTGCAATTTCATTCTTGACTTTCTTTTGCAGTTTCTGATAGAACTGACTGATGAGAACTGCATCGTCTCATTTCATATTCATCGCAATATGCTGAAAGCTGATCGAATAAGTCGCTGCAAAGATTTTCTGTCGCAGATTGTACAGCTGACGTTTCGCTGTACGTTTCTTGTCAATGTCTTCAAATACTCTTCTTAGACGTTTCTTAAACATCTGAGAATCACGAAATATCGTGTTGATTTCTTCTTCTCGTTTCTCTGACTTCTTCTGCAGATAATTCGTTAGATAGTGATGAAATCATGTGAATGCATTATCTCTTAGATAAATGAATGCAAAGAGTACTTTGTTCTCAATGAACTTAAACTGAGATGAATGTTGTTTGATGTATAACTCTATCTGTACTAGATATGCTTCAAGTTTATTTCTATCATCATGATACAAGTTCGATGTTGAGATCTTGATCTTATCTGCGCTGAAGATGCTTGCTTCTTGACTTGACGTGACTCGTTCTGACTGACTAGACATGACTGAAAGAAATGAACGTCTCTGATATCTTGTAAAAGAGTGATGCTCAAAGTGTAATGATTGTTTCTTTAACAACACAAGATATATACAGAGATCAAACAGTAATCACTATTACTAGACTTGAGATCTGAAGATAGCTGAGACAATAATATGTATTGACTACTTACATGAGTTGAGCACGAAGCTTCTATCTAAGAAAACGATCATCGTTATATAGACATAGAAGAATCGTGTCAAGTCGTCTCTGCTCTGAATGATCATTCTGATCATTCTCGAGCAAGGTGAGCAGAGTGAGCATCATGCTCGTCATGCTCACTGTGATCATTTCTGATTCGAGCGATCAGAGCGATCACTTCGAGACTCTGATTACTCAATGATTATCTGATCATTGCTGTTACGTAATCACATGTGAGAGAGTTCTAACAGTTGACTTGCTCATTGAAGAGATCAACTTTGAGCTCGTCATTGTAGCAGACTCACTAGTTGCATGCAAATGAATCGACAGATCGATTCACTGATAGATAGAGCGATGTGAGTAGATGAATCATTGCATTGACAAAAGATGTCATTGTAGCAAACTCATTATTTGCATATGATCGAGTTGACGAATCAATTCACTGATAGATAGAGCGATGAAGATGAGTAAATCATTGCTTTGATGATGTCATTGAAGCAGACTCACTGAGAGATTTGCTCATCAAGATAGAGACTTCACGCAGTTCTAGACTGATCTCTTTGATTGCTCTTTGAGATAGAGACTTCACGCAGTCATAAACTGATTTCATTTGATTGTTTAACAAATTTGAAGAATCTTTTGCGAATCTGAATGAATGATTAATTCGCTGATCTTTGATCTAGTTGAATGATTTCAATCGTTTGTTTATACTCGCTGATCAGCGCATAAGTTCAAATCTTTTTGTTACGATTCTAGTCTTCGTCTATTCTTCGTCTAGTCTTCGCCTGATTTCATTCTAATCGAGTCTAGCGAGAATCTGATCTAAAGATGATATCATTGAGACTCTGCATCATATGTGTAAGACATCAACTCAATCGAGTCTAGCACAGAGCTGAGAAACACACATATAAGAATCGAGTTCTTTTCTGTAGATACTTTTCTTTCTTAGCATTTATCTATTAGTTAAATGACACTTCTATGACTCGCTCTAGATCGACTTCTAACAGTAGATAAATGCTAATCAACTACTCTGCTATCGACGTGTAGATGATACGAAATAATCTACTTCGTTTATTCAGAAAATTCGCAAGAAATTCTTTGAATTACTTTCATCAAAACACATCTGCAAATTTACTCAAATTTATCAAATCAATCACTCAATCTTACTATAATCAAATTTATTCTTATCTTTCTCACAATGACACGCGACTCTGAATCAGTTGAATCACGAACAGCTTGTCTGCTTAGAAGCATTGCTAGTAGATGAGTCTCTCTTATTTCTTTCGATGCTTCAGTGAGATCTCAGAATGTTGCTATCTCATGAAACATCAACACAAATCAACAACTTCGTCAATGAGCTATTGATCAGTCAGACGAGATTATCAAGATGCTGATCGAGCTAAGAGATCAATGAGACATGACTTTGAAACTCAACAAGCAATGAATCAATGTTCAAGTCAATCACATCAAGAGACTTGATGAGCTAGAGATCAATCAAATAACAATAGACACTCAAGAAGAGACTATCGTTGAACTATAAGAGAAAGTCTTGAGTTTAAAAAAGAGACAGCGTTCAGCGAATCAGTCTCAATCTCGTCAGTCTACTGAATCTCGAGTTTCTATGAAATCTCTATCTCGTCAATCTATCGAGAATCATACTCGACGTGAGTCATTCACTTTATTCAATAATGATCATCACAAGTCTTTCAAGTTTTTGAATCTCTCTGTATTCATCGACGAAGATGAATCAACATGAAATAGCTGAAGAATCAAGATGAACGACAAGCTTCAGACTAATGTCGATCACTTCGATAATGAAAATATCTGTATTGTCTATGTGATATCTAGACTAGAAGATGATGCTGCTGAACATATCTTCGCTTGATGTCATCATGACGCTTTGCATTCTTACATCTTGATCTACGAGCTATTTGAGCAACTGAAAGAAATATACAATGAACTGAATAGAAATCGAAAGTGTCGTCGCGAGTACAACGCTCTGAGACAAACAGATCAGTCTTTCAATGTCTTCTACTTCGACTTTATGAAGCTATTCAGCTATCTAGACTACGATGATCACACTTTGATGAACGATCTTCAGAATAAAATTAATAATCGCTTGCAGAACGCTCTATCAGTCTGTTCAGAGAATTTTACTTTGCTAACTCGCTTAAGAATCTTTCTTCAAGATGTGAATAATAAACAGCGAGTCAGCTATCAGCTACGCAGTCAGCTTCGCACTGTCATCGTCAAAGTCATGATCGTATCTGATAAACGTGCTGCTACTTCATTGTCAGTAATGACTTTGATAATCAATTATGTTAAGTCTACTTTCTCTTCTACTTCTGAGTCAGCAAGATCATCTATCATCTGCTATACTTGCAAGATCTCAAGTCATTTGTTCAAGAATTGTTCTCAGAACAAGATCAACACTTCTGCATCTCATGTCTTCATCTCTCATCTACATGAAATCATCATTTCGAAGAATAAAGAGAATGAGAAAATGTTTTCTGAGAATAACGAGGCAAAAAACTAGAGACTTTCATCAAAGACGCGATGAAAGAGATGTTAATTTCTTCAACGATGAGCATGTCAAATGATTCTTTTGCTTCTGAATCTTTGACTATTGAATGTATACTTTCTAGCAATGAAATTAGTTACTCATTGAAGTCATTGATTGACATCGAAGCTGCTGACTATTCATTCATTGATGAAGTAATCGCGCAGATTGTTTATGATCAGTTGCAAATCGAGCTTCTGACTTTGATCAAAGCGAAGTCAATTTAAGAATTTGACGATCATTATGCTAAAAAACTCATTATTCATGTCATCTATTCGAATCTGACTGTTCAAGATCATACGATTGACATAGCTTCTATGTTGATCACTCGATTAAATCAACATCAAATGATTCTTGAAAAAACATGAATGAACAAAATCGATCTAGTAATTGACATGCAAATTGATTTTCTTCGATTTTCGAATTTCACTCTCAATTCAAAATTAATTGTTCTACTCACAAGCAACAAGACAATCACGAAGCAAAAAAGTTTGACTTCTACTCATATACTGAAGAGATCTTTCACTACTTCTCAACTCAGTCTGAAATTACTCTCTTTCAGTCAGTTCAATGAGAAGTCAGTTAAACTAATCAAACAGTTAAAATCGCGCGACGCGACTTTAACTAGCGTCAAAAATTCTAAATCGACGTTCAATCTGAATTCATTCTCTTTCAGTTCAATGAACATAGCAATGATAAAGGCAGCGACATATAGAATGTTAGTCAAACGATCAGATGTCAAGATCTTTGCTGTTATCATCTTAAAAATCGATCGACTCATAACTACAGTTGAAAACAAGCCTGAAGAAGTGAATCTGCATGAGCTTTCTCACGCTGAAGTTCTTGAGCAAGTCAAAGTCAAGCTTCTCTCTGAATATCACGACTATCTAGATGTCTTCGATCGAGAAATGATCAATCAGCTATCATTGCATCGTTTCTATGATCACAAAATTGAGTTGATCAATAAAGAAACGTCTTCTCGAAGCAGACTATATCAGATGTTCAATCACAAGCTTCAGAAGATAAAGAAGTATCTGATCAAACATCTGAACAAAGAATTCATTTTCTTCAGCTTTGCATCATACGCTTCGCTCATCTTGTTCATCGAAAAGAAAGACGATAGTTTGCGTTTCTGCGTCAATTACAGAAAGCTCAATGCTTTGATCAAACGAGATCACTATTCTTTGTCATTGATAGACGAGACTCTTGCTCGTATACAAGAAAGTAAATATCTGACTCGATTGAACATCATTGTCGCGTTCAATAAACTACGCATGCATTCAGATAGCGAAGATTTGACTATCTTTATTACCTTCTTCGACTCATACAAATATCATGTAATGCTCTTCAAATTAATCAACGAATCAACGTTCTATCAACATTATATGAACGACGTGTTGTTCAAATATCTACATCAGTTTTGTCAGATCTATCTAAATGACATTATCATTTACAGCAAGATCTTGAAGAAACACAAGCAACATGTATGATTGATCTTGAATAGACTACAAGAAGCTGATCTACAGATAGACATCGATAAATGCGAGTTTCATGTTCAGAAAACCATCTTTTTAGAACTTTTAATATCAATCAAAGAATTGAAGATGAACTCGCGAAAGATGCAAGCAGTCGTTGATTGATCTACATTCAATAATCTCACTCAGATGCAGTTCTTCATTGACTTCTGCAACTTTTATCAACGCTTCATCAAGAACTTTTCGAAGATTGTTCGTTCAATGATTCAACTCACTCAAAAGAAGATCATATTTGAATGAAATAAAGTCTGTCAGATCGTCTTCGATCATATGAAGAGATGTATGATCGAAACTTCTATACTACGTCACTTTGATCAAACTCGTGAGACTATTCTCGAAATTGACTCATTCAACTACGTCAACGATGAAGTTCTCTCTCAATATGATGACGAAGAAGTACTACATTCGATTGTCTTCTATAGCAAGAACATGTCTTCTGCTGAATGCAACTACAAGATATATGATAAAGAACTTCTGATTATCATTTGAGCATTTGAACACTGACGACTCGAACTGAAACTAACTGACATTTCTATCAAGATGTTCATCGATCATCAAGCACTCATCTCGTTGATGAAAGATAAAGAGCTGAGCAGACGTCAGATGCGCTGAGTTCAGAAGCTCGCTGATTTCAACTTCAAGATAATGTATCGATCTGACAAACAGAACATCAAGATCAATGCATTAACTCATCAAGCTGACGTCATGCTCAGAGATTCAGAAGATGAGCGCGTTCGCTATCAATGAATCACTATTCTGACTTCGAATTGAATGAAAATTGCTGATCTAGAGAAGAACATCAGTGAATCAATCTATAAACAGATTCTTGAGACTAATGAGATCGACGAGAATTGTACGCTACTTCGCGAAGCAATAGCAAGAGACGAGACACAATATGAAGACATCAAGCTGAAGAATTGTTGAATTCAGAATGAAATCTTATACAAAGACAGTCAGCTATGAGTTTCGTTCAACAAGCTTCTACAAATGAATCTGATTCGTGAGATACATGATCAATCATCAGTTGATCATTCTGATATTCTTAGAACTGTGAAAGTCATAAAGCGAAACTACTATTGATCATTCATGCGAAAAACGATAGATCGATATATTCGAAACTGCTATATCTATCAACGCTCAAAGACATCTAAAGATAAATCAAACGACTTGCTTCAATCTTTATCGATATCTGAACAGCGATGACAAGACATAGCAATGAACTTCATTATCAATCTATCTGATTCAAGCGAGTACAACGCTATTCTGACGATCATCTGCAGATTATCAAAGAAAAGACATTATATTTCTTGCATCACTGACGATGAAGATATCACTGTCGAAAAGACAGCTGAAATGTTGATTCAATGAGTATATTGAACTCATGATCTATCAAGCTTCATAGTATCTGATTGAAGTTTGCAATTCATCTCTATACTATGAAAGTTTCTTTGCAAACGACTGAGCATTTTCCTTCGATTGTTCATCGTCTATCATTCTCAGATCGACGATCAAAGCGAACAAGTCAATCAGAACATCGAGCGATATTTTTGATTCTTCTGTTCATATATGCAGAACGACTGATTCAAGTGACTACTCATGATCAAGTTTGTCAACAATAACGTCTTGTCTTCAGTCATCTTCTTGATCTTCTTCTTCATGAACAAGAACTTTCACTCTCGTATGAGCTTCGACTCTGACATCATCGAGTATGAAAGCACTCGCAAACGTCTGCAGATCAATCGAATCAAGAATATATCTGAACAAATGAACAAGACATTGATCTTCGCTCGTGAAGCTTTGATCAAAACATGAAAACAAATGATGAATCAAGTTAACAAGCATAGAAAGAAAGTCAATTACAAGATTGAATCAAAGATGTTTCTGAACGAACGAAACATCATTACAGCGAGATCTTTCAAAAAATTAAATGACAAGATGCTTGACTCATTTCAGATCACTGAGTCTGTTGACTCATTCTATAAGTTGAAACTATCAGAGACTATGCATATACATGACGTATTTTATTCAGAGCTTCTTCGTTCTGTCGTCAATGATTCTTTATTTAATCAAAAGAATGAATCTTCGAAATCAATAGTGATAAACGATGAAGATGAATGAAAAATCGACGATATATTGAACTTTTGACAATATCGAAGACGACTTCAATATCGAGTCAAATGAAAGAACTATGACAACGATCTCAACTGATATAACGCTGACGACGACGAATTTATGAACGCTCAAGAGATGATCGACGACTTTCATATCAAATATTCAAGAAAAACGCACTAAGAAACAACATTCATGCAAACATGAATAGTCAAGAGAGAAGAGTAATGTTACGATTCTAGTCTTCGTCTATTCTTCGTCTAGTCTTCGCCTGATTTCATTCTAATCGAGTCTAGCGAGAATCTGATCTAGAGATGATATCATTGAGACTCTGCATCATATGTGTAAGACGTCAACTCAATCGAGTCTAGCACAGAGCTGAGAAACACACATATAAGAATCGAGTTCTTTTCTGTAGATACTTTTCTTTCTTAGCATTTATCTATTAGTTAAATGACACTTCTATGACTCGCTCTAGATCAATTTCTAACACTTTTGTTTATTCTCGCTGAGTCAGTTCATGAGAAAGAAGAATGAGTGTTTGCATGATTGCAAGTCGACTAGATCAAAGTCAATAGTCGTGTGAATTGAGCAGAGCAAGTTGATGCAGATTATTTCACTTTGTCTGTAACGAAGAAGCATTTATATAATGTTAGAAATCAGCATAGAACGAGTCATATAAGTGTAATGTAACGAGTATATAAATGCTAAGAAAGAAAAGTATCTAGAAGAAAAGAATCGACTATTTATATGACTCAGAAGAACATAAGCTAACTCTGAATAAAGTTGACTTCAAAACAACTTGATAGTCTAGTGACGAGCGATCGACGATAGTCAGAAACATAGTCATCAACATAGTCATCAACATAGCTATCAACATAGATGCGTAGCTAGAATCGTAATAATCATCACGAAAATTGATCAACTTCTAAAAACAGTTAGAAATAAACTTGAAGATGTAGATCTACAAGAGCTTTCACATAAAGAGATCTTGAAAGAAGTCAAAGCTAAGCTTTCTTCAAAATATCATGACTATCTAGACGTGTTTGATCGAGCTATGACTGATCAACTATTTTCTCATCGTCTCTATGATCACAAAATCGAGTTGACAAACAATAGAATGTCTTCTCGAAGTTGTCTCTATCATATGTCTGATTACAAGCTTCAAAAGATGAAGAATTATCTGATTGAACATCTGAATAAGAGCTTTATATCTTTCAGCTCGATCTCATACGCTTCGCTCATACTATTCATCAAAAAGAAAGACGATAATCTTCGTTTCTGTGTCAATTATAAAAAGCTCAATGCTTTGATCAAACGAGATCACTACTCTCTACTTTTAATAGATGAAACTCTCGCTCGTATTCAAGATAGCAAGTATCTGACTCAATTGAATATAATAGTCGTCTTCAACAAACTATGCATGCATTCAAGTAGCGAAGATTTGACTATCTTTATTATTTCTTTTGACTTCTACAAATATCATGTGATGTCTTTCAAATTAATCAACGATTTAACTTTCTATCAACACTATATGAACAACGTGCTGTTTAATTATCTACATCAGTTTTGTCAGATTTATTTAGATGACATTATCATCTACAGCAAAACACTGAAGAAACATAAGAAACATGTACAACTAGTTCTACATAGACTACAAGAGATCGATTTACAGATGAATATAAACAAATGCAAGTTTCATGTTCAGAAGATCTTCTTTCTGAAACTATTGCTATTCATCAAAGAACTAAAGATGAATCTCAGAAAAGTACAAGCAGTAGTTGAATGATCTACTTCTACAAATCTCACTCAGATGCAATTTCTCGTTGACTTTTGCAACTTCTATCAACGTTTTATAAAGAACTTTTCGAAGATTGTTCATTCTCTGATTCAACTAACTCAAAAAAAGATGATATTTGAATGAGATCAAGCTTGTCAAATGATCTTTGATCATATGAAGAAACAAATGACTGAAGTCTTTATTCTTCGTCATTTTGATCAGAATAAAGAGACTATTCTTGAAACAGACTCATTCAACTACGTCAACAATGACATACTTTCTCAGTACAATGACGAAAAAACATTGCATTTGATGATCTACTACAGCAAGAATCTGAGCTTTGCTGAGTGCAATTACAAGATCTATGACAAGAAATTACTAGCAATCATTCGTGTCTTCAAGCATTGATGATCTGAGCTGAAATTGACTGAGCTATTTATTAAGATGTTCACTGATCATTAAGCTTTAACGTCATTAATGAAAGATAAAGAGCTAAGTAGACGTCAAATGCGCTGAGTATAAAAGCTCGTCAACTTCAACTTCAAAATCATGTATTGTTCAGACAAACAAAACATCAAAGTCGATGCATTGACTCGTCAAGTCAATTCAGTTTCTAAAAGCTCAGAAGATGAGTGCATTTGCTATCAATGAATCACTATTCTAACTTCAAATTGAATGAAAATTGCTGATCTAAAGAAGAACATCGAGAAATCAATCTATAAACAGATTCTTGAGACTAATGAAATTGATGAGAATTGTACGCTACTTCGTGAAGTCGTATTAAAAGATGAAACTCAATACAAAGATACTAAATTAAGAGATTGTTGAGTTCAAAACGAAATACTATATCAAAGTAATCTTCTATAAGTTTTCTTCAATGAGCATCTTCAAATAAAGTTAATTCAAGAAGTTCATGATCAATCTTCTATTGATCATTTCGAAATTCTCAGAACGATGAAGATCATAAGAAAATACTACTATTGATCTTCAATGCAAAAGACAATAAGTCAATATATTTGAAACTGCTACATTTGTCAGCAATCAAAGACTTCTTGAGATAAATTCAATGAACTACTACATTCTCTACTCATACTTGAACAGCAATGAAAGAACATAGTCATGAACTTCATCATTGACTTATCTCTTTTGAAAGACAAAAACATCATACTAACAGTAATATGTAAATTGACAAAGAAACGACATTATATTTCTTGCTTCACTGATGACGAGAAGATCACAGCAGAAAAAACAGCTGAGCTAATGCTTCAGTGAATATATTGAATACACGATTTACTTGATTTCATTGTTTCAAATCAAGACTCTCAATTTATTTTCATTCTATGAAAGTCGCTTTGCAAAAGACTAGACATTAATCTTCGACTCTTTACAGTTTATCATTCTCAGATCAATGATCAAAGTGAATGAGTCAATCAGAACGTCGAAAGATATCTTTGATTCTTCTGTTTGTACATGCAGAATGACTGAGCTAAGCTACTATTCATGATCAAGTTCATTGACAATAATGCTCTGTTCTCAGTCATCTTCTTGATTTCTTTCTTTCTAAACAAAGACTTTCATTCTTGTGTGAGCTTTGAACTCAATGTCATTGAATATGAAAGTTCTCATGAACGCTTGCAGACGATTAAAGTTAAGAATATATCTGAACATATGAACAAAACACTGAAGTTTGCTCGCGAGTCGCTAGTCAAAACACAAGAACAAATGATGAAACAAGTCAATAAACATAGAAAAGAAGTTGATTATGAGATTGAATCAAAGATGTTTCTGAATGAAAGAAACATCATTACAGCGAAATCTTTCAAGAAGCTAGATGACAAAATGCTCGATTCTTTCATCAATTTAGATTTCATCAACTCTTCATATAAACTGAAATTATCAGAGTCTATGCATGTTCATGATGTATTTCATTCTGATCTGCTTCGCTCTGTCGTCGACAATCTCTTGTCTGATCAAAAGAATGAACTTTCAGATTCAATAGTGATAAATGATGAAGACGAGTGAGAAATCGATGATATATTAAATTGTCGTCGATATCGAAGATGACTTCAGTATAAAGTCAAATGAAATGACTATGACAATGATCTCAATTGATACAACGCTGATGACGACGAATTTATGAATGCTCAGAAGATCGTTGATGATTTTCATATTCAATACTCGAACAAATCACACTAATCAACAATTCAATCAATCACGATTTAACAAATCTGAGTCTGTGAAATCATGATTGAGCAATCAATCGAGTCGAGCAGAAAATACATTCATGTGAACATGAATCATCAAAGAAGAAAGATAATGTCATGATTTTAATCTTGTCAGACTCAGTCTTCTAGTCTTGTCAGATTTATTCTCGCTTCGTCATCTTGACTAGTTTTTATTGAGTCTAACGTCGACTGAGAAACACATATATGTAGTCAGCTTCTTTTCTGTAGCTATCTTTCTTTCTTAGCATTTATCTTCTAGTTAAATGACACTCATATTGACTTGCTCTATGCTGATTTCTAACAAGATCAGTATCGTGTGATTAACAAATTCTTAATATAATGTCAGAATCATGTTTAAATGATACAATCAATGAAGATCAGAGTTGATAATGCTTGATCTTTAGAAATAACTATAACTGAATATTAAGAATACAGAAGAAGATTGATACAAAAGCTTCTATTTATGTAATGTTCAGAGACTGCGCTAGATTTGAAAGAAATGTGTTTATGACATGAAAAGAAAATAATGTAGATGAACAAGATGTTGATGAAAGAAAAGAATGTTGAGAAAGAAAAAGAGTGTTGAGTCATATTTGAGTCAAATCTAAGTCAGATCTAGATCAGATCTCAACTAGATCATTGACTAGCTTTAATCATTTTGCAGAGTACTCGCTAATATGCATTGTAAATTGATTAAAACTTCAGTCTTATTGATTTTGATACACTCGTAACACTTGATGAGCTTATAGTCAGTTTTAGCTGATTTCATCAAATGATTGATGTTCTTCTTTAATCACATCAACACACATTACTGTTCTTTCAAACTATACAAATGATGTTTTCAACTAGAGATTAACTTTATCATCAAGACATTCAAGAGTCAAAACTCAGTGAAAAGATGAGATTCTTAAAATCGACAGTTGTTGTCATTGTATATCATGTTTTGCAGACGCTCGCTTTGCTTGTTAAACATGCAACTCATTTATTTTGCATTATCTGTAGAGATCTTTCTCATGCAGATCGATCATGTTTTGCAAAAATGTTCATATGCTACACTTTTAATCAGACAGCGTAATTCAATCATTCTTTATTAACTCGCTTGTGTTTCTCTTCTCTTAACGAAGTCTTCTCATCAGCGTATCACTCATGTATAGAATGTCTGTGTCTGAACATCTGTTAAACGATATTAATGAGATTCTTGAGTTTGCTCATGTTTGTTACGATTCTAGCTACGCATCTTCATTAGTAGCTATGTTGACTATTCTGAGAGCTATCGTCGATCGCTCGTCGCTAGAGCATAGACTTGTTTCGAAGTCAACTCTATTCAGAGTTAGCTTATGTTTCTCTGAGTCATATAGATAGTTGACTCTTTTCTTCTAGATACTTTTCTTTCTTAGCATTTATATACTCGTTACATTACACTCATATGACTCACTCTATGCTGATTTCTAACATTATATAAATGCTTCTTCGTTACAGGCGAAGTGAAATAATCTGCATCGACCCTCGAGTGCTTCTGTCAACTCTTCAACCCACTATCGACATTTGATCTAGTCGACTTGCAATCGTCAGCAACACTCACTTTCTTCTTTTCTCATGCGCTGATCAGCGAGGTTAAATAAACGATCGGAATCATTCGACTAGATCAGAAGATCAGCGAATTAATCGTTCATTCAGATTCGCAAGAAATTCTTCGAATTTGATGAACAAACGAGGTCAGTCATAGAACTGCGTGAAGTCTCTACCTCAAAGAGCAATCAAAGAGACCAGTCTAGAACTGCGTGAAGTCTCTATCTCGAGAAGCAAATTCCCAGTGAGCCTGCTTCAATGACATCGTCAATGCGATGACCTTCTCATCGCTCTACCTACCAGTGAACCGGTCCGCCTACCAGTTCACGTGCAACTAGTGAGCCTGCTACAATGGCGAGCCCAAAGTCGATCTCTTCGATGAGCAAGTCGATCAGTGAGTCTGCTACAATGACATCTTTCGTCAATGCGATGACCTACCTATTCACATCGCTCTACCTATCAGTGAATCGGTTCGCCTACCAGTTCACATGCAACTAGTGAGTCTGCTACAATGGCACGTTCGATAGTGAGCCTGGTACAAAGGCATGAACGGGACAAGCTCTGCTACATGCGTGTAGTAGAGACGAATCGACAGTGAGCCTGCTTCAAAGGCGCGTCCGATATTGATCTCGTCATCGAGTCAGTCACTCGATAGTTAGCCTGCTTGAACGACATCCGAAGTGAGCCTGCTACAAAGGCAGACAACGTTGATCTCTTGATTGAGTCGATCAACGAACGAAACAAGTCCTACTATGTAGTAGGCCTGAATCAGAAGTGAGCCTGCTTCAATGACACGATCAATGCGATGATCTATCTACTCACATCGCTCTATCTATCAGTGAATCGGCCTACCTCGAGTTTCTGTGCAACTAGTGAGCCTGCTTCAATGACATCTCTACCTCGCATAGTGAGCCTGCTACAATAGGCATTTCGATTCTGCACAAGGCTAAGGAAATACATTCATGCGAACATGAATCGTTGAAGAGAGGGAGGTAATGTTACGATCCTAGCTACGCATCTTTGTTGGTAGCTATGTTGGCTATTCTGAGAGCTATCGCCGATCGCTCGCCGCTAGGGCATAGGCTTGTTCCGAAGCCAACCCTATTCAGGATTAGCTTATGTTCCCCTGAGTCATATAGATAGTCGGCCCTTTTCTTCTAGATACTTTTCTTCCTTAGCATTTATATACTCGTTACATTACACTCATATGACTCGCTCTATGCTGGCCCCTAACAATGTTGAACTTAACGAGTCTCGTGAGTTGTTCATGTCGTAGTAACAAACACGCAGTCTTAACAAGATTTATATGTAGTTAGCATGTAAATCTAAAGAATGTTCATGATTCAAGTTCTTTCTGCTAATCATTCTCAACAGATCAAACGCAAAAGTATTCTGTTTCAGTTCTCGTTGTTGCAATGACGAGATACTGAATTGAATGATTTTCATAAGCAATTTCTCTCGTAGTTCTGCGTTCTATTTGACTTTCTCATCTGCGTGCAGATTGCTTGTAGCATGCGCATTGAGATTATCAAAGTCTGCGCGATCGCGAAAACTCTGCACGCGATCAACGCACAGCGCTTCATCATCACACAACGCTTCGATGTCATTCAAACTTTTGATTAATATTAATCAATAAATAATATATTATTAATCATCAATTAATTTTTTATATTTTCACAAATTTCGCTTTCAATAAATATAAATTAGATGGTTGCAAGAATTTTACTCAAGACTCGTTAATGTTGACGTGAATGAGGCGAATGTCTTTGAGCGCAGTAATATAGATACGAGTACATGAAGATGTTGATGTTTGTTTCGAGAATCACAACGAAATGAGCAAGTAAGAAATTACGAGAATCAGAACGCTTTAGACATCGCTCAAACTTCAGCGTTTGTACATTCATGTTTTAAATCTATCATAATTCATTATCTTGACATCATTTAAAAAGCCGTACTCTTTGTTTATAAACAGTCATAGTGAATGCTTTGCATCTTTTTATTTATCAAAACGATACGCCAAAGTGACGTGTTTCAGTAGATGGGTTTTACCATCTCTTATGCTGCCTAGGCACTTTGGCGTGGTTTCATTGCTGGGGCAGAAAGTTCAAGCAGAGTCTCAGGCTCTCGCAGACCGGTAAGTGTGTATGTAGCAGGTTGCTTATGTACTACCATGTATAGGTAGGGACAAGGGACAGACATGCAGGCGGTACCAAAGGCAAGATAGATTCAGAAAGGAATGAGAAGAGAAATATTTCGATGTTTGCATAATCGGAACGAATGAACAAACACTATGATGATTTTTCGTGTGTTTGAAAAAAAATAGTAGAAGATCCTGGGGTAGCGCTCATGCGGTTTTTTAGTAAATGACTGTGTCTGGGCAGACGAGTGAGTATAGGAGGGCGCGGTAGGATGAGGCAGCTTTTCATTTAGATATCAGGCAGCGGATTCAGGCTCCATTGTGTTGTGCCCTCTCTCCTAGGACGAGGAGTCAGCAACCCCGGTGCTTTCTCGACGCTCACTCCAAAGCGGCCCGTGCTCCCTTTCAAGATCGAAAAAGGGCGATTATGAATCCTGAGTTCGGGGGTGTATATATTTATATGTGTAATTGGCCTGCTTGGCATCAATTGGCAGACGGTGGCCCCCAATAGCTGCTCGACGGCTCCGAGACAAATCCCTCTATCTAGGCGACTGAGCTATGTGGAGAGAGAGGGGGGGGGGTTGGAAAAAGCGCTTTCTGGCCGAAAAATCGATGATATGGAGGGCGGGAACAGGTGGGTAGCCCCCCTATTTACGACCCCTGATCTCCGAGTGCACTATCTACCCAGCCAATAGCCGCCAGTCAGGC
>JAABUU010000712.1_pt1 | contig 69973 bp, 82 predicted proteins | sample 5559301 | NCBI WGS metagenome assembly JAABUU01 (sample SAMN10711884, study PRJNA513360) | rock metagenome | isolation source: Antarctica rocks | place: Antarctica: Victoria Land, Richard Nunatak white
ACAACGAGGTGTATCGTAGGGTGCGACCCTTGTGGTCGCCCGTTGAGAAAAATGATGTAATCACCCATTCCAAGTTTAAAAAGTTAAACAGTATTATCGCGTCCAGGAGGCTGGGGAGGGGTAACGCGTGGACAACGATTTTTTTGGTGATTGCTCTATTCACAACCCTATTCAGTACGCATAAACGCATACAAAAAATCCAGCAACAGCACATATCTATTAAGCCTGTTACTGTGTTCAAAGCCACTCTTCGTAGCAACCTCGCATACACCTATCACCTGTGTCGCCACATAACGCGCTACTACACATTACCACTATTGCTGCTTGGCGTTATCCTCTTTCCTCTCGAAATTCTTATAGCCGTAATGCTATGTATTGTTGTAGGCGTAGACTATGTGCGACTTAAACCAGAGATGAACGTTGCTGAATATGCTTTGTGCGCTATACTCAGCGATTGTGCATATGAGATTGGTGTTGTGCAGGGATGTGTGAAGCATAGGACGTGGAAACCATTGGTGCCGATTATCAAGAAACGGATATAATTTGAGGGGAGTAAATTAGCACCTCTGTCGCCACCATAACACTTTGATGAATGTGGTGAAAAACAACCAGCAGAGATAGGGAAGCATGAGCAAAGCAGAAACTCTCGAAACACTGGCAAACTCTGTGGTTGTCGTTATTCCTGAGAAAAGCCCGATGATATCCATCAATACATATACTGACTTCTTTTTGAAATGGTAGACAATGGGCATGAATGAAAAATTGTGCAGGAGGTGAGCGGCAAAGATCGCTAGCGGCTTCGTGACGGATGTCTTCTGTCGATATCGCCATACCTGCCAGGTAGCCAGGCCCATGAATATGTAATTTCCAATCCATACCGTAGGAAACACCCATTGAGGAGGCCAGAGAGGAGGTTTGGGACTGTCATCATACCAGTGTTGCTTTTTGAAGGCACCACCAAGGGCACTACTGAGAAAACCAACGAGGATACACCCAAGCACAAATGGTAAGGCAGTAAACCATTTATCTTTTTTCATCTTTTTTCTCTCTAGCGGTTTGTTGGGCGAAACGGCGCGTCGTTGTTGTCTGCACAGGGTCCACATGTTCTCCTTGTTGTATGCTACCATTATTATACTATACATCGTCCAATCGCCAACCAAATGATTAGCAGTGAGAACATTGCTAATGCCTACTTCTAACAAAGGAAAGTAATATGGCGAAGTACCGATATCTTGTTGTCGTTGAAAAAGCTAAAGGCAATTATTCGGCATATGTGCCTGATCTTCCAGGATGTGTTACTACAGGAAAAACGCCTGCGGATATACACCGTAATATGCAAGAGGCAATTGAACTTCATCTCGAAGGCATGCGTAGAAGTGGTGAACCTATTCCAGAACCAGCAGAAACTACAACCGAATTTGTTGATGTGAACGTGTAGATAGAATAGAAATAGTATTGAAAGATGTATTTTATTCGTCAACGTTACTTTTAATACTTTCTACAATACAGAGGAAACGGATGACTTTTTCCATCGTCGCACGAGATATTCAAGCAGGGGAGCTAGGAGTAGCTATCCAATCCAGGTTCGTTGCCATCGGTGCGCTTGTTCCCTGGGCACAAGCAGGCGTGGGAGCTATTGCGAAGGAATAGATTTAGAGTACAACACAAGACGAAGTTCTCATCGAATTAGGAAAAGCTCGTACACATTTCATTGAAAGAGGGGCTTATCGACACAAAGGAAGTTCCGCGTTTCTAATAGATGCATGGTCTTTTCAATGGAGGAGAAGAGATGATCAGTCGAGATAATCATACGAGACGAGTAGAGGTGATAGAAACATCTCGCCTGCTCTTGCGTCGTCCCGTACTAACTGATAAAGATATACTTAGCAGTATTTTACTTGATGAGCAGGCACAGCGATTTCTTGGCGGTGTCCTTTCACCAGATGATGCCGAGGCGCGGATTACTGCTCTGCTGCAAACGTGGGAAGACCAAAAAGGGAGTGCGTGGGCGGTCTGTGAACAGGGAAAAGATACTCCTTGTGGTACTTGTGCCCTGGATATGTTTGAGGAAGAAATTGAAATTAGCTACAGGTTTTCCCCCGTTGTATGGGGAAGGGGATATGCTACAGAGGCTGCTGCTGCCTGCCTTTGCTATGGTTTTCGGGATTTAGGGTTTACTCGCATCATAGGAGTCACGCAAGAAGCGAATCGTGGCTCACAACATGTTTTAGAAAAACTGGGAATGAAGCATGTACGTAACCTTTGGAAGTGGGAAGCCCCTCAACGTTATTATGAAATTACGAGCCTGGAATGGTTTACTCAACAAGAAAAGTAGTTGTGCTTGTTTTGGTAGTGGGAGCGATTGAGAAAAGGATATGGGCGAAGAGACCTTTTTAGTTACCAGCTTGAAGCGGTTCTACAACGCACATCTCGTTACCTGGCAGCGTTTACACAGTGATAACGGTAATCGCATTTATCGGCTTGATCTAGCAAATAACCAGAACTGGGTGCTACGTCTATTTTCAGCCGAAGATGAAAGTGCTTTGCATCTTGCTGATGTCCTCTTATTTCTTGGACAACAGGGGTATCCTGCTGAGCAATTTGTACGTGCTGTAAATAGTGATGTTCTCGTAAGATACGAAGACACACTGCTTTTAATGACACATTTTGTTGAGGGTTCTCCTGTTGATTATTCTCCTTCCACACTGCACCTACTTGGTAAAGCCTTGGGTAAGTTGCATTCTTTGAGCCTTGAAGATACTTCTGAGTTGCCAAAAGCGGAAATGGTGCCACCACCAGAACTTGCTTATGCATTATCAGAACTTGCTAAGGTCGCTGATAGCGTCCCAGAGGCACTGCAAAAGCATTACGAGATACTTATTAAAGCGATAAATAGCGTCAATCGCTGCGAGAATACTCCTATGACAATCATCCACAACGACTGTCACCCTGGTAATGCTATTCGTACTTCTCTCGAACAGGTAAGGCTGATCGATTGGCATGGTGCTGGTTTAGGGCCTGCCGTGATTGATGTTGGCTTTTTGCTTGTCTCCTGTGAAATACCTTTTCTCGGTATACCATCTTTTAGCGCCGACATAGAGCGTATACCCACGATTATTGATGGTTATTGCCACTATCACACCTTGACTCCAATCGAGTTAGACTTGCTACCTGATGCGATTCGCTTTCGTTCTCTTGTCTATGGTGCTGTTAGTTTTGCCGATGCAATTAGCAAACATAGTGCGGAGAAATATGATACCGAATGGTGGTGGTTACGCTATCAAGCCGCCGATGGAATTGCTGCTAGAGCGAGACGATGCTTTGAAAAATATGTTTAGTACAGGCAAATACTGCTTGTTGTGTTAATGACGAGTCGTATCATTAAAAATGTGATGTATCCAATCCCTCACTGGCAGCGATCCATTATATAGCAGGACGTTCTCGTTCACTGTGGGTGGGGCGAAGTATACGACAACATGAGCAAAATCGTCGTCGCGTACATCAGCACGAACCGCAGTTTGCCGATTCTCTTGCCAGCGACGACGTGCCTCAGTTAAGGAAATATCGACAAAGATAACACATGTTGATGCGTTGTACTGCTGTGCTATGTCACGTAGTCGGTCTCGTTGCTCTACGGTGAAATTTGCTGAGTCATCTACGACGCTTTCACCCTTACTGAGGAATGTGGCGATACGTTGGTATGCTTCCCTATAGGTCTCATCCCACTCCTCCGAAGACAATCCTTTTTCATTATCCCATATTCCACGTTCACTGTTGATATCATCAATAGCGACGCGTTTTACTGCCAGCGAATTTACCAGTTCCTTCGCTAGAGTAGTTTTTCCAGCGAAAGGCAACCCACACAAAATATATAAACAAGGCTTTTTCATGCAACCTCCCTCGCTGTAGGGGCCTGATTATGCTCTTTCACTTTTTACTTTGAGAACGGGCGACCACAAGGTCGCACCCTACTATACACGTCGTATAGTAGGGTGCGACCTTGTGGTCGCCCGTTGGTTTTCTCCTACGACCCTTGCAACACGCACTCAGGGTCCTTGATACTCAACTTCTGATGCACAAACCATTTTGTAGCGGGACAGCCACCGTGACACGAATCATACTGCCCACAGCCTGTGCAGGCACCACCACCCATGTTGCGGTAATAGTCGAATAGCACCGAGTCTTGCCAGATTTCTTTGAAGGGCCGCTCATGAAGATTGCCCGCCTCGAACTCTGGTGCCTGGAAGAACGCGCACGGATAGACCTCACCCTCCGGGCAGATGCAGCAGGTCGCGGTAGCTGCTCCGCAGACATCCAGGCCAGCAAGTTTGTTGCCAAAGGCGTTGAGGTGGAAGAACGAGTCAGCCGTCAACACATCGGGGTGGGTCGTCAGCCAGTCAGTGAACTCGCGGTACTGTTCTTGTGTCGGATGCAGGTCGGCCCATACATCCTGCCCGCGTCCCGAAGGTCGCAGTCGCGTTACACGCAACTTAGAACCAAAACTTGCAGCGATATCATAGAGGCGGTCTAGCTCGGAGAAGCTGTAGCGCGTCAACACGCTATTCACCGTCAAGCTATGATTCTCTGCTGCCAGTAGCTCTAAGCCACGTAGGGCACGCTTGAAAACGCCTTGCCCACGAATACGGTCGTTTGTATGCTCCGTTCCACCATCTAAACTCACCTGGAAATAGAGTGGGTTGAACTGCTTCAAGCGTTTCGCACGATCCGCCGTTATCAACGTGCCGTTGGTACTGATACACATTACAAGGTTACGTTCTGTGCAACGCTCAAGGACCTGCCATATGCCGGGGTAAATAAACGGTTCGCCACCGCCAAAGTGTATCTGGAATACCTGCATATCGGCGAATTCATCGACAAGAGCCAGTGCCTGTGGCGTCTTTAGCTCTCCTGGTCTCCGTCTGCCTGATGCTGATAAACAGTGGACACACGCGATATTACAGGCGGCAGTAATCTCCCACGTCACCGTGATTGGAGCCGACAATCCACCTTGTAAAAAACGTTGTGAGCCGCGCCCCTTTGTCTGTAGCACTCTCTGCCCAGTTTGCTGCATGGCTGTTAACGCGAGGGGATTGACGTTACCAACTTTCTTATGTGCCGAACGGTCGGGACGGTCCATGAAACGTACCAGTTCTACCATTGGAAAACTCCTCATTCCAGGAATGGGCGACTACAAGGGTCAATACGGTTCAAATAAGAGTACTCTAAAAGTAACGAAGAGAGGACGGGCGACCACAAGGGTCGCACCCTACTATACTCATACCCCCATCATATGGTAGGGTGCGACCCTTGTGGTCGCCCGTCGGAATTCAATCGCCCGTTGGTTTTTTTCATTGTCGCTGAAATATAGCCACGACCAACGAGGTCGTCGAGGGCAACATAGAGCTTTTGCTTACTTGCTTCGGAGTAGCGGCTATTTTCGATAGCGGCACTCACATCGCTGTCATGCTGCTGCTGGCTCGTAATCAGCAGTTCAACCAACTGAGGAGAATTGATAAACGAAAGCGCACCTCTATCGGCGCATCCATACTTATAGAGAATGCCGCCGAATGACTCGCGCCGAATCTTGACTTCTGCGATGAGCCGATACAGTGTAGGGGATTGGGGCATCGTGTTCTCCTTTTAAGGAAACAAAGCGACGACGTATTCCATATACGCAAGCATACCCAGTATCAAGCCGATAAGTCAAGTCAATTGCTTGCCTTGATAGAGCACTTCGTTGGTAAAGTGCTCTATCAAGGCAAGCAAGTATCAAGGTGTTATTGTGCGGGCGACGCCAACCCTTGTGCTGCATAGGACCAGGAACCGAAGCGCTCTTGCTCGTTTGGTGCCGGACTTCTAAACCAATCACCCATCGCACCCGCACTTCCGGCAGGTAACGGTTTACTATCAGTGTAAGTCACCAGCCACTTTGTGGGTTCTGTAGTGCCAGCCGCCCATGCATTTTCGTTAATCACCGCCGTACTGTTACTTATTTGAACATCTAGTCGAAGCCAGTAGGCTGTATTTGCCACATATGTAAAAGGTATCGAGGTTACGGTAGTCATAATGCCATTGAGACGTTTGCGTATCTCAAGTGTTTTAGTGGATGTGTTCATATCCGCTTGATACCAGCTTGTACCACCTGTTACAAGCAACGTAACACCAGCAACACCATGCCCTGTTGCTGTGAATGTAATTTCTGCAAGTACATCGCCTGAGCTTTGTACTGGAACCTTAACATATCCAGCAATCTTATGTCCATTTGTACCTGCATAAACAATTACCCCATTATTCGAGTTTAGAAAAGCTGTATTGCCATTGTTGAGTGATCGTTGCCATATATAATTTGTTAACCCGTCATTGTTAGTCGTTGTACCCCATCCAAGGGTAGTATTGGCACGATGAAAATTGTCCTCCGCAGTGTTTGTGCCAGCCGCATGAGTAACGTGTAACGGACGCACAACGAATACAGATAGAAGTGTAAAGAGAAGCGCAAAGATAAAGAATCCAGTAATTACCCTCTTGGACTTTCTCACCTTTAAGAGTTTCTTGAAAAAATGTTGCTCCATAACATAGCGTTCTTCCGTGAACATGTGAACTATCCTTTCGTTCCTATTCCGCTACAACTGAAAGGCTACTACATAGAAGAGTAGAACCTAATCCATGTATGTTCATTATAAAATACATTGATGAATAGATATATATTAAAATGGTTATGATATGGTTATGATTGGGTTGATATGCAGTCATAAAAGAGATTGTTCAGAATGCTGTCATAGTACAAATGAAACAATGATCGTTTTTAACGATGTCCCATTTTTTCAGGAAGCCGAGGACTTGTACTTTGCAAAATCTGATGGTATGCTTACATAACATTGTTGCGTATTTGTTTAGAGTCAGAACGAGGTACATCAATGTCAAACAGCACTCCAACGATCAACCCCACAAACACTGTCGTAGAAGAGACCTCAACTATCGAAGAGACAACCGAAGATATCGAGCTTGAGGAACTGGACGAAGAACTGATCATCGAGGATTTCACGATTGATGGTATCTGTGGCGTCTACTAGTCCCACCCGTACACGTTTTCAGGATCGAACCGTTTTTATCACTGGTGCTGCACATGGCATGGGCCGTTCGCACGCTCTCGCATTCGCACGTGAGGGTGCCCGTCTGGTTGTCTGTGATGCTTGCTGTCAGTATGAGACGATTCCCTACCCACTTGCGAAGCCCGAAGAGTTAGCGTCCCTTGCTTCCGAAATTGAGGCGTTAGGGCGTCCCGTAATTGCTGAGCAGGTTAATGTAACCAATCTTTCAGCAATGCAGGCACTTGCCGAGCGTGCGCGAACCGAGCTAGGACCAATCGACATTGTAGTCGCCAATGCGGGTGTCTACTCCTTCGCGCCGAGTTGGGAGCTAACCGAGGAACAATGGGACGAGACTGTGAACGTGTGTCTCAAAGGTGTGTGGATGACTTGCAAAGTCTGTATACCGCAGATGCTCGCTAGACGCAACGGCAAGATTGTATGTATTTCGTCCACGGCAGGGCAAAAAGGTATGGCGAATCTCGCACACTATGTCGCGGCAAAGCATGGCGTGCTTGGTCTCGTCAAAACGTTAGCGATTGAACTGGCGCAATATGATATCAACGTCAATGCTATCTGCCCTACCAGTGTTGATACTGCGATGTGTAACAATCAAGCCTTGTACGATATTTTCGCAGGTGGCCCAGGTCCGAATGCGACGCACGAGTACATGCTACAACTGATGAACCAGCTCAATCTCTTCCCTGATCGCAATCTTCTTCCCCCGCAAGCGATCAGCGATGTAGTACTCTGGTTGGCATCAGAGGAGGCGCGGCATCTTACGGGCTGTGCCTTGCCCGTCGATGCTGGCTACTGGACAAAATAACACGATAAAATAGAGGACCTATGACGACTTTCCCGTTTAGTGCTATGGTTGGACAACAGAAGATGCGGCTCGCGCTTCTCCTCAACGCTATCGATCCCTCGATAGGCGGCGTTCTCATCTGTGGACGTAGAGGAACGGGCAAGTCTACCGCTGTGCGTGCCCTCACCAACCTGTTACCTGCCATTACAGGTGTCGCCGACTGCCCCTATTTTTGTAATCCTGCATCGCCACGTTGGATGTGTACTACCTGTCAGGATCGCCTTGAGCAGCAAGAAATCCTTCCGCTCGCACAACGCCCTGTGCCACTGATAACGTTGCCACTTAATGCAAGCGAGGATCGTGTCGCGGGCAGCTTCGACCTTGCTACTGCTTTGGAAAGTGGCAAGACGCATTTTGCCCCTGGCCTACTCGCTCTTGCCAATCGTGGTATGCTCTATATCGACGAAATCAACCTGCTCAACGACAACATCGTAGACCTGCTGCTTGACGCAGCCGCGCTGGGTATCAACCGTGTCGAACGTGACACTATCTCGACGGCGCATCCAGCGCGTTTCGTTATTGTTGGTACCATGAATCTAGAAGAAGGTATGCTACGCCCTCAACTGCTGGATCGAATCGGCCTCTATGTCGATGCTGAGGATATGCGCGACCCCGCCATACGCACAACTGTTGTCGAGCGTCGCCTCGCCTATGACGACTCTCCTGATAGCTTTATTGCCAGGTGGACCGAGGCCGAGACCATGCTCCATAATCGCATTTCACGTGCACAACACCTCTTGCATGCTGTCCATGTCTCTCATTATTTTCGTCAAGTGATTGCGTTTCTTGTTGACAAGCGCGTTCATGTGGAAGGGCATCGCGGTGACATCGTTGTGTTGCGTACCGCTCGTGCAATAGCCGCGTGGGATAATCGTGCCGAGGTGGAGCTAGCAGATATCGAGCAAGCTGCCGAACTCGCTTTACCACACAGAATGCGTAACTATACATCCATCAAGCAACAACTTGTGCGTACTCTTGAGCAAGTTCCCGCCTCAGAGCAAGACAATGATACACCGGAAGAGATTGCCACCGTCGATGACGATGTAGAGATTGAAGAGCGCACCGACGAGCAAGAAGGTCCCTCCGGTCTGACGCGTCATATCAAAGGGGACTCCGACGTGGCACAGATTCAACGTCTTATCAACGTTGTGCGTGATCGTGTAACGCGTCAGGACGCTGGTCGCCGCTTTCTCTCGCTGACAACACGTCATAGTGGACGCTTTACGCGTAGCCGTCAAGCTAATCCTGTCACTGATGTTGCCTTTGGTGCCACCATTCGTGCCGCCGCTCCCTATCAACAGGTGCGCGGACGCGGCAACGGTGACAAACTCGAATTGCGTGTCTCAGACCTACGCCAAAAAGTGCGAGAACGTAAGACACGCACTCTTGTCATTCTCGTGATCGACGGTAGTGACTCCGTGATGGCGCGTCAACTGATGCCAAAAACCAAACGTATCTTACTCGCTTTACTACAAAACGCCTATGAAAAACGAGATCGCGTCTCCATGCTTGTCTTCCGTTTCGCACAGGGACGTGTTGTCTTACCTCCCACACGAAACTTCACCAATGCACGGCGTTGTGTCGAAGAACTGTATATTGGCGGTTGCACTCCTCTAGCAACAGGCTTGCTAGAGGGGTTACGCCTTGCCGATACTGAGCGGTATCGCAATCCAACCGTCAAACCAATCCTGGTCATCCTGACCGATGGTATCGCGAACATTGATCTCTCTGGCAACATGCGAAGTATCACACCACAACGTGACGCACTGCATATCGCTGGGGAGATTGCAGCAAGGCATATACCTACCGTCATGATTGATACAAACCCTTTGCCCACCGTGACGAACGAGAAAGGTGAGAGGGTGCCCAGTCCTTGCCCTGAATTGGCGCGTGTGCTGGCTGCCGACTACTACCAGTATCGTCCTGCTCACGACCCACAACTACTACGAAAGGGGTATGCATAGCAGGTATTCTTTGTTCTTTGAAACGCTAACCTATTTAGTCATGAGGGCCAGCAGCTCTCAAAGAAAGGGTCGTTTTCGATGAAGACACGAACCGCAGTAATTTACGAACCAGGTCAACCTATTCAAATCGAAGAGATCGAACTTGACGCACCAAAAGCACACGAAGTACAGGTAAAGATGGTTGCCGCTGGCATTTGCCACTCCGACTATCACATCATCGCAGGTGAGCTTCCCGGCTATTTGCCAATGGCCCTTGGTCATGAGGGTGCTGGCATCGTCGAAGCGGTCGGCCCCGAAGTGACCAACTGCAAAGTCGGCGATCACGTCGTTCTCACCTTCATTCCTTCCTGTGGCACGTGCTACTATTGCACAACTGGTCATGCCAATCTGTGCAACATGGGTGCGGCTATTTTGATGGGGCCGCAACTTGATGGCACGTTTCGCATGCATGGTGCAAAGGGTGATATCGGTCAGATGTGCGTGGTCGGGACGTTCAGTGAGCATACGGTTGTTCCTGATGCCTCGGTTGTCAAGGTCGAGGATTACTATCCACTCAATAAAGCCGTGCTTGTTGGCTGTGGCGTCCCAACAGGTGTTGGTGCAGTCATCCATCGCGCAAAAGTTGAGCCGGGCAGCACCGTCATGGTTATTGGCTGTGGTGGCATCGGCATGAGTGCCGTTCAAGGTGCCGCACTTACTGGTGCGCGTATGATTATCGCCGTCGATACCGTCGATTATAAACTCGAACGAGCTAAAGAGTTCGGCGCGACGCATACCATCAATCCCAAAAATCAGGACCTTGTACAGACCGTCAGAGACCTGACCTATGGCGAAGGCGTGCGCTACTCCTTTGAAGCTATCGCCACTCCTGCTACCATCGGACAAGCCTATGCCTGTACCGCTAAGAACGGGACCGTCGTTGTGATCGGTCTGTCTCCTGCCACCGCAGAGTCTATACCGATACCACCACTCGACCTCGTACTCTATCAGAAAACATTGATGGGAACTCTCTATGGCGACTCTCAACCCCGTAAAGATATCCCTGAACTGCTTGCACTGTACCATGTAGGCAAAATCAAACTGGACGAGATGATTACGAAAGTGTACACGCTCGACGAGGTAAACGAAGCCTACGCCGACCTAATCGCGGGCAAAAACATCCGCGGTGTCATCGAGTTCGCGCAATAACTCTTAATGTACGAGCCTGATGTATTCCGCCGTATGGAGCGATGCGTCGCTCCATACGGCGGAATACATCAGGCTCGTACAGAAGATATTTCTCTTTGTAGTAGATAAGCGGAAACGGACAGGCGACATGTATACATATCCATTCAGTGCGATTGTGGGACAGGAGCAGATGAAGCTGGCACTGATCCTCAATGCCATACAGCCCTCTATTGGTGGCGTGCTTATTCGCGGCGAAAAAGGCACCGCCAAATCTACTGCTGTGCGTGCTCTTGCTGCTGTGTTGCCCGAACTCTCCGTTGTCAGCGATTGCCCCTTTTCCTGTCTCCCTGACCAACCAGCGTTGATGTGTGCCTCGTGTCGAAGCCGACTAGAGCAAGGCGAGGCTTTGCCCAGTGCCCAACGTCGCATGCGTGTCGTCGATCTGCCAATCAATGCCTCGGAAGACCGCGTTGTTGGCACCCTCGACCTTGAACATGCTTTACGGGAGGGTCAACGTCGCTTCGAGCCAGGCGTGCTAGCCGAGGCGAATCGTGGCATCCTCTACGTCGATGAGGTCAATTTGCTCGACGACTATGTAGTTGATGTATTGCTCGACTCTGCCGCGATGGGTACAAACATTGTGGAGCGTGAAGGTATCTCGTTCTCGCATCCCGCACGTTTTCTGCTCGTTGGTACGATGAACCCTGAAGAGGGAGAGTTGCGTCCGCAACTTACCGACCGCTTTGGCCTCTGTGTGGATATTGCCTCTATCCATGACGTTCGCAAACGCGTCTCTATTGTCGAATTGCGCGAACGCTTCGAGTACGCATCAGAAGCGTTCTTAGAAGAATACGCCGCCCCTGAACAAATTTTACGCAATCGTATCGTACAAGCATCGCTTGCACAACCGCATGTTGCCGTTCCACCTGACGTTGCCGAACTTATTGCTATTATTAATATTGAATTGGATATTGACGGGCATCGTGGCGATATCGTAATGCGTCGCGCCGCTCAAACCTATGCAGCTTACATGGATGCCGAGGTTGTGACGCCCAATCACGTCTACGCTATTGCTCCTATGGCCCTCAGCCATCGTTTGAAGCAGTTACCGTTGCAGCAGGCTACACACACTATTGATGAAGCGTTGAAGGTAGTCAAGAAGAAACTCACAGCGTAAGAGATGGGAACATGCTACTGAGAATAATGGTCCTCCACCATTTTTTCATCCTTATTGACATTCATTCTTGACGGGCCTTTCTCATTTATATCGTACAAAGGATTGAACCAACGGAAGAAGCCGAAGCGGCTTGCCCCCAACAGTTCCCATGCTCGTATTATACCAACACCGTACACGCTTATCACTAATGTACTAAGCGAAACAACATAGGAGATATTATTGGTTTGTATGATGAGTTGAGTCGGATGGAACCATAAATCTATATTTCCCTTTTATAAAAAATGGCTCTTCAGTAGTATATACTATCACTTTTCTTATTTGACACAGACCCTCGCAACTTCTTACAATGGAAGCATAGACGCGTGTGTTCACGTATCTTCTTAAATGAGATCGTAACTAACGAAAATAGAAAGCATCATTCACTCATGACCACCATCGAACAAGACCCCAGGCTCAACCCCTATCCCTGGTATCAGACCATGCGAGCTAATAGCCCCATTGCTTACAACGAGAACTACAACTCGTGGGGCGTTTTCAGCTATGACTCTGTACAACGTGTGCTGACCGATTATAGCAACTTTTCATCACAAATTATGGGTGACGAGTCAAGTTTGCCACTAGGAATGAGTTTGATTAATACGGATACTCCACGTCATCGCAAGTTGCGTTCCATCGTCACACAGGCATTTACGCCTCGTACTATTACCCAACTAGCACCACGCATCACCGAAATCGTCAATGAACTGCTGGACAAGGTGGTAGCACAAGGGCAAATGGACGTAATAACAGACCTTGCTTATCCTCTGCCCGTTATTGTGATTGCCGAGTTGTTGGGCGTACCTGTGCAGGATCGCGAACAGTTCAAACGCTGGTCCGATGTCATTGTTGGCTCCGAAAGCCCCGCTGGTGGCGAACCGCAAAAAGAGATGACCGATTATTTTTCGGTCTTGATTGCGGAGCGTAGGCGCGAACCCAAAAATGACCTTATCAGTTCGCTGCTGACAGCACAGGTCGATGGCGAGTATCTGAACGAGAAAGAGCTAATGGGCTTCTTCATTCTCTTGCTCGTCGCGGGCAATGTCACCACTACAAATTTGATTGGCAACTCGTTTCTGTGCTTTGACGAATTCCCAGAAGCGTTAGAACAACTCTATGCTGACCCGACACTAGTACCAGCAGCTATCGAGGAAGTGTTGCGCTATCGCTCGCCTGTCAGCCATATGTACCGTGTGGTACGCGAAGACACGCAACTTGACGACAAGCATATTGCCGCTGGAGGCTTCATGGTGGCGTGGATTGCCTCCGCGAATCGTGACGAGACACAGTTTCCACACGCGGACCGTTTCGACATCACCCGTAACCCGAACCGTCACCTCGCGTTCGGGCATGGCATCCACTTCTGCCTAGGCGCACCACTGGCGCGTCTCGAAGCAAAGATTGCACTTGAGATTATGCTGGCACGTCTACCAGAGATGCGGCGCACACCCAACACATCGCTAGCAGCTCTGTCGAGCATGATTTTGTTCGGCGTCAAAAACCTGCCTATTACCTTCAAGTCTTCCTAAAGGAGTTTTATTCATGCCGGATGCGACACCACAGTTCAAGCAGCAACTCAAAGATGCCTTTAACGCTATTCAAGACGGACAGGTATTCACGTTTCGCCGTACCTTTACCGCCGGTGACGTTGCCCTCTTCTGTGGTGTCACTGGTGATTACAATCCCTATCACATCGACCAGACCTTCCTCGAAGAAAGCTGGTTCAAGCGTCCGATTATTCCTGGCTTGCTCACTGCCAGCATGATAACGCACATTGGCGGCATGATTGGCTTCCTCGCCTCTGAAATGGACTTCAAGTTTATCACGCCCGTCTACGTCGGTGATACCATCACCTGTACCGTGACCTTTGACGAGCGCGACGAGGTGAAACGCAAGCTACGAGCGCGTGCGACCTATCTCAACCAGCAAGGTGAAGAGGTTTTACAATGTCGATTTGCTGGCTTCCCTGCTGATGTGCGCCTTGCCCACTGAAAAACATGAAGGAGTCCATAGCACAGTGAGTACACCGGATTGGCTCCACTTTTTCGAGCGTCCCTATCCAAGTGCCAATATGGTGCTTATTCGCAGTTCTCGCCCCATTTTGATTGATAGCGGCTTCGGCAGCGATATCACGCTCACGGAAACGCTACTGCGCGAAGCGGGTGTGCCATCACAAGCGTTGACGCTCATCGCGAATACGCACTAGCACGGCGATCATGTTGGCGGCAACCATGTGCTACAGCAACGCTATCATCTACCCGTCGCGGCGCATCGCTGGGATATGGCGATGATCAATCAGCGTGACCGCGAGGCATGTGGTGCCGAATGGCTCAACCAGCCCATCGAATCGTATCACGTCGATATCGTGCTTTCCGATGGTGACGAGATCAATGTGAACCAACCGACTTCATCTCACCACTCATCACCGAAACCCTCCGCGCCCACGTTGCAGCGTGGCAAGACGGAAAATTGCTACCACTCACACCTTATACGCACCCTATAAATGGATGGTTTGATGGACCTGTGAGACCGATGGATTGGCCTAAATACATATCTGAGGGGCAAAAATCTATCAATGCCTGAAATGTTTATGGTGTTGAACCATCCGTAGGGGCTTTTATTCATAACGCCCTGTGAGCAACGCACAATATGGGCAGGGATTGAGGGTCGTGTACAATGATGAAAAACGTGGTTGGTAGGGACATGGGCGTTATAAATAAAGGCCCCTACAATCCGTTAATACCCGAAGTATTTGTTTTGTTTGACCGTCTGTAGGGCCTGTTTTATCAAACCTATGCATTCCGACGCGAATATTCGGCTGGTGCGAAAAAGACAAGTACAGTCAAATCTTCGGTGATCGTGTGGAATCGATGATCTATGTTCGCTGCAACAAAAACAATTGAGCCAGCTTGAACAGACGTATGCTCTTTCCCCACCTGTATCTGTGCCTGTCCTTGTACAACGTAGTACACCTCATCCTCTGTATGAGGTTCCTGTGGGTCTGATGCTCCTGCGGCTAGCTGATACAGCCCAACGCTCATCGTTGAGATACGTAAAAATTCATGGTAGAGTTTTCCCGAATGCTCTCTTGCCGCAATCAGGTTGGGAAGCGTAAATATGTCCATTGCAAACCTCCTCAGAATTAGTATTGAATACACTATATTGAGATGAGAGCGTTGATGCAAGTGCCAATTGTGGGTAAAATAGATGAGCCAATGAGAATAACGCTACTCATCACTTTTTGATTGCTCTTTTAGATGTCTAACAGGAGAGAACAGCACCCACAGAAACGCCAACAAAGTGCCACCGCCAGCGATAAAGACCGTTGTGCGAAGTCCATACGTATCGCCGAGAAAGCCGCCGAGGATAGCACCGAACGGCACGACGCCTACGGAGATAATACGTAGCGTCGCGCTGACACGACCCTGCAATCTATCGGGGACGATGGCCTGTCGTAAACTGAGCGCATTTATGCCGTAAAGTACAGCTCCCGCTTGCACAGATGCTTCACCAATAATAACGAGCAACACAGCAAACAGAAAAGGACCGCTTGCACTGGCAATGATACATTCTGCGATACTAGCGAGTAGCACACCACCTAAGAGAGCAGGTCCCAAGCCAACAGCACGCGTAACTCTTGCCGCAAGTAATGCCCCTATCAAGCCGCCAATGCTGCTTATAGCAATAATGATTCCGACGAGGAGCGGTGTTACACCTAACGTTTTTGTGAGATACAGCGCGTAGACCGTGAGCAGGAGGCTATCGAAGAAGTTGAAGAGACCAGAGCCAACCGCGAGTGTACGTATAATGGGATAGTGAAGGACCGCACGTAGCCCCTCACCTATTTCGGTCCAGATGTGCCGCTTCTCCTCGATAATAGGCGGAGACTCTTCTACGTGAATACCTACTAGCGAGAGGGCAGAAACAACGAACGAGAGAGCGTCCGCGAGAATGGCGATTGGCCCTGTAAGCAACTGCACGAGTACGCCAGCCAGTCCTGGTCCTGTTATTCCAGCCATTGCTACACTTGCTTCTAGCTTGCTATTGCCCTCGCCAAGTTGGTCACGTGCAACAAGTGAGGGTAAAAAAGATTGATAAGCGACATCAAATAGGACGGCAAGCAAACCTGTAAAGAAGGTAACAATGTAGAGTTGCATCATCGAGAGGTGCCCAAGTAGCGCGGTTACAGGGATAGTGCCGAGCAGTAAAGCACGACCAATATCCGTGACTATCAAGAGCGGACGCCGCTTGACACGATCTACCCACGCGCCTGCGAATAAGCCTATCAGCAAATAGGACACGTTTCTTACCGCGACGAGCAGCCCCGTTTGACCAGCAGTTGCCTTCAGCAGAACAATCGCCGTTAGTGGTAAAGCCCATGTCGTCACCTGTGAGCCGAGTTGCGAGATCGATTGCCCACTCCAGAGCAGCAAGAAGCCCTGATGATGCCAGAGACTGCTTTGTGGCTGTCCTATTTGGGCCATACTCCGCCTCTTATTGTGTATCTTCTTGTTTTATTGTCGGCAAGTTAGAGTGGTAAATCGTGGCTAGAAAGCTATACATTTGCTCCCCAGGCTCATTGAGCACTTCAAATTCTTGAGCAAGTTGGTTAACGCGATCTGCGAACTCCTGTACACGGACTGAGGGGATACGTGCATTACTGGTTGTATAGCTCAAGAAATTGGTATCTTGAATTGATGTAGTGACTTCTTTGAGTATCTGCTGAAGAAACTGTATCCCTGGTTCTCTATCTGTATCTGGCGTACTCGAAACGCTAATGTACGTTCGTGCTACACGACCGTAGTAGCGTTCGGTTATTGCTCGTACTTGACGAGTACGTACAACCTTCGTTAGCCCTACCTTTGTAAGTATGTTCAAATGATGCGCGACTGTGCTGTTTGGAGATCTCAATGCCTCTGCAAGTTGATGCGTTGTCACCGCCCGTTCCGCAAGCAAATTTAGAATCTTTTGACGAAACGAATCTCCTAATGCTTTGAATTGTTCAGGCGAAGTAAGTTCGAGTACTTCAGCAAGTTCATAATCGGGTTGCATTGTTACACTCCACCGAATTTTCATAAGTGTCACATCCATCTTACCATATCATCCATGTTCCTTGAATAAACCAAATTTATGGTATAATCCAATTAAAAGGTATTGATTTAAGTAAGCATGGTGGACTTTTGTGAAACCTATTTCTTTCGCTAAAACATTCCGTTTCTTGTTTAGTCGTAACTTTATATTACTCTGGTTTGGGCAAGCAGTCTCAACTCTGGGAGATTTTGTCTTTGATACGACCTTAGTGCTTTGGGTTGCTGCCATTCTTACACATGGACAGGTTTGGTCGCCTCTGGCAGTCAGCGGTGTGCTTTTTGCTGCTGCCATTCCTTCGCTGCTTTTTGGACCAATTATAGGTGTCTTTGTTGATCGTTGGGATAAACGTGGGGTACTTTTATGGATGGATGCGCTACGAACCGTTCTTATTGTCATTCTTGTACTCATTGTCAGTCCCGCTTTTTTTCTACATAGCAAGCTTTCTTTGATAGGGGAACTTGCAGCAACATACGTTGTTGTCTTTCTTACAAGCCTCTGCACTCAAATTTTTGCTCCTGCTCGTTTCGCACTTAGTGTTGATATCGTCGAAGAGTACTACCGAGCGCGTTCTAGTGCCGTTACTCAAGCAACAGCTAATATTGCTCTTATACTCGGTCCTCCTCTGGCCGCACCATTACTCTTTGCTGTCGGAGTGCAATGGGCATTGCTTATCAATGCCCTCTCTTATGCTGTTTCTTTTGTTACTTTGCTCTTTGTTCGTCTTCCGGTACAGAATGTTGAAGCCAAAACAGGAAATACTCAAAACAATCTCACGGGCGAGTTCAAAGCTGGTCTACTCTTCCTCGTAAAACAATCGGTACTACGAACAGTTATGCTTACGATGTTTATTCTTATTTTTGGCGGCGGCGTAGGAAGTACACTAAGTTTTTTCTTCGCCACGCAAAATTTGCACGCAAGTTCGTATCAATATGGCATACTCAGCAGTGCTACTGGCGCAGGGTTACTCGTTGGTGCACTCTTTGCGTTTTGGGGAGTACAAAAGACTGGTATTGCAAGGGCGTTTTGGTTAGGGATAGTAGTTATCAGTGTGATGGAAATTGTATATGCTCGCTTGACAAATTTTTCCGTTGCCCTTGTCTTTTTGTTTCTACAGGGCATTCCAAATGCCGCCATCAACATAGCGGTCGGACCGCTCATAATGCGTGCAACACCACACGAATTTCTAGGGCGCGTTTTTGCTTTGTTCATGCCAATAACGAACTTGGCAACCCTACTTTCTACATTGCTCACAGGATATCTTGCCAGTACGCTGCTACGCACGCTACACACTACAATCTTAGGTATGACATTCGGAACTGTTGATACCATGATTATGTGTGCTGCTCTACTTACGCTAATGGGAGGCCTCTACGCAATGTATGAATTGGGCGGTGAGAGATGAGCATTGCCTCTGCGCGGCTTTCAGGATGCATTCCGTCTGCAAACCTTCCCTTACCGCACCACAGGTGGGCGAATATCACCAGGTTGTCCAGGATAACGTGCCAGACCTGACGCGGGACCAAGCTGTTCCACTGGCACCGCGAGCCGTTTCGCCTTGTCCTCTAACGCTGTAACGGCAAGCGTGGCGATACCATCCAGGTCGAGAATAGCACTATTGACCACTAGATCGTACAAATGCGAATCTTCCGGGTGCAGGTTCTGCGTCGATTGGAGATAGCGCACACGGTCGCGATCCTTCAACTGAACGCGCTTCTCCGCATTCTCCTGGTTCAACCCTTCGCGTTGCATCACATAAGCGATACGAGCTGCCAGTGGTGCTATCACGCGCATATGCAAGACATCGCGCCGTTCCGCCAGCAATACCTGTGAGCCGCGCCCAACGATCACCACATGACCATTCTCAACGGATGCTTTCACAACATCCGATAGTGCTTGCTGATATTCGTTCTGTTCTCTTTCGGGTGAGACAGGGCTGATGGGAACACCCACAGTCAAGTTAGGATCAACATTTTGCATGCTACGTAAGAGGCGCGACACAAACCCTTCTGTACGCTCGTCGCGAGCCGCAGCTTCGGCCTCGCTCACCCCCAATGTTCGTGCTACGCGAACCACAATTTCATGGTCAACCAGTCGCCACCCAAGCTGCTGCGCTATACGCCTTGCCACCTCACCACCACCGCTGCCGTACTCGCGTGAAATGGTGACCGCCCGCATCTGTTCTATTGCACTTGAACGCTGAACCATCGTACAAACCTCCTGCTTGCACTGCGTCGTACCAGGAATCTGAAGCGACGTGCCTATTCTCTGGTAAACATCATGTTGTACCAGAACACATTTTCATGGCGATATTGCTCGTCTCAATTAAGTATAAACCGCCATTTTTTGTGTGTCAATGTGCTTCTATTGTACTATTGCACACTTTACGCTCAAGCTGGTGCTTGCCACACCTCGAACACATTGCCCACATCGCCATCACTGACCGACGCGAGATACCTGCCATTGGGCGACCATTGCACGTCTAATACTTGATTGGAATGGCTATGGTAGGTCGCTATACCCTTGCCCGTTCTTACATCCCACACCTGTATAACCTTATTTTGCGATCTTGTAAACTTATCTCTACTCATCGTTGCAATATATCGTTCATCGGGCGACCACATCGCCTCTCCATATTGTACCAGCGTATTGAGCGCTACTCCATTATGATAGGTACTTATCTGTCGCCCTGTCGCAACATCCCATACCACCATATTTTTCTTGTCTATACTTTCCGTCGCAAGATACTTTCCAGACGGAGAAAAATCGTAAAATCCGTCAGAAGCAATCGGCGCGTATAATCCAGTGTGATAGGTGTTACTATCCAGTGTCCGTATCTCCTTGGATTTGGATGTAGTATCAGATGAGATAACAACGAGGTGGGCATTATCATGCAACCAGTATACCTCGTCTATGTTAGATGATGGCGATGAAAGAGTAAGCGTATTAGTGGTTATTACCTGTCCTGTTGCCGCATTCCATATCTTAAAGGTATCTTTATCGGTAGATGCAACCATCTGTGTGCCGTCTGACGATAAATTTATGTTTGTAGGAACGGTAATCTGTTTCTGTCCAATAATTTGGCCCGCAGTATCATAACTGTATAACACCTGTTTTATGAGTGGTGCATGAAGAAGTACGAGGCGTTTTCCTGTTGTCACATCCCACGTCTGCACTACCCCCGTTGTAGACTGCGAAAGCAGGAGTTCTTGCTGATGAGTAGACCATTGCATGCCTTGTATCTGCGATGAGTCACCATGATATGTTGCAATCTTCTTTGCCGTCATGATGTCCCAAATTTCGATGGTGCCATCACTCTTACCAAGTGCGAATCTTGTGTTGTCAGGCGAGACAGCAGTTGGCGGTGGATGAGGTAGATTGGAAAAATCATTACTATTCGTTGGTGTACGTAGAATAGTTTTGTCCTGATACGCAATGGCGAGTAGTTTATGTCCAGCAACCACATCCCAAACTTCTATCGCAATCTGCCCCGTTCCATCGTCGGCACTACTATTGATAAGGTAATGACCATCTGGTGTCCAGTCAAATTGCGGAATCGTACCTAACCCATTACCAGAAGGATTTTGATTTGTAATAAGGCCAAACACATCTCGTTGTGTCTTCGCCTGTGTTTTGATATTGACCACAGTAGCGTTTTCAAGTTGATATGGGTCACTCTCGATAAGATACTGATTATCTGGCGACCACCGTATACGTGGGTTTTGCATCTCATTCGTTGTTGTCAACAAAGGAACATTCAGGCTTTTCTTCTGTGCCGTAGTTGTGAAGGGAAGCTTTTGTGTCACGGCAAGCCATGAAAAAACAACACCTATCACAACAAGAATCGCTAGCACGCCACCAGTAACGCCCAACGCTCTATGCTTGCTACCCCTTTGTTCTGTCGCTAGTGTGTTCTCTGCTGGTTGCCTGTCGCTCTGGAAACCCATGAGCCTGCCCTCATTTCCTGTCGTAAGAGACATATGTAACAAAAAATTATCTACTATCGTCAATGTGGAGAAAACAGTTGCACGTATATTTCGTATAGTCGAGTAGTATGCATTCATCTTGAGATCGTGTTGCTGAACGAACGTTGCCGTATCACGCACAAACTCGTTGTCATCACTGATGAGCGCATATGTTGACGCCGATTCTCCCAAGTCTTCCAACGTCAATATCGCTGCCTCTCGCACAAGCCAGGATGGATCATTAAGACACACAAGTACGCTTTCAAGCGGTACTCGCTTACCCCAGGATGCTAATTCTCGTATTGCCACTGCCCGTACTGATTCGTCTTCATCATCCAACGCTTCCAAAAGGGCTGCTAGCGGTGCTTGCTGTAGAGAATGTATGCGTAGGCTGAGAGGCGTTGGCTCACTGGCTGGCTGTGTTACGTCGAGTCCTAAACGACCCATTAACGTTGGTAAGAGCGAACGTGGAGCGCGTTCTTGCTGCCCGTCTTTCATTATCACCTTACCTCCTTTATGTCTGCTTGTAGCAATTGGCGTAACAATTTTGTGCCACGATGAACATTTGATTTCACTGTACCAAGCGGTTGCTTGAGCCGTTCGGCAATTTCGCCATAGCGCAAGTTTTCAAAATAGTACAACTTCACTGTTTCCTGATAGGTTTGCGGCAAGGTCTCGATTGAGGCGAGTAGCTCACGTCGATCTTCTCCGAGGCAAGCTACGATATCAGGTTCAAGTGAGCGATCTTCAATTGCAAGTAGGGGACTATTTTCTGAGAGGTCAAGCGGAACAGAAGGAAAGCGTGTATTTCTTGCACGACTGTCGCGCAGGTAGTTGTAGTAGACATTGCGCGTAATCTCATAGAGCCATGCTTCAAGCTTTAATACTCGAATACGTTCGCTGGGATAACTTTTCAGCGCGTAATACGCCCGTTCCAATGCATCCAGCACAATCTCTTCGGCCACCTGTGGATTATGGATACGTGATAGCGCAAAGGCATATAAGCGATCCTGATACATGCATACCAATCGCTCGAACGTGCCATTAAGGTCTAGTGCCAGCATCGTCAGCAGTTCTGATGCTAACTCGTTGCCACGATCCATAGCTTCCCTTTGTGCCTCTTTCTTGTCCCACCATAGGACTATAACACGGCTCAGGAGGGAAGAGTTGCACTAGCAAAAACTCTGCCCATCTCGTACAATAATGTATACAGAAACATCGTCCTCTTACTGCCATGAACGCTAGCTAAGAGTAGCAATGCCCGTTCGTTTCACTGCCGAACAACGCATATTCGCATAGGATGAAGTCGCGAAAGGATGTCGTTTCATGCTCACATTTTCTCCAACGGAAGAGCAAGAGGAGATACGCCAATTAGCTCACAGTGTCGCCGCCGAGCAGTTTCGCCAACAGGGACGCCGCTCCGAGAAAGACGGAGATATTTCACCGACGCTGGCCCAGACTCTTGCTCAAACTGGACTGGCCACACCTTTTCCAGAAGAGTATGGTGGTCAAGGTCTCATCGAAGCTGTACCCTATACCCTGATCGCTGAAGAACTTGGCTTCGGTGATGGCTCACTTGCCATGAATGTACTCGGTTCTCTTATCGCACCTGTAATCGTCGCTTTAGCCGGACAGGAAAGCCAACAACAGGCATATCTGCCAGCTTTCGCCGACGAAAAAACTGGCTATACTCATCGTGGTAGCCTTGCCTTTGCCGAACGCACAGGTGGTTACGCTTTAGACGATATTACTGCAACCGCTCGCAAGAATGGTGATACCTATGTTCTCAATGGCACGAAACGTGACATCATTCATGGGAGCAATGCCCATCTACGTGTTGCCCTGTTTCGCCTGGAAGGAACAAACGGTCTTGATGGTCTCTGTGCCTTTGTTTTACCAGAAAACGCCGCAGGATTACGTGTCAGCGACGATGTGCAAAAGCTCGGCCTGATCGCTGCCCCCAGCGCGTCATACAACTTCGAGAATGTTGTCGTACCAGCCTCCGCGCTAGTGGGTAAACCTGGAAACAAGAGTGTACAGCGTGCCGCCGCTCTTTATCAATTGCTGCGTGCGGGTGTTGCCATTGGTATGACACGGGCTTCTCTCGAATACGCGATAGAGTACGCTCGTGATCGTATCGCCTTTGGCCGTCCCATCGCATCCTATCAAGGCATCGCCTTTATGGTCTCGGAGATGGCTATGAAACTTGACGCCGCACGCCTCTTAGTATGGAACGCAGCAGTGAATTGGGACCGTGATATTGAGACTGCGGAACTGGTGCGCGATGTAGAGGCTGCTCAGCAGCAGGCACTCAAAATAGCCAAAGCTGCGACGATTGACGCGATTCAAATTCTTGGTGGCGCAGGCTACTTGCAAGATCATCCTGTTGAAATGTGGGCACGTAACGCAGCAGCAATGGAGTAAATACAGCATGTTAAATTTCACCCTGAGCAAGGCACAAGAGGCGTTTCGGGACTACGCCCACCAGATCGCTGTTGACGAGATGCGACCAATCTCCCTTGAATGCGACCGCAGCGAAAGAATACCAGAACACTTTTTTGGAAATATGCAACAGCGTTTCTGGGCTGGCTCTTCGGGGCAGGCACGCATGCAGGCATCGGAGGAAGAGAAGCAAGAAAACGTGCTATCAATTCTCTCACAGGAAGAGATGGCATGGGGCGACGCTGCCCTCTCGACCGCCATTCCTGGCCCCGGTCTCGCCGCACCGCCAATTCTATCGCAAGGGACGCCAGAACAACAGGCAAAGTTTCTCGGACCCTACATGGATGGCAAGCTCCACTGGGGCGCACTCGCCTTGACCGAACCTGCCATTGGCTCCGATGTATCTGGTATCTCGACCACCGCCGTTCTTGATGGTGACGAATGGGTGCTGAACGGATACAAACACTACATCACGAATGGAGCGCGTGCCGATCTGGTTATTACCTTTGCAACCATTGACAAAAATCTTGGTCGTGAAGGCATTCGACCCTTTGTTGTTGCCAAAGGTACCCCAGGCTTTAGGGTCGGGCGTATCGAAGAGAAGATGGGGTTGCGTGCCTCGCAGACCGCCGAACTAGTCTACGAAAACGTGCGTATTCCGCAGGAGAATCTGCTGGCGGGCCGTGAGAAAAGCGAAAAGAGCAAAAAAGCTGGCTTCAAAGCAGCGATGGGCACGCTCGACGCGACACGTCCAATGGTTGGTGCGCTGGCTCTTGGCCTCGCACGTGCCTCGTTCGAGATGACCAATCAATGGGTCAAAGAAGAGCTACCTAAAGGCTTCCCCATCCACAAACGTCGCGAAATCGAGGAGGAACTGGCTGAACTTGGGCAGGAGCTACAGATGGCGCGTCTGATGGTGTGGCGAGCGGCTTGGATGGCCGATAAATGCATCCCCAACTCGAAAGAGGCGTCGATGTGTAAAGCCTACGCGGGCGTACTCGTGATGAAGATAACGGCGGCAGGAGTGCGTATCTCTGCCCCCGGCGAAAATTCAGAGACGCGACAGTTCCTCAACAAATGGTTCCGTGACGCCAAGATTTTCGACATCTTCGAGGGAACGGCGCAAATTCAGCGGCTCGTCATCGCGCGTCGCCTCTTCCCTGGCATCGACATCCCCTAGAAATTGTTCTTCAACAAACAGAGGTCGCACAGGGAACACATCCCTATGCGACCTCTGTTTGTTGAAGCTATTTACTTTGCTTTTGATTGCTGCTGTACAGGAACGCTAGGCGTTGCCTCTTGCTCGCCTGCTTCCTCCTCGAACAACTCGTCGTCCTGCTCATCCAACTCTGGATTGAGCCAGGGTGCTAAGCGAGTGTTATGTTTACCAGGACGTTTGCGATCCAGAACCTCGTGCTTGAACACATCGTGCTTTGAAGTAGCGCGTTTGTCGCGTAACTTGCCTCTCATGATTTCACCTCCTCCCCGTCGAGTGTGGTGGTCGTTTGCTTCTGCCCATACAGAAGTCGTAGGTTAAGCAATGGTGTCGTGCCTTTCCCGTACTACTGATCGAGTACGTACACTTTTGGGGCATGAACATCTGCTCTTTCGAGACATACTATCTGGGTTTTTCATGCCACCTTCTCTACGAAAAAAATTGGGACTGGCGTAGTATGTGTTGTGTGAGGAAAAGTTGCGTTGTGGAAGGAGGGTCGGAAGCGAACGAGCAAGCTCGAACTCGTTAAAAAATATGGAACATTTCGAGCTACAGAATCAACTAGCATAATGTCTTTCTCGTCTACACTCCTGGAGTGTTCAAAGGAGAAGTTCCATAACCCGCATGACCACGCTCCCAGCGCACCTTCGTTACATTGCCATGTTTCATAGAACTCACCTCCTTTTCGTATCTATACAGTCACTGTTATACGAAACCAATCACGGTAGATATGTATTGAGTGTACTCAGAGACCTTCTAAAAGTCAAGTGTTTTTGTGGGCAATATTTCCTATATTACGATGTTTTAACCTTGTGATATCGTTTGTTCTGTGTTACACTACGCATATTAGAATAAATGTACGAAAAAGGGCCTAGAATTATGACTTTACTCCAGCAACGCGTAGCGACACTGGTATGGGAAAGGATTCCTGGTCCTATTGGAGAATGTATTTTTTTCGCGTCTGATGCTGGTTTGTGCTGGTTGGGGACGCCAGGAACGCCATTTGAAAAAGGGCTTGAGTGGGCGAAAAAGCGTGGCTACGACGAGCCAATTTTGCGTAGCGATTCTCATCCCATACTACAACAAGCAAAGGACGAGTTGAGCCGCTATTTCATGAATGAGCGAGTTACATTCACTACGCTACTCGACATGCAAGGTACGCCATTTCAGATAGCAGTGTGGCGTGAGCTATGCAGCATTCCCTATGGGGAGACGCGCAGTTATGGCGAGATAGCTCTAGCGATTGGGCGTCCCTCCGCCTCACGTGCCGTAGGTGCCGCCAACGGATCTAACCCGATTGCCATAATCGTTCCTTGCCATCGCGTCATCGGTAGCAACGGCACACTTACAGGCTACGGTGGTGGTCTGCCCACAAAATCGTGGTTGCTAAGATTAGAAGGAGCCATCCAATAAAAACCAACGGGCGACCCTTGTGGTCACCCGTTCCTAGATGAAAAAATTAAAGAGCATACTTAGGCCCCTATGGTACAGGTATGTTCCTATTTGCGATAATTTCCGGCTTGTGTCACGAAAATTTTTAATAACCCATAGCCGATCACGACCGCAAGTCCCACCTCGACAATCGTCATCACAATCCACACCCATACAAGTTGTACGTGTGCAACTGTGTTCGACTTTGCAAGAGGATTGAGTGAATCGTAAAGGAGCGGAGCAAGAATAATAAGGGGAATTGCTAGAATTGCCAGGCAACAGAGCACAACAAACGTGGGGAGAAGAATGCGCCACGCGCCAGAGTCACGCAGGTTTTCAGTCTTGGCAGTGCCATACGCTTTTCTGTGTTCTGGCTCCTTCGCCTCTGGAGTTGCCTGTGTTCCGCCAACGCGGTCCGCCGCCTGTAACGCAGTCTCTAACGACTCACCATCATGCTCGCCGGGAGCATTCATTTCAGATTTCGTACCTGTCGTATCCGCTGCATCTTGTATCTGCCCTGGCGTCGTTGACAAAGGCACACTTCGTATAGAGGTTTTATCTTCCATTGATTATCTCCTAAAAGGAAAAATATATAATCCCTGTTCCTCAGTATATCACGTTAAGCATTGGTTACATTGTAACATATCCGTGTAGAATGCTTGTGTTTGTAAGGATACGCTCATGAATTTTCTTCAAGTTCTTCCAGACTTTATTCCTCCGCTCTTCGTCTTCTAGCTGCTCGACTAAAGAACAGCAACGCAAGCAGCAGCAGTAGCAAGCCCAAAAAGCGTGGGTCTTGACTTGGGTCCAGATTGAACAGGCGTGTTTGAAAGACTTCAAATAGCCGTATCGTACACACAACGCCAACAAGCACAAAGAGCAGTGCCGTTATGCTATCCCAAATAGCCATGTGTGGCAATGCCACGAACCAACGTTTCAGTGTTTGACCACACAACGGCAATATCAACCACGTAAGGCCACATAGTCCTAAAAGGATGTAAGCCGAACTTTCCAACGCACTCATAATGTTTTATCTATTCCCTTGTTTTTTTGTTCCAAAAAAGTCTTTATGCATATACTAACGCACCACGTCACGGTGTCAACGGTGATATAGCAGAATGTGGAGGCGATATCGTGAGGTATAATCGGAACTGATATTGTTCCATCTCATACAGGAAAGAGATATCTTTTATGCCTTTCTTGCAGACATTGCTTTTCATCATTCCACTTGGTCTTGATACCTTTGGTGTCTCGCTCAGTCTCGGCATCAAAAGCACCTTTGAGACGAAAAGCGAAAGGTATGCGCTACCACTCTGGTTGCGGGCCGCAATCCTTTTCTCGCTTGCAGAAATGTTGATGCCGCTCGTTGGTCTCTTGATTGGCTATGCTGCCTCGTCAGTGATAAGTAACATTATGCACTATGTCGGCGCGTTGCTCCTGATTGGCATAGGCGCATGGGAACTATGGTCAGAGGGACGCGAATATCTAAGCAAGAGAAAGCAACAAGAGACGGAGGAAGAGGAGGAGGAGGAGATACAAATATCGGTCACACAATTTCGTTGGGGACAACAACTCCTGCTCGCACTAAGCATTAGCCTCGACGAACTCGCCGTCGGCTTCTCGCTAGGTGTCATCACCAACGGAAAAGCCGTTAATCCACTCATACTGTGCCTGCTTGTTGGTCTACAAGGCTTTCTCATGACGTTGATAGGATTATTGCTTGGTCGAGCATTACGTGTACGTTTGAAGCCTCTCAAAGAGTGGAGCGAACTGTTAAGCGCGGTTCTATTAGTGGGGCTGGGTGTGTGGTTGCTCGTGATGTGAGAAGAGTGTTTCAAAAAACGTATAGCTAATCATTGTGAAGTGTCTTAATCAAATACTTAAAAAGGCAGGAGGTTGTAATGAACGTAAGTCAAACATCTCAGTTGCCAGGGACCGCACGTATAGCTTACATTGCGGCTGTTCTCTTTTCCATTCGCTTCATTTTCTTTTTTCTGCCATTTATCCCCTCCATTCCTCATAACGTCGCAAATTTTGTACAGGATGGAACGCTCCTGGGAGCGTTGCTCGGTCTCGCGGAGCATCTTGTGCTATTTCCAATCATCGCCGCGCTACCTGCACCGCCCTGGGCGCGAGCGGCAGGATACGGCTGGCTGGTAGTAGATATGTCTACCGATATTATGGCCTTTAACGGTGTACCTGTAGCTATTTATCTTGCGCTACGTCTAGGTGGTCATATCTCCTCGGCTTTATGGGTGATGGCATCATCCTGGCAAGCGAAAGGTGCGACGCGTATCATCGGCTGGCTTTACGCACTCGACCTCGCTAGCTACTCATTTCTCGCCGCCTATAAAGGATCATTCCTTGTCCTCATTCCATCGGCACTCTTGTTTCCAATCTGGCTGGTGTTAGTGGGACGGGTTATCACGCGAATAGGTGAAGGTGAGCAAGCACGAGTGGGGATTGGCGAAACGCAGGTGAGGATTTAGATAGAAACTTGCTGCACTAGGCAAATCTTTATTTGCATGAACACGCGAACACGCATTAAAAGTGAAGATAGACAAGGAGGGCCAGTGTAATGAGACCAAGGAAAATCGCACCACCAGTAAAGAATCTACGAACCATGCGTTGATCGCGTGTCGTCATAGGTATCAAGGTCCATTGGTAGATAGCAAGTATCACAAAATAGTCCACCATTACCACGTTAAACAAACCTGTTCGTAAAAAGGTGATGTCACTAGGATGAGCGATAGCGACAGCGATGCCAATAAGAACTGGAAGAGTGAGGACAAAAATTGCAATTAAGCCGACCAATGCCCTTGTCGTGCGAGGCTTCATCTTCGCATATCTATAAATCGCACTGATGAGCATTATCAGCATAGCTGCTTCAATCAACCAATCAAAGATATAGCCTTGTATCATCAAGCACACTCTCTTTACTGCTTAGATACTGCCCTTAAAGTATGTAAAGAGCAATGTCGTATTTCTCTATCAATAGTACGTGCTGCTAATGTGTTCGCTTCAATAGAGTAATAACTGTTATACATGTTCGTCTCTAACGCTTACTCGTGCGGAAGGCATAATAAATGGTGCTGGCTCCAGTAGCAAAAAGAGTAAAACATACCCCTGCAATAAGGAGAAGAATTTGGTGGTTCTGAAGGAAGCCAAGAATCATCGACAAGCCCACGACAAGGAAGCAGAGGACGAGAAGAAAGAAGCGGATAGGTTTTTTCATGAATCATTCACCCTGTACCTTCTGAACCTGTTTTTCCAACATTGCGATACGAGCTTCTAGTTCCTGATTGCGGCTCTCAGCTTGAGCCAAACGACTTTTTAATAAGTCGTTCTCTTCTAAAATGTTTTGAGGATTGTTTGCATCTCCCTTATGACCCCGATTGGGAATAATTATTGTTAGCGAGCTATTGATAGCGGAAGCAATAAGCGTAAGTAATGTGTCCAAAATGGCACCTCTTCTTTTTAAACGAGAACAAACATCCTACGAACGAACGAAGATGAAGAAACTGATCGTTACGAGACCATAGATAGTGATAAGAATAGTTATCACCCACCGAATAATGCGTGATATACGCTTCTGCACATTAGCGATAGTCCATTGATTGAGGGACTGTATAACCATATAGTCAAAAAGAAGCAAGAAAAGTACTCCCTTTTTTACAAGGTCTATGGAATACGTTTGAGCAAGAACGAGGCCAATAACAGCGACGAGGCAGAGAGCAAGCATTGTAATCAAGCCAATCTGTGCCTTTGTGCTTTTATGTTCCATACCTTTATCTTGCAAGAGGGAGCTGAGTATAAAAAAAAGCATAAAAAGTATGAGAAGCCAACAAATGGTATAAAGGGCAGTCATAAGGGTGCTATTCATAACCGTGTATCTCTTTTCTTCGCATTGCACGGCACTCTAAAATAGTACAAAATAGTACAAAGAGCAGCGTTTACATGCTTTTCTTGTAGTACGTTGTTCCTATTGTGTTTGGTTCAACGTGGTATCTGTATAGAAATCGTTTGGTCGGTGCTATTATATTGACTCTGTAATGGTTTCTTAACAAGAAAAACGTAGAAAAGTAGGAAAAATACAATGATCATTTTGGGCTTTCGTTCCGGCAATAAAGTGATGGGGCAGATACAGTATCCCTGTCAACAATGCCACAATAACTCGTTTCATACGGTTGTTCGCATGCGTCGCTGGTTTACCCTCTTCTTCATTCCAACCATCCCTATTCGCACGACATTTAGCTCACGTTGCAATATCTGCGGCTTTCAGATGAACATACCTGCTGAACAGGTGAAGGCGTGGTTTCCTGCGGCCTGACAGCGATAAAGTGAGTGGGGCGGTTAGTTGAGGTCAAGCGACGACGATGGTGGGGAGCCAGACAATTTGATGAACAATAAGCTATGCAAAAAGGCTTTCATGCGTTAGAATTGAAAAAAATGGATACGTAGGAGGTCATTTTCATGAATAGAACATTGCTCGGTACTATCAGTGGTCTTGTCTTTGGGCTTCTCTCGGTTCTCTCAATGTTACCCCTGGAATTCGAGGATAAGAGGCGAGCCTTGCTCGGTGCTTTCGTAAATTGCTTCGCTATCGGATTTGTAACTGGTGCGAGTACGCTCCCCCTTCCACGCTGGATGCAAGGGCTTACCTTTGGCTTCTTGCTAAGTTTGCCTGATGCTATTATCACAAAGGCAATGGCCCCTATCCTCGGACTAGGTATTGTTGGGGGAAGAATCATCGGCCTGATTCTTGGAAAGTGGGGAAAGTAAGAAAAGAACCTCGATCTTCAATCACCATTTCGGAAAGTGGTTTCCCACCACCAAACAAGCGACCTAATCGCTCAATCTCGGTTTGCTTCTCCTGGCTTAATCCTCGCCGCATAGGAAGATTGAGAAGTTTTCCTTCGTGGTATTGCTGCTCCATAAACTCGCGTCCCGTCAACGGATGTTTTGCTATAGGAGGTGCTTGAAGACGTTGTGCCATGATTTCATGTAAGAGCATTTCGGGTTGCTTGCCGCTCTTCGCCGCCTCTGTTTTGAGTGCCGCATACTCCTGGTCGCTTAATATAACAGTTATTTGATAAGCCATAATATACCTCCTGGTATAGGATGAAGATGTTTTGACACTAGTATATCACGTCTTTTATTGTGATAACTAAAGGCACAATCCGAGACATAGTGCAGCAACTATCTTGTCAAGCATGGGCGTGAATATGAAGGTGATACAAGAATTGCTAGGGCATAGTGACATTTCTATAATGTTGGGTTTGTACTCTCATCTTATGCCCTCGATGCAACAGGATGTTAAGGATCGGTGGGATGATGAGTTTGGGCGTAACGAATAAGAACGTAAAGATTTGTGAAAAAGATCAGAGAACTGGAGATCGTACTGGTTTCTAGTTCTCTGTATTTGTCTGTGATTTGATGCTTATTCTAAGGACTCATCTACCTCGAAGGCATCAACACGTATACGGAAGACTCTGCGTTTTGGTTTCTGTAATATCTCATAAGAGAGCGTTTCGTCCCAGAAATCAGCTACATAAGGAGGGTAGTCACTGAATAGTACCTCCTCTGCAAACATTCCTGGTTGCCATCCGGTTTGTTGTAGTGTTTGTGCCTCAATGAGGATGCTAGAAACTATAATCTGTGACTGTGTGTTGTTACGTAGCAATCCTGCTGCACGGTGGTAGCCATTACGGATAAAGTACCGCCCTTTGTAGGAAACTATATTGAAGTGGTTAGGATTAGTTTGTGGGATAAAAGCAGGAACCTCTATAATTTGTCCTCCTACTTGAGCTTGTAGTGGAGTTGGTATATATGTAATATGAGGACTAGATGTAGTGATTGTATGTCCTTGATCGTTTGTCTCCTGCATGAAACCAATTGTCTGGCCCGTGGGGAAACATAACTGTAGTAGTGCATCAGTATTTTGAAGTGCTGCGCTAACACGTTCGTCCAGGTCATCGACACGTACCATATGCTGGAACACTAGAACGTGCTTCAGGTCAATCATTACGGGACGCCAGGGTAATCACATAGAGATGAAGGTGTTTGTGATATCGGGTCGAGTACGAATTTGTTCAAGAATCGGGTCACTTTCCGAAACTATGGGGTCAGTAGGTGTGTATTTAGTTCGAGAGGCCCGTGCAACATTGTAGTTTGCTACTCTTTGTCTAAGTTGTGTTAGGTCTTCTCCTAACTGTGGTTGCCTACCTAAAAGAATATTTTTCTTCTCTTGGTCGTTCAGGTAAGCTACTAATACTCTCTTTGTCTGTAGCCTTGAACGAATGTCTAATTGTTGTTCATTGAATTGCTGGACTGGTATTACCGCATTTTTCTGATTTTCTAGCATAGGATGTTGTATTCTCAACATAACGTCCTTACCTATAACATGAACATATCGTTATGCTCTAATATATTGCAAGTTGTATCATGCTTATTACTGAGTATAAAGGGTTCGCCGAATTATGTCAAGCTTTTTGGCACAACATATTGTAGTGAGAAAATAACCATACACAACATATAGTGTTTTGTAACGCTGTAATAATTACTATTCTTTTCCTGTTCTCCCTAAGTGGTAGTGATAGCCTATTTTGCTGTATATTTGCCCTCATTGGTAGTTTTGCTCTCAAGTCTACCGTTAGCCTAATAGCGCGGTTTTTACAAGATTACATAAAACAAGGCGAGAAGCCATTTTATAGAATGTACTTCTCGCCTTGTTCGTGGTGGAGATGAGGGAGAGTCGAACACCTTTTCAAGGTGCTTTTATACCGCTTCTATCCTCATTCTACAAGGTGGGTAAGCACAAAAAGGTACCTTTTTGTCTATACGTACACATGTGCTTTATCTCATATCTAGCGGTTAAACTGTCAATGAGACTGTCAAATTTGTACTACGCGCCGAAGGACATGACTACTACTTATCTAAATTCATCGTCTTAACGGTCTCAATAAGTTTCATAAAACTCTTGTCATGTAATGTTATACTCCTGAGAAAAGACTATGTAGCGGAGGAAAGCAGCATGGCTCCAAAGCCAATCACCGAGAACACGTTGTTTTACGGCGATAACCTTACTATTTTGCGTCAGTATATCCCTGATGAATGCATTGACCTCATTTACTTAGACCCTCCCTTTAATTCAAGCCGTAACTACAATGTTTTATTTAAGGACGAGCACGGTATAGAAAGTGAATCTCAAATCACGGCGTTTGAGGATACTTGGCACTGGAATATGGAAACCCTGCAAACCTATAATGAAATGCTGACGGATGCGCCCGATCATGTTGGTAAAATGATTAGCTCGCTGCATGAGTTCATCGGGGAAAATCAGATGATGGCGTATTTAGTCATGATGACGACGAGGCTTGTAGAATTACATCGCATTCTTAAACCTACAGGAAGCTTATATTTGCATTGTGACCCAACGGCAAGTCATTATCTCAAAATTATTTTAGATGTTATTTTTGGAGTAGAAAACTATCGTGGTGAAATAGTATGGCAACGAACGGCGACCCATAATGATGCAAAACGTTGGCCTGCTTTATCAGACACGATCTTCTTTTATTCTAAGAAAAGTACCTTTGTTTGGAACCCACAATATAGAGATCAGTCCCTCGAAGACATCGAGAAGCGTTATCGTTTTGTTGATGAGCAAGGGAGACGGTATCGGCTTGGTCCAATAGACAGCCCTAATCCAAGACCAAACCTTATATATGAATGGAAAGGATATGCTCCCCCTGTTAAGGGTTGGCGATATTCAAAAGAACGGATGGCAGAACTTGATGCAGCAGGTGAAATTTGGTATCCCAAAGACAAGACGAAACGACTTGCCCATAAACTATTTCTTGATGAATCACGAGGGGCATTACTTGGAAATATCTGTCCAGATATACCTCCCTTACAAGCATCAGCCACTGAACGGCTAGGCTATCCAACACAAAAGCCACTCGAACTTCTTGAGCGTATTGTCAGAGCAAGTAGTAATCCTGGCGATATAATTCTCGACCCGTTTTGTGGATGCGGGACCGCAATTGCAGCCAGTCAAAAACTAGATCGTAAGTGGGTGGGTATTGATATCACTCATTTGAGTATTGCGCTAATGAAATATCGCTTAGAAGCTATGTACCCAGGCATTAAGTTTAAAGTTGTAGGTGAACCAAAAGATGTTGGTGCTGCCCGTCAACTTGCCTCAGAAGACCGCTACCAATTCCAGTGGTGGGCATTATCGCTTGTCCGTGCTCGACCTCTGGGTGGCGATGCAGGAAGTAGAGAAGGTAAGAAAGGTAGTGATAAAGGGATTGACGGTGTTATGGCCTTTATTGATGACCAAAGTGGAAAAGCAAAGCGTGTTCTAGTGCAGGTAAAATCAGGTCATGTGAAGTCAGGTGATATACGCGACTTGATCGGGACTGTGGAGGGAGAAAAGGCCGCAATAGGCGTCTTTATCACTCTTGAAGAACAAACTGAACCGATGAAACAAGCAGCCCTCAAGGGGGGATTTTATCACTCAATCGGTTGGGGTCAGGATTTTCCTCGTATTCAAATACTCACGATTGAAGAACTTCTTCATGGTAAGACAATAAAAATGCCGCCCCAGTTTGGCACATTCAAACAAGCACAGCGTGTTCAGCAAATGTCTGACACAATTCAAGAAGAGTTAGGGCTTGGGTAGATAATAGGATAGTGCTATTCTAGTTCGTTTCCCTGTAGAAGGAAAACTACGTTTCAAGCTTTTTTTGGATTCTTTCAACCGCAAGAGATAAGGCAGGTACTGCTAGATGTATTGCTTTTGAGACAATATTTCCATCATCATAGCGACCAAATATATCGGCTATACGTTCTTGAAATGAGATGCTTAACCCTGTTGGGCTTGTAGTCATATCACAGTATGTAAGAGCATCGCTTAGTGACGAGCATTTACGAGGAAATTTGTCTAGCTCTGCTATCAGTCCTCGTAAGCTTGCTTCAAATTGTGCCTCAGAGTGGTGAGCAACTAGTGACGCTAAACGATTTTGCTTGTGAGAGCGTAAGTAGTACGCGCCATCAATGGGATGAAATCCAGTCCTTTTAAGAGAGGGAGCATATCCTATGTCGTGCAGGTAAGCTGCTGCAATAAGATACGCTCCATCCTTATCATTAAAAATCTGGCTAACCTTACGCGCTCTTTCTACAACTCCTTGAACATGTAGCCATCTATTCCCCATAGGTGATAATAGTGTTGAGGCTTGTTCTTCTGCCCATTCAACGATATTTTTGTCATTGTTTATCACAGTGTTTCCCTAATACTTAAATGATGTACAATCATAACCCTTTCCAGAGACTAATCAACACTCGCGCTTCGATACCCTCCAAACGTGCTATTTCGTCTTCACCATCCATGCTACTAACTTTGACGTGTACTTGATCGAGACTGGTACCTAGTCCTTCTGCAATATTATGTTGCATTTCGGGTATACGCTTTTTCATGCGCGGTTGCTCACCACAGAGAATAGTTACATCTATTGTGCCAATTGTTAAGTGTTCCTTTTCTATGAGGCGTTTGCGTATTTCAGGTAGGTACTCAATGGATTTTATATCTGTTTCTCCCTGGTCAGGAAACCAATCGTCAATATCACCCGTATTGGTTGCTCCTGCCAATGCCATAACAATTGCATGAGCGACAACATCTCCATCACTTCTTTTAGTATTTGGTCCTTTTGAAAAGTTCTCAAACGGGACTCCCGCTAATACAAGTTGTCGTCCTTCTGCAAAAGCGTGAAAGTCTGATGCGAAGGAAAGGCTTTGTTTTCTTGCTAACATCAGTGCTATTTCTCGCACAAGTTCGGATTTAGTCGTTTCGTCAATAATGGTCACTTACTGGCCTCCTCGTCAATATCATACGTGTAGGTATATTCGTGAAGTGATGCATTTGCAATAATGCGTGTGTACTCAAAAAGAACATCTTTATTTGTCCATACCCATCTATCCATATCAACCACTGGTTGCGTTCTGGATATATTGAGCATAGTAGCTTCTTCTGCTAATGGCATGCGAATATTCAGTCTTTCAAATGCATTTGCTGCTCTTTGTCCGCTATGCTCATATAACCACTTGAATAAGGGGATGTATCCTTCATCTTTACCAAGTAGTCCGCCTAGTAATGATGCAAGGTAGTAGCTATCCAGTATCCTGTATGGAACTTGGTCTATGATATGAATGCGATAACGTCGTAGCACTTGCGTATCGGGATTCGTTTCCATCTTGCTCCCTAACTCTATTCCAGCAGGGATAATCGAAGATGGTTCAATAAAACGAATTAGTGTTTGTCTCCCTTGTGCTTGCATCGCACGTATAAATGAACCGGCTCGTTTTAGTTCCAGTCCCTTCGCCACATGAGGATTAGATGGACCTACAACAACTTTTGAACTAGGGGAACGTACAAACGCTCCGCCTCTTGGCACAACATCTATAAGATTTTCTGCTTGTAGCCTCAAAAATGCAGAACGTATAGTAGCCCTGCTTACATTCAGTTCTTCCTGAATTTCACGCTCTGAGGGCAAACGTTGCCCTGCAACATATTGTCCCTGGTGTATTCGGTTTTGTAGCTCTGCGACTACATCATCAATTTTGGTATCTTTTTCCTCTACCATAACTTCCTCCTAATATATCGCTGGTAGGGACCAGAGATATACCGAAGTGTAACATAATCCAACACAAAATTCTATACATTTGCTTCGATTTAATAATCTGGTGCGAATTATGCTTGACAATCTGGTACGGACCAACTATAATTGGAACGTACCAGTGAAATTTCACTGGTACTTACAAGAAACAAGAACTTCAAGGGTACATTAAAAACTGAATAAAAGACATGGCCTACTCAAAATCACGCTTTAGGGAACCTGCCTCTGTTGAGACGCAATAAGCAGCCAAAGGACTACCTGTCATGGGTGATGACCGCTAGACGTATCAGAGTAGCTGCTGTCACACAAGCACACGATGTACAGGAAAGGAGAGTATAAAAGATATGTATGTTGCGTTGCTTGTGGGTACTATTGTTCCTGTAAAGCGTTTTTGTAGTGCGTTGATATCCCCTGTTTCCCTCTCCATTATCCCTCGTTTCTCTCTCCAAACCGTTAGGTTGACATAGCTAATCGCGCTTGCTCCTCAATCGAGTTTAGCTATGATGAGCCTTATCGGTTAAGGTTCAAACATTTATTCCTGTAAAGAAAGGAGGTGATATCCACGCCACAATCCATTGAACGCTCGGCCTTCTGTGCCACCTGTCCCACGCCCGAAGAGGTCACACGTCGCTTAGCCCCCCTCGGTTTCGCGCTCACGTTCACAATGGGCGCACAAAAAGCATCCGTGACGGTTGCCCCGTATGCGCTTCCTGCACAGTTCCACTATGCCGGACCGCACGGCGTCGAGGTGATCTACCTTGCGGGTTCAGATTGGCCTATCCGTTCGTTACCCCCTCATGAATCACGCTTCTGGTGCTATGCTTCTCAGGAGGCGCATGAAGTCGCACAACAGGTTATGGAGACGCTTTCCCGCGCCTGGTCGCTGTCATGGCATGATGCCCACGCCTACGACGAAGACGCGGCATAAGCTCCTACTACGTCCCTTGTCTTATCTCTCAGGATGAGACATATTCTACCCGTTCATAGAACATCATAAAGGAGAACTCACACATGGCAAACGCTAGCAGCAATACCGTCACACTCAATGGCAAGCAGTTGGCACTGGCACCTATTGAAGAGGACTTGAAAGACCTCGAAGAATTGCGCCACGACATGCAAGACCGTGTAGACAAAGCTCGCGACGATGGGCGCATCTTCATGATGCAAGAGTACGTGATGTTACTCGCTCAAATCACCTCGAAGATCAACAAAATTAACAAACGCTTCAATCGTGAAACGCTGGCATCTATGAGGAAAGATCATATGGATTTGAGAGCAGGGGCACGCGCCGCCCTTAATAAAGCGAAGGATGATGCTAAGGCTGCGAAAGGTAATGCGAACGGACAGTAGACGCATCCAGCGCGTCACAGAAGCGACATTACACAATGTCGCTTCTGTGCATCTTAGCGTCGTTTCAACGTCGATTGAATGACGCTACAGGCTCGTTTGTGCCTCCTCAAAAAAATCTGTTGATCGTCGATGTTCAGACTTCACAAAAAGGAAAAGAATTCATGACGAATATCCTTGACAGGATGAGTAACGCTGTAGGGGGCGTGATAGATAAGGCAATTGGCAAAGACGACGTGCCTCTCACACCCCCTGCTCCTGCACCTGTTCAACCGCCCGCACCTGACAATCAGACAGCGCAACCACCCGCGATTGTGCCAAATCAAACGACGACTCCTGCTGAACAGAGCGACGTGGTGAGCGGCACCTTCATAGATGCGACACAACCCGTACCAGTGCCTGCGATAAGTCGCGCTGCTGAACAGACCGCGCAATTTCAGCAGGTCATCAACAGCTTTGACGAAGACAAACAGGCACCAATGGAACGGATAACCACCGCACTCTATACCGTTCTTGCGTATGCCTTTCCACCCATAACAGCGGCGTATGTGGGCGCGGCTATTGGTGATGCGTTCTCTGGCCCGTTCAATCTTGGGAACGCCTGGAGCGTGTACGCTCACCTTATCAGTATCACCTTAGAACTGATGCTCCCTATCCTCGGTTTAGCCGTCGTAGTGAGTTTCAAGCGTTCCCTCAAAGACCGTTCACAGTTGCCAACATTCATAACGCTCACTCTCCTCTTTCTTGTGCTAGGCATCGGGAATAGTTGCGCTCAACTGTTTTTGATAGACCAACACATCAGCACCGGAACCAACGTCCCTGCAATGTTCGGAGTTTACTTTCGCGCGTTCGGGCCCATGATCATAGACGTGATTAGCGCGGCCTATCTTGCCGTTGTGGGCGTCCGGTCCCTGAAAAAGTACCTCGCAGACCAACGCGAGAAAATAACCGCCGTTCGTGATGTGAGCGCAATTCACATTGAACTCGATCAAGCACACTTGAAAGCAGCGATGGACAAACAGAACGCCATCATGGAGATGCAAAGCAAGGCGCAACGGGCCGCGACCTGGAACGAAATAGAGCAGATGCAAAGCAAGGCCATGATAGAGCAAGCTCGCCGCAACATGGGCGACCAGGGCAACGAGGGCGGCTCGTACCGACGTGGCCGCTACTAAATTTAGGACACAGGAAGGAGTACATGTATGCGTGGTTTGACAGAAAGACAACGTAGGGAAGCGGCTGCATATCAATTCGAGATACAAGCAGATAGGTTGTGTCTCTCTGTCAAACAACGCCTCACCAACTATCGGTACGTCGTGCATGACTTTATCAAAGAGATAGACCTTACCTGTATCGTGTTAGCGGAAACCTTCGACTACTACGAATACCGTTTGAATAGAGGAAAGAAGCGCGTTGACCTGCTGATAGTGCAGAAGCATAACGCGGTTGTTCCTGTTCGTGTGTTGTGTCTGGGTGATGACCGCGAGTATGACGCGGGCAAAGCACCCGACATGAGCAGAGAGAACGTACAACGCCGGAATAGGCATGAGGCCTCGTTAATGGTCTCACAGTTACTCCTCGGCACACAATCAGCACAGGACGCGCTGGACGCTATGCCCACGCGCATGAGACAACGCTACCTACAGAAGCGAGATGAATACCTGAAACCACGTATAGGGCGTCCCTGGGCGTCCTAGAAAGGAGATGGAACAATGGAGACATGCGAACGATGCGACAAGCCCGCGACAACGATAGTAGGAACGGGCGATAGCGTAACCGATGAAACCAATGTATGTGAAGAGTGTGCGAACATCATCACCCGCCCTGGCACTGGCTGGCACAGGGTTATCAAGTTCGATATTGTCATGCTACCTCCGTCATTCAAGTTTGGAAAGAGAGAGGACACAAACTCGTGCAGATGAAAAACAAGCACATCTTACTCGCTGGCATTGGGTACATGTTCTTTGCGCTCGGTATTGTTGTAGGGACCGTCGCAAGCCCCTACATCTCTATCGTCGGGCCTATCTGTATAGCCGTGACGTTCGTTCTCGTGTTCATCCTTGTGCGCGTGTCGCAACTTTCACGCAAAGAGCAACGGATGATGGAGAGGGATAGAGCTAGATCGGAAACCTACGTACAGACGTTCCTAGACGAGAACGAACGCGAACGTGCGAAGCAGGTACGCCAGTATCAAGAGGACGTAGAGCGCGGACGCTTAGAGTATCAAAAGAGCGTAGAAAGTGAGTAATAACGTGGACATCAGCATGATTGTAGATATGATTGTCCTCGGCCTGATTATCGTTTTTGTATTGTGGCTCATTTGTGAAATTGCGGTGAAGTAAACAGACAGGAGACAACGAGCATGACCCCTACCTTACAAATATGGCTCGTTCTTGGTGGTATCACCTTCCTTGCAGTGCTAATCTATTGGCTTGTTGCCACCATCAAGCAACGCATGATTGCGTATCAGTTAGCCCTCTTAGCTGAGGATATACACGCCGTTGGACTGGCAACCCTCATCAAGGAACCAATTCGATGCACCGTGTGTAAGAACGCTTCACACGTTCATGTCTGGCAATATGGCGAGAAGGACGCCATCAACGAAGTGTTGTTGTGTTACCTATGTGCGTCTCGTATTGCGAAACATTTTGAAACGTCTTCTCAACTCAAAGGAGGAACTCCCCGTTATGTCCGACACCACTAACGAAGAAAGCACCCTATTCACCGTTCACGAAGTCGCCAAACGCTTACGGGTCGATGATACCACCGTCCGGCGTTGGATCACCAACGGCGTCTTACCTGCTATCACGCTCCCACATGTGAACAAGCGACAAAGCTATCGCATTCGTCAATCGGACGTAGATCATGTGCTAACAAGCACCGCTACCCCTGCACAAACAGACGGTTCTTCATCAACGTTGCAAGCAGAATAAAGAACCGCCCCTCTTCAACACAGGGCAAGCCCACATGTCACTTTCATTGTAACATGTGGGCTTTGCTCATTCACAAGGAGATGAACTCACATGTTTACCCTGTCTTTGGAACACCTTCCCATGATCGTTGCTTTTGTGATATTGCTTCTGGCCCTCTACGCCAAACGTGCCACCATTCGTACTCCTGATATTGTCGCCTTTGCACTGGCGGCGGTGCTTGTTTTTGCCCTGCTAACAGGTGCATTCAATGCCTTACACCTTCCTCATATTGCGTTCCATTTGCTCTAAGGGGGAAGGAAACCACCACGATGAGAACACTTGTGACTCTGATACTCGCGGGTGTACTTGTTGTGCTTGCGTTAATGTATTACTCGACGCAAGCACCGTTACCCGCTCCACGCTTGACTATTCACCATGTAGTGCCTTCTCGCAATGCGTCCTCTCTCACAGATCAAGCAGGGCAGGACTACCAAAGCGTAGCGCGTGAAGACGCACAAACGGCGGGTATCTCGCCTTCTCTGTTTGTGCGGCAAATCAACGAAGAAAGCGGCTTCAATCCCAACGCAGTCTCACCAGCAGGGGCGATAGGGATAGCACAGTTCATGCCCCGTACTGCGGCGGGTCTAGGCATTAACCCCTGGAATCCCTATGCATCGTTGCAAGGGGCGGCGCGTCTGATGGCGTCCTACCTCAAACGATACGGCGATTATGCGAAGGCATTAGCCGCCTATAATGCGGGGTCGGGTCGAGTTGCCTATGCTCTCTCACGTTGTGGCGTCCAGTGGCGTGCATGCGTTCCTGTCGAGACGCAACGCTATATCAGCATCATTATGAGGTGAGCATATGACCATCTTCCCACATGTCACGCCCGCCCTTGCCCCTGCACTCATTCCAGGGGTTGCCGTTCCTGATGAGCGGTGTATGTGCTGCTGGTACGTCTTGCATCCAGATATGCCCTATCCCGACGAGTGGTCATCAACGTTATGTGCCGGACACGATGCATGGTATGAGATGAAGCGGCAGGCACGGCGTGCGAGACGCCTACAGACAGGAGAGAGGGCGTCATGATGCAACAACGCAAACACCTCTACCCGCCGAACTGGAAAGACATTGCAACGGCGTGTAAAGAGTCAGCGGGCTGGCGGTGTCAAACCTGTCATATTCGACATGGTGCGAAGCGGCGAAGTAAACGCACTGGCAACCTGTACCGTGTGTGGTTGCACGCCGCTCACTTGAAGCTCCATGACACGCTCAATCCTCAACCCGCGCTCAAGTGCTTCTGTCCGAGTTGTCATGGCCGCTATGACTATCGGCTCCGAGCGCGTGAAGCGCGGCAATCGCTTGAATGTCTCAACCACCACGTTCGTTTGCACCGATGCGGGATTACTCCTGCGCGGTGCAATGTTCATACAAAGGAACACCCCTCATGCCACGTTCAACACTCCCACACGGTTATGCCGTTGTGCAGCTCGATGATACGCAATGGTACCCCTTAGAAGTCCTTCGCTTGTATAGTGGGGACTATCCTGATGGAGATATTCGTGTCACGATACTTCATATGTCCAACGAGAACCGCGAATGGATACCCGCTCACTATCCCCATCGAGACGATGCACTTCAACATGTACAAGCACACGCTCTGCAAGAGCAACGCTTTGACCACTTACACTGGCAACAGTTCACAACAAAAAGTGATGTGTACCTTGAACGCTGTCGTCACTTTCTCGACCTGATCGAAGAGATCACAGGACGCATTCCCAATGTCCATCGGTGGATGAGTGAGGTAGATGTGTCTATAGAGAAATATACCTGTTCCTGTGGCGTCTCCCATTCCTCCTATTGGGACTCTAGCCAAATGACGATAGAAGACGCGCTCCAACGAGCGGCGGAGTACGCGTATTCCCATCGCTGTTCCTGTACGGCAACCACTGCACAGGAGTATGAGCAACTGATAGCTGTGAACTCATAGCAAGAAAGGAGAAAAGAGGATGTGGATGTCGGTTGCATTTTTCTGTGCGGCGTATGTCTTTGTTGGCATAGCCGTGATTGGTTTTGCAACAACCACAGGAAATTGGCTTCTGATTGGTCTCTCTTTCATAGGGTATGTGCTGAATCTTGCGCTCTTGAGCTATGCCAAAAAGAAACCCTGGTAGATCGACCATGTGAGAAAGAGTATTCAGGCTATCATGCAGCGCGTGGTAGCCTTTGTGTTTGAAAATGAGAAGGAGATAAAGAGATGTTTCAACCCCCAGAAGGCTACAAAGAATGTCCTCACTGTGGCTACGACAAAGCCATCTTAATCTTAGACTACTACGGGTTGCTTCCTCAACTCGATAGCATCGGCTTCCCACAATATCATTGCCCCCGTTGTGCCAATACCTTTTCCGCAGGTGACACCAGTACCGAGGGCAAGGGGCAAAACAAAGGCAATGATGACAAGCACAAAGCACCGGAAGGAGACCATTAGATAATGACAACTCTTGGAAAGCTCATTCCCTTTGGCTATACCATTCCTGATGCTGAAAAGCACCTACAAGAGATCATGAGCGACCCTGAGACGCTCTTACTGGATATCCGCTTACGACCTGTATCACGGTATCGCCCCCAGTGGAATAAGAGCAGGTTGAAGGCACAATGGAGAGGGCGATATGCTCATAGCCGCAAACTTGGCAACATCAACTATAAGGACCGCTCACAACCCATTGTCTTGCTTGACCCTGAACCAACCATCACGACGGCTGCGCGATACCTTGAAGGTGGCTATACCATCGTCGTGATGTGTGCATGCAAGGATGAAGAGACCTGTCATCGAAAGCTTGTAGTAGAACTCATTCAGCAGCGGCGGGCGTCCTTCCCGCGCTGTCCTGAATGTGGGGAATTGCTCACGCGTGACCCCTGGGGATATCCTTGTATCGTCGAGGGGCAAGAGGTGTGCGAGACCTGCATGATTGTCTATGAATTGTTTCATACGAAGGGGAGGGAGATAGAGGTATGAATACAAGCCTACTAGATACGTCTGCACTTCCTCAACCGTTGCTCAAAAGCAATGAATGGTACACTCCAGCATGCTACATCGAAGCAACACGCAAGGTGATGGGAACGATTGACCTTGATCCCGCCTCCTGTGCAGACGCCAATCAAACGGTCAAAGCAGGGCACTACTACACGCAAGCCGAGAACGGCCTTGCTCAAACATGGTACGGAAATGTGTGGTGCAACCCGCCCTATACGCAGGTGATCCCAGGGCAAAGTAGTATCAAGGCATGGGTGAGCAAAGCCCATCGTCTCTATCAAGAGGGTGTCATCGAGCAATGTCTGTTGCTTATTCCCAATGATACCTCGACGAAGTGGTTTGAGTGGTTGTGGTGCTATCCGGTGTGCTTTCCCCCAAAGCGGATCAAGTTTCTTATCCCTGGCAGAAAAGCCGAGCAACCCACCTTTGGCACCTGCTTTGTGTATATGGGAGTGCATGAGCAACGTTTTCTGGACATCTTTTCCAAATTCGGCTCCATTGTTCGACGCGTATCACACCCATGCTCTGCGGAGCCGACACTCTGGAGTAGCAACGAGGAGGTATAACTATGCCGATGCAATGGGAACGTTACCTGCCCAACTGGAAAGAGATATCGCTAGCACATCGCACACTAGCGGGGTGGCGGTGTGAGTGGTGCAAGGTACCAAACGGGACGTATCGGATGGGAGTCAAGGGCAAGCCTTACAAGGTTGTGCTAACCGTTGCCCATCTAGGGACGCCCTACCCTGATGGGCGTCCTGGCAATAAGCACGATAAGATGGATGTGCGCCCTGAGAACCCCGCCGCCCTGTGTCAATCGTGCCATTTACGCTATGACCTCGATGAACACATTCAGCATGCCAAAGAGAACCGACACCGCCGTCGCTACACTCAAGCACGCAATGCAGGGCAACACGAGATGTTTCCCATACAGGAGGGGACACCATGAGACCGTTCACCTTTGGGTCCCTCTTCTCTGGCATTGGGGGCCTTGACCTCGGCTTAGAGCGTGCAGGAATGCAATGCCTTTGGCAAGTGGAGATAGATACCTATGCAACCCAAGTCCTTGAACACCACTGGCCCAACGTTGCCAGGTTTCGAGATGTGCGAACCGTTGGAGCGGATACCCTCATTCCCGTTGACCTCATTTGCGGCGGCTTTCCCTGTCAAGACATTAGCCATGCAGGGAAACGAGCGGGGATCACAGGAGAGCGAAGCGGATTATGGAGTGAAATGTGCCGTATCATTCGCGAGTTACGACCCCGTTACGTCCTCGTGGAAAACGTCTCAGCTCTCCTTTACAGGGGACTTGATAGAGTTCTTGGGGACTTGGCCTCGTGCGGGTATGATGCGGAGTGGCAGGTGTTATCGGCGCAAGCCTTTGGTGCCCCACATCTCAGGGAACGCGTCTTTGTTGTGGCCTACGCCAACAGCGAACGAAGACCATTATCGTCTCCAGGGTACCACTCAGCAAAGCAAATCGTTGGGGGCACTCGTCAAAATGTTTCCTACTCCAACGGTGATAGATGCGGGGTCGGGACGGATCAACAAGAGCATCGGCAGTACGAGGGAACGCCCGACGTTGGCACTGATGGCACGCAAGAACCGATGGCCTACACCGGCAGCGCGCGACTACAGGGGCGCGGGCAGCAAACAGGGCTACCAGAGACGCCGCCGATTCCACCAACAATCTTTGAACGAAGAGGTGGTTCACGGATTGAACGGACAAGGTGGTGGGCAGCTGAACCCGACGTGGGTCGAGTGGCTCATGGGATACCCCGAAGAGTGGACCGCCTTAAAGGGTTAGGCAATGCCGTTGTCCCTCAGATCGCTGAATACATTGGAACGTGCATCCTGCAAGCAGAAAGGGTTAGCACGTGATGTTTCCTATACAAGAAGGAAAGGAGTGATACATGAGTGACACACCAATCATCAAGCCGATTCTCAAGTACCCTGGTGCGAAATGGCGCATGGCATCGTGGATTGTCTCATTGTTTCCACCTCACCTACACTATGTTGAACCTTACGCGGGGAGTGCGGCCTGCTTCTTCACCAAGACACCTGCACGTCACGAGGTACTTAATGACTTGAACGGTTCCATTTGTACGTTGTTTCTTGTTCTGAGAGAACGGTGTGACGAGCTGGTGAAAGCTATCACACTTACCCCATGGTGTGAAGAGGAATACGAGCGGTTTGAAAAGAACTGGTATCATGAAGATGATGTAGAGCATGCACGTCGCTTCCTAATACGCTGTTGGCAAGCTCACGGTGGCACGATGTACCAGGTGAGCGGATGGAAGCATAATGGACTCAATGGACATGCCTATCCGGTGCGTCTCTGGCAGCAACTCCCTGAACGTCTCTTTGCTGTTGTTGAACGGTTGCGCTCTGCGGAAGTTCGTAACCGACCTGCACTGGAGATCATCGACTACTACAATGCCCCGGATGTGTTGCTTTATGTAGACCCGCCCTACGTCCTTTCAACACGAGCGCGGAAATACTATGCCTATGAAATGAGCGACGAAGATCATCTGCTGCTGCTTGATACCTTGAATGCTCATAAAGGTATGGTCATCCTCTCTGGGTATGCACATCCATTGTATGACGAACGGCTTCACCACTGGCAACGTCTGACCCTCTCCTCTGTCGCGGAACATGGCAAGCAGCAAACCGAAGTCCTCTGGCTCAATCCGCTCGCAGTCCAGCGTCACCAACTCCTTCTTTTCAATGAAGAAGAGGGTGCATGAGAGGGGGCATATGCATATGACCACCTTAATAGCGGTCTACACCTCAAGTGGGCTAGAAGGTCGCTGTGATGCCAAGTGCTACGAAGCGACCTGTCCCATATGTGAATGCGTCTGTGGGGGACGCAATCACGGCGCAGGTCGAGAACGAGCGATAGACAACACCCGCGAGTTTGCAGCGCGTTGGGTTACAACCTACACCCAGGAGAAAGGATTGACCGAATATACCACCGAGCTACATACGGAATGTCAACAACTTACGTTATGGAGTAGTGCATGAGTAGATACGAGGGCGATGCCGCCACACTCGCACAGGTTCTACAAACCGATGGACTTCCGGGCGTCTTCCTCTCCAATAGACCGCTCCGTGCTATTTCGGATGAAGCGGTGCGCCACTTGACGCGTACTCAGGTTCCCATCTATGTGCGACATGGGGAGTTAGTACGCATCCAGCGCAAAGAGGACGGAACACCTTGCATTGAAGCCTTGTCTGATGCCGCATTCAAGGGCATCCTGGGGCGTGCGATGAACTTTGTCAAGATGGGGGTCAAGGGACCGCAACACGTCGCGCCCCCGGATGTCGTGGTCAAGGATATCTTAGCGTTGGGGATGTGGCCTTTCCCGCCGCTCGATACCATCGTCGAGTTTCCGGTGTTTCGTCCCGATGGAACGCTCATTGCCAGCGAAGGGTACGACCCTGAGACGCGGCTGTACTACGCGCCCACGCCCACCTTGAAGATACCTACGATCCCCGATCATCCAACCGATGACGACATTATCAATGCGCTGTCCCTCATTCACGAGGTGATAGGAGAGTTTCCCTATGAGAATGACGCGAGCTATGCCAACGCGCTTGGACTCCTCTTGACGCCGCTGATTCGACAAGCCATACATGGGCATGTCCCCCTGGCCTTGATTGATGCCACGCGCCCTGGCACTGGCAAAAGTCTGCTTGCCGAAACCGTCGCCATGATTGCCACAGGACGCAAAGCCGCCATGATGGTTGCGCCCTATGACGACGACGAATGGCGCAAGCGCATTGCGTCAACGCTGGCAGAAGGCGCAACCATTATTGTGATTGATAACGTCAAAGTCAAGATACAATCCGCAAGCTTAGACGCTGCGCTCACCTCGTCGGTGGTCAAGGAGCGTATTCTGGGGCAAAGTAAGAACGGCGTCTACCCCCAACGGGCAACGTGGATGGCAACGGGCAACAACATCCAGGTCGGCGGCGACATGCCGCGCCGCTCGTACTGGATACGCATGGATGCTCATACCGATAAGCCCTGGACTCGCGGCAACTTCAAATATGACTTAGAGCAATGGGTTCCTGAGCATCGAGGGCAGATCATCGCCGCGCTCTTGACGATTGCACGGGCATGGTTCGCGGCGGGCAGACCATCGGCTCCCATCCCGCGCTTAGGCAGTTTTCAACCCTGGGCCGATACCGTTGGGGGTATCCTAGCACACACAAGCCTTGTCGATGGCTTCCTGGGCAACCTGGACCAACTGTACGAGCAAGCCGACGAAGACGCAGTACAGTGGGCGGCGTTCCTGCATGCATGGCATGACTACTACCAGGAGGAGGAGGTACTCACGGCGACGATTGCCAAAGAGATCAAGGCGGGGGCGTTAGACAATGCCATTATTGGGGTCGAACTGTATAACACCCTTCCTGATGAACTCTCCGACCTGCACAAAGGCGACCTGAAAAAGCGACTCGGCAAAGCTCTTTCGCAACGGGTCGGCAGTCAATTTGATGCAAGCGGGTTGCACTTGCTCAAGTCGAGTGTGGACACGAGAAGCGGTGCCGTGTACTGGAAAGTTGCAGGTATGCAGGTTTCGCAGGTTTCTATCCCCCAAAAGGAGAAAAATACTCTCACTGAAAAGCCTTTAGAGGGCATGGGGCGCGGCTTTGAGGGGGGAAGTTCCTCCTTTTCATCACCTGACGGGACGCTCAACAAACCTGCGAAACCTGCAAACCTGCAAGCCGAGGGAGCAATTGACTGGCAAGCCGTGAACCAAACGATTGCGGATGCCGAAGCTCTTGTCACGCAACATGGAGACCTGGATGCTCCACTTCCGGCACACCTGGAGCGGTTGCGAGGTGCAACCCGCGTTTCGACGCCGCAAGGTCCTGGGACGCTGCTACGAGTGACACCCTGGCAAGTCGATGTGAACCTAGACGCAACGGGGCAAACGCGGTCCTTCATCGACGCGTGGCATTTTGAGCGTATTGTACCCCTGGACGAAGACAAGCCATACCCCATCACGAATGGATGAACTTTGCAGGTTTGCAGGTTTGCAGGTTTGTTTTCCCTCGCTCCGACTAAAAAAAAACAGAAAGATTAGAGGTGGCTATGCCACGAAGTAAGAGAACATCAACGGCAAAGCAATTGTTGCTAACTGTACCTGATGTCGCTACTCAATTAGCGGTGTGTCCAGCAACGGTGTACAACATGATTAACCGTAAAAAGCTACCTACAGTGATGATCGGGAGCGTGATACGTATTCATCCCGATTCTTTACAAGAGTGGTTAAAGCAACAAGAAAGCGCATAATATCGCGCCCGTTCTAACCTCGTTGTTACTTCAAGTGGCAACGAGGTTATTTTTATGAGAAAGAGGTATACACATGCCACGAGGAAAAAGGCGCGGACGAGGTGAAGGGTCTGTTTTTCAACGGAAAGATGGAAGATGGGTAGTACAAATTGAATTAGGAGACGGAAGCCGTAAGCAGTTCTATGTTAAGACACAAAAGGAAGGCATTAAAAAGCTACGCGAAGCACAAAATGAACTTGAGAAAGGGATACTAGCAACTGGACCACAGCAAAAACTAAAAGATTATATAGAGGACTGGATAGAAAATGTACATAAGGATAAGCTGCGTATCAGTACCTATGTGAAATACAAGAAGCTTATCAAGTACATTGTTGCTGACTTAGGGGATACGTGGTTGCAAAAACTTACTCCTCAACGTGTGCAAAGATTTTATACTGACATGAGTAAGAGGGGGCTTTCATCAAAGACCATTAACGTTACTCATGGCGTTTTGCATGCAGCATTGGACAATGCAGTGCTTTGGAATTATGTACCAAGAAACGTTTGTGACTTTGTGAAACCTCCACGAATTGTAAGCCGTGAAGTTGCGCCTTTGACGCTAGAGCAAGCACAAAAGTTGTTAGACAATGTGCGTAAGCATCGCTTAGAAATGATGCTGACTATGGCTGTAGTAACAGGTATGCGTCGAGGTGAACTATTGGCTTTGCGTTGGTCAAATATTAACTTTGATATTCACACGCTCTTGGTACTTCATACGGTAGACTACATACCTCATTATGGGTATGTTGAGACCGAACCAAAAACGAAGGCTGGAAGACGTGCAATTAAGCTTCCGTCCTTCCTCATTGACATGCTGAAATTGCATAGAGAAGAAGTCTTAGAGTACCAACGCAAACAGGGCGATAAATGGGAAAATCGTGATCTTGTTTTTCCAGACTTAAAGGGTGGGTACTTCAATCCTAGCTATCTCTTGCGTGTATTCAAAAAACTTCTCGTGGAAGTCGGTACACCTCACATGCACTTTCATGATCTAAGACACAGTGCAGCAACTATCCTGCTAAGCATGGGCGTCAACATGAAAGTGATACAAGAGCTACTAGGGCATAGTGACATTTCAATAACATTAGGGTTGTATTCACACTTGCTTCCTACTATGCAGCAAGACATGGTAGATAAGTGGGACGATGCTTATAAGCTGGATAATGAAGAAATGGACGAAGACGGTGAAGAAGAGGATGATAACCCTTTAGTGTGATGAATAGTGAGCATGTTGGGGGGCGCGGACTAGTAACACGCGCCCCTATAAATACAGAGAAAGTAGATGAAGCCACATAAAAGAGGATTGTTACTGCTTGCGTAAAATGTGCATGGTGGCTTTTTGTTGGTCCGTAACAATCGCTTTGCTGAGACTGGTTTCGTCTATGATAGCTCCACTAAGGTCAGCCCCTGTGAGGTCGGCTTCTCTGAGGTCAGCCCCTATAAGATTGGCCCCTATAAGCTTAGAAAATGCAAGTTTGGTTCTTCTTAGATCGGCTACTCGGAAGTTGGCATTACTAAGGTCAGCTCCCACAAGACTTGTCTCTCTAAGGTTGGCAAATACGAGATCAGCTCCTCTAAGGTTAGCAAGTGCCAATATAGCTCTACTGAGATTAGCCTCATCGAGGTCAGCCTCGTAAAGAACAACTCCTCGAAGACAAACTTCTTGAAAGTCGGCTCCTCTCAAACTAATAATGTTGTTAAGACGGGACTCTGCAAGGAATTGAAGAACGCTAGTCTTGCGGTTCGCATCTAACATAGGAAGTATAGTCAAGGTACGTGCTCGTGCAATTGTACGAACCTTATCACTTGCTTGTGGGGTGTCTAAATTCTCTCTCAATACTAGCTCTGACATTCTATCAAAGTAGCCTTGTAAGGCATTTTCACGTTGATTATCTAAAGTACGAGCTTGCTCGTCATTAGAACGATTTTGAGCAATTGTAAGTTCATTTTTCTTGTCGATGCGATTGAACCAAATTGCTACCAGCGCAAGCACAACAGGAATGACAAGTAACTGCATCCAATCCCAAAGAGTTTTCGATGCTTGATATTGTTGTCCTTGTTTGATTGTTACAATTTGTTCACCAAAACCTGTTCCATTAATCCTGTATCCTGCAAAGATTAGCGCAATGACTATCATAAATACCACAAGTGATATGACAATATGTTTCAAGCGGACATTAGTAGTATCACTTAGGTGTAAGTTGAAAAACTTTCTGTACTTCATGACATCCCTTTATTTTTGTCTTACTAAAGCACTAAAGTAGTTTAATAGACCTATTTATACAACGTGGAAGGAGGAGCTAAGTACAAAAGGGACTGTTTCATTGACAGCCAACACCCAAAGCATCTTTGAAATTCACCTGACTTTTCTAGTGCCAAAAACAGTCAAATATGCTGAAACTGTCAATGAAGCTGTAAAGCTGTGGTTATGTAGCAACGTGTAGTAACAAAAAAACAAGGTGTGAAGCGGTTTCACACCTTGTTCTACTGGTGGAGATGAGGGAGAGTCGAACTCCCTGTCCAAACGAGCCTACTGGAGAATATGCTACAGGCGTAGTCGATGCTTTGTTTTACACTTCTGTCTCCCATCGACAGGATACGGTAAGTGCTGGTCCTCTGGTCTTAAATGACGGTTAGAAGTCGGTCGCCGTCATAGCATTCTATGTTTTTGACATCCCTGCCCAGCCCCATAGAACAAAGCTGGAGGGATGACGACTCAACTACTTCTTAGGCAGCGAGAGCGTAGGTTGTTGCTGGTTTTGCAACTATTTTTTGTCGGCAGTTTAACGAGAATGCTTTACCGACAACTCGGCCTGCAAATCTTCAATCTGACCGCCTGTCGAAACCCGACATCCCCAGATGAAGAAAATTACACCTCGATAGGGCTTCTCCCTTGTCTTGATGTACTTGGAATTATATCATTTTGGTTGACAAATAGCAAGTTGTTTTACTGCTCAGCCAATCGGCTCAAAAAGCGTTCCAGGTGGACAATGTGGCGTTCGTGTTTACCTTCGCCGATCTTCTGCCGCTCGTCGTATACCTCGACTTTGAACACTAAGCGGCGTCCGTCAACCTCGATGAGTTCTGCCTCGGCGCGAACCTTCTGGCCGAGTGGCGTGGCTCCCAGATGCCGCACATCGACGACCGTACCAACCGTGACGTAGCCCTCGTCGAGTCCAGGCAGCACAGCCTGCCACGACGCGTTCTCCATTAGCGCGATCATCATCGGCGTCCCGAATACTTCGACGCCGCCCGCTCCTACTGCCGCCGCCGTGTTTTCATGTACAACCGTTGTGGTCGCCTCAGCCTTCATACCAGGAGTGAGTGCCATACAATATTCCTCGCTTTCAGTCGTAAAATATTGCTCTCACTATACAACAAAATAGTTTACAGGGAAGGTGCGTTTGCAGCACTGCAACATGATATGATGGAGGCACAAACCTGCATTACTCCCAGGAGGTATCATTTTTCATGACCACCCGTTTCCAACGTGTCGCACATCGGGGCGGTTCTCATCTCGCCCCTGAAAATACACTTGCCGCCTTTCGCACCGCCCTCACCCTGTCCGTCGATGCTATTGAACTCGACGTGCAGATGACAAGCGATGGGCACGTTATCGTGTTTCACGACAACACCGTCGAGCGACTCACCGATGGTACTGGCAACATCCTTGACCTCGATTTTGCCTATCTGCGTTCGCTCAATGCCGCCGCACATTTCAAGGGCGGTTGGCCGGGACAACAGCGTATCCCTACCTTACGTGAGGTGCTTGACCTTGCGCGAGCGCGAACCTTCGTCTATATCGAAATAAAAACGAGCAAGCGCGATGGCGTCTATGGACAATATCCCAATATCGTGGACGCAGTGTTACGAGATGTTCGTGCTGTGGGTATGCTTGATAACGTTCTCGTTATGTCGTTCGACCTCTCGCTTCTACCACATATCAAGTCGATAGAACCATCATTAAAAACCGCAGCTATCATCTCAAAGGATGTGTGGAAATTGGAAAGCGAGAACGCATTTGAACCTCTGCTGCAACTCGCCACGTCCCTCGGCGTCAACTTGATGAACGTCGATTATAATTTGCTCACACCTGCTATGTCTGCCGCCATACATAAAGGCGGTTTCAAGCTTGGTAGTTGGACGGTCAATACACTCGAAGAAATGCGCCACCTCGCCGCTCTTGGCGTTGATTCCATTACCTCTGATAGGCCCGATCTCTTTGCCCGGATGGATGATAACAACATGTAGGGACTGATGTAGCGCGTCCTCTCGGCGATTACTCAAGCAAAATTTACCGCCTCTTGACGATTTCTTGAGATTTGCTTGCTATAATGGCATAGGTAGCACAAGAAATGCTCTCATCCTTAATGTGGACCGCATGTATACAATAGGAAATTTGGTGGCATGTGTCCCTTTTTCCTATTGAAGCGTTCTATTAGACAGAGATACATATGGTACCACGCGTTATGGTTGAGCAATGATTGTGTGTTATAATTGGCGTTAATCAAAAAGCACTAGAGTAGTATAGTAGTATATGTTCTATTTTATATGGTTGTGAGCGGAGAAGACCAGGGATGCAACAAATACAAGTTCCTACGCAGGCAATAGGGCCAAAAACAGACACACTTGCACCTTCATTACCAGAGGTTGCTATATCGGTTGTTGTGCCTGTAATGAATGAGCAACAGAATATACACCTGCTCTATGAGAAGCTATCGACACAGCTCGATCTCATAGGGCAACGCTACGAAGTGATCTTTGTTGACGATGGTAGCACTGACAACACGTTCAAAGAACTGAAAAAACTTCATACTGACCATCCTGGTATCGTGCGCGTCATCCGTTTTCGCCGCAACTTCTCAAAAACACCTGCTCTTGTCGCTGGCTTCAGTCGTAGTCGCGGTAAAGTTGTTTTCACGATGGATGGTGATTTGCAGGACGATCCAGCAGAGATACCGAACTTTCTTGCCAAATTAGATGAAGGCTACGATCTTGTCTCCGGCTGGAAGTTCCCACGCCTCGATCCGCTTTCCAAAACGTTCCCGTCGCGCATCTTCAACTGGTTGGTGAGTAAGATGACAGGAGTCCATCTGCACGATATCAACAATGGTTTCAAAGCATATAATCGTGAAGTGATTGAAGACACTCATTTGAAGCTATATGGCGAGTTTCACCGTTTCATTCCGGTCATGGCACACTGGCGCGGCTATCGTATCACAGAGATTAAGGTACGCCATCATCCACGAAAATTTGGCGTCTCGAAGTATGGTGCGCGTCGCTTCGCACGCGGCCTAATCGATCTGCTCAACGTCCTGTTTCTTACCACTTTTCTACGTACTCCCTTGCGGCTTTTCGGACCTCTCGGTTTCTGGACACTGCTGATAGGCATTGTGATCGACGCCTATGTTGTTGTGGTAAGCCGATTTTTCACGCATGAGCCAATTCATAACCAGCCACTGCTTTTCGTCGGTATCATACTTATGATCTTCGGTGTGCAATTTATCCTGACTGGTCTACAAAGCGAGATGATTCGTTATTATGCGTTCCAGCCTGGAGAAGAATACAGTATCAGGCAGGAACTTGACTAATGCAAAAATCTACACTCGTAAAAATTGGCAAGCGTGTTTTGCAAATAGGCTTGCCAATAGTCATATTAGGCTTTTTCCTTAGCTTTATCCTGAGTCAGTGGAAACAGTTGATAGCGCATCCATTTCAGTGGAATCCCTGGCTGATCGCTCTCGCTTTTTTGGGTTTCATGCTACAAGAACTTTCGTATGGTTTGATCTGGCAGGCGGTGCTAGCCCGTTTAGGAGCGAGGCTGGACCTGAAAACCTCGTTGCGTATCTATCTGGCTTCGGAATTTGTACGCTATATTCCGGGGAATGTGTGGCACGTTCTGGCACGTATTTTATGGGTCAACAAATATGGCGTTTCGCGCCCGGTTGCCTTTGCCAGCATGACAGTCGAATTGATTACCAAACTTGCGGCAGGTGCGCTTATTTTCGCGTGTAGTCTGCTATTTTGGGGTAGTATCGGAACGGTTAGTACCCTGCTTGTTGGGAAAGCACTGATTATTGGTCTGAGTGTTGTAATTCTTATTGCGTTATTTGTGGTCCTCCATCCACGCATTCTTGGCATCCTGCTAAACACCGCCCTTCGCTTGCTCAAGAAAGAACCCATTATGTTGACGTTGCGCTATAGTGATATTCTGCTTGTAACGGTCGCATGGTGCGTAAGCTGGATTATTGCTGGTACCGCTTTCTATATTTTGACATTAGCTCTCTGGCCTACGTTGCCGTTTGCTGCTCTGCCTATTTGTATTGGTATTTATGCCATCGCCTGGGACATTGGTTTCGTCAGCTTTATTACACCAAGTGGTCTAGGTTTCCGTGAAGTGACTATCGGTGGTCTGTTTGCTCTCTCGTTGCCAATACTACCTCTCACACTCGGCTCGATTATTGCAATCCTCTCGCGCGTTGTTTCTACACTCGCGGAACTGCTTTGTGTCAGTATTGCCTACCTCGCAGGTAGGCAACAAATGCGAACCATGCAGCAAGAACAGCTAGCTAAAACTTCTTCGCAGATTTCTGTGGAAGGAGGCATCGTTCATGAACAATGAAGGCTGGCGTAAACGCCTCTCAGTCTGGCTCAACCGTCTCTATCTCTACCCCCCACCAGAACCTAAACCTCATACGCGCCAGTTCTGGGTGGCGACAGGGGTAGTAGCATTGCTTGCTGCTACATTTAGCGTTTTTTTTGCTCTTTTTGTCACTGCTCAGCATGACGCCTTTCTCACGCATGGTGAAGACCTGGGTATCATGGATCAGGCAATCTGGAGTATCTGGCATGGACAATTTTTTCATCAAACGATATGCAATAGTGTCAGCGATACCAACTGCTACAAAGATCTCAATCTTACAGGTATCTCGCGCTTCTCTATTCACTATGAGCCTATTCTCTTTCTTGTTTCGCTCTTTTACCTCGTAATTCCAAACCCAAAAACGTTACAGGTGCTACAAACGCTGGTTGTGGCTAGCGGGGCGTTTCCGGCTTTCTGGCTAGCACGTCTACGCCTTCGTAACGAATTGGCAAGTGTTGGAATTGTCGTCCTCTATCTTATGTATCCTGCTCTGCAATGGGCTGTTATCTTTGACTTTCATGCAGTTACTCTTAGCGCATCTTTGCTGCTCTTTATGCTCTATTTCATGTATACACGTCGTACTGTGTTGCTTTTTGTGTTTGCAATCCTTGCAATGGCCTGTAAAGAAGAAATTCCCATTCTCGTTGCTTGCTACGGTCTCTGGTCGATTGCGTTTCAACGACGTTGGCGCACTGGTCTGGCCTTGATCGTTGTCGCAGCCATCTGGACGGGCATAGGCTTATACATCGTGCATCTTGCCAGTCCAACCGGACATTCTCTACTGGCATCACGTTATAGTTATCTTGGTAATGGTCCTATACAAATTCTCAAGACATTTATAAAACATCCACGTCAGTTGCTCAAAGAGCATGTGTTAGACCACGACCATCTCTTCTATCTTCGTACTCTCTTTGCACCAACGGCATATTTAGCTTTGCTCGCCCCCTGGATATGGGTGCTGGCTCTACCAACACTTGCCTTAAATCTTTTCAGTAGTTACCCGAACCAGTATAGCGGTCTCTACCAGTACGATGCTGAAATGATTCCTGCGCTGATCTTTTCGACAATCGAAGCACTGGTCCTGATCATTTGGCTTGTACAACGAGTTGTTGCAAGGATACGTACACGTGCTTCACAGGGTGATAGGATTTCACTGCCTTTCTCTACCAGACGTTCGGGATGGCTAGTATACAATGGCTTACTGTTCGTGTTGCTCCTGGGAATTTTGTATAGTGTGTATCATGCTGATTATGATCGTGGTGTTGCCTTTTCTCAGACCTTCAAATGGCCCGTCAAGGAAGCGCATTTTGCCAACGCGCAACCAATTATAGCTATGATTCCGCAAACTGCATCAGTTTCGGCGCAATCAAATCTTGTGCCGCACATCAGCCAGCGTTCGCATATCTATCAGTTTCCCTATGGCGATACCATTGCCGATTATGTCTTTTTAGATGCGAGCAGTGACATCTCGCCCTTTGGCAATTCCTATGACTATATCAATGAAGCGAAAAGTGTCATGGTGAATGGTCACTATGGGATAGTTGTGGCACGCGATGGCTATTTGTTGTTGAAACACGGCTTGCCCGCGCCCGGCCTTTCAGCACTTTCGCCCGTAAAACCCGGTCCTTACGTGAGTGACGAATCGGTACTCACGAACTTGCCAGAGAGCTTTTGCTCCTATATCAACGTCTCACAGAATGATGTACATAATTCCATGGACGTGGTATTTACAGACCCTAAAACTTCTCATGATGCAATGGACTTGAGCGGCTATGATGTCGATGCACCTGTACCCTTTAGTGTCAGTGGTGACTCGCTTTCGATGACGACCTACTGGAAAATAATCGCACCGACGAGTATGCCGCTACAGGTACTCACATTCATGACCGACAAAAATGGCAAAGAGTATCAAGGTACATCAGACTTTCCGGCGGTCCAGTGGTGTCAAACACAGACGTTACAAACGGGTATGGTAATACAGTTCACAAGTCGGTTATTTAATGTACAGGGCGCACATGTTCCTACTGGTATAGCCCATGTGTCTATTGCACTTGTACCTCTGCTACTAAATGGGCGTAAAATAATGGATGTGGGTATACGTGTTCCGTTGCACATAGTGCAGGCACCAGCAGGCGTCTCGCTTACCAACAACACGAATGCGGTACAAGTGATGGCATTGCCAACTGTTTCATAATAGATTTAAGAGCAATTCAGTCATTCGCACTACCAGAGACCTGGTAGTCGTATCTATAGAACGAAAGAGGTTCTGAAGCGATGGGTATTTATCTGGGCCAACTACCGCCAGCCGAGGTTGCACGTTTGAAGGCAGAACTGGCAGAGACAATCATTACGACTTTCTGTTATCCGCGCTTCTTCGATTATCGTACTAACTCGCTTCGTATGCGTCCAGTTGATCGTGCCAAACGTCAAGAAGTTTGGCTCTACCTGAGTTCAGTAGATTTTACCGCCTGGAATCGCGTCGATCTGATGTCGAATGATTTTCAGCGTTCCATCGAACGTCTCTTCATCCAATTTGTGCAGCGCAATCGCAGTTTTTTTGGAGAGCAAGGCCGCAAACGTATGCCCGATGTACGTATGTTAATTACCTCTACATCCACGACTGTTGTACAAGGGTTACGCAATCACGTGACTGGTCAGCGTCAAGAACACCAGGGCTTGCCTCCCTTTGGCAGTCCAAGACAGGCCGTTTCGTGGTCAACAGCGGGAAAGGGACGTTCCGATCTATCGTGGGAGCAGATTGCCACTCCTACCACTCTGCTTCAGCAACAATTACAGGAGGTGCGTGGCGAAATGCGGTTGCCAACGACGAATGATAATTCGGCAACCACTCCATCTCGTCGTACTGGTCGCACTGCTCCGGCTCGTGTTGAACAAAACTCTGTGCGCGGAGCCTCACCATCATACGTATCCGCTAGTAAACCTGCGACACAGAGGAATGGATATAACACCACTACGCCATTGCAAGGCTCTAAAGGAACAGAACCTCTCAATCCACATACGCTGCCTGATGAAGCAGCTCAACGCCCTGCTATGCCCGGTGCACCTGCTGCATCAGTCGCACCGCCAACTCCTGTTCCCATGCAAAAAACGGAGGTGGTGTCGCCCGCAATACCCTTTATGGATACGCCCTTGACGCCAACACCCAAGAAATCTACAGAACCTATAGGTATTTCTTACGCCGCTAATGGACAGTCACCTGCGCCAACTGTACCTTCATTTCCTGCCGAGGATAATCGCGGCTTATCACAAACGACCACTCCTACCGTACCAGTGCCAACAATGGCTACGATGATAAGTAAACGTGAGAGCCGTGATGGGTCGATTATGCAGGTTGGTGATGAGGATATCGCTATTTTTGAGCAGTTGCGGCATCAACTCTTGATCTGGCTACGGGTCGAGGCTATTCATATGGGATTAGAGATAACAGATCAAAGTCCACCGCAGTTATTGGAATTGCTACGCCAGCAAGAGAAGTATGATGAGACACGTTTACAGGTCGTTTCCACATTGTTGAATCTTGCAAATCAAGTAATCAAGAATGGTTGTGTTAGCGTACTTGATTACAAGCAAGCACTCATGTTCCATCTTATGCACACGCGACGTTAACTGTTCTGTATGCTATAATTGTTACCTCAAGAAGAAATGATAGCGTTGTCCTACGACCATGTTATCTAGTTCCACTTGTTTGAAGTTTATGTGACATACTTTTGCTCTATAAAAGAAAGAAAGGATGTATGTGTGCAATGTCAAAAGGGAGAAATGATTCTGCTGAACGCATGAGCGATCTCTTCGCCCTCATTCGCACACGACGCCAAAGCGGTCTATTAAGTATAGAACGTTACGAAAATGGGCGTTTTGAAGAAGGCGAAATATCTTTTCAAAAAGGCCAACCTGTTGATGCACATGTAGGCAATAGAGGAGGGCAAGATGCCATCTCCTGGCTACTTATGTGGCGTCAGGTGTATTTCTTATTTACCCCTGACTCCCTAGCATCTACCAACATAGTACCTCCTGCATCTCCACAACCGCCTGTGCAAACTACAAGACCATTGTCACCACTTCCACCAGAGCGTCCACAATCCAACGCAAACATACACCCATTGTCTCTTGCACCCCCAACCTCCAATGCCAAAAGTGCTTTTTATAACCGTGTACCGCGAAAACTTGTACACGAGCAAAACATTATGGAGCTTCCCTTAACACGTCCACAGCGTTCCCTCTATTTGCTTATTGATGGTCATAGGACTGTTGCTGACTTGATACGTTTCACCAATAAAGATGTGCAGGAGGTGTACCACCTTCTCACAGAGCTTCAATCGCGTGGCTTGATTCTTGTATAATCGAGAGCTACTACGCCGTCGATGAGGCTGTTGTCGTAATAGCAGGCAACAAATCTTGTAGTTGCGCCAGCCAGTTTTGCCCGAACAGACGTTTGGGAATACGTATCACCCCTTGCTGAACACGCGCCTCATTGCGGAAACGTCGATAGAGCAGGATGCGATTTGGGACAACGGTTCTTTTCACCGTGAGAATAAATTCATTGTCTTTCATGGCAATAGATTCAAAGCCGAGGTGCGATGCCTCGACCTTCAAGCGCACCATCGTTAGCAAGTTTTGTACAGGGAGTGGCGGCGTGCCAAAACGGTCATTCATCTCCGCCGTCATCGCCTCAACCTGTTCCGGTGTACTGAGGTGGGCAAGCCGCTGATAGAAATTGACCTTGAGTGTGCGATCCCCAATGTAATCATCTGGTAAGAATGCATCCAGTTGAAGATCTACTGTGGCACTTACTGTGGCAAGTTCACTTTGTTTTCCTTGCATCTCTTGTACGGACTCTGCCAGCAGTTTGCAATAGAGGTCAAAGCCCACTGAGTTCATTGAACCTGATTGTTCTGCACCGAGAAGATTACCAGCACCACGAATTTCCAGGTCTTTCATCGCGATACGGAAGCCTGCACCCAGTTCTGTTGCCTCAAAGATGGCACGTAGACGCTTCTCTTGTATCTGCGTTAATCGGGCATCTTTCCCATAAAAAAAGTAGGCATAGGCTTGTTGTGTTGCACGTCCCACTCGACCACGCAACTGATATAACTGCGAAAGGCCAAAGAAGGCGGCATTGTTGACAATAATCGTATTGGCGTTGGGAATATCGAGGCCGTTTTCAATGATAGTCGTCGAAACCAGCACATCGTATTCCCCATTGGAAAAGTCGATCATGACATGTTCCAACTGGTCCTCATTCATCTGCCCGTGTCCTACAACGATGCGTGCTTCTGGAATAAGCCTTTGTAATTTCTGTGCAATGATCTGAATGCCCTGAACGCGATTATGCACAAAAAAGACCTGTCCACCACGATCAATCTCGCGTAGAATAGACTCGCGTATCAATGCCTCGTCGTATTCGCGAATGACAGTACGAATTGGGAGACGTTCCTGGGGTGGTGTCTCGATAACGCTCATGTCGCGCAAATTGACCAGTGCCATATGCATTGTACGCGGAATCGGTGTTGCCGTCATGGTAAGTACGTCGATTTCGCTGCGTAACTGTTTGAGTCGCTCTTTATGAACTACGCCAAAACGTTGCTCTTCGTCAACAATCAGCAGCCCTAAGTTGAAGAAAACGACATCTTTTTGAAGCAGACGGTGCGTCCCGATGACGACATCGACCTTCCCAAAGGCGAGGTCTTCCAAGACCTGCTTCTGCTCTTTCTCGGAGCGGAAGCGGCTCAGCAACTCGACACGTACTGGATATGCCTTGAGTCGCTCACGAAAGGTATTGTAGTGTTGCAACGCAAGTATCGTTGTTGGTACAAGAATGGCGACCTGTCGCTGATCTAGGACAGCCTTAAATGCGGCACGCAATGCCACCTCTGTTTTGCCATAGCCAACATCACCGCACACAAGACGGTCCATCGGTCGAGGCCGTTCCATATCAGCCTTGACCTCTTCGATGGCTCTTTCCTGATCGGGCGTTTCCGCGTAGGGAAAGGCATCTTCGAGTTCTTGTAGCCACGGTTGCTCGGAATCGGGTGGAAACGCATGCCCCGGTGCAGCCTCACGCACACTATAGAGGCGCAACAGATCACGAGCGATATCTTGTACATTCTCTTTAGCCTTCGATTTGGCCCGTGTCCACTCGGTTGTGCCGAGCTTACTTAGAGCAGGTACTGACTCACCCATACCAATATAGCGTGTGACGCGATCAAGCTGATCGGTTGGAATATACAAACGGTCGGTCCCTGCATAGTGAATGAGCAGGTATTCGCGTTCGACTCCCGTCATATGCATTTTTACTAAGCCCTCGAAGCGGCCAATGCCATGCTCTTGATGCACAATATAATCGCCAGGGTTGACCTCGGCAAGAAACGAAGCTGGTGTGATAGGATTGCGACGTTGAGCGTTGCGTCGCTTCGACCAGCCAAATATCTCTGTATCTGTATAGAGAGAGAGCGCGAGGGCGTGTGATTGCCAGCCTTCCATCAACTGACCCTGGATAAGCACTAATGTTCCCGTATCTGGCAACTGTAGTATGTTTGTACCTGCTCCAACATGAATAGACCGCTCACCAAGTATGCTTTCGTCGCTCAACACCTCTGCCATACGACGCGCCTGGGCTGTGACGATAATTACACGTTCGCGATTATCAAGAGCTTTACGACAGTCCTGCACAAACGCACGCAACCGTCCACCGTAGGAATTTGCACTACTGAACGTCGGCATGAGATGGTCAGTGCCGCCATGTTGCTGTGCGTCGAAATCCCCCTCGGCGGCAGAAAGAGCGTCGGCGAATTGTAACTGCCGACGTTGTTGTATCTGTGGCTCTAGCTGGTTCCAGCTTACATACGCATCTCGTAGACGGGTAGGATTTTCATGCTCCTGCTCCATACGCTCTTTCATCTCATGCGCCTGATCGTCAAGTTCTCGAATACGATTTTGTGCGTTGGTGGGATTGTTGAAGATGAGTAGCGCATTACGCGAGAGATAATCAAGGACAGTTGCCTTGTTGTGTAGATAGGGCAGATAAAAAGCGATATCGTCGAACGAATGTTTCTGGCGTAGTTCCTCTAAATTTTGTTGCCAGCATGTCTCGGCGTCGCGGTGTAGCATAGAGCTATCTAGCTCTGATAACGCCTGCGCTGCCTCTGGTCCTCGCGTCGGTAGTGCCTCGCGTGCAGGACCGATGATACAGGTTGAAACAGGGTTGAGTGAACGTTGCGTCTCTTGATCGAATGTACGGAGCGACTCAACCTCGTCACCGAAAAACTCCACACGAATTGGACGTGGTAGTGTCGGTGGAAAGAGATCGACAATGCCACCACGATGGCTGAACTGCCCCGGCTCCTCTACCTCTGCGACAGGTGTGTAGCCAAGATTGTACAGATGCTCTAACATCATCGACAGGTCTACCTCTTGCGACGTTTGGAGTGTGAAAAGACTACTTGCCAGTTCCTGTGGTGGAATGACAAGTTGTGTTAGTACGCGTGCTGAACAGACAACAAGCGGTGTACGATCCTTTTGTACCAGTGCAATAAGTGCCTGCATGCGCCCCTGCATCGTTGCTGCGTTACTAATCATACGCTCATAGGGCAGCGCGTCACGGTCGGGGAGCAAGAGAACATCATCAGGGGTGGGCACAAACTGCTTGAGTGTCTCTACCGTCTGTCTGGCCTGTTCCTCATCACTGACGACAAGCAATATCGTTTGTTTCAACGTCTGAGCAAGTGCCGCTACAACATATGGATGGGCTGCTTCATTGATACCTGTTAAGGCAGGCAAACCCTCTGCATTGCGAATCTGCTCTACCAATCGTCTATATTCTGGTCGCTGTGTCAGCAACGCGAGTAGTCCCTGTAGGGTCACATCTTCCTCCAACAAACACAATAGCATATGCCCCTATACTTCTTAGCTATAGGGGTGCGGAATCGTCTTATTTAGTATATCGCCTTCGTAATCATACCGTATTTACACGTCTCGTGCAATATATAGTACAAATATGTTTCACTCTACTGAAAGAAAAGCAATTGCAGCAATGCCTAATAGAAGCCCAATGACCTGATAAGCCGTCGTCTTTTCATGATACACGAACACGCCGATAAGCACGGCTCCAATACCAGACAAGACTGAAAATAATACTGCCCCTTTGCTTAGCTCGGCACCCGTTCGTAGGCTTATGAGCCATGCAGTATTGGCGGCGATAAAGCCAATAATCGAGAGTATCGCAAACACATATTTTCCACTTACCGCAAACTGTTTTGCCAGTATATCAGCAACAAGCTCAAAAACAACAAGCACTAAAAGATAATAAAGCCACTTCGGGGGCAACATAAAAAACCTTTCTACGGTGTTATTTTTCCTCTATTGGAACCGCTACAGTAACGACTCGTTGCTTTACGGGCGTAGAAAGCACCATTGAGGTGGTAAGCTGACCATGTACCGCGAGTTGATCGAGCAACCTCTCCAAATGTTCAACCGAGGAGGCCATGATCTTCATGATGAGCGAATCGCTGCCTGTCACACGGGCGCATTCCAGTACCTCTGGCGTGTTTTCAATAGAGGCGGTAACACGCGTACAGCGTTCGCCAGATAGGGGTGTCACACGAATAATAGCTGTGATGGGATAGCCTATCTTCGCTCGGTTAATCTCTGCATGGTAGCCAGTGATAATACCTGCGTCTTCCAGCCTGCGTACACGTTCTGCAACGGCTGGCGCAGAGAGGCCAATGCGTTGTCCAAGCTCGGTGTAGGAGAGACGTGCATCTTGTTGTAATTCCTGTAAAAGTTGACAGCCAGTGGGGTCCAAAAGCTTCTCGATTTCTAAAGTCATAACCCATTTCCTCTTTGCTATTGTAACCTATTTTGAAATATACCTTTCTTTTCCCCTTCATTATAGCACATATACTGAGTATACTTTAACTATGCGAACCAACAATAAATACATGTATGGCTCACAGTGAAAGAAACTGAAACGGCAAGGAGACCCAGACCATGTTGACTCTTATTATCGTACTTGCATTGTTTATTGTCTTGGATGTAGCAGCCCTACGTTGGGGTGTCGATAGTACAGAAGCCTTTACCAGCGCCGAGTGGGAGCGTAGATTGAACTGGATGTATTAGTCACGAAACATTGTACGTAGTCCCTCTATCCCCTGTGCGGTAAACGCCTCGTCCTCACTATAGGAGCCGTAGAGCAACAGTGAGTAGGGGCTGTAGCACAGATAAAAATCCATGCGCTGCCAGAACCCCGTGTCTATGGGATGCTGGTAGCGCATGAGTATTTGTTCCGTAAACTGTATCCCATGTGTCCAATAAAGTCCCACGAAATCAATAGCAGGATCGCCAATTGTTACATCGCCCCAATCAATGACACCTGTAAGCACACCATGTTCGGAATCGCAAAAAATATGCTCACACGCTAGGTCGCGGTGAATAAGTTTAGGTTGAAATGTGAAGATAGCTGAATTATCCAGGAAACTCTCCCATAGTTGCTCAGATTTTGTACGTAACCTTACGTCAAGCAGAGGAAAGACACGCTTCTGTAAGTCTATGTAACGCTCCCGATAAATTTCTCGCCACAACGCAGGTGTATGTTCCTCTACACCAAGCTGTATTGCCTGAGCAACTGGAAAACCATGTAGTTTATTGAGGAATGTCGCCAGATGTGGTACGAGAGGTGTAAGCTGTTCACGCGTGATGCGCGGGTCGTCTAATGCCAAGCCGCCAATCATACGATAGCCTCCGAATGTATATGGGTAGTTGGCATTGCTACGCCCGATAAACTCAAAGTGTGGGATCGGTGTCGAAAGAGTAGGCTCCAATACAGGTAGCAGACGTATTTCTCTGGCAAGCGGCTCTATCACATCGTCGCGCATGGGAAAGCGGAAGATGAACTCATCGTTGATAACCAGTACAACGCTATCCCAGCCTTTTGTAATTGGCTTCACTGTCTCGATTGTAAACTGCGGAAAGTTCTGTTTTATGAGTGTCGTGTAGGTGCTGATATCCAAACGTAATCATTCCTTATTCTTTAAGTGCAACTGGAGAAGGCACTTTACTCAGCATGTCTAATATTTCCTGAGATGGTTGTGCTAGTTGTAATGTCTTACAAAGCCATATCACACGATCAAGACGGGCTTGTACGTTGAGTTCATGATCGCAGTTGTCGTACCAACCAATCTGTTTTGGCTCACTCGCTAATTCAAAATAGCGTTGTCCCTCTTCTACTGAAACAAAACTGTCAGCTTGAGCAAACTGAAAAAAGAGATGCGAAGGTGCCGCATGACCTATGTAGTGAAAGGCATCAAGTGGAGCCATAGCTGTTAGATAAGCATCAAACTCTTCTTTCGACACCGTAGTACGCTCTTGCACTATCGCAGAATTTGTTGTAGTTCTCATTATTTCTGAAAGAGCATACCAACCTGCCATCAAAACATATGCCTTAACCCTGTGTTCAGCAGCAGCGATTGGACCTCCAAAGGTTGCGCTATAGCTATGACCAATGTATCCAAGCTTCTCAGGGGTAAGCAAGAATTGTTCTTGCAGCAAATCGACCCCACGACGTACATCTACAATCCATTGTAATTCGGCCTGTGGCGGTTCCTCTAGTTTTGGCTCATATTCTGCAGGACGCCGATAGGGAGCATCAAGACAGAGCGAGACAAAGCCAAGACGCGCTAAGATTATGGCTTCGTCTACAAACTCATCGCGGTTTCCCTCGCCCCAGTGTCCAAAAATAAGACCCGCCATTGGTGCTTGCTGTAAGGGAAAAATCAGGTAGGCAGAAACCTTTCCACCATGAGGGCTAGCATAGCTGATATCTTGAATAGCAACTCCGTCTGTTATTCTCTCTGAAAGTGTTGTATATGTGATTGGCTCTTTTGAGTTGTAGGCAAAATAAGACTGATCGAGCATAAACTTTCCTTTCTAACTATACACATTCACTCCATGATTATATCCCCTCATTTCCCACACGGTGGCCCCCTACGAATCCGCTCCCGAAATTCCGCTAATTCCCAACCCAGCCCCTCCTCTAACCACCATGTTGCTCCTGCCTCTTGAAATGGGTACACCATGTCTATTCCCTGTTGACGGTCAAGCGGCGTCTCTCCGCTCATAACGATGTCGAATGGCGTATCCAGAGTTCGCTGTTCCTGTACATAGGTAATACAGGCGCGAAAATCATCGAGCGTGAGCCACTTCCCCTTCTCTACGTTGATCGACTTGAGTGCCATGCCATCCCATTTTGCGGCACGGCGGAAAGGTGCGTGCTTAGGCCAACCACCAGCAACCCAGAGAGGAATGCGAAGCGACTGCATTGGTTTGGAGAGAAGAGACACCTTATTCAATGTGGAATATTCTCCAGCAAAAGAGAATGTATCCTGTGTCCACAGACCATCGAGAATTTCTAGCCCTTCGTCCAGTTGCTTTGCACGAACTACCGGATTTACCTCTTCACCAAATGCTGCAAACGTCTCTTCTGAATGTCCCAATCCTATGGTGCAAATCACGCGTCCCTGTGAAAGCTGGTCGAGATTAGCAAGCCGTTGCGCTATCAGGTAGGGTCGGTGACGTGCGAGCGGCGTTGCTAGCACACCGATCTTGATACGCGACGTTTGCAGTGCAATTGCGGTAAGCGTGATCCACGGATCAACCGCATTGTTATTGTCAGGTAACACGTCCCATATAAAAAAGCCATCCCAACCAGCATTCTCCGCATCTACAGCTAGCTGCGCCAATACTCGTGCGTTTCCATAGTCACCCGTGGTTGGAACATCAAGCCCAAATTTCATGGTCAAACTCCTCTTTTCATTATAGTGACGAGTGTTTGTGGGCCATGATACTTCTTGTTACCTGACATCTTCTGTCATATATTATTTGGCTTCGTCATACGTTGGATGCCATAGATAAGTGCTGGTAGTACAACATTCTTGAAAGCCAATGCGACGATAAATTTCAATGCCCATTGGTGAAGCGTTAAGGGTCGCAATGTGATAACCTTGAACAAGAGCTTCTCGCAAGGCGGCAAGCGTCATTGTTGCACCAATTCCTTGACGCCGCAGATGTGGTAATGTGCCTATTGGTCCAATTGTGGCGACGCTTTCCCCTAAAAATATGCCAGAGGTTGCGACAGGTTCGCCGTTCAGTGTACCAAGATACAGACGTAGTGAACTCTCGCGACGCAGATATGCATCGTTGTAAAAGGTAAACCACAGGTTGATAACCTCTTCGGAACTTCCAAATTCCCATACTCGCAACCATTGCTGTAGCAATGCTTCGGTGTTTACTGGATGAATACGCAGCGAGGAGGTCACAGGCATATCCTCGTTGAACTTGAGCATGTCAAGCATCATTCCAGGCTCTGTCTCATGATGAATGAGTCCACGCTTTTCTAAAAGAGACCCAGGATGAGTAGGCGAAGAGGACGGTCCGACATGCCATAGGAAAGGCATGCGTTGCCGTTGAAAGTGGCTAACTACCCTATCAATTGCTATAGAGGCTGTATCAGACTCAAGACGAGCCTGTAGCACCCTATTGAAAACATCGTGACGAATATCTGTCTCGAACCAGACGAGTTCTTGCTCATCATGAAGTGTTACATTAGGAAGGCGATTGAATAAAGCAAAAGACGCAATTTTGTTCGCATCTAAAGCCAGCGAAGCTTTCGATGGTGAGAGGTCTTGCAAGATATTGTCCATACATGTAGTATCCTTTGAAGAAAATTTAAGCATATTTCAGCCTATCCTTGAAAGGGGCAAGGGTCTCCGTCCTTTGGGGGGAACAAGGAGACTCTTGCTGTCTCCCTACCTTTTGACCGATTTCCCCCGTAAGGACGGAGACACGGAAGCAGTATTCCTTGACCTACGCCTGCAAACTCGTAAAACTCTGTTGCTCCATCACCGTTACTAGCGTTAACGTCTGCATAGACGCCGAACTACTCTTCCAGGGCAACTTCCAGAGAATCTTGCCATTCTGCTTACTTACACCATATATATTCTGGATTAAGGTCAGGGGGCTTGGCTGCAACACCTCCTCTACAATCACCGTATCCTGTGTCGCACTCAGACTGAACTGACTCGGCTGCAAGCTATCTATGCACCAGCGATCTTTGCCTGTCTTGTTATCCAACGAACAGAGTAGCTTCTTTCCTTGTGGAGCATCGCCGGGAGCATATCCCTTATAGCCGTAGAGATTTTGTTTGTCCAGCACTGTGATTTGGTCATAGCTGTGGTTGCGTTGCCAGAGTTGCCTTCCATCGCTCGCGTTCAATGCGACTAGTATGGATTGATTGGGAGACAGCGAGTTCTGACCATTTAAGTATATGATGTCATTGGCCTTTAGCACATTGATCTGCTCCATATTGGGCGGCATTTTCGTCGTCCACATTACTTTGCCGCTCTCAGCATCCAGTGACTGCACGCTGGCAATCGGCATGGTTGGGTCCTCATACTAAACTGCGTTCTTATTTGAAATACAAAAGTGGGGGAACAGGGTTATAGAACGGATGAGATCGGGGTTGGCCGCTACATCATTGAGTCCAAGACAAAGCTGCTCCTGCAAGGAATCTAA
>JAABUU010000714.1_pt1 | contig 69817 bp, 70 predicted proteins | sample 5559301 | NCBI WGS metagenome assembly JAABUU01 (sample SAMN10711884, study PRJNA513360) | rock metagenome | isolation source: Antarctica rocks | place: Antarctica: Victoria Land, Richard Nunatak white
CTTGGTCGCTTCCGATCCTCCGGGGCCTCGACCCCTCTACCGCTCTCACTCATCGCCCGGCGTGTCGACCCCGCCCCCACCACAGGTATGAAGAGCCCCATAACCCGGCGAACGGCGAGCGCTTCTCGGACGTGATCGTCCTCTGGGTCGCCTCAGAGTCTGAGAAGCACGCGCTCGTGCAGGATGCGACGACACCGTTCTTCACCACACCGCACTTCGAGGGCCACTGCTCTGTACTGGTCCGCGCGAGCCGGATCGGCGAACTCACCCGCCAAGAACTGCGTGAGGTGGTGCAAGACGCCTGGCTCGCCAGGGCGTCGCCCCGCAGAAGAAGCGCCTGGCTCGCGTCACAGCGCGACGAGTAGCCCCGCACAACTGCTGGAACGTCCGGCCGGCGCTACTTCGGGTGCCGGGCGACCATCTGGGTGCCACTGCCGCCGGCTGCGACCTCGCCGAGGACCCAGGTCGGGATCTGCCGGCCGAGCAGCACGGCACGGGCTCGGTCGGCATCATCGGCGGCAACCAGCGCCACCATGCCGACGCCCTGGTTGAACGTCCGCTCCATCTCCTCGGGCTCCACCCTGCCGCGGCCGGCGATCAGGCCGAAGATCGGTGGGGGGGCCCACGTCGAGCGGTTGACGACGGCGTGCAGCCCCTCGGGCACCACCCGCGCGAGGTTGGCAGCGAGGCCGCCGCCCGTCACGTGAGCGAAGGCATGCACGTCCGCCTCCTGCAGCAGCGCGAGGCAGTCGAGGGCATAGATGCGCGTCGGCTCCAGCAGCTCCTCGCCGAGGGTGCGGCCGAGCTCGTCGAGCTCGGCATCGAGCCGCAGCCGGGCCGTGGTCAGGAGCACGTGTCGGGCCAGCGAGTAGCCGTTGGAGTGCAGCCCGCTCGACCCCATCGCGAGAACGACGTCGCCCGCCCGCACCCGCGCCGGCCCAAGCAGCGCGTCGGTCTCGACGATGCCCACGCCGGTCGCGGCGAGGTCGTACTCGTGCGCCTCCATCAGCCCGGGGTGCTCGGCCGTCTCCCCGCCGACCAGCGCGCATCCGGCGAGGCGGCAGCCCTCCGCCACGCCGCCGACGATGTCCGCCAGGCGCTCGGGCACGACCTGCCCGCAGGCCACGTAGTCCAGCAGGAACAGCGGCTCCGCCCCGCAGACGACGAGGTCGTCGACGACCATCGCGACGAGGTCGAGCCCCACCGTGTCGTGCTTGTCCATCGCCTGGGCGACGGCGAGCTTGGTACCGACTCCGTCGGTGGAGGAGGCGAGCAGCGGCTGGCGGTACTTGGCGACGTCGAGCGCGAACAGGCCGGCGAACCCGCCGATGTCGCCGACAGCCTCTGGTCGCCGGGCCCGAGCGATGCGGCCACGCATCAGCTCGACGGCTCGGTCGCCGGCATCGATGTCGACCCCGGCGCCGCGATAGGAGGCGCCGGGCTCACTCACGGCGAGATCGGCTCCAGCGCGAGGTCGAGGTCGTCCGGCGAGGGGTCGAGGCCGTCGGCCCCCTCCAGCAGCTGCTTGCGCCGGTCGGCGGCGGCCGGCAGGTCGATGCGGTAGTTGCCGTCGAAGCAGGCACGGCACAGCTGGTCGAGCGGCTGGCGGGAGGCCTCGACCAGGCCCTCGAGGGAGACGTAGGCGAGCGAGTCGGCATCGATCAGCTCGCGGATCTGCTCGACGTCGCGGTCGACTGCCGCCAGCTCGTCTCGGCTGGCGAAGTCGATGCCGTAGAAGCAGGGCCAGCGCACGGGCGGGGAGGAGATGCGGACATGCACCTCCCGCGCTCCCGCCTCGCGCAGCATCTTCACCAGTGCCCGCTGGGTGTTGCCCCGCACGATGGAGTCGTCGACGACGACGAGCCGCTGCCCGGCGATGACCTCCCGCAGCGGGTTGAGCTTGAGGCGGATGCCGAGCTGGCGGATGGTCTGCGACGGCTGGATGAACGTGCGCCCGACATAGGCGTTCTTGACCAGGCCGGCGCCGTAGGGGATGCCGCTGCCCTGGGCGTAGCCGATCGCGGCGGGGGTGCCGGAGTCGGGGACGGGCATGACGAGATCGGCCCCGGCTGGCACCGGGGCCTCCTCAGCCAGCCGGATGCCGACTTCGACCCGAGTGGCGTGCACCGACCGACCGGCAATGCGGGTGTCGGGCCGGGCCATGTAGACGTACTCGAACAGGCAACCGGCCGGGGTGGCCGGGGCGAAGCGCTGCGATCGCACGCCGTCGTCGTCGATCACCAGCAGCTCGCCGGGCTCGACCTCGCGCACGACAGTGGCGCCGACGATGTCGAGCGCCGCAGTCTCGCTGGCGACCACCCATCCGCCGGCGGGCAGCGAGCCCAGCACCAGCGGGCGCACGCCGTGCGCGTCACGTGCGGCGAGCAGCGTGCGCTCGTCGCAAAAGGTCAGCGAGAAGGCACCCTTGAGCTTGGGCAGCACCTCCATCGCCGCCTCGGGCAGCGGCAGGGCGGACTGGGCGAGCATCGCGACAACGATGTCGGAGTCGGTGGTGGCCTTGACGCCCGAGGAGTCGGGCTGCACCAGCCCGGCGAGCTCGACAGTGTTGGTCAGGTTGCCGTTGTGCCCGAGCGCGATGCTGCCACCGCCCGGGCGCGAGCGGTAGGTCGGCTGGGCGTTGTCCCAGGTGCTCGCGCCAGTGGTGGAGTAGCGCGTGTGCCCGATGGCTAGGCGCCCGTCGAGACTGCCAAGGGTGATCTCATCAAAGACCTGGGCGACAAGCCCGAGTTCCTTGTAGACGACGATGCAGCGGCCGTCGGCGGCGGCGATGCCAGCCGCCTCCTGACCCCGGTGCTGCAGGGCATAGAGGCCGTAGTAGGCGAGCTTGGCAACCTCTTCACCAGGCGCGTACACGCCGAAGACGCCGCACGCATCCTTCGGGCCGTCTGCCGGGTCACGATCGACCGGAGAGGGGCGCCGCACGCGGCTGACTCTACTCGGGGGTGGGTGCCGTCTCCACCGTCAAGCAGGGCGCGGCGGCCTACAGCATGGGCAGCAGGCCACTGAGATCGGAGCGCTCGCCGCTGGCGGTGACGGAACCGTCCCCGATGGCTGCGGACCAGGTCCGCCGGCCGGTGGCGACCTCGACGAAGGCGACCGGCTGGGCCTCCACGATGTTGGGCGGCGTTCCGCGGGTGTGCCGTGGACCGGCCAGGCACTGCACCGCGACGTGCGGCGGGACGCGCACCTCCACCGACCTCCCCGGCCACGACGCGGCGATCGTCCTGGCCAGCAGCCGGACGCTCGTCCGCAGCGCGGCGGTGGCCGGGGTGACCGGGACCGGCAGGTCGAGGCCGTGCACGACACCTTCGAGGCTGCGGGTGGCGAGGAAGTCGACGAGTCTCAGCGGGCCGAGCCGGGTGGCGACGACGGCATCGTCCTTGGCGCCCTCGAGGTGCTCGCCGGCCTCGGTCACGGCTCCAGCCAGGAGCACGCGGAGCTCGGCGGGGGTGCGGCCACCGGCGGCGTCGCGGGCCCGGGCGTCGACGGCGGAGGCGGCCGCGCGTGCCTCCCGGTAGTAGTCCGTGACGGCGAGCGGGCGCCCGGCCGGGGCCGGGTCGGTCAACGCCCGTGTGACCGACGCGGGACCGCTGGTCAGGTGCGCCACCAGCAGGGCGCCGGTCCATCCAGGCAGCCGGGTAGGGGCGTCGAAGGCCGCGTCGGGCTGGGCCTCGATGGCGCGCAGGAGCAGGTCCCACTGCTCGAGCAGGCCGGCGCGGGTGCGGTCGGCTGGCACGATAACAGCCTGCCACGGCTGCACCTGCACTACTCCTGCCCGCTCACCGCCTGCCTTTTAACCGGCGGCGAAACCGTGCATTGACGATGCGAACAGGCTTCCGCGCTACGCCTGTGCGTCGCAATTGCATGCATCCTCCGTGTCACGTGCGGGAAATCGGCGGCCACATCGCCCGTAACCGGCTGCAAGCCCCGGAGGATGCATGCAGAACGGACGAGAGGTTCACCCCGGCGCTAGCCGAACAGCCGCGGCAGCGTCCCTTCGAACGCCTGCCGCAGCTCGTCGACCGGGACGCTCAGCACGTCCTGCACGTCGAGGACCGCGCCGGGCTCGTCCGTGTCGACCACGCCGACACGGGCCCAGGGCAGCCCCCTCGCCTCGCACATGTCGGTGAAGCGCAGCTCCTCCGAGCGCGGCACCGCGACGACGGCGCGCCCGGCCGACTCGCTGAACAGGGTGACGAACGGGTCGACCCCTTCGGGCAGCACCACCCGCGCCCCGTGCCCGAGACGCAAACAGGACTCGACCAGCGCGAGCGCGAGGCCGCCGTCGGACAGGTCATGCGCGGAGGACAGCATCCCGTCGCGCGAGCCTGCCACCAGCACCTCGCCGAGCAGCCGCTCGCGCTCGAGGTCGACGGGCGGCGGGCTGCCGCCCAGGTGGCGGTGCGCCACCCACGCCCAGGCCGACCCGCCGAAGTCAGCGCCGGTGGCGCCGAGCAGCACGAGCACGTCGCTGGCCTCGCTGAAGCCGATCGGGGTGCGCCGCTCGACGTCGTCCAGCACGCCCATCATCGCGACCACCGGCGTCGGCAGCACCGCGGTGTCGCCGGTGGCGTTGTAGAAGGACACGTTGCCGCCGGTGACGGGCAGGCCGAGCGTCCGGCAGCCGTCGGCCAGCGCCCGGCAGGTCTCGGCGAAGGCCCACATCACCTCCGGGTCCTCCGGCGAGCCGAAGTTCAGGCAGTCACTGACCGCCAGCGGCACGGCGCCCGTCGCGCAGACGTTGCGGTATGCCTCCGCCAGGGCCAGCTGCGCGCCGGCGTAGGGGTCGAGGGCGCAGAACCGCCCCGGTCCGTCCAGCGAGAGCGCGACGCCGAGACCGCTGTGCTCGTCCAGCCGGATGACGCCCGCGTCGTCGGGCGCGGCGAGCACGGTGTTGCCCAGCACGTACCTGTCGTACTGCTCGGTCACCCACCGCCGGGAGCACAGCTGCGGGCTCGCCACCAGCTCGAGCAGTGTCGCGCGCAGGTCGGCGGGTCGGGCCAGCTCGCGGTTGGGCAGCGGGGGGCGCGGCTTCATCGGCCGCTCGTAGACCGGTCCGTCGTCGGCGAGCGAGCCGGGCGGGACGTCGACGACCACGTCCCCCTGCCAGCGCACGACCAGCCGGCCCGTGCTGGTGACAGTGCCGATGACTGTCGCGAGCACGCCCCAGCGCTCGGCCACCGCGAGCGCGGCGTCGACCCGCTCCGGCGCGACGATGGCAAGCATCCGTTCCTGCGACTCGCTGACCAGGACCTCCTCGGGCGCCATCGACGCCTCCCGCAGCGGGACGGCGCCCAGGTCGACGTTCATCCCGGTCCCGGCCTTGGCTGCAGTCTCGGTCAGCGCGCAGGTGAGCCCCGCGCCGCCGAGGTCCTGGATGCCGACGACGAGCCCCTCGTCGAACAGGGCGAGCGAGCACTCGGTGACGATCTTCTCGGTGAACGGGTCGCCGACCTGCACGCTCGGCCGCTTGGCCGGCCCGCCGTCGTCCTCGAAGGTGGAGCTGGCCAGCACCGACACGCCGCCGATGCCGTCGCGCCCGGTCTTCGCGCCGAGCAGGACGACGGCGTTGCCCGCGCCCGTCGCGCTGGCCGTCTGCAGCCGCTCGGCCGGCAGCACCCCGATGCACAGCGCGTTGACCAGCGGATTGCCGCCGTAGGTCGGGTCGAAGCCGACCTCACCGCCGATGTTGGGCAGGCCCATACAGTTGCCGTAGCCACCGACCCCGGCGACCACCCCGGGCAGCACGCGCCGGGTGTCCTCGGCCTCGGCGTCGCCGAAGCGCAGGCTGTCCATCACGGCGACCGGGCGTGCGCCCATGGCGAGGATGTCGCGGATGATGCCGCCCACGCCTGTCGCCGCGCCCTGGTAGGGCTCGACGTAGCTCGGGTGGTTGTGCGACTCGACCTTGAACGTCACGGCGAGGCCGCCGCCGAGGTCGACCACCCCGGCGTTCTCGCCGATCCCGGCAAGCAGCCGCTCGCTGTGCGGCAGGTCGCCGAACTGGCGAAGGTGGACCCGGCTGGACTTGTAGGAGCAGTGCTCGGACCACATCACCGAGTACATGGCCAGCTCGCAGCCGCTCGGCGGCCGGCCGAGGGTGGCGACGATGCGGTCGTACTCGTCGTCGGTGAGCCCGAGCTCCCGGTAGGGCTGATCGACGGCGCTGGTCAGCTCGGCGGTGTCATGCGGGCTCACGCGGCGCCGCCGGCTCCGACCGCGCCAGCGGTGGCCACCAGCGAGTCCACCAGCGAGACGAATAGCCCCAGCCCGTCCTCGCCGGGGCCAGTCAACCGCTCGACGGCGTGCTCCGGGTGCGGCATCAGCCCGAGGATGCGACCATCGGGTGAGCTGATGCCGGCGATGTCGCGCAGCGAACCGTTCGGGTTGCCGCCGAGGTAGCGGAATGCCACGCGCCCGTCGCCCTCGAGCGCGTCGAGCGTGCGCTCGTCGGCGACGTAGCCGCCCTCCCCGTTCTTGATGGGGATGACGACCTCCGCGCCGGGCCTGAATGCCGACGTCCATACCGTGTCGATGCGCTCGACCCGCAGCCGCTGGTCACGGCAGACGAAGTGCAGCCCGGAGTTGCGCACCAGCGCGCCCGGCAGCAGGTGGGCCTCGCACAGCACTTGGAACCCGTTGCAGATGCCGAGCACGGGCAGCCCAGACCTCGCCTGCTGGATCACCGTGCCCATCACGGGAGAAAAGCGGGCGATGGCCCCGGCCCGCAGGTAGTCGCCGTAGGAGAAGCCGCCGGGCAGGACCACGGCGTCCACACCCTGCAGGTCCTCGTTGCCGTGCCACAGGGGGACGGCCTCGGCGCCCGCGAGGCGGATGGCCCGCGCGGCGTCGCGGTCATCCAGCGAGCCCGGGAAGGTGACGACACCGATGCGCGCCTGCACGAGCCGCACGCTACCGGCCGGGCGTGCCCGGCCGGGCCCGAGGTGCGGGCCCGCTGGTGCCGCTATTTGGCGAGCTTCTCGACGGGAGCGCCAGGGCGCCAGCGCAGGTGCTTCTCGAGGTGCACGGTGGTGCCGCGGTCGACTCCTGACTCGAGGCTGACCGTGTCCATGACGGCGCGCATGATCTCCAAGCCGCGGCCGGACTCGGACTCCTTGGTGGAGGTCTCGACGGCGGAGGCATCGAACCCGGGGCCGCGGTCGTAGACGTCGAGCCACGCCTTGTCCTCGTCGAACCCGACGACCACGTCGTAGCCCGCGCCGTCGGCGGCGTGCTTCAGCACGTTGGCGCACGCCTCGCTGAGAGCGAGCTCGACGTCGGAGATGACATCGGCCTCGGCGCCCAGCGTTGCCATCGCCTGCGCGCACAGCCGGCGCACGACCGGGATGGAGACCTCGTCGCGCGGCAGCGAGATCGCCAGCCGAAACTCCACGCTTAGGCGCCGTCGAGGCGCACGACGTAGTCCTCGATCACCGGGTTGGCCAGGAGCCGGTCGGCGAGGGCGTGCAGGGCGTCGAGGTCGGGCTCGTCGTCGACCTCGAGCTCGAAGCGCTTGCCCTGGCGTACGCCGGTGACGCCCGAGACACCGAGGCGCGGCAGGGCCGAGAGGATGGCGGCGCCCTGCGGGTCGAGGATCTCCGGCTTGAGCATCACGTCGACGACCACCCGCGGCATGACGTGAGCGTAAACCGTGCTGGCCTCGGGGCGGACCCGCGCTCAGCTGCCCGTCTGTGCGCCGCTGCCGGGAGAACAGGTCAGGAGCAGAGCGTGGGGTTGCAGGTGGTGGCGAGGTCGACGTAGCTGGGGTTGGCGCTCATGGAGTGGATCGTCGCCTGGCCGGAGCCGGCGACAGTCACCACCAGCAGCGGGGTGTCACCTGCCGGTATGCCGCCGGCAGAACGACTCAGGCTGAGGCTGACGATGGCGTCCCCACTGCTGCGTGAGGTACTGCCAGTAGCGACCGGTCGGCAGGTCTGGTTGGCACCGGCACTCCCGTCCATCAACTGGACGGTGAACGTTCCCGTGCCGGTCGACGACGTCCGCAGGTGAACCGAAGGGGTGCCCGTGAACTGAAGGGGCGAGGGCAGGGCGATGGCGGTATATCGCGCCGAGTTGGGTGAGCCGCAGGACAGGTCCCCGATGCCGGTGCCCCCCAAGCCCGCCGGGAGCCCACTACTTGTTGGGTCCTCTGGCTTGACGACCGCGTCGCCGCCGGCCACTGCCGATTGGTTGGGCTGCAGCAGGTCGACCGATGACAGGTAGAGGCGCGAGCTCAGCTTGGCGGGCCCCACCCCGCCGCCGGCGCCGATGGCAGCGGTCCCCACCTTGGGCGCGGCGGGCAGGGCCGGGCGGGCGGGGTCGCTCTCGAGCGGCGGAGCGGGCAGGCCTTTGCTGAGCGTGGCGTGCGGGTGGGCGGTCGAGTCGTTGGGGCTCGGCGTGCCTTGACCGATCACCTGGTCGTGCTCAGGGGTCGAGCTACCGCCCAGTTCCGGGCCGGCGGCTTTGGCGGCTCCGCCCACCAGGACGACGCCGAGCAGGGCTCCGACTGCCGCTTGGCGCTTCATGCACCGTCCCTGGTTCCGCTTGCAGCTACTTGACTCGCGCGGGTCACGTCCAGAGCCGAGTGCCACAGCCTGTGACGACGCTCTCAAAACTACCGCAAATCGGATGCTAGCGGCACCCTGCGGCGAGGCTAGCGGCGGGGTATTGAGCCGGAGCACCCGCCGGCCATGGCCATACTTCCCACGAGGCGCGGCTCCCGGCGCCTCCTGCCGACCGTCTCGAGGTGTCATGCCGCGCAGTGACCGTGCCGCTGGCGTGGCGGGCGCCGCCAGTGAGCCGGGCGATCGTGCTGACGCAGGTGCAGAGACGCCGGAGCAGCCACGCGACTTGATGCCCCTGCTGCGTAGTCGCATGCGCCGGGGGGCCGGGCCCGTGCTGGCCCGGACCGACGCAACTGTCGTGTTCGACGCCGGCCACGACGGCAGCTGGAGCATCGGCATCCGCGGCGGGGAGATCGCTGCTCGACCGGGCCGGGTCCGGCGGCCGACGACGACTGTCTCGGCCCCGCTGGATGTCCTGCGCGACGTGATCGGCGGTCGCCGCGCGGGCTCGGAGGCTTTCCTGAGCGGGGAGCTGACGGTTCGCGGCAACCTCGCCATTGCCCTGCAACTCGACGGCGTCTTCGACGACCGCGGACTGCCTGACGGCCATCCGCGAGCCCGGATGTGCCTGGCGGCAGGCATCCGCACCGCATACCTCGAAGCCGGGCCACGGGACGCGCCTCCGGTCGTGCTCGTGCACGGGCTCGGCGCCACCAACGCTTCGTTCCTGCCGACGCTGATCGAGCTGTCGCAGAACTACCGGGTGATCGCGCCCGACCTGCCAGGGCACGGGGCGAGCGAGGCGGTGCGCGACTCCTACCACGCCACGTTCCTCGGGCGATGGCTCGTCGGCTTCCTCGACTGCCTCCAGCTCGACGCGCCCGTGCTCGTCGGCAACAGCCTCGGCGGCCGGATCGCCCTGGAGGCCGCGTTCAGTGCCCCCGACCGGGTCAGCGGCCTCGGCCTGCTGGCCCCCGCGGTCTCGTTCCGCAAGTGGCGGCAGTTCGTCCCGCTGGTCCGGGCGCTTGACCCCCGGCTCGCCCGGCATCCCGATCAACCGCAGGATCGCCACCCACGAACTCCGCCGGATGTTCTCCGACCCGCGGGTGCTGCCGCGCAGCTGGTACGACTCGGCCATCGACGAGAGCCTGCGTGTGCTGGCCATCCACAGCAGCCGCGTCGCCTTCTTCTCCGCGCTGCGCGAGGTCTACCTCGACGAGCCGTTCGGCGAGCGCGGCTTCTGGGACCGGCTGAAGGGGCTCGACACCCCGGCCCTGTTCATCTGGGGCGAGCACGACAGGCTCGTCCCCGCCCGCTTCGCACCACACGTCAAGGCAGCGGTTCCGGCCGCTCGCTCGGTCGTGCTCGAGCGCTGCGGCCACGTCCCCCAGTTCGAGCAGCCGGAGCGCACGCACGCCCTGCTGCGGGAGTTCCTGGTCAGCGTCGGCAGCATGCCGGCGGGCCAACAACAGCAGGAGGTATCGGTGTGAGCACGGTCCCGTCGTCGTTCGGCGAGGCGCAGCGCGAGGTCCAGAAGATGGCTGCCGGCCTTGGGGGGTGGGTCGTCGAGCAGGCGAAGCGCCGCATCCCCGCGGCCGACATGGACGAGCGCGATCCCGACTACATGCGTGACCAGCTGGCGCTCACCTGGCTGTTCGCGAGCCTGTGGTACCGCGCCGACGTGCGGCACCTGGAGCGGGTGCCCGCCGAGGGGCCGGTGCTGATGGTCGGCAACCATTCCGGTGGCAACATGACCCCCGACACGCTCGTGTTCACGCTCGCGTTCGTGTCCTACTTCGGGGTCGAGCGCCGGTTCCACCAACTCGCCCACAACCTGGTGGTCTCCCACCCGGCCGCGGGCATCCTGCGCAAGTTCGGGACGGTCGCGGCCAACCGGGGCAACGCCAGCGCCATCCTCGAGAGCGGCGCGGCGCTGCTGGTCTACCCCGGTGGTGACTACGAGGTGCACCGGCCGAGCTGGGAGGGAAACGTCGTCGACTTCGGCGGCCGCACCGGCTTCATCCGCACCGCGCTCGACGCGGGCGTCCCGATCGTGCCCGTCGTCAGCATCGGCGGCCAGGAGACGGCCCTCTTCCTGTCCCGCGGAGAGTGGCTCGCGAAGGCCCTGGGCCTGGACAAGGCCTTCCGGCTCAAGGTGATGCCGGTGTCGCTCGCACTGCCCTGGGTGGTCAACATCGGCGACTTCATGGGCCACATCCCCCTCCCAGCCAAGATCACGATCGAGGTGCTCGACCCCATCGACGTCAAGGAGCAGTACGGCGAGGACCCGGACCTGCAAGAGGTCTACGCCGACATCATCGGACAGATGCAGGAGCGGCTCGACGCTCTCGCCGCGGAGCGGCGCCTGCCGGTGATCGGCTGATGCGCGTCGCGGCCACGAACACGATCCGGGCGCCGCGGGAGCGGGTCTGGGCGGTCATCACCGACCCCACCCGGTACTGCCAGTTTCTCGACGGCGCCACCGTATGGGAAGTCGCCGAGCTACCGGCCTCGCACGAGCTGCGTCCGACGGGCGTCGGTGCCAGATGGCGTGTTCGGATGAAGGTCGGATCGGCGCAGGTCGGCGGCACCGTCGAGGTCGTCGAGTACCAGCCTCCCGGAGACCTGGCCTGGAACAGCGTGACGGGCGTGACGATGCGCAGCCGGTGGCGGCTGCGCGAGCGCACGCCGGGGTGCACCGAGGTCACCCTGCGGCTTGCCTACCAGGCCCCGGGAGGGCTCGTCGGGCTGGTCGTCGATCGCATCTCGGCGATCTGGGTGAGCCGGCAGCTCGAGCGCAGCCTGACCAACCTGCAGACCATGCTGGAGGACGGCCAGTCCGCCTGACGAGTGGCGGCGGGGGCAGCGGGGGCAGCGCGGCCAGCGCCTTGGCTCAGGTGGCGCGCAGGTAGTCGTCGAAGGACGACCCGGTCAGGCGCTCGTAGGCCTCGACATAGCGTGAGCGTGTCTGCTCGACGACGTCATCCGGCAGCGCGACGGCCTCGCCGACGTGCCCGCTCGTGGTGAGCCAGTCGCGGACGTACTGCTTGTCGTAGGAGGGCTGCGGCTGGCCGGGCCGCCACTGGTCGGCCGGCCAGAAGCGGGACGAGTCCGGGGTGAGCACCTCGTCGGCCAGCCGCAGCACGCCGGCCTGGTCGTGCCCGAACTCGACCTTGGTGTCGGCGAGCAGGATCCCGCGCCCGCGAGCGAGGGTGCTGGCGCGGCTGAACAAGGCGAGGGTGAGCCGCTCGAGCTCGGCCGCCTGCTCGTCCCCGAGCCGCTCCTGCGCGTCCGCCCGCGTGATGTTCTCGTCGTGCTCCCCGATGGGGGCCTTGGTGCTGGGCGTGTAGATCGGCTGGGGCAGCTCGCTGCCGTCCTCGAGCCCGGGCGGCAGCTCGTGGCCCGAGACGCCGCCCGTTCGGCGGTAGTCCTTCAGCCCGCTGCCGGTCAGGTAGCCCCGGGCGACGCACTCGATGGGCAGCATGTCGAGCTTGCGGCAGAGCATCGACCGGCCGCGCAGCTGCTCGGCGTAGGGCTGCAGCTGCTCGGGGTACTCGCTGACTGACGCGGTGATCAGGTGGCTCGGCACGAGGTCGGCGAGCTGGTCGAACCACCACAGCGAGAGCGCTGTCAGGACCGCCCCCTTGTCGGGGATCTCGGTCGGCAGGACGACGTCGTAGGCGCTGATCCGGTCGCTGGCGACCAGCAGCACGCCGGGCGTCCCGTCTCCGGCATCGACGGCGAACAGCTCGCGAACCTTGCCCGAGCCGAGGTGGGTGAGGCCGGCGAAGGAGTCAACTGCGAGGGGCATTGCCTGAACCTAGCGGTGACCGCGAGCGGTCAGCCCTCGACCGCGGCGACGACGGCGGTGTCGGCGTACTGCATCAGGTCGGAGATTGCGCGCAGGACGAAGATGCCGGCCACGAGCCGCGTATGGCGCGGCGCCACGACGTAGCCGCAGGCGAGTGAGGTCGCGATCCACTGCGACAGGCAGAACGGGCAGCCGAGCAGCTCGCCGATGGCGCGCTGCATCCCCGAGCCTCGTGGCTCCTCCTGCACCTCGGTGCCCTGGGTGTCGGTGACGTAGCGACGGAACGGGCTGCGCAGCGAGGACGTCACCTTCTCCTTGGAGAGCGTGCGTGTGAGCTTGTACGTCGCGACGCCGAGCAGGGCGAGGTCCTGGCTGGGGATGCGCTCGGGCAGTGACCGGCCGCTTCGCTGGACGAAGGTGATGAACCCCAGCACGCTGGTGCCGTAGATGGCCTCGAGGATCCCGTAGGACGCCAGCGGGCGCCCTTCTGGCGCCTGGTAGCCCTTTGTCAGCTCCTCGTGCAGCTGGCGGATCTCGTTCAACGGTTCCGGCATGGTGGCAGGATGCCCGCGCGGAAGCCGGGCAAGCGCGCGAGTCGAGCGCTCCTAGTGTGCGAGGCGTGCCTTCAGGCAGGCTCTCGGTATGCCCGGCGTGCTCGGCTCGGCCAATGGGCGCACCGCCACCGCGGTCGTGCTGCTGGCCGCCATAGCGATCGGTGCGCTGTCTGCTGGGCAGGTCGCCCAGCGTCGGGCGGTGCTGACGGCAGCCGCGCGGGCCGCGCTGCAGCTGGCGCTCGTCGGGCTGCTGCTCGCCGGGGTGCTGCGCGCGCCGCTCGGTACCGCAGCCTTTCTGCTTGTCATGCTGACAGTCGCCTGCGCCACGACCACCCGCCGGCTGGCTGCGTTCGGCCGGCCCTGGCGACAGGTGCTGCTCGCCAGCCTGGTGGGGGCGGCGCCACCGGTGGTGGCGGTGCTCGCCGTTGGCGCCCTGCCGTTCACCAGCCGCTACGTGCTCGCACTGACCGGCATAGTGCTCGGGGGGACGATGACAGTCAGCACCCTCGCGGGGCGCAGGCTGCATGACGCGATGGTGCGGCGCCGCGATGAGGTGGAGGCGTGGCTCTCGCTGGGCGCAAGCAGCCGCCAGGCCGTCGCCGGGCTCACCCGAGTGGCCGTCACCGAGGCGCTGCTGCCCTCGCTCGACCAGACCCGAACCGTCGGGCTCGTGACGCTGCCCGGCGCCTTCGTCGGCGCTCTCGCCGGTGGGGCGAGCCCGGCGGCGGCCGCTCGGTTCCAGCTGCTCGTGCTCGTGTCCCTGCTGGCAGCGGGCAGCCTTGCTGGGTGCACGCTCGTCTACCTGCTGGGAGCTCCAGCCACGCTGCCAGAAGCGGACAGCGAGCAGGTCGCCCGGGACGGGCCGCGAGCGGCCAAGCACGGGCCGGGCAAGCAGGTAGGGGTCGGAAAGTAGGGCGCGGGAAACCAGCGGGCGGGGTAGACGGCGCCTTGGCGGGGCTGGGGTGGGCTGGGATGCGACGCGCGAGGCGCGGCAGCCGGACGACGGAGGAACACGTGACGATTGACCCCAGCACCAGCGCCCTCGGCACCGATGCGGCTGGCATGAGCTCGCCGGCGTTCGAGACTGTGCGCTCGGAGGAGCACGCCACGGTCAGCGCGACGTGGGTTCCCGAGAGCCGGGTCCGGCTCCGCCGCCGCATCGTCACCGAGAACCGCGAGGTCACGGTGAGTGTCCGGCGCGAGGAGCTGGTCATCGACCGCGAGCCGGTCGGCGGCGACGCGGTCGACGGCGTGCTCGAGGGCGCTCCTGGCCCCGTCGAGCCGCTCGTGCTGGTCCTGGCCGAGGAGGTGCCCGTCGTCAACCTCGTGGTTCAGCCCTACGAGCAGGTGACCGTCAGCGTCGAGCAGGTGACAGTCCAGCAGCCGGTGACGGCAACGCTGCGTAGCGAGCAGGTCCGGGTCGAGACCGACCGCCACTAGCGCGCCCGGCGGTGCGTAGCGGTCAGGTCCGCTCGGCGACGTACTGCTCAGGGTCCTTGTCGGCCCCTGACAGGCCACGTGCGCCCTCGTGCTCGTCGTGGTAGGCGAGCCATTTCATCCCGAGGTCGTCGCGCAGCTCAGCGCTGACGGTGTCCTTGAACGGCGGCAGCACGTCGTGCTCCTCCTCCTCGAGGTGGTCGGCGGTGACGGTGCGGGCATTCTTCACGGCATCCCACCACTCGTCCGACCCCACCGCCGGGCCCTCGACCGCGCGCACCGCATCGCGGATCTCGTTGTGGTCGTGCACGGCGTGCTCGGTGTCGCTCTCCTCGCCCGGCACCTCCTTGAGCAGCTCGGGGTAGAAGACGACCTCCTCGGCGCTGGCATGCACTTCCAGCTGGTCGGCGATCTCCTGCCAGGCCGAGCGCAGCTCTGACTCATCGGTCAGCTGCTCGAGACTGGTGAACGAGCGGCGGAAGGTGTCGTGCTCGGCGAGGATGAGTGCGACGATGTCGAAATCGGCCATGGCAGCGGTCTACCTGCATCCTGGGGCGACTAACCGGCCGGCTCCCCCGCGCTACCCGGCGCTGTTGCCCGTCACGTTCCAGGCGGCGAGCGAGACGGTCGGGGCGAGCACGCCGAAGGGGGAGTCCAGCATCAGCTCGGGGTCGGCGGCAATGCCTCGCACCGCCCCCGGAGCTAATGCCTCGGCGTAGGACTGGGTGAAGCGGATGTTGGGCGCCGGCCGCACGACGACGCCGTCCTCGATCACGAACAGCCCGTTACGGGTCAAGCCGGTCAACACCAGGGTGCGGGGGTCGAGCACCCTAGTGTACCAGAAGTCGGTGACGAGCAGCCCGCGCTCGACCCCCCCGATGAGCTCGTCCGTCGACGCGGTGCCGGGCTCGAGGCGCAGGCTGCTGGCGACGCCGCCCCCGAAGAAGTCGGAGGCCAGCGAGGAGCCGGTGCTGGCCGTTCCCGCGACGCGTGCTCCCCGGCGGTCGTAGGCCACGCCGGTGCTGATGCCGGCGCGGACGAGGTCGAAGGTGCGCGCCGGTGTGCCCTCCTCGTCGAATGGCATGACCGGGATGAGAGGGTCCGCGGGGTCGCAGACCAGAGTCACGGCTGGGTCGAGCTGCTGCTCCCCGAGCTGGACGAACGAGCGCCCCTCGGCCACCGCACGCCCGCTGTAGCCGTAGAACGACAGCAGGGCCAGCACGTCACTGACCGCCCCGGGCTGGAGCACGACCGGCCAGGAGCCGGGCTCGATGTCGGCGGCGTCCTTTGCGGCAGCTCGGGCGATGCGAGCGGCGCGAGCGCCCGCGCCATGCGCGTCGAGGTCGGCGAGCCGGAGCCCAGACCCACGTCCGCTGCCGTCGGCGAAGCGGCCGCCGAGGGGCGCCCGGGCGATGCCGTCGATCGTCGCTGAGGAGAGCGCAGCGGCCACGCGCTGGCCGGCGCTGTTGCGGTAGGCCCGCACGATGGCGGCGCTGGAGCAGAAGCCAGCTGTCTGCAGGCCGTCCGCTGCCTCGACGAAGGCGCGGACCGCCTCGGCGCGCTCGTCGGCCGACGGGCTCCCGGCCGCGGTGACTGCCCTTGTGCCCGCCTCGGCGCGCAGCGGCTCCGGCGGCGCCAGGCCCGGCCACTCCGGGTCGGCCGGGCGCACCGTGGCTGCTTCCAGTCCCGCGTCAGCCAGGCGCCGCAGGTCGTCGTCGCCGAGCTGTGTGCCGCTGACCGAGGCCGTCCGGCCGCCCACGGTGACAGTGAGCCGGACCGCCTGCACTGCGTCGGTGACGTTCTGGTGGATGGCCGAGCCAGCGAAGCGGGTCAGCGACTCCTCGCCGGTGGTGACGACGGCCTGCAGCTCGGCGCCCGGCGCTCCGTGCTCGCGGCAGACACCCGTGGCGATGTCGATGGTGCGGTCGGCGACAACCAGCGCTGCGTCGGTGTTAGCCACGGACGCCCACCCGAACGCCGCGGAACCGGCCCGGCACCGCTGGATGCCCCGTGTGCCCGACCTGCATCGGCTGGCCCTTGCCGCAGTTGGGCGTCCCCCAGAACACCCACTCGTCCGGGCCGGCGAGCATGTCGAGAGAGCCCCAGAAGCGTGGCCCGATGCCGGTGTACGTGGGGTTGCGCAGCATCCGCGTGCGCTTGCCCCGTTTGATCTCCCAGCCCATCTCGCAGCCGAACTGGAAGTTCAGCCGCCTGTCGTCGATCGACCAGGACCGGTTGGTGTCCATGTAGACGCCGTCGTCGGTGGCGGCGATCATCTCCTCCAGCGAGGAGTCGCCGGGCACCAGCCCGACGTTTGTCATCCGCACCATCGGCAGCCGAGCGTACCCGTCAGCCCGGATGCAGCCACTGCTGGTCGCGAGCCCGGCCTCGGCCGCCGAGTCGCGCCCGGACAGCACCCCGACCCATGTCCCGTCGCGGACGATGTCGACCGGATGGGCGGGCGTGCCCTCGTCGTCGTAGCCGAATGAGCCGAGCGCGCCGGGCAGCGTCGCATCGGCTGTGATCGTCATGAGGTCACTCCCGAATCGGAGCGAGCCGAGCTGGGCGAGGTCGAGCCAGGACGTGCCCGCGAACGCGGCCTCCCAGCCCAGGATGCGATCGAGCTCGACGGCGTGCCCGACCGACTCGTGGATCTGTAGCGCCATCTGCTCGCTGCCCAGGATCAAATCAACTGTCCCGGCGGGGCACTCCGGGGCGGTGAGCAGGGCGCGCGCCTCGTCGGCGATGCGGGGGGCGTTGCCGAGCAGGTCGACCTCGCGCACCAGCTCGTAGCCTCTGGTCCCGTATTGCCCGCGAAACCCGGGGTAGGTGCGCCGCTGCGTCTCGGCCCGCCCGACCGCCGTTGCCTCCATGCCGGCACCGCATTTACGGACGCGCTGGCTAATGCGTGTCCCCTCGCTGGTGACGAGCCAGCTCGTCACGTCCCATGCCTCGAAGCCGGCCGAGGCGACATCGGCGCCCGAGGAGCGCAGCAGCTCGGTCGCCTGCACGACCAGGTCGGCCTTGTCGCTGAGCGGGACCTCGAACGGGTCCTCCGCACACGGGCTGGACCAGTCGCCATCGACCGGCGCCTCCGGCACCCGCCGCACGGCCCCCCGAGAGACTGTCCCCGAGGCGCGGGCCACCCGCGCCGCCTGCTCGCCCGCGCCGCGAACGCCGGCGGCGCTGAGGTCGGCAGTCGCCGCGAAGCCCCAGGCACCGGCGACGAGGGCCCGCACGCCGAGCCCTGCATCCTCGCCTCGGGCCAGGTCCTCGAGCACGCCGTCACGAGCGCCGAGGGACTCCGTGCGGGTGAGGAGGACGCGCGAGTCGGCGAACTCGGCGCCGGCCGCGAGTGCCGCCTCGATGGCGGCCGTGGCGAGGTCGAACGTCATCCGAGCGGCCTGACGCACTCATGGCCCTCGTCGTCGATCCAGCGGACCGACGTCCCGACCATTCCCAGGTCATTCAGCTTGGCGACGAGCTCGTCGGCGACCGCCTCGACCTCCTCGCGCTGGTAGGCGCGCACCAGCACGTGCTGGTCGCCGGCGCCCAGCACCTCACCGCGGGTGCGCAGCTCGTCCTCGAGGTGCTGCTGCAGGTCCTCGGCCTCCGGGTTGGTGCCGGGCGGCAGGTCGACTGTCAGCTCCACCGGGTTCTCGTGCCTCATGCTGCTGCGGTGCCCCGGCGACGACGGCGCTACGCCCGCCGGAGGGGGAGTTGCAGAGAAGGACCAATGTGCATGACGCTTCCCCCGCAAGAGGCCGACAGCGGCGTCTGTATCGGGGCGAACCGGACACGCAGGGCCGAAGCGTCATGCACATGCAGCCGGGGGTAGCGGATCCAGGCTCGGAGGAGGAGCTGTAGCCGGGCTCAGGACAACGCGGCGAGGCGCTCGAACACTGGCGCGAGCCGGGCGACGTAGCGCTCGGGCTGGCACACCTCGTCGAGCCGCGCCTCGTCCAGTGGTGAGGGCGAGTGCTGCCGGAGGGTCTCCCGGAAGGGCACCCCGGTCTCCCACGTCGCCATCGCTGCCGCCTGCACGGCCGCGTACGCATCCTCGCGCGACATTCCAGCCTCGACCAGCTCGAGCAGCACCGCCGAGGTGTAGATCAGCCCGCCGGTCGACTCGAGGTTGGCACGCATCCGGACCGGGTCGACGACCAGGCCGGTGACCAGCCGGGTGCTCAGGTGCAGCAGGTAGTCGGTGGCGAGTGCCGCGTCGGGCAGCGCGATGCGCTCGGCGGACGAGTGCGAGATGTCGCGCTCGTGCCAGAGCGGCACGCCCTCGAGCACGGGGACGATCTGGGCCCGGACGACGCGGGCGAGCCCGGCGATGCGCTCACTCATGATCGGGTTCTTCTTGTGCGGCATGGCCGACGAGCCCTTCTGCCCGCGCCCGAACGGCTCCGCCACCTCTCGTAGCTCGGTGCGCTGGCCGTGCCGGACCTCGAGCGCGATGGCCTCGCACATCGTCGCCAGCCCCGCGAGCGCACCGACCCAGGAGGCGATCCCATCCCGCAGGACCACCTGCGTGGCCACCGGAGCGGGGGCCAGGCGGAGTGCGGCAGCGACCCGCTGCTCGACCGACGGGTCGATGTTGGAGTAGGTCCCCACCGCGCCGCTGATCTTGCAAACAGCCACGTCGGCCCGGGCGGCGCGCAGCCTGTCCCGGCACCGGGCCATCCCGAACGCCAGGTCGGCGACGCGGTGGCCGAACACGTCGGGCTCGGCGTGCACGCCGTGGGTGCGGCCGACACGCAGCGTGCCGCGGTGCGCCAGGCCGAGGTCGCGCAGCGCGCCAACAAGGGCGTCGGCCCGGTCGAGCAGCAGGTCGGTCGCTTCGGTCAGCTGCAGGCCGAGCGCGGTGTCGAGCAGGTCCGAGGAGGTCATCCCGAAGTGCACGTAGGCGGCTGCCTCGCGGGGGGTGGTCCGGTCGGCCCACGCAGAGAGGAAGGCGATCACGTCGTGCTGGGTGACTTCCTCGATCCGCGCCACCTCCTCCGGCGTGGGTGGCTGGGCGTTGCGCACCGGTTGCACCGCGGAGGCCGGGACGACGCCGTCCTCGGCATGAGCCTCGAGCACCAGTGTCTCGACCCGGCACCACAGGGCGTACTTGTTGGCCTCCGACCAGACCTGCGCCATCGCAGGCAGGCTGTAGCGCTCGATCACCCGCGGGTCACCCGCCGGACAGGCGCAGGGCCGCGTCGGTCTCGAACTGCTCCTTGAACTCGTCGAGCCGCGGTCGCAGGGTGGCGTCACCGACCGCCAGCATCTGGACGGCCAGCACGGCGGCGTTCGTCGAGTTGCCGAGCCCGACGCAGGCCACGGGTACTCCGGGGGGCATCTGGGCGATTGAGAGCAGGGCGTCGACGCCGTCCATCGCCCCGCCCTTGATCGGTACCCCGATGACCGGCAGGGGGGTGTGCGCCGCGACGACGCCAGGCAGCGCGGCGGACAGCCCCGCGCCGGCGATCACCACCTGCACGCCGCGCGGGACGAGCCCACTGACCCATTCGACGAGCGTGCGCGGCGCCCGGTGGGCCGAGATCGACACCTCTTCGTAGGCGACACCGAAGCGCTCCAGCGTCGCCCCGGCCTTGCTCATCACGTTGGCGTCGCTCGGCGAGCCGTACACAATCGCCACCCGGGGGTCGGCCACTGAACTTCTCCTTCTTGTTGGTCGCGCTGGTCGGCGGGAGAGGTGGGGAGGCTGGTCAGGCAGCCGCCGCTGCGCGAGCGATGTCGGAGCGCCAGTGCCCGCCGTCGAGCGAGAGCAGGCCGATGGCCTCGTACGCCGATTCTCGCGCACCGGAGAGGTCGGCGGCCAGCCCGGTGACAGAGAGCACCCGCCCCCCGGCGGCCACCACGCGCCCGTCAGCCTCGCGCCGGGTCCCGGCGTGCAGCACCGACACCCCCGGCACGCCAGCCGCCGCCTCGATCCCGCGGACCTCGCCGCCGAGCCGCGGGGCGGCCGGGTAGCCGGGCGCAGCGAGCACGACCGTGATGGCGGCGTCCTCGCTCCACTGCGGCGCCGTCGACGCGGCGAGCACCTGGGTGAGCGGCGTGCGCAGCCGAGCCAGGACCGCCTGGGTCTCCGGGTCACCGAAGCGGCAGTTGAACTCCACGACCCGCAAGCCGCCGGAGGTCAGCGCCAGCCCGACGTAGAGCAGTCCGCAGAACGGCGTGCCCCGCCGCTCCAGCTCGGCCACGGTCGGGCGCACCACTTGGGCGCAGACGTCGGCGACGAGCGAGGGCGGTGCCCACGGCAGCGGGGAGTAGGCACCCATTCCACCCGTGTTGGGGCCGGTGTCACCGTCGCCGGCCCGCTTGAAGTCCTGCGCTGGCGCGAGCGGCTGGATGCTCCCGCCCGGGCCGACGACGACGAACAGCGACACCTCCGGTCCGTCGAGGTACTGCTCCACGACGACGCGGTCCTCCGGCTCGGCCAGGCACGCGCGGACCGCGGCCACCGCCGCATCCCGGTCGGTGGTGACGGTGACACCCTTGCCGCCCGCGAGGCCGTCGTACTTGACGACGTACGGCGGCCCGAACTCGTCGAGGTCGGCCAGCGCCCCCTGCACGACGCTGTGATCGCGGCCGGCAGCGGTCGGGACACCCGCCGCAGCCATGACCTCCTTGGCGAAGGCCTTGCTGCCCTCCAGACGCGCCGCCGCAGCGGTCGGGCCGAAGGCGGTGAGCCCTCGCTCTGACAGGACGTCGACCGCCCCGGCCACCAGCGGCACCTCCGGCCCGACCACCGTGAGGTCGGAGCCGACCCGCTCGGCGAGGTCGGCAACGGCCACCGGGTCGCTGACGTCGAGCGGCACCGGCTCCGCGATCTGCGCCGTACCTGCGTTGCCGGGGGCGCAGACGATGGAGGCCACGGACGGGTCGCGCGAGAGCGCGAGGCAGAGGGCGTGCTCGCGCCCACCCGAGCCGACGACCAGGACCTTCACGCAGGATCCCCGCTCACTGCTGGCACCTGCTGTGCTGGCGCCGAGTCACAGCTCAGACCAGGTCATGGACGGCGATCGTCTGGTCCCGCTCCGGTCCGACGCCGACAGCTGACACCGGCGCCCCCGCCAGCTGCTCGACGACCCGGACGTACTCGCGGGCGGCTGCAGGCAGGTCCGCCAGGCGCCGAGCGCCCCTGATGTCATCGTCCCAGCCGGGCAGCTCCTCGTAGACCGGCCGGGCGTGGTGGAAGTCGGTCTGCGTCATCGGCATCTCGTCATGGCGCACGCCGTCGACCTCGTACCCGACGCACAGCGGCACCCGCTCGAGCCCGGACAGCACGTCGAGCTTGGTGAGGAACAGGTCGCTCAGCCCGTTGACCCGCACCGCGTAGCGCACGATCACGGCGTCGAACCAGCCAGTCCGCCGGGCGCGCCCGGTCGTGACCCCGTACTCCCCGCCCACCGAGCGCAGCCGCTCGCCCGACTCGTCGTCCAGCTCGGTGGGGAACGGGCCGGAGCCCACCCGGGTGGTGTAGGCCTTGACGATCCCGATGGAGCGGGTGATGCGCGACGGGCCGATCCCTGCGCCCGTCGCGGCCCCGCCGGCCACCGGGTTCGAGCTGGTGACGAACGGATAGGTGCCGTGGTCGACGTCGAGCAGCGTCCCCTGGCTGCCCTCGAGCAGGACCACCTCGTCGCGGCCGAGCGCCTGGTGCAGCAGCAGCCCGGTGTCGGCGATGTGCGGCTGGAGCCGCTCGGCGTAGCCCGCGTACTCCTCGCAGACCTCGTCGACGTCGATCGCCTTGCGGTTGTAGACCTTGGTCAGCACCTGGTTCTTCTCGCGCAAGGCGAGCTCGACCTTTTTGCGGAAGATGCCGGGGTCGAGCAGGTCCTGCACGCGGATGCCGACCCGAGCGACCTTGTCCCCATAGGCCGGCCCGATGCCGCGGCCGGTCGTCCCGATCTTCGCATCACCCAGGTAGCGCTCGCTGACGCGGTCGAGCGCGCGGTGGTGCGGCATGATCAGGTGGGCGTCGGCGGACAGCCTCAGCCGCGTGCAGTCGATGCCGCGCGCCACGAGGCCGTCCATCTCCTCGATCAGCACGGCCGGGTCGACGACGACACCGTTGCCGATCACCGGGACGCAGTCGGGGCGCAGGATGCCGCTCGGGATCAGGTGCAGCGCGTAGGACTCGGCCTCGGCCCCCGTGCCGATCACGACTGTGTGCCCGGCGTTGTTGCCGCCCTGGTAGCGCACCACGTAGTCGACGCGGCCGCCCAGCAGGTCGGTCGCCTTGCCCTTGCCCTCGTCGCCCCACTGGGCACCGACGAGCACGAGAGCGGGCATCTCACCGTCCTCGAGTCGGCGCGCCGGGTCGGCGCGGGTACCGACGTGTGAGCCTAGTGGGCGCCTGCGACCCGGGCGGGCAGGCGACCGCTCGCGCATACCCTCGGCTGATGCCAGGGATGCCGCGGGTGCCGGGGCTGAGCGAGCTCGTCGAGCTGATGCGCGCCCAGACCGAGGTCCTCGCCATGCTGCCGCGCACGATGGTCGAGCTCAACCGCTCGGTGCTGCGGCTGACCGAGACCCTGGCCTCCGCCCGCGAGACTGTCGCATCCACGCAGCGCCTCACCGAGCGGCTGAGCCATGTCGTCGACGAGCTCGAGGAGCCCGTCCTTGCCCTGCGGCCCGGCCTGGAGCGACTGGCGGTGGTGCTCGATGACCCCAGCGTGTCGACGGTGCCGGCTACCCTGCGGTCGCTGCAGGACGAGGTCCTGCCGCTGCTTGTGGAGCTGCGCGAGACCCAGGGCAAGGTCCGGGCCGTCGCAACCTTTGCCGAGGAGGCGGGTGTGCGGCTGGCGGCCTTCCCCGGGGCGAGCCTGCTGCGCCCCCGCGGCCGTCCGGCGGACCCCGGCGACCCGGTCCCGACCGCCGCCGCCGCAGAGACCCACGCGACCAGCCCGACCAGCGCGCCTGGGGAGCCCGGTCAGGACGAGTAGCGCAGCTGGGTCTGACCGGCAACGTTGCCGTTGCTGGTGAATGCCGCGCTGCCCAGGTGCCGCAGCGTCATGTCGAGGAAGCCGACGACGGCGCTGCGGGTGTGCGCCGCCTGTGCGCTGGTGCCCACGAGGGCGGAGGTGTGATCGGCGCCCCAGTCGGTCATCCACCAGTGCGGCCCGCGGCCGTTCATCGAGGTGAACAGCTGCCACGCGTCGTTCCAGAAGTTGTTGGAGGGGTCTGCAGTGCCCTGGGCCTGCAGAGTCGGGACGACGGCGTGGGTGCCGTAGCTGAAGGGGGCGAACCAGTCCCGGCAGCCGCTCAGGATGACCGCAGCCTTGACGCGGCTGTCGCCGTAGCCGTTGGAGTCAATGAGGTCGCCGACGGCGACACCGCCGTCCGAGTGCCCGGCGACGGCCACCTGGCCGGGGTCGATGCTGCCGGCGAGCCAGCCGTCGCTGAGTACCTCCGTGATGGCTGTCGACAGCGATCCGGCGTGCCGGGGCAGCGCCGACTCCGGCTCCCCGGCCGGGTACCTGACAGCGGCGACGACATACCCGGCCAGCGCGAGCTGGTTGAGCAGGGACTGGTAGAACGGCGCGGTGACGCCGTAGCCGGGGCTGAACACGACGACCGGATGCCGCCCCGACGCCACGGTGGCGCCGGAGGCGGGGTAGTAGATGTCGAGCGGGACGGCGTGCACCTCGTACCGGTGGCCGACGACCGGCGATGCGCACCCGCTCAGCCCGGCGTCGACCGCGAGCAGGGCGGCGAGCGCGGCGACGCCCGCGAGCAGGCGGTGCAGTCGGTGGGTGCGGTGCAGGACGGGCATAGCTGTTCCGTCGACCCCTCGCCCGTCGTGCTTGACGAGCTCATCCTGGCTCATCCTGCTCCTGCTCATCCGGTCACGACGAACTCCGCGGACCCCAGCGAGCGGCGCAGATGAGAGCACATTGCCACAGCGCCCGGCGCCCCCGGCGTCGGGCAGGGCGGGTCGGTGAGCACGCTGATGACAGCCCGACCGGGGTGCCGAGCACGCACGACGACGGGCAGCTTCCCGGGCACCGAGATGACCTCGACTGCCGGGTCGGACTGGTCGACTGTGCCTTCGTACAGCGTCTCGACCGGACCGGCCCCGGAGACCTTCAGCTGGACCTGCTCGTCGCCGGCCAGCGTCACCCTCGAAGGCCGCTCGTTGCCAAGGGCGACGCTGCGCGCAGGTGGCGACGGTGCCGTCACCGAGGGCGAGGAGGTCGAGGACGAGAGCCGGCCCGCTATGAGCACGACGCCCGCCACCAGGGCCGCGACACCCACCCGCACCCAGTAGGCAGGACCGCTGAGAAGTTTCCTGGCGGGATGCGGCGCCTTGGCCGGAGGCTGGCTCACCAGCCGGGCAGCTCGGCCGCCGCGGCGGGGTCGCAGTCGCCGAGCAGCTGCCGGCAGCGATCTGCCTCTGCCGTCTCCCCGATCGTCGCAGCCGCGCGCCCGAGCGCGGCGATCGACCTCAGCACTCCACGGTTCGGCTCGTGCTCCCACGGCACCGGCCCGAACCCGCCCCAGCCGGCCCGGCGAAGGGCATCGAGTCCGCGGTGGTAGCCCGTGCGCGCGTAGGCGTACCCCTCGACGGGACGTCCGCCCTCGAGGGCCTGCTCGGCGAGCACCGCCCACGCGGCGCTCGAGGCCGGGTAGTTCGCCGCGACGGGGGTCGGGTCCTCGCCCCCTGCCAGCACGCGGACCGCTGGGTCCTCGGGCAGCAGCGTGGGTGCAGGACCCCCGAGCAGGTTGTGCTGATGAGTCGCCATGTCACCCATCGTCTCAGCCTTCCCACTCGCGCGAAGCAGGACTGCGCGTCCGGTCAGCGAAGCCCGAGCTGGGAGGAGCAGGAGGGCCAGGGTGCCCAGCCTCGCTGCTGCCACAGCTTGATCATGGCGGCGTCCTGCACAGCGGGTGGGTTGGAGCTGGGCAGGTCGGAGTAGCCCAGCCCGAGCCAGGTCTGGTAATCGAACTGGTAGGCGCCGTAGTAGCCGTTGCCGGTGTTGATGGCGTAGTTGTTACCCGACTCGCACACCCGCAGCCGGTACATGTCGGTAGCAGCCGGACCCGGCGCCGGAGGGGTGCAGGCCCCGGCGGCACAGGCGACAGCGACGGCTGCACCGGCAAGGGACAGGCTGCGAGGAGCGCGACCGCGGGACACGGCGGAGCGCAGACGTGTGGTGACCACGGAGGACCTTTCCCCGACGCCTGCGAGGTGAGCTGTCGGGTTCGGGCTGGGTTGCCCGGCTGCGCGTCGTCCGCGCTGCTTCACCCCGAGGCCGGCGCCTGGTGCGGCGCCGAGCCGAAGGACCTGGGTCCCCCGCTCCTGCCCGGCTCATGGCCGTGTGACTCGGACCCGGGGCAGGACTCGGCGATCGGGGACGAGCACCTGCATGTCGCAGGTGTAGTTGAACGTATCGGGGGTGCGTCCGCGGGCACCAGCCCCGGATCACCGAACGTGACCAGCATCACGCGTGTGCTGCGCTACGCATTGGACTTTGGCGCCCTGCCCACTCACGCGACGAGCCCCCTCTTCACAGGAAGAGGGGGCTCGTCGATCAGCCGGCCGGAGCCGGGCCGGTTATCCGAAGGTCGCGCGCCAGGTCTGCGGGCCGACGATGCCGTCGACGAGCAGGCCCTTGTCGTGCTGGAACTTCTTGGCCACGGCCTCGGACTTCGGGCCGTACTGGCCATCGGCGGCGATCGCATAGTGGCGATCGGCCATCGCCTGCTGCCACTTTCTCACGTCAGCCCGGACCTGGCTCACCAAGGCTGCCGTGAAGAAGGGGTAGACGGACGGCGCCTGCTGCACAGCCACTGCCGGCCGCTGGTAACTGCGGCTCCCCTGGGGGGCGTAATACGTCTGCCGCTGCGGCACGTACGACTGCTGCGGGGCGTACGACTGCTGCGGGGTGTAGGAGCGCTGCGGGGCCGAGTAGCTCGGGGCGGCCGCGGCTGACCCACCACCGGCGCCACAGACCGGCCACTGGCCGAAGCCGGAGCGGGCGGCAAGCTGCGCAGCCGCTGCGTCCTGCGTGGCGGGCGATGCGCTACTCGGGGTGCCGCCCAAGCCGAGCGAGTTCCACGTCGACTGCGAGAACTGGTAGGCGCCGTAGTAGCCGTTACCGGTGTTGGTGGAGTAGTTGCCGCCGGACTCGCAGTTGCGGATCTGGCTGTAGATGTCGGCGCTGGCGGGCGAGGCACCCATGACGGCGCCAGCGGCACCGGCGGCAATCGTGGCCCCGGCAACTGAGGTGCGGATGACGCGGGCGCGGCTGGTGGCCGGGCGCGCGGCGGGACGACGGTGACGTCCGTGAGACATGCAGAGACCCTCTCCCACGCCTACGAGGTCAGCTGTCGGGTTCGGGCGGAAGAGTAGTGCCCGGCCTGCCGGTGCTCCGGCTCGGCTTCACCCCAAGGGCACGATGTAGCTGTGCCCGAAAGTGGGTCCCCCGCTCCTGCCATACGGGTGCTCCTGGGTCCGCCCTGGACCGGTGGCAGGTTCGGCGTACCGGTCGACGGGCACCGATTTTCGGTGCAGCAGTGACGGTATAGCAGACCCTGCGTGAGCGCTAGCCACCGGCTAGCGACAGAGTGTGACCTGAATCGCAGGTTCGTTGGTTCGAGCCGTCAGCTGTGCATCGTCTGGCCGGCAGAGCGCAGGTTCTCGCAGGCCTCAACGACCCGTGCCGACATGCCGGTCTCGGCGGCCTTGCCCCAGACCCGCGGGTCGTACTGCTTCTTGCTCCCGACCTCTCCATCGACCTTGAGCACGCCGTCGTAGTTGCGGAACATGTGGTCGGCGACCGGCCGGGTGTAGGCGTACTGGGCGTCGGTGTCGACGTTCATCTTGACCACGCCGTAGTCGAGGGTCTCCCGGATCTCCTCCAGCAGCGAGCCACTGCCGCCATGAAAGACCAGGTCGAAGGGCTTGTCGGCCCCGACCTTTTCACCGACCGCCTGCTGGATGTCGTGCAGGATGCTCGGCCGCAGCTTGACGTTGCCCGGCTTGTACACGCCGTGCACGTTGCCGAAGGTGGCGGCCAGCAGGTAGCGCCCCTGCTCCCCCGTCCCCAGCACCTCGGCGGTCCGCAGCGCGTCGCCGGGGGTCGTGTACAGCTTCTCGTTGATCGCGTTGGCGACGCCGTCCTCCTCGCCGCCGACGACACCGATCTCCATCTCCATCACGATGTGCGCCTTCGCGCACTCCGCCAACAGCCCGTCGGCAATCTTCAGGTTCTCTTCCAGCTCGACCGCCGAGCCGTCCCACATGTGGCTCTGGAACAGCGGGTCGCGCCCACCCGAGACGCGCTCCTGGCTGATCGCGATGAGGGGCCGCATGTAGCCGTCGAGCTTGTCCTGCGGGCAGTGGTCGGTGTGCAGGGCGATGGTGACGCCGTACGCCTTCGCCACGTGGTGGGCGAACTCGGCCAGCGCCTGCGCGCCGAGGACCATGTCCTTGATCGTGGTGCCCGACAGGAACTCCGCGCCACCGGTACTGATCTGCACGATGCCGTCGCTCTCGGCCTCGGCGAAGCCCCGCAGCGCCGCGTTGAGTGTCTGGCTGCTGGTGACATTGATGGCGGGGTAGGCGAAGCGGCCCTGCTTGGCGCGGTCGAGCATCTGCGCATAGGCGTCGGGCGTGGCGATCGGCATCGGCTGCTCCTGCTGGACGAGGGCGGTCAGCGGCGCCGGGAGGGCGCGAGGAGAGTCTGCCAGACCCGTCGCAGCGAGCCACTGGGCCTCCCGGCCGTGCTGATCCCCGACTACTGGGGCGCAGTCCGGATGTCACTTTCGACAGCGTCGAACGCCTTGCGTGCTGCGATCAGCACCGGGTCCCAGACCGGGGAGAACGGCGGGGCGTAGCTGAGGTCGAGCGAGAGGATGTCGACCACAGCCATCTCGTTCCAAATGGCCGTGGCGAGCACGTCGATGCGCTTGACTGCCCCCTCTCGTCCAACGATCTGCGCCCCGAGCAGTCGCCCCGTGCGACGTTCGGCGATCATCTTGACGCGCATCGGCCTGGCGCCGGGGAAGTAGCCGGCCTTGGTGGTGGAGTCGACGGAAGCTGTCACGAAGTCGAAGCCGGCCTCGCGCGCCTCCTTTTCCGACAACCCGGTGCGCCCGGCCTCGAGGTCGCAGACCTTCGTGACCGCGGTGCCGATGACCCCCGGGAAGGTGGCGTAGCCCCCGCCGACGTTGATGCCGGCGACCCGGCCCTGCTTGTTGGCGTGCGTACCGAGCGCGACCACCATGCGTTGCCCGGACAGCCGGTGCCAGGACTCCACGCAGTCGCCAGCCGCGTACACACCCTCGACCTGCGTCCGCATGCGCAGGTCGACGGCGATTCCCCCGCTGGCCCCGAGGGGTATGCCGGCGTCAGCAGCGAGCGCGACGTTCGGCCGGACACCGAGCCCGAGGACGACGAGGTCGGCCGGCAGCTCGCGTCCGCTGGCGGTGTGCACGGCGCACGCTCGGCCGTCACGCGTCTCGATCGCAGCGACGCCGTCGCCGAGCACCAGCTCGATGCCGAGGCCGCGCACAGCCTCGGCGACATCAGCGCCGATGTCGGGGTCGAAGGTGCCGATGGGGGTGGCGGACAGGTCGACAACGGTGACCTCGAAGCCGCGGATCGTGGCTGCCTCGGCGATCTCGAGCCCGATGTAGCCGCCCCCGACGACGACGACACGGCGGACCCGCCCCGAGGCCAGCTCCCGGCGCAGGTCCTCGCCGTCGTCGAGGGTCTGCACGCCATAGACCCCGGCGGCGTCGATACCGGGCACCGGCGGGCGCATCGGGACGCTGCCGGTAGCAACCACGAGCTTGTCGAAGGGCTCGTCGTAGGCATCGGTAGCGGGTGCGCCCTCGTCGTCCAACGGCTGCGCCCGCACGGTTCGGGCGCCGAGGTCGATGCCGATCACCCTGCTCTGCATCCGGACGTCGATGTCCTGACGCTCCCGGAACTGCTCGGGCGTCCTCGTGATCAGCTGCTCGCGGTGCTCGACCGCGCCACCGATCCAGTAGGGGATGCCGCAGGCGGAGTACGACGTCGTACGGCCCTGCTCGAACGCGACGATGGACAGCTCGTTCGCGCTCTTGCGCCGCCGGGCCTGGGACGCCGCACTCATCCCGGCCGCGTCGCCCCCGATGACCACGAGCCGCTCCGCAGCGGCGTGCCCCGTCATGCGCTCATCCTGCCCGCTGAGGTTGCGCCCTTAGGCTGGCCCCGTGCACACCCTGGCCCTCAACACCGTGGCCCTCAACCCGTTCAGTGCGCACGACCTCGTCTCGACCTTCGGGTTGGTCGGGCTGTTCGTCATCGTCTTCGCGGAGACCGGGCTGCTCATTGGGTTCTTCCTGCCCGGCGACAGCCTGCTGTTCCTGGCTGGCGCATACTGCGCGACCAAGGCGCACGGCTCCCTGCCCCACCTGCCGCTGGGCTGGACCCTGCTGACAGTCGGGGTCGCGGCTGTCCTCGGTGCCCAGGTCGGGTACCTGATCGGCCGCCGAGCCGGGCCGGTGCTGTTCGACCGCCCGAAGTCGCGGCTCTTCAAGCCGCAGAACGTGGAGCGGACCCACGAGTTCCTCGCGCGCTACGGCGAGCCAAAGGCGATCGTGCTGGCCCGCTTCGTCCCCATCGTCCGCACCTTCATGAACCCGGCCTGCGGGGTGGCGAAGGTCAAGCCCGGGGTGTTCACGCGCTGGAACATCATCGGCGGCCTCACGTGGACGCTCGTGTGGATCCTCGTCGGCTACGCGCTCGGCACCGGGCTCGCGAAGTACATCAACTACGTGACTCTTGTGATCATCATCGTGTCAGTCGTGCCCATCGTGCTGGAGATCATGAAGTCGCGGCGTGGCGGCGCCACGGCGAGAAGGTAAGGCCCCAGAAGCAAAGGCACACAAGGTAAGACTCAGCGGCGCCGGGGCGGCTGCTCCTCGCCGTCGACAACATCGGCGTAGGGGTCGTCGAAGCCGTCGGCATCGCTGGTCTCGCTGCCATCGCCGTCATCGACGGCGGCCACGCGACCGAGGATGTCACCTGCCCCCAAGTCAGACTTCAGACGCTCGAGGTCCATGTCCGGCGAGTGATACTTCAGCTCGCGAGCGACCTTGGTCTGCTTGGCCTTTGCTCGGCCGCGCCCCATGACTCGACCCCCTCGACGGTCTCTACGGGGCCTTGCCCCGGTCACTGGCACCTGGTGGCAAATCTACACACGCCCACCTGCTGGCGCGAGGCGGGGCGGCTGTGCTCGGCGGCGCCCGGCAGCCCGCCGGATGCTTTCGTGCTCGATCTGTGCAGCCCCTCAGGGCAGCAGAATGGAGCGTAGTCGACCCACGCTGTCGCGGCGCCGCTCGGCCAGGCGGTCGGCCGCCTGTACCGGCGAGATGCCCTCGGCCGTCGCGAGCTCGAGCACCGCGAGGGTCGTGGCGAAGATCCCGGCCGCACGCTGCTCGGCCCGAGCAGGCGAGTAGCCACGGACCTCGTCGGCTACGGCGATCACACCGCCGGCGTTGACCACGTAGTCAGGTGCGTAGAGGATCCCGCGGTCGAGCAGCCCGCGCTCGACACCCGGATCAGCCAGCTGGTTGTTGGCCGCCCCGCAGACGATCTGCACCGCGAGGCCGGCGACGACGTCGTCGTCGAGCGCGCCGCCCAGTGCGCACGGGGCGAGGATGTCCAGCTCTCGCTGGAGCAGCTCGTGCGGCTGGGTGACCAGCAGGTTCGGACCGGCGTCCGGGTGCTCGCGGCGCACCGCCTCGACTGAAGCCGCTGCCACGTCCGCGATGACCACGGACGCACCCTCGGCGAGCAGGTGGGCGACCAGCCGCCGGCCCACCTTGCCGACGCCGCTCACCCCGACGGTCCGGTCGGACAGGGACGGTGAGCCCCAGCGGTGCTGGGCGGCGGCCCGCATCCCCTGGAACACCCCGAGCGCCGTCAGCACCCCACTGTCACCGGCACCGCCGTCCTGCGTGGACCGGCCGGTGACGTAGGAGCACTCCCTAGCGATGACGTCCATGTCCGAGACGACGGTGCCGACGTCGCAGGCGGTGTAGTACCTGCCGCCGAGGGACTGGACGAAGCGGCCGTACGCGCGCAGCAGCGCCTCGGACTTGAGGGTGGCCGGGTCGCCGATGATGACCGCCTTGCCGCCCCCGTGGTCGAGCCCGGCGCAGGCGTTCTTGTACGTCATCGCCCGCGACAGGCGCAGGACGTCCTCGAGGGCGTCATCCTCCTGCGCGTAGGGGAAAAAGCGCGTACCGCCGAGCGCGGCGCCAAGGGCCGTGGAGTGGATCGCGATGATGGCGCGCAGACCGGACGCGGCGTCGGAGCAGAACACGACCTGCTCGTGCTCGGTGCTGCGGGAGAAGAGTGTCACGGCTCGGACGTTAGGCCCGCCGCGGGCCGGCCGCCCAGTGGGCCGCTGCGCAGCCGAACAGTGGCACGATCGACGCGTGCCCGCAATGCTTGGCAGCCCTGCCGCCTACCTGCGGGTGTACGAGCCGATGGCGGCCTTCACCCCGCAGGAGCAGCAGCGGTGGCAGGCGCTGCGAGACGCCGCCGCCCCGTTGCCGGCACGCGCGCCGCTCGAGCAAGCTGAACGCCAGGCTGCCGTCACCGCCGCCGTCCGCGGGGTCCTGGACCTCGAGGACGACACCGCCCTGCTGGACATCGTCGACGGGCTGCTGCTCGTGTGTCCGCTACGGACGCGCACGCGGGCCCTCGTCGCCGCCGAGGAGTTCCGCAGCGGCCTGCCGCCCAAGGTCTGGCAAGCATTCCTGTCGCATCCGCTCGCGACCGAGACGATCAACGGCCTTGACGTGATGCGCCGCGAGCAGCCGGACCTGCGGCTGCACGTGCTCTCCTGCACGTATCTGGTTCCGCTGCCCTGGTTCGTGCCGTTCGACCCGGCCGACCGGGTGCTGGTCACCGGTTCCGGGGACCGCTCGTCGCGCTGTGTGACGCGGATGTCCGCGGCGCGGCGGCGCGTCGCCCGCTCCCTGGTTGTCCTGCGCCAGCACTTCCCGGACACCCCCACTGTCGTCGCCCTCGAGCAGCTGGGCAGGTGGATGGAGGAGTTTCACCCGCACTCCCGGCTCGAGCTGGACTACGCCGGCCTCGTGACGCTCTGGAGCGACGAGCAGCTGCGGGAGGACGCCTCGGTCGCTGACGTGGCCAACGCGATCAGCGCGCTCGACGGCAACCGGCCGGGCGAGGCCGGGGAGGCATACGAGCGGGTGACGGAGCGGTGGAGGGGCCTGCACGGACTCGAAACCGCGAGTTGAGCCTCCAGCGCGGCTTCTTCGCCCGTCACAGCACGTGAGCGGCTCGTCCGGGCCATCCTTTCTAGTCAGTCCGGCGAGTTCAGCCACGTTTCGGGGGTTCAGCTTGACCATTCCCGGACAAGCAGGGGCGAAGAAGGGTAAGGCATGTATGCAGGTGGACCCCAGCCCCGCCTGCTCGAGAGGACGACGCCCCATGACTACGCGCCCTACTGAGAGCGAAGCTCTCCTGACCCCGGCCGAGGTGGCGTCGCTTTTCCGCGTCGACCCCAAGACAGTCACGCGGTGGGCGAAGTCGGGCAAATTGTCGGCGATTCGCACGCTCGGTGGCCATCGCCGTTACCGCGAGTCCGAGGTCCGCTCGCTGCTTGCCGGCATTCCCGCCCCCCGGGGCTGACCGACGCGTCGTCGCCACTGCCGCAGGGTTCGGCCTGCTGAGCGATCCAGGCTCAGGTGCCCGGTGCAACGGGCCGACACCTGATAAATGTTGCCTGTGCTCGAACGGCCGCTCCGCCTGCTGCCCGCTCTTGTGCTTGCCCTCGTTGCCGTGCTTGGCGGATGCACCGCGCTTCCGTCCGCCATCAGCCCGCTGAACAGCCCGACTGTCATCCCCGGCGCAACAAATGGCGCCCTGCCCGCTGCCGTCCTGTGGACGCAGGGGCCGTCCTGCCAGGTCTACAAGCAGGCGGCTGGCTCACTGGCGGGGATGCAGGCAGCCGCTCAGCATGACGGTGTGGCGCTCGCACCCGAGGAGTGCTACCGCGACTACGCGGGCCAGGTGTTCTGGCGCACCTGGTGGTGCAACGTCGGGGCCTGCGCCAACGCCGCGGTGCCGGGCACCAGTAGTCACGGCTGGGCGAAGGCTGTCGATCTGCGTGACCAGTCGGGGGAGCTGGGCTACACCTCTGCCGGCTACCGCTGGATGGTCGCCCACGCCGGCGCGTGGGGCTGGAACCATCCGGCCGGCGTCGACGAGGCGTGGCACTGGGAGTGGGTCGGGGACGGCGGCACCTTGCACGGCACCCCGGTCCGCCCGGACCTGTTCACGTGGGCGCGTTGATCGAGCCGGCGGCAGGTCAAGCCGCGGGCAGGTCGACCAGCCGCGCGAGCCGGCTGCGGTGCGCGTCTGGCGTGCCCAGCGCGACCATGTCGCTCTTCGCCCGCTTGAGGTAGAGGTGGGCGGGGTGCTCCCAGGTGAAGCCGATGCCGCCGTGCATCTGGACGCATTCCTCAGCCGCGCGGACCGCGACGGCTGACACATGCGCCTGTGCGACGGCGACTGCAATCGCAGTGTCGGGGTCCTCGTCGGCGATGCACGCCGCCGCGTAGCGGGCGACTGCCTTGGCCTGGCTGATGCTGGTCCACAGGTCGGCAAGGCGGTGCTTGAGCGACTGGAAGGACCCGACGGGGCGGCCGAACTGGTAGCGCGTGCGCAGGTACTCGACAGTCATCTCCAGGCACCGCTCGGCCACGCCGAGCTGCTCCGACGCGAGCAGGGCAGCCCCGACTGTCAGCCCGCGGTCGAGCGCCTCGCTCGCCGGCGTACCGCTGACGACCAGCCGGCCCCGAGCCCCGCTCAGCCGCACGTCGGCCAGTGGCCGGGTGGAGTCGAACGCGACGATGGGCTCGATGACCACGCCGGCGGCATCAGGCTCGACCGCGTACACCCCCGGCCCGTCCTGCCCGGTTGCTGGCACCAGCAGAACACCCGCCGAGGCGGCGTCCGCGACGCTCCTGACCCTCCCGGTGAGCGCACCGTCGTGCGCCTGGACGGCGGTCGGGAACGCGGACCCTGGCCCAGTCGACAGGGGGAGGACGACAGCCGCCGTCAGCTCCCCGGACGCGACCGGCTCCAACAGCTCGGTTGCCTTCGCGTCGAGCAGGAGCGCGGCAGCCACGCCTGCGCTGGTGAGGAACGGAACAGGCGTGACGCCGCGCCCAACCTCTTCGGCCACCACTGCTGCCTCGCGCCAGGAGGCGCCGGCACCACCGGCGGACTCCGGCACCGCGAGTCCGGCTGCCCCGACCTCGGTCGCGAGCCGGCGCCACAGGTCCTGGTCGTAGCCCTCTCCCGCGTCGACGCGCCTGAGCACCGCCTGCCAGGGACTGCGGGCGTCGAGCAGGCGACGGACGGCGGTGCGCAGGTCGTCCTCGTCCGAGGTGTACAGCAGCTCCGGCGTGCTCATCGCGGCAGGTCCTTCCAGGCGACGTCCTTGTCGACGCGGGGCTCGCTCGGCAGGCCGAGCACCCGCTCAGAGATGATGTTGCGCAGGACCTCGGAGGTTCCGCCCTCGATGGAGTTGCCCTTGGCGCGCAGGTAGCCGTAGCCCACGGACCGGTTCATGAAGTCGACCTCGCTCGGACGGCGGAAGCTGTAGTCGTCGTGGCGCAGCGCTTCCTCCCCGAGCATCTCGAGCGCGAGGCTGGTCATCTCTTGGTTCATGCGCGCGAACGCCAGCTTCGCCGCCGAACCCTCGGGTCCTGGCTCCCCGGCGGCCAGCTGCTGGCGCAGCCGCTCACCGGTCAGGCGCGCGGCCTCGGCGTCGACCCACGCGCGCATGACAGCGTCGTGCATGCCCGGCGTGCGCAACTCAGGCCGCTCCCGCCAGAGCCGGGTCAGCAGCGCCACCGCTCCGCCCTCACGTGGCAGGGCGCCTCCGCCGATGGCCACGCGCTCGTTCATCAGCGTGGTCTGGGCGACGCGCCACCCGTCGCCGACAGCCCCGAGGCGCATGTCGTCGGTGAGCCGCACGTCGGACAGGAAGACCTCGTTGAACTCGGCCTCGCCCGTGATCTGGCGCAGCGGGCGCACGTCGACACCCGGGGCTGCCATGTCGCAGACGAAGTAGGTCATGCCGCGGTGCTTGGGCACGTCGGGGTCGGTCCGGGTCACCAGGATGGCCCAGCGGGCCTCGTGGGCCATCGAGGTCCACACCTTCTGCCCGTTGATGATCCACTCGTCACCGTCACGCACCGCGCGGGTGCCGAGCGCGGCAAGGTCGGAGCCGGCGCCAGGCTCGCTGAACAGCTGGCACCACACCTCCTCGCCGGTGAACAGCGGGCGCAGGTAGCGGTACTTCTGCTCGTCGGTGCCGAACGCGAGAATCGTCGGCGCAGCCATCCCCAGGCCGATGCCGATCCGCCGAGGCTGGTTGTCGGGGGCCCCCGCCTCGGTGAGCGCCTGGTCGACGACGAGCTGCAGGGCCCGCGCCTTGCCGAGACCGCCCAGGCCCTCGGGGAAGTTGACCCACGCGAGGCCGGCGTCGTAGCGGGCCTGCAGGAAAGCGACTTGCTCGGTGGTGTGCGGGTCGTGCTCCGCGAGCAAGTCACGCACCCGGTGCTGGAGGTCCTCGACGTCGCTGCGGGGGGCGTCGAGACCAACGATTGTGTCGGTCATGGCTTCACCCTAGGTCAGCCTTGTCGGCGATCAGCCGGAGCCCGGCTCCCGGAAGACGGGGTCGCTCAGCAGCGCATCAGCCGGCGACGAGGTCGGCGTAGTCCGGGTGCCGACGCAGGTACCCGGCGACGAACGAGCACTGGGCCACGACGCGCTCACCGCGCTCGCGGACGTCGTCTAGCGCGGCGCGGATCAGCTCCGCACCGAGCCCCTGGCCCTTGAACGCGGGGTCGATGACCGTATGCGTGAACACCACGTTGCCGTCGATGCGCTCGTACTCGGCGTATCCGGCCTCGCCCGTCCCCCGGCTGATGATGTAGCGGGATCGCTCGGGGGAGTCGCGCACCGTCGCGGGCTCGCCGGTCGCACTCGTTCCACTCGGGCTGTCGGGATCACTCATGGCTGGGTGGTGCCCCCCGTCCGGCTCTCGAAGCGGACTCACAGGGGGCGCGCGGCGCGCTAGCAGCAGGGCCGGTCAGCGCATCCTGCTCGGCTGGACCGGCAGCGACGGCCAGCAGCACTCGGCGACTCTCACGCTGATCGCGGGCCCCGCGCAGTAAGCCCGGACTTGGCGCACGGCTCGATGCGTGCGCAGGTCGATGGGTTCAGTCAGCTCGGCGTGGTCGCCGAGGGGTCGGTGAGTTCGGTGCGCTGGTCGACGAGGCCCTGCCGTGCAGTCTCGAGGCGTCCGAGCAGGCTGGTGAGTGACTCGTCGAACTCAGCCGCCGAGTGGTCCTCCTCCAGCAGTGACTGCAGCCGGGCGAGGTTCGGGTAGCCCTCCAGCGTGTCGACCGGGGTCGGGTTGAGGTCGTCGTCCTCGACCGGGCTCGTGTTGACCCCTAGGCTGCTCACCTCGAGCAGCAGGTGCCCCAGCAAGAAGCTGGTGAACGCGCGGTAGGCGTAGACCGCGAGCTCGTCGGTGAAGCCCTCCGCCTCCAACCCGTCGAGGAAGGACTCGATCCAGCGCAGGCTGCGTAGCGGTGGACGGACCCACGGGGCAGACGGCGGTCGGGTCGCGACCAGCGGGAAGATCTGCGGATGCGCGAGCGCCATCCGCCGCACGCCGTGGCCGACGCGGATGAGGTAGTCCTGCCAGCCCTGCGTCGGGGCCAGCGGCACCTGAGGGTCGCCGTACAGCTCGTCGACGACGAGCTCCACGACGCCGTCGATAAGACTTTCGCGGCTGGGGGTGTAGCGGTAGAGAGCCATTGCCTCGACGCCCAGCTCTCGGCCCAGCCGGCGCATCGAGAGCTCGTGCAGCCCCTCGCGCTCCATCAGCTCCAGCGCCGCCTCGAGGATGCGGCGCCGGTTGAGCGAACCCCGGGACGACCGGCGCTCGGCTCCAGGCGGCGACCCGTCAGTACCCGGGCCACCACTGCCCGGCTGAGGGCTGGTCATCGTCGTCTCGTCTCCGCTCTGCTTCCCCTCGAGAGGAGGCGCCTGCTGGCTGGCGGCTCACGCGGTCTGCCCCTAGTCCTTACCGGTGGGGGGCTCGGCAACCCATCAGGGTTATTACAAGGTCACCTGTTTATGACTTAGAAGCCCGGGGAGTGACGTGGTGTTTACGCCGTACGCCCGCACGCGGGCGTATCGGACACCCCAGCCAGATGGAAGGACGAAAAATGGCGATCAGCGATCCTGACACGCTTGAAGGACGCACGGTCCACGGCGCCGGGGGCGAGAAGCTCGGCAAGGTTGAGGCTGTGTACCTCGACCAGGAGACTGGCCGTCCCGAGTGGGCAGCGGTCAAGACCGGCCTGTTCGGCGGTCACGTCAGCCTCGTTCCCCTGTCGGCGGCTGACCAGAGTGAAGGCGGCGACCTCACCGTGCCGTTCGACAAGGAGCAGATCAAGAGCGCTCCGCACAACGACGCGGACGCGGAGCTCTCCCCCCAGGACGAGAAGGACCTGTTCCGCCACTACGGGATCCCCTACGGCGGCGACACCGTCACCGCGACCGGTGGCCCCCAGGGCACTCAGGGCATGGTCGACCGCGACGGTGACGGGGTCGACGACCGCACCGAGTCCGCCGGCCGCCAGCAGGTCGGCCACGACACCTCCGGCCCGACGACTGACGACGCGATGACCCGTTCCGAGGAGCAGGTCCGCATCGGCACCCAGCAGGTCGAGGCCGGCCGGGCTCGGCTGCGCAAGTACGTCGTGACGGAGCAGGTCACCCAGACCGTCCCCGTCAGCCACGAGGAGGTCCGGATCGAGCGCGAGCCGATCACCGAGGGCAACCGCGGCCAGGCGCTTGACGGCCCGGACATCTCCGAGGAGGAGCACGAGGTGATCCTTCACGAGGAGCGCCCGGTCGTGCAGAAGGAGACCGTCCCCGTGGAGCGGGTACGCCTCGGGACCGAGACGGTGACCGAGCAGCAGCAGGTCACCGAGCAGGTTCGCAAGGAGCAGATTGAGACCGAGGGCGTCGACCGTCCCGGCAACGCTCGCACGACCGACGAGCGCTAGGTTCAGCAACTGAACCGGGGCGGCCGCATTGGCCGTCCCGGTTTGGTGTGTCCGGGGCAACGCTGATACCTCAGGCCCCTGATGCGTGGCCGATCTACGGCGCGTCCGCCGCAGAACCGCGCGCGGCAACGGCCGTCAGCAAGACTGGGACCTGCCGCTGGTGGTCATTCGTCCCGTGCTGGCTGGTGGGCAGGGGCGGGGTCGAACCGCCGACCTCACGCTTTTCAGGCGCGCGCTCGTACCGACTGAGCTACCTGCCCGGGTAGCAGGGCCAGTGTAGGCATGAAGCACGACCTCAACCACGTCCAGCGTGCCCCACGTGGGGCCGCCCCGGCGCAACAAGGAAGGCCCGGACTCCGAGGAGCCCGGGCCTACTGGCCGTCAGCGTGGCAGAAATACGTTTTGCGGTCCCGACGGGATTCGAACCCGCGACCTCCGCCTTGACAGGGCGGCGTGAACTCCAGACTTCACCACGGGACCTTGGCTGTTTCTCTTGCTTGTTGCCGCTGTTCAATTGTGGGCGCTCCGCCGTACACGCTCAACCACGAGCCGAGCGGTGGTGCGTGCCCCCAACGGGATTCGAACCCGCGCCGGCGCCTTGAAAGGGCGCTGTCCTGGACCGCTAGACGATGGGGACGGGTGGCGGCGCTGCTGGCGGCGAACGCCCACCCCGGCAGCGTCGGCCGTTGGGAGCAGGCCCAGCATACGGGACACGACGCCTGGCCGACAAACATCGCGCCGCCCGGTGCGGGAGCACCGATTCTGTCGGAGGCCGGTCCTAGCGTTGCCGCATGCGCCTGTTACACACCTCCGACTGGCACCTTGGCCGCTCCCTGCACCGGGCCGACCTCCGCGCCGCCCAGCAGTCCTTCCTCGACCAGCTGGTCGAGGTCGTGCACAGCGAGCGCGTCGATGCCGTCCTCGTCTCGGGCGACGTCTACGACCGCGCGGTGCCGCCTGTCGACGCGGTGGCGATGTGTGAGGAGGCCCTGGTCCGCCTACGGGGGGCGGGTGCCCGGGTGGTGGTGATCAGCGGCAACCACGACTCCGCGACGCGCTTGGGCTTCGGCGGGCGCCTCGTTGACGCGGCAGGGGTGCACCTACGCACCCGGGTCTCGGCGGTTGCTGAGCCCGTCCTTCTGGAAGACGAGGGCGGTGTATTGCCGGTATACGCCATCCCCTACCTGGAGCCCGAGGCCGTTCGGCACGCGCTTCCGCTTCCGGCTGACGCCGCGCTCCCGTCGGGTGGCGCGCCAGAGGACCCGCCACGAGGACACGAGGGGGTGCTGTCGCGAGTGATTGCCTGCATCGCTGCCGATCGGGCCGAGCGCGGCGCGCATCGCTCCGTGGTGCTGGCACACGGCTGGGTCACCGGGGGCTCGTCGACGGAGTCCGAGCGTGACATCTCTATTGGCGGGGTCGGCAACGTTCCGGCGTCGCTGTTCTCATCGTTCGACTACGCGGCGCTGGGTCACCTGCACGGGCCGCAGGTGCTGGCCGAGCACCTGCGCTACAGCGGCTCGCCGCTGCCGTACTCGTTCAGCGAGGCGGGTCACCGTAAAGGTTCGTGGTTGGTCGAGCTCGGCGCCGGTGGGCTGACCCGCGTCGAGCAGGTGCCGGCCCCGGTGCATCGCCCGTTGGCCGCCCTGCGGGGCCGGATCGACACCCTGCTGACTGCGCCGGAGCACCGGGCGGCCGAGGCCGCGTTCGTGTCCGTGGCGCTCACCGACCCAGCGCGTCCCGAAGCCGCAGCAGAGCGGCTGCGCCAGCGTTTCCCTCACCTGCTGGTGCTCAGCTGGGCACCGGAAGGCGCTGTCGACGATGCCCTGAGCTATCGCGCGCGCGTGGCCGGCCGCGACGACCTCTCTGTCGCTTCCGGGTTCGTGGAGCACGTCCGCCGCTCACCGGCCACCGACCACGAGCGGCTGCTGCTTCAGGAGGCGCTCGAGGCAGCAGGCCGTGCCGACACCGAAACAGCCCCCTGGTACGAGGCCGACGCCTGTCATGACGCTGACGCTGACGCTGACGCTGAGTGCGGTGTCGGCGGTTGGGATGACGAGGCTGCGCTCCCTGTCGCACAGGTGCTCCCGGAGCGGCGGGTCGCCTGATGCGCCCGCACCGGCTGCGCCTGTCAGCCTTCGGGGCCTTCGGACAGACCGCGGTCGTGGACTTCGACGCGCTGGCCGGTGGCGGCCTGTTCCTGCTGCACGGTGACACCGGTGCGGGCAAGACCACGCTGCTCGACGCCATCGGCTACGCGCTCTACGGTCGCGTGCCCGGCACACGCGGGCAGGTGAAGCGGCTGCGCTCGGACCACGCGTCGGCTGGTACCCGTTCCGAGGTCGAGCTCGAAGCCACGGTTGCCGGGCGGCGGTTGCGCATCACTCGCTCACCGGAACAGGTTCGCGCCAAGCGTCGTGGCAGCGGCACAACGCAGGAGCCTGCGCGGGTGCTGGTGCAAGAGCTCGTCGGCGGCCGGTGGAACACAGTCTCAACCCGCGCAGGCGAGGCCGATGCCGAGCTGTCCGAGCTGCTCGGCATGTCGGCTGAGCAGTTCTTCCAGGTCGTCTTGCTACCCCAGGGCGAGTTCGCCCGGTTCCTGCGGGCCGACGCGGCGGAGCGCGGGCGGCTGCTGGAGCGGTTGTTCGGCACCGATAGATTCCGCGCCGTCGAGCATCGCCTGGCCGACCTGCGCCGTGCGACACAGGCCGAGCTGGGCCGGCACGGCGAGGCGATTGCGGGGGTCGCGGCCCGCGTCTGTCAGGTGGCCGGCGTCCCCGAGCCGGAGTCGCCGCTCGATGAGTCGTGGCTGGCCGCACTGACCAGCACGGCCGCGGCAGATCACGAGCGTGCAGAGCGAGCGCGCCTCGATGCCGAGCATGCGTATGCGGCCGCGGAGCGAGGCGCTCGTGCGGCCGCCGATCTGGCTGACCGCCAACGGCGGCGGCACGACGCTCTGCAGCGGCAGACCGAGCTGACGCAGGAGTCTTCCTCGATGGCCGAACTGCAGGCCGAGGCCGATGCTGCTGAACGGGCGGTGAGCGTCGCTATGGCAGTCGACGCGGTGACTCGGGTCGAGCGGACTCTCACGGCAGCAACGGCGGCGAAGGAAGCGATCTGTCACGAGGTGGTGCAAGCGGGTGGGCCGCCGCCCGGCAGCACAGCCGAGGACTACCGGGCCGCGGCACAGGACCAGCGGCAGCGGCTCGGCCGACTCCAGGCACTGCAGGGCACGGCAACGCAAGCCGAGCAGGAGCAGAAGCGAGCCTCCGCTGCGAGGCATCGAGCCGAGCAGTTGACGGCCGAGCTCGAGAGCTTCGCCGAGCAGCTGCGTGCAACTGCTTCCCTGCGCCAGCAGCTGCTGCACGACCGGGGGCTGGCCGTGGCCGCGGGCGCCGACCTTCCCGCGGCGCGGACGGCGGACGCACAGGCACGCGTCACGGCAGACGACGCGACCACCCTGGCGCAGGTCGAGCAGGAGCAACAGCCGCTTGCCGATGGCCTTGTCCTGCTGCGGGAGCGGGCGGTGCAGCTGCGCGAGCGAGCCTCCGACCTTCGCAGCGCCAGGATCGACGGGATGGTAGCCGAGCTCGCTTCGCACCTCGAGCCCGGCACCCCCTGCCCGGTCTGCGGCTCACCCGAGCACCCGGACCCCACCGAGCAGACACTGCCCGCTGCCCGGGTGACCCGGGAGGCCGAGAAGGCCGCCTACCGCGAGTTCGAGCTGGCCGATGAGGAGCGGGGCCGGCAGGCCGAGCGACTCTCGGCCTTGAATGCCCGCCGCGGCGACCTGCGTGCCCGGCTGCTCGCGGCGGGGGTCGAAGCGGACAGGCAGGTCGATCCGGCCCGCCTCCACCAGGAGGCGGTCGACGCCGAGGTTCTCGCCGAGCGACTCTCCTTGGCCGCGGCCGCGCTGCCGCGGATCGACACCGACCTCGCCGAGCACGAGGGCAGGACGCGCGGGCTCGCTGAGGGGCAGGCGGCGAGCGCTGAGCAGCGGGCAGCCGCTCAGAACGAGGCGCAGTCAGCCGTTGCGCGCGCTGTCGAGCTGCAGCGCATCGTGCGCGTCGAGCTGGGGGTAGCGCCGAGCCTGGCGACGGCTGTCCGGACGGCCGGCTCGATGAGCGACCTCTGCACACAGGCGGCGGGGGCTGTCGAGGCGGCCGACCGCAGCCGTACCGACTCTGACAGTGCCCGTGCCGAGGTGACACGACTTGCATGCGAGGCCGGCTTCGCGACCGCGGCCGCGGCCGTGGAGGCCGTGCGGGTGCCGGCCTGGAGAGCTCAGGCTCGCGAGAGGCTAACAGCCCATCGCGATGCGCTGACCTGCGTCAACGCCGTCCTCACGGATGCCTCGCTCCGCGACTTGCCGGGAGCACCGCCTGACGTGACGGCAGCTCGCGCTGCCCTAGAGGCGGCCCGGAGCACCTGGCAAGCCGCCGTTGCAGCAGCCGGAGGAGCGGCCCGAACGGTCCGGGAGCTGGCTGTCCTCGCCGCCCGGCTGCGCACGGCACTGACAGAGCTGGTTCCAGTGGCCGAACGGGCCGCAGAGGTACGGGGCCTGGCCGACCTCGCCGCCGGCGGCGGGGGCAACGTGCTCAGAATGACGCTGTCGTCCTACGTTCTCGCGGCACGGCTCGAGGAGGTCGCGGCGGGCGCCAGCGAGCGGTTGCTCCGCATGACCCAGGGGCGCTACTCACTGGTTCACACCGACGCCGGCAGAGGCAACGCGCGCGCCGGTCTAGGGCTGCTCGCCCGTGACACCTGGACAGGCGTCGACCGTGACACGTCGACCCTGTCCGGCGGGGAGACCTTCCTCGCCAGTCTCGCGCTGGCGCTGGGGCTGGCCGACGCTGTTGCGGCGGAGGCGGGGGGCGCCCGGCTCGAGGCGCTGTTCGTTGACGAGGGGTTCGGCTCGCTCGACGACGAGACGCTAGACGAGGTGATGGACGTGCTCGACGGGCTTCGCGAGGGCGGCCGGCTGGTCGGGATCGTGAGCCACGTCGCCGAGCTGCGACAGCGCATTCCCACCCAGCTGCACGTGCGCAAGGGTCGTGACGGCAGCGCGATCAGCGCGATCAGCGCGGTCAGCGCGGTTGGTGAGGCTGCCTGAGGCGCGGCTTCTGTCCCGGTGCTAGTCGCTTTCCTGGGCCGCGACGCGGGTGTCGGGAGTCGGCAGCAGGAAAAGGAACGCCAGCGCGAGCATGAGCACGAGGAACAGCGGGGTGCTGATCAGGCCGAGCAGGGTGACCAGGGGATAGGCGGCCAGGCCAATGGTGTACCGCCTGTCGCGAGTGCTGAGCTGGGCTCGTGTGACGCCGGGCCGGTGCAGTTCCGGGTGATGCAGGACGTAGCGCCACAGCAGTTGGAAGCCGAGCGACATCGCGATGCTCGCCCCGCCGTACAGCAGCACACCGGTGCGGTGGTCGGCGGCGGTGCCGCCCCGCGCGTAGCTGCCCAGGACCGCCGTCGGGAAGGGCAGGACGGTGACGGTGAGCAGCAGCAACAGGTTTGCCACCTGCAGTCCGTGCGTCGTGGTGGACAGCAAGCCGATCACGGCGTGGTGGTTCAGCCAGCAGATGCCAACGACAAGAAATGATGCGAGAAAGGCCGCGTAGGTGGGCCACAGCGCCCCTAGCTCTGAAGCGAGGGAGTGCGCGCCCGGGGCCGGCACGTGCAGCTCGAGCACCAGCAAGGTGATGACGATTGCGAACACGCCGTCGCTGAACGCTTCCAGGCGGCCGGTGCTCATGGGTCACGCGGGGGAGCCCCGTGGCCTGGGCGCGCCTTCCGCTCGCCAGCCGCGTGCATTACTAGATCATGTCCTGCGGACGCGGCAGGGTGCGGATGGCCGCTGACCGCAGCGCCAGGATCCGCTTGTGCACCTCGACGGCGTCGGGCAGGTAGGCGAAGTGAGAAAGCGGGTCGTCACGCTGCGCGGCCGAGTCGAGCACGAGCGTGCCGTAGTTGAAGGCCTGCCCCATCGGTGGCAGCTCCACGTCGATGAAGGTGATTGACGACAGCGCTATCGACGGCCCGTGCTTGGTGAACACGCCGTACACCCGGTAGATCCGCCGGTTGGTGACCACGAGTCTGTCGTCGTACCAGACGAAGACGTCCGTCACCAGCCACGCCAGCAGGCCGAGCACGAGCACCGCGTGCACCAGGCCTGAGGTGTGCCGGCTGCCCGCGAAGCCCATTGCGACCGCGGCGACGACGCCGACGAGCGCGGTCTGCCCGAGGTCCAGGTGCTGACGCCGGCGGATGATCAGGGCGACGAGCAGGGCGAACACGGCAATCGGCGGCGTCCGGTGCGGTGCGAGGAGGGCAAGCACGCCGACGACTGTCCGCAGCAGCGGCTGGGCGAGCGTGACGACGTGCTCCCGCAGGTCGATCCGGACGTCATCGGTCTCGGGGACGTACTCGTAGCGCCTGTCGTGCATCTGCTCCCGCAGCGGTGCCACGAAGCGCGGCATCCGCGGCCCGCCGCCATGCCCTGCGTTGCCCCGACCTGAGCCGCCCCGACCTGAGCCGCCCCGACCTGAGCCGCCGTCCCCCTTGTCGTCGGCTACCCCCTCACCCGAGCGGTCACCGGAGCCGGCGTCGTCGCGCCCCAGCCACGACCCGAGCTGGCGCAACCGCTGCTGCCACTGCGGGTCGAGCGGACCGGACGAACGCGACGATGGGCCTGGCACGCGCCTTACCCTCCCGCCCTCGCCTGTAGCGCCCTGTTGCGCCAGCTACGTCGACCCCGGTTGCGCCCGACTGCGGCTCATGCCAACCGCCGGCAGAGCGCGGGGCGTGGGCACGATACCGCCCGCACCGGCGGCGGAGTTCAACTTCGGCGCGACACGCCGCGCCGTCATCACGGCAGGGATGGTCATCAGCACTAGCGTGGTGACGTCCGGTCCCTGATGGACGAGGCTGCCCTGCTCGGTCCCGGGTGCGGCGACACCAGGAAGGTGCGGCCATGGGCGGCAAACAGCTCGTCCTGATCATTCTCGCGATCATCATCCTTGCCGGGCTCGTCGGCGGCGATCACTCGGTGACGGTCATCGGGACCTTCGTCGGCAAGGCATTCCACTGGGTCAACATCACCTGGCAGTCCGCGATGGGGTCGCGCAAAGGCTGAGCCGGGCGACAGCGGCGCCCCGTTGCTCACGGCCCACCCCCTCCACAGGGTTGACGTACCCGCCTGCTCACAGGAACCTCACAGGAATCGTGCAGACGGCGGTCAGTCGTAAGGGCGACCATGGCAGAGGACGCGGGCACAAGCACGCGCGCTAGGAGGCCCCGATGTCGTCTGCCGCCGCACCAGCCGGAACCGCTGAGGCCCGGCTGCTCGTCGTCGACGACGAGCCCAACATCCTCGAGCTGCTCTCGGTGAGCCTGCGCTACGCCGGGTTCGAGGTGGCCACGGCCCCGACCGGAGCGGCCGCCGTCGCCGAGGCCCGGCGCTTTCGCCCCGACCTCGTCGTCCTCGACGTCATGCTCCCGGATCTCGACGGGTTTGGCGTCGTCCGCCGGCTGCGCAACGAGGGCACCCACATCCCCGTGCTGTTCCTCACCGCGCGCGACGCCACCGAGGACAAGATCACCGGTCTCACCCTCGGCGGCGACGACTACGTCACCAAGCCCTTCAGCCTCGAGGAGGTCCTTGCCCGGATTCGCGCCGTCCTGCGCCGTTCGCAGGGACAGCGCGCCGCCGGAACCGACCGAGCGCGCCTGGTGCTGGGCGACGTCGAGCTCGACGACGACACCCACGAGGTGTGGAAGGCCGGGGAGCCGGTCAGCCTGTCCCCCACCGAGTTCAAGCTGCTGCGCTACCTGCTGCAGAACGGCGGCCGGGTGCTCAGCAAGGCGCAGATCCTCGACCACGTGTGGCACTACGACTTCGCTGGTGAGGCCGGCGTTGTCGAGTCCTACATCTCCTACCTGCGCAAGAAGATCGACACGACGGAGCCGCGCCTGCTGCACACCCTGCGCGGAGTCGGCTACGTCATGCGAGTGCCCCGGTCGTGACAGGCGCCGCCCCTGCTGCCCGCGCCCCTCGTCGGGCGGGGTTGCGCGGGCTGTCACGCCGGACCCCGCTGAGCGTGAAGCTCGTTGTCGCCACGGTCCTGCTAGCCGCACTGGGCCTGCTGGCCGTCGGCTTCGCGTCGACGACAGCGCTCCACAGCTACCTGCTCACCCGGGTCGACAACCAGCTGAAGACGCAGCCGGCCGGCCCCGGGATGAGGTTCGGGCCGGACCCGGAGAGTGAGGGACAGGCTCACCTGTCCCCGGACTTCCTCCTCGGCAACCTGGGAGCCGACGGTTCAGTGGTCGGGAACATCTACCTCCATCCGGGTCAGACCGGTCCGCGGCTTCCAGCCCTGACGCCCGCAACGGTGACCCGGGTCAACGGGAACCCCTTCACGGTCGACTCGGTCGGCGCCGGCAACGACTGGCGGGTGCTGGTCCGGGTCGATGCCGACGGCCATGGGACACACGTCGCCGCCCTGAATCTCAAGGACGTCGACGAGACCTCGCACCGGTTGATCCTCATCGAGGCCGGCGTCAGCCTCGCTGTGCTTGCCCTGCTCGGCGCCGGCGCCTACGCCGTCGTGCGGTCGAGCCTGCGCCCCCTGCGTCGGGTCGAGACGACAGCGGCCGCCATCGCAGCCGGCGACCTGACCCAGCGCGTACCGGTCGAAGCTAGCAAGCGCACCGAGGTCGGCCGGCTGGCCGGAGCGCTCAACACCATGCTGGGCCAGGTCGAGCGAGCCTTCCGCGACCGCGAGGCCTCCGAAGGGGCGGCCCGGGCATCCGAGGACCGGATGCGGCGCTTCGTCGCCGACGCCAGTCACGAGCTGCGCACCCCGCTGACGAGCATCCGTGGCTTCGCTGAGCTGCACCGCCAGGGCGCGCTCGGTGGTCCCGAAGGCGTGCCGCGGATGATGCAGCGCATCGAGACCGAGGCCACGCGGATGGGCTTGCTCGTCGACGACCTGCTGCTGCTGGCACGTCTGGACCAGCAGCGCCCGCTGGAGCAGCGCCCGGTCGATCTGCTCGAGATCGCTGGGGATGCCGTCCACAACGCGCGCGCAGCCGCACCGGGGCACACCATCACCCTGCGCACCTCGGGAGGGGAGGACACCGATCCACCTGTCGTCATCGGCGACGATGCGCGGCTGCGGCAGGTCGTCACCAACCTCATGTCGAACGCCGTCACCCACACCCCGCCCGGCAGCAGCGTTGTGCTCAGCGTGCGGACCGAAGGAGCCGAGGCGGTGCTGGAGGTCGCCGACGACGGACCCGGGCTCGCATCGGATGAGGCTCGGCAGGTGTTCGAGCGCTTCTACCGCGCCGACCCGTCGCGGGTGCGCACAGCCGGTGGATCGGGGCTCGGGCTCTCGATCGTGTCGGCGCTCGTCGCTGCACACGGGGGGCGGGTCGAGGTCGACACAGCACCGGGCGCGGGAGCAACGTTCCGTATCCGGCTCCCGCTGGCGGCCGTCGGCTTGCCGAGCGCACTGATGAGCGCCCCACAGGGTGCTTCGCCAGACGAGCCACTGCTGGCCGCCCCGCCCGCCGCCGACGAAGAAGCGGCCGCCCGGACCGCATCACCCGGGCGAGCGACAGCAACCCGATAGCCAGAGCGGCCTCCGCCTGAGAGGCTGGGGGGATGCAGGTCAGCCAGTCCGACAAGCTCGCCGACGTCTGCTACGACATCCGCGGGCCGGTGCTGCAGCATGCCCGGCGCCTCGAGGAGGAGGGCCATCGGGTCCTCAAGCTCAACATTGGCAACCCCGGGCCCTTCGGCTTCGAAGCCCCAGACGAGATCTTGCGCGACGTCATCCGAAACCTGCCGATCTCGCACGGCTACAGCGACTCCAAGGGGCTGCTGTCCGCACGCCGAGCGGTGGCGCAGTACGCCGAGCTCAAGGGGGTACCGGGCGTCGACGTCGACGACGTCTACCTGGGCAACGGCGTCTCCGAGCTGATCGTCATGTCGCTGCAGGCACTGCTCAACAACGGTGACGAGGTGCTCGTGCCGGCCCCCGACTACCCCCTCTGGACCGCGGCAGTCGGCCTGACGGGCGGCCGCGCGCGCCATTACCTGTGCGATGAGCAGGCGGGGTGGGCGCCCGACCTCGAGGACCTCGCATCCAAGATCACCGACCGGACCCGCGCCGTCGTCGTCATCAACCCCAACAACCCAACCGGCGCGGTCTACCCGCGCGAGGTGCTCGAGGCGATCACCGAGCTGGCGCGCCAGCACAACCTCATCGTGATGTCGGACGAGATCTACGACAAGATCCTCTACGACGACGCCGTTCACTACTCCACTGCGGCCCTTGCCCCCGACCTGCTCTGCCTGACTTACAACGGGCTGTCGAAGGCGTACCGGGTCGCGGGCTTCCGGTCGGGCTGGATGACGGTGTCCGGGCCCAAGAGCCACGCCCAGAGCTACATCGAGGGGCTTGACATCCTCGCCAACATGCGGCTGTGCCCCAACGTGCCCTCTCAGCACGCGATCCAGGCTGCGCTCGGCGGCCACCAGAGCATCAACGACCTCGTGCTGCCCGGCGGCAGGCTCAAGCGGCAGCGCGACCGCACCTGGGAGCTGCTCAACGACATCCCGGGTGTCAGCTGCGTCAAGCCGATGGGGGCGTTGTACTGCTTCCCCCGGCTCGACCCGGCGGTCTACCCGGTCACCGACGACCAGCAGTTCGTCCTGGACCTCGTCGACAGCGAGAAGATCCTGGTGGTGCAGGGCACGGCCTTCAACTGGCCCGACCCCGACCACTTCCGCATCGTCACGCTGCCCCGGGTCGACGAGCTCGAGGAGGCCGTCACACGCATCGGCCGTTTCCTCGCCGGCTACGTGCCCGCCGCGGGTGAGCTGGTGCCGGGCCGGGGCTGAACGCGGCGACTTCATAGGGTGAACCCGGCGGTACCGACCCCTGGGAGAGACCTGCATGCGTAACCCGAAGGACTTCTTCGCCCCGCTGGCGGTGGGCGCTCCTGCGCCGCTGCGTGAGATCCCGGTCCGGCCGGCGCGGATGATCCACTTCTTCGACCCGAGCAACGAGAAGATGGCCGCCAAGATGCCGGGCATCGCGGCCCGGGTCGACGTCCTGCTCGGCAACCTCGAGGACGCCGTCAAGGCCGACAACAAGGAGGCCGCGCGCGAGGGCCTGGTGCGGGTGGTGCAGGACAACGACTTCGGCGAGACGCAGCTGTGGACGCGCGTCAACAGCCTCGACTCGCCCTGGGGCCTGGACGACATCACCCGGCTGGTCCCGGCGATCGGCGACAAGCTCGACGTGATCATGGTGCCCAAGGTCGAGGGCGCCGAGGACATCCACTACGTCGACCGGCTGCTCGCCCAGCTCGAGGCCAAGGCAGGGCTCGCGCGGCCGATCCTCGTCCACGCGATCCTCGAGACCGCCCGCGGGATGGTCAACGTCGAGGAGATCTGCGCGGCCAGCCCGCGGATGCAGGGCCTCTCGCTCGGGCCTGCCGACCTCGCCGCCGACCGCCGGATGAAGACCACCCGCGTGGGCGGCGGCCATCCCGGCTACCTCGTCCGTCAGGACCCGACCGGCGACGACCTGACCACCGGCCGCGCCACCTACCAGCAGGACCTGTGGCACTACACGGTCGCGCGGATGGTCGACGCCTGCGCATCCAACGGGATCTTGCCGTTCTACGGCCCGTTCGGCGACATCAAGGACGTCGTGGCCTGCGAGGACCAGTTCCGCAACGCCTACCTGCTCGGTTGCGTCGGCGCGTGGAGCCTGCACCCGGTGCAGATCGACATCGCGAAGAAGGTCTTCAGCCCCGACCCGGCCGACGTCGCGTGGGCGCAGCAGGTCATCGACGCGATGGGCGACGGCACCGGCGCGGTGATGATCGACGGGAAGATGCAGGACGACGCCTCCGTCAAGCAGTGCAAGGTGATGGTCGAGCTCGCGCACAGCCTGGCCGACCGCGACCCCGAGCTGGCTGCGGCCTACGGCTTCTCGGCCGGTGCCTGACATGACTGCGCCTGCGGCGCCGGACGAGGTCCAGTTGCGCCCTCGCCGCTCGGTGCTGTACATGCCCGGCGCCAACGCCCGCGCGCTCGAGAAGGCCAAGGGCATCCCCGCCGACGCGTTGATCCTCGACCTCGAGGACGCCGTCGCCCCCGAGGCTAAGAAGGAGGCGCGCGAGCGGGTATGCGCAGCCGCGGCGTCCGGTGAGTACGGCCGGCGGGAAATCGCTATCCGCGTCAACGGGCTCGACACCCGCTGGCATGCGGACGACGTGCGGGCAGCAGCGCAGGCCGGTCCGGCCGCTATCGTCGTACCGAAGATCAACTCAGCGGACGATGTGCATGCCGTCGAGCGGGCCCTGGAGACCGGCGGCGCGCCCGACCACACGCGCATCTGGGCAATGGTCGAGACCCCCATCGCGATGCTGCACTGCGAGCAGATCGCCGGCTCGCCCGCGCGCCTCGCGGTGCTGGTGATGGGCACCAACGACCTGGCCAAGGAGCTGCACGCGACGCACGTGCCCGGGCGAGCGCCGCTGCTGACCGGCCTCGGCCTGTGCCTGCTCGCCGCCCGTGCTACCGGCACGGTGATCCTCGACGGTGTCTACAACGCGATCAAGGACCCTGAGGGGTTCGAGGCCGAGTGCCTGCAGGGCCGCCAGCTGGGCTTCGACGGCAAGACGCTCATCCACCCCAGCCAGGTCGAGCCCTGCAACCGCGTCTTCGCACCCAGCGAGGACGAGGTCAATGAGGCACGCGAGGTCATCGCCGCCTGGGACGAGGCGCAGGCCGCGGGCAAGGGCGTCGTCACGGTCAACGGCCGAATGATCGAGAACCTGCACGTCGACAACGCTCGCCGCGTGCTGGCCCAGGCCGACGCGATCGCGGCCCTCGGCGCGGACTGAGCACCCGGCGTGACCCGTCAGCCGGCGAACGCCTCCCGGCCAGAGGGCCGGGACCAGCCCGAGACGTCCGGGCCCTTCGGGACAATCCCCGTGGGGTTGATCGTCGGGTGCGTGCCGTAGTAGTGCCGCTTGATGTGGTCGAAGTCGACCGTGTCGCCGAACCCCGGCTGGGCGAACAGGTCGCGGGCGTACGCCCAGAGCACCGGCATCTCGGCCAGCTTGTTCCGGTTGCACTTGAAGTGGCCGTGGTAGGCGGCGTCGAAGCGCACGAGGGTCGGGAACAGCCGCACGTCGGCCTCGGTGAGGCGGCCGCCGAGCAGGAAGCGGCGGGTCGACAGGTGCGCCTCCAGCGCGTCGAGCCGGGCGAACAGCGTGTCGTAGGCCTGCTCGTACGCCTCCTGGGTCGTGGCGAAGCCGGCGCGGTAGACCCCGTTGTTGACGTCACGGAAGATGTCGTCGCTGATTGCGTCGATCTGCGACCGCAGGTCCTCCGGGTACAGGTTGGGCGCGTCCGGGCGGCCGAGGTGCGCCAACTCGGTCTCGAACATCGTCGTGAGGTTGGGGTAGTCGTTGCTGACCACCCGCCCGGTCACGGTGTCCCACAGCGCCGGGACGGTTACCCGACCCTCGTAGGACGGGTCGGACCTCAGGTAGAGCTCGGACAGGTACTGCGCGCCGGTGACCGGGTCGCGCCCATCGGGGTCGAGGGTGAAGCGCCAGCCCGTTTCGTCGCGGATCGGGTCGACGACCTGCAGCCCTATCACGTCCTCCAGGCCCAGCAGCCGCCGGACGATGATCGAGCGGTGCGCCCAAGGGCAGGCCAGCGACACGTAGAGGACATACCGGCCCGCCTCAGCCCGGTAGTCGCTGGAGCCGTCCCGTGTGATGCGGTCGGTGAACCGGTTGGGCTGGCGGACGAACTCGCCGCGCGAAGAGGACTCACGGGCGAAGGGGGCGGTAGCAGCCATGTCTGGGGTGTTCCCGCCCACGAACCGGTCAGCCCGCGCGCATCCGCTTCTTCACGTCGCGGGCGTACTCGTCGACGTAGCTCTGCCCGCTCAGCTCCTGCATGGCCGCCCGGACCGTGTCGGTGAGCTGCTGCGGCGAGTCCCGCCGCGCGTCGAGGGCGACGGGGGCCGAGATGCGCGCCGTGACGCGAGTGCGTCGTGGGAAGCGGTGCGGCCGGTAGGCCATCGTGATGATGTGCACCGGGACGTCGGGGTTGGCCTGCAGCAGCGGGACGAGCACTCGCTTGTGAAGCCGGTGCAGCCGCCCGTCCGGCGAGCGGGTCCCCTCGGGGTAGACGGCCACCATCCCGCCGTAGGCGAGGGCGTGCTGTGAGGCCTGCATCGCCCAGCGCGTGGATGCTTCGTCGCCTCGCTTCAGCGGGATCTGGCCCATCCAGCGGAAGAAGAATGAGCCGCGCGCGGCGAAGAACTCGGCCTTGGTGAACGCGGTGATGCGCCACCACGCGCTCATGACGACAGCCACGGGGTCGATGCCCGACAGATGGTTGCTGACGATGATCACCGGGCCGGGAGCCACGTGCTCCTTGCCGGTGAACGTGACGGCGAGCCGTACCCGCAGCAGGCGCATCGCGGCGATGGTGGGCCAGTACGCACGCGAGCGGCCGGGGCGTCCGATCCGGAGGCCGGGGTGGATCACCCGGCCCTCGGCCAGCAGCCTGCGGTAGCCGCGCCGGCCGAGCTGGACCTGCGGCAGCTCGGGAGCCGGTGGCGTCAGGGCGTCCAGCCGGGCGTCGCCGGCGGGTGAGGACATGCGAACGAGCTCCTGGAGGTCATGCGGACGGTGGCAGGGGCGCCCGGCGAGCGGTTCCGCCATCATGCCGCACCTGGTGGGCGCGACGATCTCGGTCCTCGGCCGCGCCGATTCGGCTACCAGCAGCAGGGACGAACGTCACCGGCTGACGGTTAGCCTGGACAAGTATGGGAGCCCGGCGCCGTGACAAGGCCCCGGACGGCTGGCTCCGGCGCCTGGCGGGCTACTGCCTGCGCCACCGCACCGAGGTCATCCTCGCCTTCGGGGCCGCGCTGCTGGGCGCGGTCGTCGCGGCGCTCACCCCGCTCATCGTCCGGCACGTCGTCGACGACGTCGTCGCCGCGCGGCATCGGTCCGTCGCCCCCTGGGTCGTCCTGCTTGTCGTTGCCGGGGTGCTGCGATTCGCCTTCGGGTTCGTCCGGCGCTACACCGCCGGCCGGCTCTCGCTCGACGTCCAGTACGACATGCGGGGCGACATCTTCACCGCCCTGCAGCGCCTCGACGGCCCGACGCAGGACGAGTTGCAGACCGGGCAGGTGGTCAGCCGCTCGATCAGCGACGTGACACTCGTCCAAGGGCTGCTGTCCTTCCTGCCGATGGTGACCGGCAGCGTGCTGCTGTTCGTCGCCAGCCTCGCGGTGATGACGGTGCTGTCTCCGCTGCTGACGCTCGTCGCGTTGGCCGCGGCGCCCGCCCTGTGGTTTGTCTCGCTGCGCAGCCGGCGCGAACTGTTCCCGGCCAACTGGGATGCCCAGCAGCAGGCCGCCTCCGTCGCGGGGACGGTCGAGGCCGCCGTCACCGGCGTCCGCGTGGTCAAGGGCTACGGGCAGGAGGAGCGCGAGCTCGGAGGGCTCGAGCGCAAGGCCTCGCGACTGTTCGCCGCCCGGATGCGTGCGGTGCGGCTGACCAGCCGCTACAACCCGGCGCTGCAGGCCATCCCCGCCCTCGGCCAGGTCGCCGTGCTCGCATTCGGCGGCTGGCTGGCGTTGCGCGGACGGATCTCGCTCGGCACGTTCCTTGCCTTCTCGTCCTACCTGGCCGGGCTCGTCGGGCCGGTGCGGATGCTCTCGGGACTGCTCACGTTCGGCCAGCAGGCCCGGGCCGGAGTCGAGCGGGTGCTCGAAGTCGTCGATGCCCGACCGCAGATCGTCGACCGGCCGGGTGCTGTCGCGCTGGAGACCGGTCCGCTGCGCGTGGCGCTCGAGAACGTCAGCTTCGGCTACGGGAATGCCGCGCCGGTGCTCGACGGCGTGTCACTGGCGATCGAGCCGGGGGAGACCCTGGCGCTGGTCGGGGGTGCCGGGTCGGGCAAGTCAACGATCTCCTTGCTGCTGCCCCGCTTCTACGACGTGCGCAGCGGCGCCGTCTGCGTCGGCGGCCACGACGTCCGCGACCTCACCCTGGACTCGCTGCGACGACGCATCGGCGTGGTGTTCGAGGAAAGCTTCCTGTTCTCCGACACGGTCCGCTCCAACATCCGCTTCGGTCGCCCGGACGCATCCGATGCTGAGGTCCGCGCCGCTGCCCGCGCCGCCCAGGCCGACGGCTTCATCGAGCGGCTGCCGGCCGGCTACGACACCGTGGTGGGGGAGCAGGGGCTCACCTTGTCGGGGGGGCAACGCCAGCGCGTCGCGCTCGCCCGGGCGCTGCTCGCCGACCCACAGGTGCTGCTGCTCGACGACGCCACATCAGCTGTCGATGCGCGGGTCGAGGCGCAGATCTACGCCACCCTGCGCACGGTGATGCGGGGCCGCACCACACTTCTCGTCGCGCACCGCCGCTCCACGCTCTCGCTCGCCGACCGCATCGCCGTCCTCGACGCCGGCCGGGTCGTCGACCTCGGCACCGAGGACGAGCTCGAGGAGCGCTGCTCGCTGTTCCGGCGCCTGATGAACGGGCCCGACGGTGAGGCACCGATCGAGGCGACGAACGATATCGAGCCCCAGGTGGATGGCGTCACGCCCAGCCTGTGGCAGCACGAGAGCGCACCCGCGGCGGGCGATGCGCCGACCGCATCCGCGCTGCCAGCGGACTCGGCAGGGTCGGGCCTGCTCGGCAACGTCCCGGCCAACCCGGTCCTGCTCGCGAGCGTCGCCGCGCTGCCTCCTGCCACCGACGAGCCGCAGGTGCCGGCATCCATCGCCCGCACGCCCGACACCTCGTTCACCCTCGGCCGGCTGCTACACCCGTTCCGGCTGCCGCTCGCGCTCGGGCTCCTGCTCGTCGCACTGGACGCGCTGGCTCAGCTGCTGCTGCCCGCGCTCGTGCGGCGGGGGGTCGATGCCGGCGTGCGGACTCAGACGATCGGCGCGCTGCTCGTCGTCTCCGGAATCGCCTTGGCGGTCGTGCTGGCCGACTGGGCGGTGGGCGTCGGCCAGCTGCGGGTCACCGGCCGCACCGGCGAGCGGCTGCTGTATGCGCTGCGGGTCAAGACGTTCGCCCAGCTGCAACGGCTGGGGCTCGACTTCTACGAACGCGAGCTCGGCGGCCGGATCATGACCCGGATGACGACCGACGTCGACGCGCTGTCGACGTTCCTGCAGACCGGCCTGGTCACCGCCGTGATCAGCCTGCTGTCGGTGGTCGGTGTCGTGGTCGCCCTCGTCCTGCTCGACGCCGGCCTCGCGCTCACCCTGCTGGCCGTCGTGCCGGCGCTGGTTGTCGCGACGATCTGGTTCCGGGCCCGCTCGACACCGGCGTACCGCGAGGCGCGGGAGAAGGTCAGTGTCGTCAACGCCCAGCTGCAGGAGAACGTGGCGGGCGTGCGTGTGGCGCAGGCATACCGGCGGGAGTCCTTCAACGCCCAGGCATTTCAAGCTGCCGCGTGGGACTACCGCGCCTCCCGGCTGCGCGCCCAGCGTTACATCTCCACCTACTTCCCGTTCGTCGAGTTCCTCAGCGAGGTCGCATCCGCGCTCGTGCTCGCCATCGGCGCCGCGCGGGTACGCGATGGCTCGCTCACCCCCGGCGTTCTGATCGCCGCGCTGCTGTACGTCGAGTTGTTCTTCTCCCCCGTGCAGCAGCTCTCGCAGGTGTTCGACGGCTACCAGCAGGCCTTGGTCGGCCTACGGCGGTTGCGCGACCTGCTGCGCACACCGACATCCACCCCGCGCGCTGCCGACCCCCTGCCCGTGCCGCCGCTGCGCGGTGAGGTCGCGCTCGAGGACGTCAGCTTCCGGTACTCAGGGGCCGAGCGGGATGCGCTGACCGGCGTCGCGTTGCGCGTTGCACCGGGTGAGACAGTCGCCCTAGTCGGTGAGACTGGCGCGGGGAAATCGACAGTGGTCAAGCTGATCGCCCGGTTCTACGACCCCACTGCCGGGGCCGTCTGCGTCGACGGCCACGACCTGCGCGCGCTGGACCTGCCCGCCTACCGCCGGCGGCTCGGAGTCGTGCCGCAGGAGGCGTTCCTGTCTGCCGGCACCGTGCGCGATGCCATCGCCTACGGACGGCCCGAGGCGCCGGACGCCGAGGTGGAGGCAGCTGCGCGGGCCGTGGGCGCCCACGCGATGGTGGCTGGCCTGCCCGGGGGCTACCTGCATCCCGTCGGCGAGCGCGGTCGCGGCTTGTCCGCTGGACAGCGCCAGCTGCTCGCCCTGGCCCGGGCCGAGCTGGTGCAGCCTGACATCCTGCTGCTCGACGAGGCGACTGCCGCGCTCGACCTGTCGGCCGAGGCTGCTGTCACCGCAGCGGCGCAGGTGGTGACCAGAAGCCGGACCACTCTGGTCGTCGCGCACCGGCTGACCACCGCAGCGCGGGCAGACCGGGTCGTCGTGCTGGCTGGCGGGCGCATCATCGAGGTGGGGCCGCATGACGTGCTGCTCAATGCCGGCGGCCCGTACGCCCGGCTGTGGGCGGCTTTCTCGGGGACGGCACAGTACGACAGCTCCGACATCGAGCCCGACACCGGCACTGCAGGTCCCGTCGCGCTGGCAGCCGCCGGCTGACCCGGACATCTGTACCGACTGGCAGCAGGGTGCCAGGTGATTGCCAGGCAGCCGGTCCATCCTCGGATGGGCGCTTCCGCCAGGCCCCGGCGCGCGCCACGCTGATGCTCAGGACAGACGAGGAAGCAGATGACCGACAACAGGTCCACCGGGGACAACGACCCCTTCTGGCTGCCCGACGAGCAGCGCGCTCCCCGCGCTCCCGGTGTTCCCGGCGCTCCCGGCGGCGTGCACGAGACTGTCGCCTACGGCCCGCCTGCCGGCGGCGCCGCGGGAGCCGCGGGCACGAGTGACACCGCCTCGTTCGGCGCACCTGATCTCGACGGGCGCGCGCCAGCCGCCGCTCGGGCCGGGCGTCCCGCGGCGCCCAGGCTCACCAAAGGCGGGGCCGTTGGCCTCGTCGCTGCCTCCGTTCTCGCCGGTGCCCTCGGTGTCGCGGCTCTGACGTCGACGTCGACGTCCTCCAACGCCGCAGCCACGACACCTGCGGCGCCCCAGAGCGGTGTGACCGGTGGCGGAACGACTGCGGGTGGCGAAACTGGGAATGGCGGGCCTGACAACAGCGTGCCCGGTCGGTTGGGCATGGCCGACCCGGATCGCTTGGGGCGGGTAGGCCGAGACGGAGAGCAGCACGTCGTGGGCACCTTGACCGCGGTTTCATCGACGAGCATCACTGTCAAGAGCGCCGCCGGGATGAGCAGTACGTACACCGTCAAACCGCAGACGCCGGTATGGAAGAACGGCGCGCAGTCGTCCGTCTCGGCGCTGGCGAGCGGCGACCGGGTCCTCGTTCACGTGCTCACCGGCGGTAGCACGCCAGTCGTGGAGCGGATCATGGCCGGCCAGGTGCCGATGTTCGGCGGGCGCCACCTCGACCGCGATGGCGGCCCAGGCGACGGCCGGTTCCACGGCTGGATGCCACCCGGCGGGATGGGGCCGGGCGGCGACACCCCGCCGGGCCGTACGAGCGGTACGGACACCAGCACGACTTGAGGCAGGCGGTGCCCGACGTGCCGCGAGCATGTACCTCGCCCCCGCAGAACCCGACGCCCTGCTCGGATGGACTAGGCGGGGACGGCGGCCGCCTCGTTGGAGACCGACTCGCGGCCCGCGCGCACAAGCACGAAGACGACCACCAGCGCTGCCGCGAGCAGCGCCGCCCCCCAGGCGAAGGCGACCGTGTATCCGTGCACGAGCCCTGCCCGCTGCACCGCAGGGGTCAGGGCGTGCGACGCGAAGTACCCCGTCACCGCGGTGGTGTAGATCGTGTTGAGCAGTGCGGTGCCGAGCGAGCCACCGATCTGCTGGGTGGTGTTGACCAGGGCCGACGCGACCCCGGCATCGTGCCCGCTCACGCCGATGAGGGCGGTGCTCGCCAGCGGCACGAACACCAGCCCCATCCCGAGGCTCATCAGCAGCTCTGCCGGCAGCACGTGAGAGACCCACGAGGTGGTGGGCGAGATTTGCGTCAGGTACAGCAGCCCGAGCGTCGACATGGTGAGCCCGGTGAGCATCAGGCGGCGGGGACCGAAGCGCGGCAGCAGCTGGCTGGTGATGCCTGCCGACACGATGATGCCGCCGCTGAACGGCAGGAAGGCCATCCCGGCCTTGAGGGCGCTGTAGTGGAGCGTGACCTGGAAGTAGAAGGTCAGGAACAGGAACATCGCGAACAGACCCGAACCGACCAGCAGGTTGGCGAGATAGGAGCCGCCGCGGTTGCGGTCGCCCGGCACACGCAGCGGCAGCAGCGGTGCGTTCGACCGGTGCTCCACGACGACGAACAGCGCGAGCAGCACGATGGCGCCACCAATCAGCCCGAGCGTGATCGGGGAACCCCACCCCACGCCCTTCTCAGCCGCCTTCGTGAAGCCGTAGACCAGCGAGACCAGGCCAAGCGTGACGAGGATGGCGCCGGGGATGTCGTAGGACGGCTTGCCCTCTGCGCGCGACTCCCGGACGACCGGGACGGCGGCAGCAAAGGCGGCGAGCGCAATCGGCACGTTGACCAGCAGGCACCAGCGCCAGGAGGCGTACTCGGTGAGGACGCCGCCGAGGATCAGGCCGATGGCGGCGCCGCCGCCCGCGATCGCGCCGTACACACCGAACGCCTTGGCGCGCTCACGGGCCTCGGTGAACGTGACGCTGATCAGGGACAGCGCCGCGGGGGCGAGCAGGGCACCCGCTGCGCCCTGCAGCGCGCGGGCCGCGAACAGCAGGGTGGCGTTGGGGGCGATGCCACCCAGCGCTGAGGCGGCGGCGAAGGCGAGGAGCCCGACGAGGAAGACGCGCTTGCGCCCGACGTAGTCCGCGATCCGGCCGCCGAGCAGCAGCAGTCCGCCGAAGGCAAGCGTGTAGGCGGTGATGACCCACTGCCGGTTGGCGTCAGTGATGTGCAGGTCGGCCTGGGCGTGCGGCAGCGCGATGTTCACGATCGACGCGTCGAGCACGACCATCAGCTGGGCGAGCGCGATGATGCCCAGCGCGAGCCAGCGCTTGGGGTCGGGGGCGTGCGAGCTCGTGGGTCCGGCCCCGGTGGCCCCGGTGGCCCCAGTGGCCCCGGTGGGCGCCGGGCGCTCGGCCGTGGCGGGGTCAGTGGTGGTCATGCAACTTCTCCTGGTGACGGTGCGGGTGTCCGGACTGGCCGGCGCCGGTGGGCTCACCTCTGATACGGAACTGCCTCGTATCGTAAGGTAGGGAGAGGCCAGAGGACGATCTTCCCGGTGTGCAGTTGGGTGAGGCCGGGCACATACCGGTCAGCACGCCCACCACCCAGCGGGGCGCCCCATCTGGAGCTGCATATGCACATCCTCTACGCGATCATCGCCGGTCTGGTCATCGGCCTGCTGGCGAAGCTGCTGGTCAGCGGTCGGCAGAACATCCCGATCTGGCTGACCATCGTGCTCGGCATCATCGGCGGCCTGATCGGCGACTTCCTCGCGACCAAGCTCAACGTCCGGCACACGAAGGGCATCGACTGGATCCGGCACGCGCTGCAGATCGGTGCGGCCGCCGTGCTCATCGCCATCGTCGCTCCCCTCTACGCCGCCCGGTCCGGCCGGGGCGTTGCTCGCTACTGAACGTCGGCCTCTCCTGCAGCCGTGAGCAGGGCTGACAGCGGCTCGAGCAAGTCCTCGCGCCCCGCGTAGACACCGGCCGGGCGAGGCCAGTGGATGACGACCTCGTCGAAGCCCAGGGCTGCTGCCCTGCCCACCGAGTCGCGCAGCTGCTCGATGGACGCGAGCCCGGACACCGGCCCGCTGTCAAGGGAGAGGTAGCGGCGGGGGTCGCGCTCCCCGCGGTCGACGCCATCGAGCGCGGCGGTCATCCGCGCCGCGAGATCCGCTACACCCGTCCACCATGCCGCGTCGTCGGCGGCCCCTGGCGGGCCTGTCGTGACCCAGCCCTGCCCGTGCTCGGCGACGATCCGCATCGAGCGTGGTCCGTTGGCGGCGAGGACGAAAGGTACGCGCGGCTGCTGCACGCATCCCGGCGCCGAGCGCGCCTCGACGGCGGAGTACCAGTCGCCGGACCACGTGGTGCGCTCCTTGGTCAGCAGGGCGTCGAGCAGCTCGACGAACTCGCCGTACCGCTCGACCCGCTGCCGGGGGCTCAGCGCCGGGCCGCCCATGACGGCTGCGTCGTAGCCCTCCCCACCTGCACCGATCCCGAGAACGAGCCGACCGGCGGAGACGTCGTCCAGCGCCAGGACCTCGCGGGCGAAGGGAACGGGATGCCGCACGTTCGGGGATGCGACGAAGGTGCCCAACCGGATGCGACTTGTCACCGCCGCGGCGGCCGCGAGGGTGGTGACAGGCCCGAACCATGGCCCGTCGACCAGTGAGCGCCAGCCGATGTGGTCGTAGGTCCAGGCGCAGTCAAAGCCCCATTCCTCGGCCTGCTCGAAGCGCCGACGCTGCTCAGGCCAGCGCTTCTCAGGCAGCAGGACGAGCCCGACGCGTACTCCGTCCAGCGGCATCCACGCAGCGTAGGCAGGCCGGGCTGTGGTCAACTGCAGGCGGCGACCGAACCACGAGACAACTCACCCGACAGCGTCAACCGACAGAGAAGGTGCACGGCATGCAGGCTGGCGACCGCGCTCCCGACTTCGAGCTGCCCGACGAGAACGGAGCTCCGCAGCGGCTGAGCACGCTGCTGGCCCAGGGCCCCGTCGTGCTGTTCTTCTACCCCGCGGCGATGACGCCCGGCTGCACGAAGGAGAGCTGCCACTTCCGCGACCTCGCTGCCGAGTTCGCTGCGGCCGGAGCGCAGCGGATCGGCATCAGCGTCGACCCCGTCGACAAGCAGAAGCAGTTCTCCGACAAGCACGGCTTCGACTACCCGCTGCTGTCCGACGCAGGCGGGACGGTCTCCCGGGCGTATGGCGTCAAGCGCCGCTTCGGGCCCCTGCCGGTCAAGCGGGCGACGTTCGTCATCAACACCGATGGCACCCTGCGCGAAGTCATCCAGAGCGAGCTGAACATGGCCGTGCACGCCGACCGCGCGCTGCAGTCGCTCAGCGCCTGACGGCCCTGCCGGCGCTGGTTGCTACTTGGCCAGCAGCCCGGCGGCCCAGGAGGGCTGCGGGTCGGCGAGCACCTCGGGCAGGTCGCTGCTGACCCGCATCGGGAACTCGGCGGGGCGCTTGTCGAGGAACGCCTGCACCCCCTCGTAGGCGTCCGGACCGCCGCCGAGCGCCGACATGGCCCGCGAGTCGGCGATGTGCGCCCGCACGGGGGAGTCCGCGCCGAGCATCCGCCACATCAGGCGCCGGGCTACCGCGACCGACACCGCCGAGGTGTTGTCCGCGATCTCAGTGGCGAGCGCGTAGGCGGCAGGCAGCAGCTCCTCCGGTGCGTGCACGCTGCTGACCAGGCCGCCGGCCCTCGCCTCCTCGGCGCCGAACACCCGGCCGGTGTAGACCCACTCGGCCGCCTGGCTGATGCCTACCAGCCGCGGCAGGAACCAGCTCGACGCCGCCTCGGGGACGATGCCGCGACGAGCGAACACGAAGCCGATGCGTGCCGCGGTGCTGGCCAGGCGGATGTCCATGGGCAGCGTCATCGTCACGCCCACACCCACCGCCGGGCCGTTGATGGCGGCGATGACGGGCTTGTTGCTCGCGTAGATCCGCAGCGACACCCGGCCGCCCTCGTCGCGCACGGCCTCGTCGACTGCGCCGCGGTCGAAACGACCGCCACCGCCGGACAGGTCCGCACCGGCGCAGAACCCGCGCCCGGCTCCGGTGACAACGACCGCCCGGACGCCGTCGTCCGCGTCGGCGCGGTCGAACGCTCCGATCAGCTCGGCGGCCATCTGATGGGTGAAGGCGTTGAGCCGTTCGGCACGGTCGAGGGTGATGGTGGCGACCCGCCCTGCTACCTCGTACCGGATCTGCTCGTCAGTCACAGCCGCAGGCTAACGCCCGCGCGACAGTCAACTGCTGGTGCCCTTCGTGGCTCGAACCGACCCGTTGATGCGGCATGATGTAGTCTGCATCAGTGCGCACCACGATTTCGCTGCCCGACGACATGCACGCCCAGCTGTTGTCCATTGCGCGGGACCGGAGCCAGACCGTCAGCCGAACCGTCGAAGTTCTCCTGCACCGTGCGCTCAACGCTGACCGCCCCACCTACCGCATGGTGCGCAACCGGCACACAGGCTTCCTCGGGGCCGACCTTGGCCGGCTGATCACCGAGGACGACGTCCGCTCGCTAGACGACGAGGAGTGACCTACCTGCTTGACAGCAACGTGCTGGTGGCGCTTGTGCAGGAAGCGCACGTCCACGCTGAGCGGGCGGGCGTCTGGCTCGAGGGTCTGGACCAGCGGTTCGCCACCTGCCCGATCACCCAGGGTGCACTGCTCCGGCTGCTCCTGCGGGGTGGCGTGTCAACCGGTGACGCGCGTGCTGCACTCGAGTCGGTCACCGGCGACCGGCGGCACGAGTTCTGGCCGGACGAGCTCGACTACCTCGGCGTACGGCTGGACGGGGTGGTGGGGCACCGTCAGGTCACCGACGCCTACCTCGCCGCGCTGGCCCGGGCTCGTGGCGGCCGCCTGGTGACCTTCGACCGTGGGCTGGCCGCGCTGCACGACGACGTCGCCGTCGTTCCACCCTGATCGAACGGCACGCGCGGGAGGCTGGGCAGCGACGAGCACCTTGTGCGCGACATCGATGATCCGCCGCTGCCGAGCGGCACCGGGCGCCCTGACCCGGCCGCGGCGGTGCAACCTGCGGTGGCACGCCCGGTGGATCCACTCGATCTGTCCGTCGTCAGCGTGGTGACCGCCGAGCTTGCCGCCCGCGTGGCAGACCACGCACCGCGGCCCGGCATACGCCACCTCGACGACGAGGTCAGGCGCGCGAGTGATCGTTACCTCCTGCAGCAACCGCTCGAGGCGGCCGACCAACGCGGGGGCGAGCTCCAGGGGAACGCGTGGGTGCGGCTCCAGCAGTGTGACTTGAATACTCACGCGTGCCCCCTGGCTAGTGGTCGCTGGCGTTGCGGCTAACTCAGTTGTATTAGGGAGGTCCGACAGTTTTCGGCGTGGTGAGTTGACTCAGCCCTCGAGCTGTCGCTGCAGCCGGATGGTGTGCACGACGTCGAGTGGATGCGCACGGCGCCAGGCCTTCAGCCGCAGCAGGTCCTGGTCGGGTGCGCTGCCAGTCCGCTTGTGGTGCCAACGTAAAGCGTCCTCGGCGTACCAGACGTGGGCGATGGGGCGCGCTAGGCGGATTGCGCTGATGGCCTCGACCGGATCCCAGCCGCGGTGGAGCAGGACCGCGAAACCCAGGGACGGGCCACGGTTGATGCCCATGTGACAGTGGGTCAGGACGACGGCGTCCGGCCCGGCTGCGTCGATCCACTTGATGGCGTCGTCGAACCAGGAGTTCGGGATGCGCTGGCCGGCGTCGTCCATCCCGTGGTGCAGGTACTGCACGTCCGGGAGGTGCAGACCCAGCAGTTCGGCGTCGTCCCACTCGATGCGGCAGTCGACCACGTGCGTGATGCCCAGGGCCTCGAGCTCCTGCAACTGGTCAGCGCAGCGATCGAGGTCGTGGCTGTCAAGGTCGCCGCCGATCGCCAGATCGGGGGTGACGAAGTTGAGGTTGGCGTGCCTTGCTGCCGGCAGGGTCGGCATCGTCCTGCCTCCTCGGCGCATTGGCTACCCGTTGAGCATAGTGCCGTGAGCTGAACCATGCTGCTCGGCCGAGCTTGCCGAGAGCGCCAGGCAGATGATTGGGGGAGTGAGAGCCTGCAGCCGTCAGAGGTGCGTGCACAAGGTCCCGAGCCGGTGCCGGCAGGGTGCTGGAGCGGTCACCGGTGGTCCTACAGGTGCAGCCCCGGCACGATGGACCCGAGCGCGAGGCCGGCTATGTAGGCCCAGCCGAACAGCCGGTTGTGCACCAGGCAGACGCGGTGGAACCACAGCGGCCAGCCGACGTAGCCCGTCGGCGGCTCGTCCGGGTGCCGCTCCGAAAGGACCCGCAGCGCCTTCAGCGCCCGGGGTGCGGCGATGACGACCAGCAGCGTAAACGGGGTGAGCTCGCCGGTCAGCACACCGAGGACGACGAAGGCGTACATGCCGGCGACGACGACCGTGTCGACCAGCCGGGCGCGCTTCTCCCCGAGCAGCACGGGCAGGGTCCGCTGCCCAGCGCCCTTGTCGAAGGTCAGCTGGTCGACGTGCTTGCCGAGCAGGATCGACATCACGCCGAGCCCATACGGCAGGCTGGCGACAAGTGCCGCTGCTGTCAGCTGGCCGGACACGACGTAGTAGCCGCCTCCGACCATCAGCGGCCCCCACACGAGGAACGAGGCGACCTCGCCCAGCCCGATCCCCTTGAGAGTCACCGGGGCGGCGTCGTAGAGCCACAGCAGCAGGGCCCCGGCCAGGGTGAACGCGATGGCCACCGGGCCGCGGGCGAAGGCGAAGTAGACCGCGATCGCGACGCCGACAGTGGCGAGGATGCTGATACCTGTGGCCAGCTGGCGCGGTTCGAGCGCCCCGCTAGCGACCGGGTGCAGGGTGTAGCGCATCCGTGGTGAGTCGGGGGTGTCGTGGCCGCGCTTGTAGCCGAAGTAGTCGTTCGACAGGTTGCTGATGGCGTGGGCGACGACGAGGCCGACGAGCAGCAGGACGAAGTCGAGCGCGTCGAACCGGCGGTCGGTGATGCCGAGCAGCCCGGCGATGAGGGAGGCCTGCACGGAGATGACCAAGATGACGCTGCGCGCGGCATACAGGAAGCGCGTGACCGGGCCCAACTCGCGCAGCCCAGCGCCATCTGGGCGGTAGAACCCGAGGAACGCCTTGGCCCAGGCGCCCCGGCTCGAGCCGGTGTCGGTGCGCGGGGGTGTCGCGGCGGGACCCGCCGGTGCGCTCGTCGTGCTGTGCGCCATGCTGTCCTCCGAGGTCAACCCGTGTCTCCTGTCCTTGACGGTACGGCGGGGCCTCGTCGTGAGGCTCGGGTAGTCGTGTGATCTCGGAGCACTTCTCGTGGCCGCGGAAGCGCACCTGAGATCAGCACGCGCCGCTAGCCGGCGAAGACGGCATGCCACAACGGGGGCACTTCGGGTAGGGATGCGGTGTGGCCGGTTCCGAGGCAGCTGACGAGCATGGAGGTGGCACCGCCCGGTCTGGGTGGTGGCCCCTGCTCGGGCGCGTCGCGCGTCCAGCGTTGCGGCTGCTTGTCATCGCGGCTGTCATCGAGTTCGCGCTGCTGCCGCAGATCGCCGGAGCGCGCAAGTCCATCCACCTGCTCGTCGACATCTCCCCGGCCTGGCTTGTCGTCGGACTCGCGTGCGAGGCCCTGTCACTCCTCTCGTACGCGCGGCTGACCCAGGTGACGCTCGACGCGCGCGGCGTGCCCTTCGCACAGCTGCTGCGCGTCGACCTTGCGACGATGGCGGTCAGCCACGTCGTGCCGGCCGGCTCCGCCGTGGGGATCGGGCTCGGCTACCGCCTGCTGACCCGCATAGGCGTGCCGCCGGATAAAGCACTGTCGGGCAAGGCTTTGCAGACCGTGGGTTCTGCCGTGGTGCTCAACCTGCTGCTGGCTTGCAGCCTGGTGACCACATTGGTGCTGCACGGCAACGACCCCCTGTACCTACCCATAGCCGCGGCTGGACTGCTGCTGCTGGTCGGTGCCGGGGCAACGGCTGTCCTGCTCGTGCGCAACGAGGAGCGCGTGACGGACACTCTGGTGCGTGTTGCGGGGCGCCTTCCGAAGGTGAGGCCGCAGAGCGTTCGGGGGCTGCTGAGCACGCTCGCCGCCACACTGCGCCGCCTCGGTGCGGACCCCGCGTTCTTGCGCAGGTCCGTCGGGTGGGCGGCTGCCAACTGGCTGTTCGAGGCGGCGGCGCTGTGGGCGTGCGTCCGCGCCTTCGGTCACACCCTCGGGCCGGTCGGGCTGCTGGTGGCGCACGGGTTGGCGAGCGCGGCGGCCGCCCTGCCCATCACGCCGGGCGGGCTGGGCGTGGTAGAGGGCGTGCTCGTCCCGGTGCTGGTTGCCTTCGACACCCCCCGCGGCATCGCGATCCTCGGCGTCGTGGCCTTCCGCCTGGCCAACTTCTGGCTGCCTATTCCCATCGGGTTCGCCAGCTACGCGCGGCTGCAGTTCCAGTTCCGATTCCAGCACGGGACAGTGGACGACGAGGAGGGGCCTGGCGGTAGTGGCCTCTGGCCTGCCGGGTGAGGGTTGAGCGGCTAGTAGCGTCGACGAGCCGGGCCGTTAGCTCAATTGGCAGAGCAGCGGACTTTTAATCCGCGGGTTCGGGGTTCGATCCCCCGACGGCCCACCCGCTCTGACCTGAGCTTTTGCCTCAGCATGATCGAAGCGCCGGCACGGCTTGGCAGCCACGGCGGCAGCCACCTCTAGTGGGATAGGCCGCTGTGGCCGGGACCTATCCCTCTGGCTGGGTTCAGCCGCCCGGACTCTTCGGATCAAAGAGGTCGCTGGTTGAGTCCCCCCCGAGTGGTGTAGGTAGGCTGAGAAGGCGGTCCGGCAGCGTTACCAAGGAGCGGCTTCGGACAGTTGGGTGGGCTCCCGGCTACTCACGCCAGTGGTCTACACCGCAGGTCCGACAATCTTGCTACGCCTGGTAGGTGAGCCGGTTGTCCTGATACAGCTCTGCGGCCAACTTCTTGCCGTGAGCTGAGGCCGATTGCGCCGGCCGCCTCGCCCGCTGACAAGACAGGTTGTGCGCATGCTCAGGGAGTCGAGCTGCCTGTGTCGGCAGTCTCGTTGCCGATCTTGGTGTTGCCCTGGAAGTAGTCGGCCTGCCAGGTGTGGCTGGGGTCTCCGGTCGGCCGCATGTAGAGCGACAGTGCCCGGGTGACGATGAGCTTTGTAGGCTTGCCCTGGTCTATGAACAGGACGTCGTCACCGACCTGGAAGGTCACCTTCAGCCGCGGGTAGCTCGCCGACTTGTCGACCTCGAGGCGGGCCGGGCTGTACTTCTGGTTGACGAAGTACGGTGCCCGCGCGCAGACGCCTGGCCGGGCCTGTGGGAAGAAGGTCACGAGGCCGGACAGCGGCTCGGGTTGCTGGTCCGGTCTGCAACCAGCTTCGAGAAGCTGGGCCGTGCGGTGTCCGGCACGCGCCGGGCCGGGGTGGGTGACGTTGGGCGGCCGGCGGGTGCCGGTCGAGCGGCCCAGGGTCCGGGCCGCTGACGGCTCCGGCGAGCTGCCGGTCCCGGCCTATGAGCAGTTCTCCTCGACGGAGCTGCTGGGCCGGCTCGCGATGGAGAAGATGCTGGCCGGGCTGTCGGCCAGCCATTACTGGCTCGGCCTGGAGCCCGTCGGTGAGCAGGTCGAGCAGAGGGCGCGGTCGACGCCTGAGTCGGCGGTGTCGCGCCGGTTCGTGGAGCGGACCGAGACCGCTCTGGGCGAGCTGCTCGCGGCAGATCTGTCCGGGTTGGAGCTGGTCGCGTTGATGATCGACGGGGTGCACTTGCCCGGGCATCTGTGTGTCGTCGCGCTCGGTATCGACGCCGACGGCGTCAAGCATCCGTTGACCGTGGTGGAGGGCTCGACGGAGAACACCACCCTGGTCCGGGAGCTGCTGGTCGGGCTCCAGGACCGCGGCCTGGACACCACTGGTCCGATCCTGGCGGTGCTGGACGGGGCGGCGGGCTGGCTCCCGGGGTCCGGGAGGTGTTCGACCGGCCGGTGATCGCCCGCTGCCAACTCCACAAGATCCGGAACGTCACCGACGAATTGCCGGAGAAGATGCGGCCGACGGTCGAGTCCCGGATCCCGCCAGGCCTACGGCGCCGGCTCCGAACTGGAAGCCAAGGCGCTGTTCGAGACGCTGATCCGGGAGCTGGACAAGACCCGGCCCGGCGCCGCCGGCAGCCTCCGCGAAGGCCTGGACGAGACGTTGACCGTGCTCCGGCTCGGCGTGCCGCCCACCCTGGCCCGTACGCTGCGCTCGACTAACGCCATCGAGAGCATGATCGGCATCTGCCGGAACCACGCCCGCAACGTGAAAAGGTGGCGCGCCGGGCAGATGACGCTGCGCTGGTGCGGCGTCGGCATGGTCGAGGCCCGCGGCCAGTTCCGCCGCGTCAACGGCCACCTGCACCTGGCGAAACTCGCCGCTGAACTCGAGCGCGTCACCGCCGAAACTGTCACACCCGCCCTTGACAATGAAGAAGTCAAGGCCGCTTGACCTAGAACAGGCCGCCACCGAAGTTCCACGAACTTCGGGACAACCTCAGTCAGAGGTCCGCCCGCTGTTGCGTGACTTGCAGCGGTAGTTGGCGCGGTTCTGGCAGCGCTATTTGGCCGGGACCGGGGGCAGTGATCTTGTCTGATATGCGATCCCCGACCGGGACACCGCCGGACAGTCAGGCCTGACCACCTCGCAGGCGAAGCGCTCAAGCAGGGCCTTACGGCGGTGGGGTGAACCCACTGCCCCCCGGCCGGGGGGCACGCCAACCCACCCGCCCGGCAGCGTCATGGACGTCGCGGCCCGGCTCGCACGCTCACCCGACGCGCGGATCTATCTGAGTACCGGCCCTGGCAGCACGCTTGGCCCAAGCTGTTCGAACCACCGCTCGCCGGCCGTTCTCGTCAACGGCCAGAGCAGCGACCACAATGCGAGCACAGCCTCACGCGGGGAGGACGGGTGACGGGTGACCCTGTGTCGTCGGCGAGGCGCCTGCGCCGGGACGCCCTGGCCAACCAGGAGCGGGTGCTCGCCGCGGCAGTGACCACGATGCTGCGGCACGGCCAGAACGTGCCTATGGCCACGATCGCCGCCGAGGCCGGGGTCGGGGTGGCCACGCTCTACCGCCGGTACGCGACCCGGGAGGCGCTGCTTGAAGCGCTCACCGAACGGTCTTTTCGCCTGGTCCTGGAGGTCGCCGTCGAGGCGGCCTCGCACGCCGGGTCCGGGTTGGCGGCCGTGAGCTGGTTCCTGGAGCGCACCCTCGAGCACCGCGCCGAGCTCGTTCTGCCCCTGCACGGGGGTCCCACCGACCTGCCCGCGGGCACGGTAGCGGTCCGTGCGGCCGTCCACCGCGCCCTCGGGCTGCTGCTGGCGCGCGGCCGCGAGGACGGCAGCGTCCGGGCGGACGTCACACCGGCCGACGTGGTGGTCTTCGGCGCGATGATCGCGCAGCCGCTGG
>JAABUU010000644.1_pt1 | contig 69805 bp, 68 predicted proteins | sample 5559301 | NCBI WGS metagenome assembly JAABUU01 (sample SAMN10711884, study PRJNA513360) | rock metagenome | isolation source: Antarctica rocks | place: Antarctica: Victoria Land, Richard Nunatak white
CCCACCACCTCCACCACTGGGCAGACGGCGGCCCCACCACCCTGGCCAACCTCACCCTGCTATGCCGACGCCACCACCGCCACACCCACACCCACACCCACACCCACACCAGCACCAGCACCAGCGCCAGCGCCACAGGTAGCGGCAAACCGGCCGGTCAGCCACCACCGGCACCACCGGCAGCACCGGCACCAACGGCAGCACCGCCGCCCCCGGCGCGGTGGAACAAGCCGCTCACCCCCGAAGACGACGTCTTCGGCGAACTCGACGCCGACGGCAACCGCCGCCCCCACGACCCCCACCCCACCCGAAAACCACCCACCGAAGAAGAAGAACAAGCACTCGACGAATGCTTCGGCATCGTGCGCAGACTCGGCACTCAGCCGGCGCTTGCGGTCAGCCAGGGAGGGGGCGCGCCGACGCCACCGGCGCCAAAGAGTCCCCCGGTTACTCCTCCGGACCGGCGAAGCGGGCGAATGCCGTGAGGTTGGCCGTGCTCTCCCCGCGCTTGCGTCGCCAATCCCACTCACGGCGGATGGACGAGGCGAAGCCCAGACCGATCGCGGTGTTGAACGCATCGTCGGAGTACCGAAGCATGCAGCCCAGCAGGCGGTCGATCTCGTCAGTGGTGATGGAGGTCAGTGGCTGGCGGCCGACGATGAAGACGTCGCCGAGGCGGTCGATGGAGAAGGCCAGGCCGTACATCTTGGCATTGCGCTGCAGCAGCCACTGGTGCAAGCCGGCTGGGTTCTCGTCCGGCTTGCGCATGAAAAAGGCCTCGACGAGCAGGCTGAAATCCTGCACCACCAGCCAGCACATCGTCGCCAGCTTGTGCTCCCCGGGCAGCTTGACGAGGAACGCGCCGAGAGCTGGGCGCTCATACTCCAGCTCGAGCTCGTTCAGGATCTCGACAAGCAGCTGGTCGAGTCGCGTGCGCTCGGCGTGCGAGAGAACGGCACTGGATTCGGCCGACGCGGCCACGGAGCCTCCTGGTGTGAGGGTGAGCTGGTCAGGCTGGACGCGCCGTGGACAGCCGCTCGTCGACTGCCCGGCCGTAGCTCTCGAGCACGCCGCGAGCAGTGGCCTCCCAGCCAAAGTGGGCGGCGTGCCGTACAGCTCCCGCCCCGAGCAGGGCCCGCCACTCGGGCGAGGACAGCACCCGGCTCAGGGCATCGGCGTAGTCGCGCGGGTCGTGGCCGTTCACCAGCAACCCGCTGACCCCGTCCCGGACGGCGGTCCGCAGCCCGCCTACGGCGGCAGCCACGACCGGGGTCCCGCACGCCTGGGCCTCGAGAGCGACGAGTCCAAAGCTCTCGTTGTGGCTCGGAACGACAACGACGCTAGCCGCTCGGTACCAGTCGGCCAGCTCGCGCTGCGGAACGGGTTGCTCGAAGCGGACCACGTCGGCGATCCCGAGGTTTGCGGCCAGCTCGGCGAGCGCCTCCGGATGCTCCAGCCCCGACCCGCTCGGGCCGCCGAGGACGGCGACGACGAGGCGGCTGCGCCGCTGCGGCTCGCGGGCAAGCAGCTCGGCGGCGGCGCGCAGCAGGACGTCGGGCGCCTTCAGCGGCTGGAGGCGCCCGACGAACAGCAGCAGGTCGGCGTCGGGCGGAACGCCGAGTCGGGTCCGCGCCGCCGACGCCTCGCCGGGGCGGAAGACCTCGAGGTCCACGCCGGGCGCGACGACATCAATGGCCTGCGGGTCGGCGTCGTACAGCGTCTCGAGCTCGGTCGCCTCGGCCGGGGTCGAGGCGATCAGCCGCGTGCTGGCGCCAACGACCTGCTGCTCGCCGATCACGCGCATCAGGGGTTCGGGGCTGTCGCCCTCGGCCAGCGCCAGGTTCTTCACCCTCGCCAGGGTGTGAGCGGTATGCACCAAAGGCACGCCCCAACGCTCAGCGGCGACCCAACCCACCTGGCCGGAGAGCCAGTAGTGACTGTGCACGAGGTCGTACCAGCCGGGTTCGTGAGCCGCCTCGGCTCGAAGCACGCCGGCGGTCAGCGCGCACAGCTGACCCGGCAGGTCGGCCTTGCCCAGACCCTCGAAGGGGCCTGCGGTCACGTGCCGTACGAGCACGCCTGGCTCGACCGCAACGACCGCCGGCAGATCGCTGCGAGCCGCCCGCGTGAAGATCTCGACGCCGATGCCCTGAGCGGCCAGCTGGCGTGCCAGCTCCACCACGTAGACGTTCATCCCGCCGGCGTCGCCCCCGCCCGGCTGGTCGAGCGGGCTGGTGTGGACCGACAGCATGGCCACGCGGCGAGGCGCCTGCAGGCGCGTGGGCCGCATCCGGCGCGGCCGCAGCTCAGTGACCAGTGCCTCCACCCCCTCCGCTCATGCTCTGGCAGGCCCCACCGACGACGGGCCCTGCCAAGCCCTAACCTCGGGCTGGTGCCCGAGCCTTCCCGTTCGGTGACAAGCGGTCATGGGCGGCGGCCCGTGCGACTGGCCGCCGGGCGTGCTCGCGCCCTCGGCCTACCCACCCGCGGGACGACTGCCCCCAACCGGTTGCGGCGCGTTGACAGGTGGCTGGTGCATGCGCTGGGGCCCCTGGTCGCCGCAGCGCAGGACCCCCTCGTCGTCGACCTCGGCTACGGCAGCACGCCGGTGACGACAGTCGAGCTGGCGGACCGGCTGCACGCCGTCCGGGCCGATGCGCGCGTGCTCGGCCTCGAGATCGACCCCGACCGGGTGGCCGCAGCCGCGCCGGCGGCTCGACCTCCCCTGCTCGAGTTCCGGCGCGGCGGGTTCGAGCTCGCGGGCACGCGTCCCACGGTGGTGCGGGCCATGAACGTGCTGCGCCAGTACGACGAGAGCGCCGTGGGCGACGCGTGGCTGCGGATGACCCGGTACGGCGCCGTGCTCATCGAGGGAACGTGCGACGAGATCGGCAGGCGAACCACCTGGCTGCGGATCGAGCACGGGGCGCCCGTGTCGCTCACCTTGGCCGCACACCTCGCCAGCCTCGACAGTCCCGGCACGCTCGCCGAGCGGCTTCCGAAGGCGTTGATCAGCCGCAACGTGCGAGGCGAACCAGTTGCCGGGCTCCTGGAGAGCATGGACCGCGGCTGGGCCGCTGCCGCGGCGCTGTCGCCGTTCGGCCCCCGCCAGCGCTGGGCGGCGATGGCTACGCGGGTGCGGCAGGAGGGCTGGGTGGTCCTCGACGGACCCAGCCGCTGGCGGCTCGGCGAGCTGACCGTCGCCTGGCCACAGCTCGAGCCGCGAGCGTGAACTCAGCTGGCCTTCTCGGCCGCCTCCAGAGCCACACGGTAGGCAGTGAGGGTGCGTTCGTCGAACAGGACCATCCGCGCCTCCTCGACCCGCGTCTCGGCGGCGCGCAGGGTTGCGACGGCCACAGCCGCGGCGTCCTCGACCGGCCAGCCGTACACGCCCGTGCTGACCGACGGGAAGGCGACCGTACGGGCGCCCAGCTCGTCGGCGACCCGCAAGGCGTTGCTGTAGCACGACGCGAGCTGCTCGCGAGTGCCCTGACCGTAGATCGGGCCGACCACATGGATGAGATGGCGGGCCGGGAGCGCGCCGGGCTCGCTGGCCGCTGCCTCCCCCGTCGGCAGCCGGCCGATGCGCTCGCGCAGCCGGCGTCGTCCCTCGAGCTGCTGCGCACCGCCTGCGTTCAGCAGCGCGCCGTCGACGCCGCCACCGCCGAGCAGGCCGCTGTTGGCGGCGTTGACCACCGCATCCGCCCGCTCGGTCGTGAGGTCTCCCCGCACGCACGTCACTCGCATGTCAGTCGCACGAGGCCAGCCTGCCCTACCTGCCCAGCCGGCCGCACGTGCGGTTGCCCCAGGGCGAGCCAGGGCAGCAACTGTGGATGGACGAGTCCGCGGCGCCGCCGCAGCATCCCAGCGGCGGCGGGGACCACCGACTGGTCCTGCTGCGCGGCGGAGTCCGTGACGGGCAGCGCACCCACGTGGCGGAGGGGGTCACGCGGCTGCTGACGCCGTCGGAGGCGCCGGGCCTGATCGACGTCTACGAGCGGGTGGACGATGTTGCTGGTGCCGAGGGCGTGGCGGAGACCGGCATCACCGTCTTCGAACTGGTCGACCAGCGCTCAGCCGAAGGGGTAGCCCCCGAGCTGCTGCACATGCCCGGTGACTCACCGGTGCCCGGCAGCACCTGATCCAGCTGCGAGTCAGCAGGGCGCGGCGTCAGCCGGTTGCGGCACCATGCTTGAGTTCGTTGACGAGGGCTTCCTCGGCCTCGACGTCCTCCACCGCCAGCGCGTCCTCGAGTGGCCCCGAAGGCCCGGGCGCCGAGTCCAGCACCTCGGCAGCCGCGGTGGCGTCGTTCTCGCGGCGGAAGGACTGGTAGATCTCGAGCAGCACCTGCTTCTGGCGCTCTGTCAGCGCCGAGTCGAGCAGGAGCGCACTGGGCACCTCGCCGCCCTCGCGCTCGTCGAGGATGCCGGCCTGGACGTACAGGACCTCGGCGGAGATGCGCAGCGCCTTGGCGATCTGCTGCAGGATCTCTGCCGACGGCTTGCGCAGGCCGCGCTCGATCTGGCTCAGGTAGGGGTTGCTGACGCCTGCCTGCTTGGCGAGCTGGCGCAGGGAGATCTGCGAACCGCGACGCTGCTCACGGATGTAGGCCCCCAGGTCGCGCACGTTGATTGCCGTCATGAGCCCGAGCACTCCTATCGATTGCTTCCAAAGGTAATGCCCCGCGTAACAGTTGCAAGCAGCCGACAGGGGTGCGTTGCGCTACAGCACAACTCGGACCCTTCCGACCACAGCTCCACCGCCGAGGACGGGAACTTCCGCCACGTCGGCCATCAGCTCGGCCGGGACACCTAGCTCGGTGAGCCCGAAGGCGAGGACCGGGAGCCGGGCCCGCGCAGCTCCGTCCTCGATCTTGAGCGCGACAGCACCGCCGTCTGCCGTGGCCGCCACGTAAACACCGTCGGCCCCGTCCTTCGCGAGCAGTCCGGGGACGGCGCGCATCAACCGGGTCACGTCACGCTGGTCGCCCCCGACCACCTGCGGATGCGAGCGCATCGCGTCGGCGACGTCGCGCTCGGCCGACTCCGGCGGCGCGAGCACCATCCGCTGCATCGCGCGGGCCAGCCCCGTGAGAGACACGGCCAGCAGGGGAGCCCCGCAGCCATCGACAGCCACGGCCGCGACGCGCTCGCCGGCAAGGTCCTCGACCGTAGCGATGACGCCGCGCTGCAGCGCCGAACCAGGGCTGAGGTACTCATCGACGGGCCAGCCGTTGGCGACGCAGGTAGCGAGCATGCCGGCGTGCTTGCCCGAGCAGTTCATGCGGACCGGTTCGGCAGCGCCTCCACCGCGCAGCAGGTCGGCCGCAGCCACCGGATCGAGCGGAAGGTCCGCCGGGCACTGCAGGGCGGCGCGGTCGAGCCCGAAGGAAGCAAGCAGCGCGTCAACTGCAGCAACGTGAGCGGGGGTGCCGTCATGGCTCGCTGCGACCAGGGCGAGTTCCGCGCTGTCGGCGGGGTTCCAGCCGGCTCGGAGCATCGCGACAGCCTGCATCGGCTTGAGGGACGAGCGGGGGAACACCGGGCCGTCGACGTCGCCCAGGGCCAGCGCACGTGAACCGTCGGCGCGGACCGCCAGCACGCTCCCGCGGTGCCGGCTCTCGACGACGCCCGAGCGCACCCAGCGGCGGCGCCGCGTCCTCCGCGTCCTCCGCGTCCTCCGCGTCCGCCACGTCCGCCACGTTCGCCGTGTCCTTCGCTGGTCGCGAAACGGTCAGGCGCCTTCCTCTCGCAGCAGGTCGCCGACGGCGGCAGACCCGTCACGGTAGCGACGCGCGATCTCGCTCGATGTGGCATCGACGACGTCCTGAACGAGCCGCCGCCGCTGCGATACCTCCGCCTCGGCGGTCGCCAGCTCGGCGAGCAGGGCGCCCAGCGCCTCGTCGCTGCGGGCCTCGAGGTCGGTGAGGTCGACTGCCGCCATCTGCTCCTCGGCGCGGCGCGTCGACCCCATGTTGCTGGGCTCGACGGACTGGTGCCGCCCCATCCCCCGCGCCGGACCACGGTGATGCTCACCGAGGATCTTGGGCAGGTCGTCGACCAGGGGCGTCGCCCCGTTGGCCCCGTTGGCCCCCTTGGAGCCGCTGGCGCCGCGGCGGCTGCGCTCGGCGAGGGCGATGTCGATGCGTCCCTGCAGCATCCGCCGCACGTAGGACAGGTCAGTCTCCTCCTGCCGGGCCTCGTCGCGCAGCGAGCGCACGTCGGCAAGCGCCAGCGCGTCGAGCCCGTCGAGGTAGTCCTCGGCCAGTACCTTGTCGATCCGCCTGCTACCCCGCGTGACAACGGCCATCACAGCGCCTCCGTCCTGTCCACCATCCGCGACGACGTCCTGGCCCGTGCTCAGACTGCCAGGCCAGCCCGGGTCTGGGCGCCGGCAGGTGCCGTCGATAGTGATGTCGGCGGCTCACCGAGCAGCGCAAGCAACTTCCTGCACACTTCCTCGCGCTGCTGTCGACCGTGGCGCCCGCCGGGCAGGGCTGGGGCTGGAAGGGGCTCAACCGGGGCCCGCGAACTGCCGACGTTCCGATGGTCCCCGGTGCGCCGGGACCGGGCTGAGGGAGGCGACGTGCTGCGCGGCGACCTTGCCTCCGTCCCGTTGGACGACGTGCTGCTTCGCCTGGCCGACGGTGAGGCCACCGGCTGCCTGCACGTGACGAGCACCAGCGGGACGACGGGAGTCGTTCACCTTCGCGACGGCCTGGTGCACGCGGCCAGCCTGCCAGGCACGACCGAGCGCCTCGGGCCCCGGCTCGTGTCGGCAGGCCTGCTCTCTGTCCACCAGCTCGCTGACGCCGAGCGGGCCAAGGCAACCGAGCTGAGTGAGTGGCTGCTCTCGGAGCTGCTGGTGCACCTCGGGCACGTCGAGGAGGAACACGTCGCGGCGGTCGTGCGCGAGCGAGCGCTCGACGCGACCTGTCAGATCGCGGGCTGGGGGTCCGGCAGCTGGCATTTCCGCCGCCGCGAGCGGGCGCGCCAGTTGCTCCCCGAGCCGCTCAGCGTTGCTGGGATGCTGGCCCTCGTCGGCGACCGGCGCATCGAGCAGCACACCCTCCTCGCCGAACTCGGCGGCAGCCGAGCGGTACCGGTCCTGGCCGACGAGGCGGAGGTCTCGGCGGCCAAGGCGCTGGGTCACGACGGAACGGCGCTGCTGGCCAGCATCGACGGCATCAGCACCCTCACGGAGCTGGGCGAGGCCTGCGGGATGACCCAGCTGGAGGTCCTGCGCCTGGTGCACTCGCTGCGCGAGGCCAGCCTCATCGTCGTGGCCCCGGGCGAGGAGGACGTGGTGACCTCGCCCAGCGGGTGGGCAGCCCTGGACCTGCACGACCTCGTGCATGACGGCACCACGTCGCTGTCAGGCCTCACTGGGGACCATGGGGCCGAGGGTGGGGCACCTGGTGACGACCCCGTCGCGGCCTCGCTGGCACGTGTGTCGCAGGCACTCAGCACGCTGATGGGTCCGGTGCTGTCGCCGGCCTCAGCTGGTGACGACCGGCCAGCAGCTCCTGCCGGGTCGCTCTCCCCGGGGGTGCTCTCACCCGAGGCACGGCGGCGCGAGCGGATGCGCGCCGCGGCCGCAGCCGAGCTCGCCCTCGCGCATGCCGATGCCGAGGCCGAGCGCAGCCGGGAGGTGCCGCTGCACGACGTCGATGCCGCGCAGGTGGATCCTCCGGACGCCCTTGATGACATCGAGGCCGTCGAGGCCGTCGAGGCGGCCGACGAGGCTGGGCTGGACGTCACGACGGTGATCGAGGACGAGCCGGCCGAGCCTGACAAGCCTGCCGAGGCGGACAAGCCGGCCGAGCCGGCCGCGCTGGACTCCGTGCCCGAGCAGGTCGCCGCACCGGACGGAGACGGCGCTCTCACCGACACCGCGGCGCTGATGCGCGAACTGAGCAGCCTGGGCAACGAGGTCGACGCGGCGGTCCGTCCGCCGTCGCCTCGGTCTGCGCCACATGCCGGCGAGCGAACCACGCGAGGCCGGCGCAAGGGGCGGTTCGGGCGCTGACCGCCGGCGACCGGCTTTGACCGCAGGCTAACCGCCGCCTGGCCCGCTGCCGGTCAGCCGATCGATGCCGCCAAGCCGTCGGCGACGAGCGGCACGTCGTCCGGCACATTGCGCTTGATGACGGCGAGCGCTATCGGGCCCAGCTCGTAGTGGTACACCGGGGTCGTGACCCGGCCGATGGTCCGGCCCTCCCACTGCACGGGGGCGTCGCGCGGCGGCAGCCCGCCGTCGAGCTGCAGCCGGACCAGCCGGCGCGGCGGGCGCCCCAGGTTGTGAGTCCTCGCCACCGTCTCCTGCCCGCGGTAGCAGCCCTTCTGCAGGTGCAGCGCCGTCTGCAGCCAAGGGGTCTCGTTGGGAATGGTGCGATGGTCGGTCTCGGACCCGAGCCGGGGTCGGCCCCGCTCCACGCGCGCGGCCTCCCAGGCGTCGTGACCGGCGAGCGCGCGTCCGGTCGCGGCCGAGGATGACACGATCGCGCTCAGCCGGTCGCGCGCGACGAGCAGGTCGGTCCCCCACGGCATGGCCCGGACGACCAGGGCATCCGGCGCGTCCCCAGCAGTAGGGCCGCCGAGGTCGACCGCAGTCAGCACCGCGACGTCGGCGGTCCGGTCGGCCAGCTCGACGCGGAGCATGAAGCGCATACGGTCGAGGAACGCGAGCAGCGCCGCGGACGTGCCGGGCTCGACGTCGATCCACGTGGTGGTGCCGTCGTCGACGAGGGCGAGATGGTGCTCGATGTGCCCGTTGGGGCTCAGCACCAGCGCTTCGGTGCCCTGCCCCACGGGCAGCGCCTCGAGGTGCTGGGTGGTGAGGCTGTGCAGCCAGGACCGCCGGTCAGGACCGCTGACCGTGAGAACCTCGCGGTGTGACCTGTCGACGAGCACGCGCCCCGTCGCCAGCGCTCGCTGCTCGCGCAACGGGTCGCCGTAGTGCCCGGCGACGCCGTCGTCCGGTTGCTGCCCCCCCACGGCGCCTGCCTGCCCCAGCAGGGGCGAGCGGTAGCGAGGCCCGACGCCGGGCTCGCCCGGCAGGGTTTCGGCCGGCTCCACGAGTTCGGTCGGCACCAGCGGCTCCGCGCTCATGAGACGCACTCTCGGCACAGCCCGCTGAGCGCGACGTGGCCGACGTCGACACGGAAGCCGCGCGCGCTACGCAGCTCGTCGGCAACCTGGGCAAGCATGGCGGTCTCGACCTCCTCGACACGGTGGCAGCTGCTGCACACCAGGTGCGCGTGCGGCTCCTGGCTGACGGGATGAAACGTGGGAGCGCCGTGACCGAGGTGGGCGTGGGTCACCAGGCCCAGCTCCTCGAGCAGGTCGAGCGTGCGGTAGACGGTCGAGGCGTTGACCGCCCGGGCGGTGCGCTGGACGCGCGAGAGGATCTCGTCGGGGGTGGCGTGGCCCAGCGCGTCGACTGCTTCGAGAACGAGTTGCCGCTGCGGCGTGAGACGGTGCCCGCTGGCCCGCAGGCGCTCCTGCCAGTCCATCTGCCGCCCCTACCAAGGCGCCGCGTCGGGAGGTTCCCGACACGATCAAGCCTACGCTGCCCGGGTGAGCCCTGCCGCCCCCGCCGCCCCCACGGTCATTGCCGTCCTGGACGAGAGCGGACCACGCCTCTGCGACCCCGCCGAGCCGCTGGTGCGCGCCGACGACCTGGCCGTCCTGCGCGGCGAGGGCGTGTTCGAGACGGCTCGCGCGGCTGGCGGGCGCGCCTTCGTGCTGGACGAGCACCTGGCGCGCATGCGGGTCAGCGCGGCGGCCGTCGAGCTGACCCTGCCCGCCAAGGCCGACCTGCTAGCCGTATGCACCTGCGCGCTGGATGCCTTCGGGCCCAGTGAGGCCAGCCTGCGGATCGTCGCGACGAAAGGGCCTGCGACCGGGGCCGGCGTGGTGTTCGCCCTCGCCAGCGGTGTCGGGACCGACTACGCCGCAGCCCGCACGCAGGGCATCGCCGCCGTGACGTTGGCGCTCGGCGTTCCCGCCGTCCTGCGCCCGAGCGCCCCGTGGTTGCTCGGGGGGATCAAGTCGACGTCGTACGCCACGGCGATGGCCGGGTTGCGGGCCGCGACGGCAGCCGGTGGCGACGACGCGATCTGGGTTTCCTCGGATGACGAGGTACTCGAGGCGCCGACGTCAACTGTGCTCGTCGTCCGCGGTGGGCAGGCCTGCACCCCGCCCGCCGAGCAGATCGGGGTCCTGCCCGGCACGACTGTGGCGGCCCTGGGGAGCGCAGTGGCACGCCGGCGGATCGCCGCCGCCGAGCTGGCCGACGCGGACGAGATCGGCCTCGCCTCCAGCATCCGAGGCGTGGTACCTGTCGTCTCGCTCGACGGCCGCCCGGTCGCCGGCGGGGCCGTCGGTCCGGTCATCGCCGGGCTGCGCGACGGTTTCGAAGCGGCCTTCTGGGCGTCGGCTCCCTCGCTCGGCTGACCGGTCGTTTCGCCCTCGGCAGACGCGCCCGAAACGGGGCGTGAATGCGCTTGTCCGATCCCCCGAGTGCGTCGTACCGTCGGCTGACACGAGGGAGGAGGTGGTCCAGACTTTGAGTACCAGTCGGACACGTGAGGTGACTGCCCGCTAGTCGCCGGTCTCGTGGTCAGCCCGCTTCGGTGCGATAACGAGCACCGGCGCCGGCGAGTACCAGGCAGATCACCCGAACCCCCGGGCGCCGTCCAGTCCAGACGGCCCACCGCACCGCGGTGGAAGTGCCCGGGGGTTCGTCATGCCCGGGCCAGCAGGCCCTGCTCCGCAGGCCGCCCGCCGCCGCTCTAGGGTCGGGTCATGGAGCACCGCGGCCTCGGACGCACCGGCATGTACGTCAGCCCCCTGTGTCTGGGGGCGATGATGTTCGGCGCGTGGGGCGAGCCCGACCACGACGTCTCGGTGCGGATCATCCACCGGGCGCTGGACGCCGGAATCAACATGATCGACACCGCCGACGTCTACTCCCGGGGGGAGTCCGAGACAATCGTCGGCAAGGCGCTCTCCGGCGGGCGCCGCGACGACGTCATCCTCGCCACCAAGTTCCACGGCCCGATGGACGTCGCGATGGGCCAACCCGGCGGCGACCCCAACAAGCGCGGCAACTCGCGCCGGTGGATCGTCCAGGAGGTCGAGAACAGCCTGCGCCGGCTCGGCACCGACTGGATCGACCTGTACCAGGTGCACCGTCCCGACCGCGGCACCGACGTCGAGGAGACACTCTCGGCCCTGACCGACCTGCAGCGCCAAGGCAAGATCCGCGCCTTCGGCTCGTCCACGTTCCCCGCCCACGAGGTCGTCGAGGCGCAGTCGACGGCAGAGCGGCGGGGCCTTGGCCGGTTCGTGACCGAGCAGCCGCCGTACTCCCTGCTCACCCGCGGCATCGAGGCCGACCTGCTGCCGGTCGCCGAGCGGTACGGGATGGGGGTGCTGCCGTGGAGCCCCCTCGGCGGCGGATGGCTGACCGGCCGGTACCGCAAGGGTCAAGACGCGCCGACTTCACACCGCTCGGCGCGGATGCCGGCGCGCTACGACCTGTCCGACCCGGACAACCAGCGCAAGCTCGACGCCGCCGACGCCTTCGCGGTGCTGGCGGAGGAGGCCGGTCTGCCGCTGGTGCACCTCGCGCTTGCCTTCGTGCTGCAGCACCCGGCCGTCACCGCGCCGATCATCGGGCCGCGCACGCTGGACCAGCTCGACTCCCAGCTCGGGGCAGCCGAGGTCAGCCTCACCGCCGACGTGCTCGACCGGATCGACGAGATCGTCCCGCCGGGGGTGACGATCTCGCGCGCCGACGAGGGCTACCAGGCGCCGGCGCTGACAGACCCGTTCCTGCGGCGCCGGCGCACCGCCTGAGCCGCACGGCGAGAGCGCGGCGCTAGCTCCGGCTGAGCCGGGCGGACAGGTGGGGCGTCAGCGGATGCCCCTCGGCTGCCATGTCGACGGCGTAGGCGAGGTCGCCCTCGACCATCCCGTACAGCCGCTCGCTGCGCTCGACCTGCCGGGCCGTTGCGGTGCGGACAGTGACGTTGCTGGTCAGCTCGATCGTCGTGCCTCGCACGGAGCCGACGTAGACCTCGACGATGCCGAACGGGTGCGCGAGCATCAGCTCCACGACGCGATCGTCGTCGGGGCCGGCCATCCGCCAGAAGCCCACCTCGGTCGCAAGCGGCATGGACGTGTCGGGCCTCCAGGTTCGGGACGAGTAGCCCATCGCCGGCTTGCCTGGAAGCGGGACGAACGACAGCTCCTGCGCGTAGGGGAAGTCGTCGATCCCCGGGTAGCCGCCGACACCCTCGCCGCGCCAGGTGCCGACCAGGAAGCCCAGCGGGGCGAGCGAGGGGTGCAGGCCGTTCGGGGGCGCGCCGTCGGTCGTCACGGGATCGCTCGTCACGCAGACGACCGCGGGGCTAGCGCTGGCCTTCGTAGAGCTTGTAGACCACGTAGCAGGCGAACCAGCTGATGACGCCGAAGATGACCACGAGCAGCGCGGTGTAGACCAGTTCGAGCACGCCTCATACTAGCCCGCACATCCTTGCCCGCACCGTTTCACGGGCCGCTCGCCACGAGGACGAGCGGCCCTTTAGAGCGGGTGACCAAGTGGACCCTTCGGGCTCACGTGGGGGCTTCGGTCAGGCGGGCAGCTCGACCTCGGCCTCGACGGACCGCCCCTGCTGGGCGACGACCTTGCGCTCGCCGTACCCCTGCGAGGAGAGCGCACGCAGCGTCCACTCACCCGGCCGGGCGAAGAAGCGGAACTGGCCCTCGTCAGAGGTGACGACCTCGGCCGTGAACTCGCCCGACCCGTCGAGCAGACGCACGTAGGCCGAGCCGACGGGCCGACCGCTCTTGGTCACGCTGCCCTGGATCACCGACTCCTTGCCGACGTCGACGCCGTCGAGCGAGACGCCACCAACGGGGGGAGAGCACATCTCAGGCGCCCTTCTCGACGGGCACGCCGACCAGCGAGCCGTACTCGGTCCAGGAGCCGTCGTAGTTCTTGACGTTCTTCTCCCCCAGCAGCTCGTGCAGCACGAACCAGGTGTGGGCGCTGCGCTCACCGATGCGGCAGTAGGCGATGGTGTCCTTGCCCCAGTCGACGCCGGCCTCGCTGTACAGCGTCTTCAGCTCGTCGTCGGACTTGAAGGTGCCGTCGTCGTTCGCCGCCTTCGACCACGGCACATTCTTCGCGGTGGGGATGTGCCCGGCGCGCTGTGACTGCTCCTGCGGCAGGTGCGCCGGGGCGAGCAGCTTGCCGCTGAACTCGTCGGGCGACCGGACGTCGACGAGGTTCTGCTGGCCGATGGCTCCGATGACCTCGTCGCGGAAGGCGCGGATGTCGGTGCGGGCCTCCTGCGCCTGGTACTGCGTGGCCGGGCGCTGTGGGACCTCGGTGACCAGGGTCCGCGCGTCAAGCTCCCACTTCTTGCGGCCGCCGTCGAGCAGCTTCACGTCCTCGTGGCCGTAGAGCTTGAAGTACCAGTAGGCGTAGGAGGCGAACCAGTTGTTGTTACCGCCGTAGAGCACGACCGTGTCGTCGTTGCCGATGCCCTTCTGCGACATCAGCTTCTCGAAGCCGGCCTTGTCGACGAAGTCTCGGCGCAGCGGGTCCTGCAGCTCGGTCTTCCAGTCCAGGCGCACGGCGCCCTTGATGTGGTTCTTGTCGTAAGCGGACACGTCCTCGTCCACCTCGACGATGACGATCTTCGGGTCGTCGAGCTGGGACTCGGCCCAGTCGGCATCGACGAGCACGTCGGAACGGCTCATGACGGACACTCCATCTCTGTTGGTCCAGCTTCACTGTTGGTCCAGCTTCGCTGCTGGTCCGGCTTCACTGCTGGTGGGGCCGGTTGGTACGAGCGGTCTCGCGCAGACACGAGGCGCGGCCAGCGCTGAACGAGCGGCGCGGGGAGGACAGCGGCGCGAACGCGGGTTAGCGCAGGGTCAGGCGCAACACAGGTAGCTGCCGACGCGGCACAGATCGACCACGCGGCGCTTCACCAGCAGGACATTCGCCATGACCCGCCAAGCCTACTCGGGGGCGCGCACGCAACCCACGCCGCACTACCCGCCGCTGGTGCCGGTTGACGACACCACCAGTCCGTCGGCGCCCCCGTCGAGCGAGATGCCCTCGGGCGTGGGGCGCACGGCGGTCAGTCGGACGCCGAATGGCAGGTTCTGCAGCGACAGGTGCACGGTGAGGGCGTCGGACACGATGCCGCGCACGGCGGACGGCAGCGACTGCCCGGCGACGTCGACGGCGGAAGGCCTGAGGGTCACCTGGTTGCCGGCGAGGCTGATGTCGGCGTCACCGGATGCGCTTTGCTGCCCGATGAGGGGCAGCTCGACGCTTCCGGTCAGCCGCAGGTGCCCGTTGTTATCGCGAGTCGTTACCGCCGCCGCGCTTCCCACGACGCCCTGCACCCGGCGGGCGAGGTAGGCGTTGAGGTCGGCGTAGGAGATCGTCACCGAGCCACGGGCGCGCCCGACGGGCACCTGCTTGACCGAACCGCCGACGATGTCGCCCAGGGGCACGCGCACGTCGTTCGCCGTGACGTCGACGCTGCTGAGCCGCGGCCCGTCGATCGGCACGTCCTGCAGTTGCGCCGTCACGTTCTGATAGCGGCCGGCCAGCACCTGCGTGAGGAAGGGGAAGCCGTGGACGGCGACGTCCGGGCGCTGCGCGAGGTGCTGACTGTCCTGGGCCCGCTGGGCGATGGCTCGTCCGGCCACCCCCGCGGCGACCCGGTCGAGGCCGACGAGCAGGGCGAGCAGGACCAGCAGACCGATGAGCTTGCGCACATATGTCCCCCTACCCCTGGCGGCTGCGGTCAGCCGAGGGCGGCACGGGCGACGAGGTAGCCCACTGGCACGGCCGCCGCGACCGGCAGCGCGCCGAGCAGGACGCCCATGAGGCGCCCGGGCAAGGCAGCCGAGCGCACCCCGCCATCGCCCACTCGGTCTTCCCCTATCTCACCCGCCCCTGCCTCACCCGCCCCTAGGTCACCCGCCCCTAGGTCAGCGTCGGGTATTGCGTCGCCGCGCGGGGCATCGGCTCTGGCCTGCCAGAGGGCGAGGTCCACCACCGCCGCCGCCAGCCCGGCTGCCGCTGCCACCCCAGCCGCCTCCCATGGCGTCAGGCGACCGGCAGCGGTGCCGCTAGAGGTGCCGCTGGCGGCACCCCATCCGACGAGCGCACCGGCCAGCGCCGCGGCGGCGACTCCAGCCAACCGAGCAGGGACGGCCGGCAGGGGCAGCACCCGTGCGACGACGACAGCGAAGGCCGCCCCCGCAAGCAGCGCGAGGGCAGCGGTTGTGCCGTGCTCGAGCTGGCGCAGCGGCAGCAGCAGGGCGGCCAGAGCCACGAGGAAGACCGCGGACACAACGCTCGCCAGCTGCGCCGTCACCCGCCGGCGCGGGTGACGAGCCAGCTGCTGCACCAGCGCCGCGACGAACGCCAGCCCGATGACAGCCACGACGGTCCCCTCAGCCCGGCTGCGGTCGGCCAGCAGGACGGCGTCGGCGACCAGTCCGGTGAGGGCGGGCAGCACCAGCAGCGACCGGTCCCGCTCCAGTTGCCCGGTCCATCCCACGGCCACGGCCAGCTGCACCAGCGCGAGCGCGAGGGCGAGCGCGGGCCGGCCCCAGGCTGCGGCGCCTGCGAGCAGCCCGGCAGCCGCGAGGCAGCCGACCGTCGTCATCAGCTCGGGCCAGGCACCGTCGCGAGTGACTCCGGCGCGCGGGGCCGGTGCCGGCAGGGCGCCCGCACCACCGGCGAACGGCGGCAGCGCCTCGATGACGGAGCCAGGCGCCAGCTCGACGGCGGGCAGTGGCGGGGGCTCACCTGCCGCGATGACACCAGCCCGCTCGCGACGCCCACTGGCAGGGGTGCCGTCGACGACGAAACTGCAGTAGGACAACACCCGGGCGAGGGCCGGCCCGTGCCGCTCCCCCAGCTGCTGCACCAGCTCGGCCAGCGTCGCTGCCGACACCTGCTCCTCGGCAACCCCCGCGGCCGCCCGTGCGGCGGCCCAGAACCGCACGGTGACGAGGGTCCCGGTGCCGTCCGGGGCGGTGGGCCCGGTCGTCACGCGCTTGCCGACCGCGTCAGCTCGCCGGCCACCAGGGCAGGCAGCGCCGCACCGATACGCGCGACGAGGTCGGCATCGGCGCCCTCCTCAGCGTGGCCGAAGTCGGGGACCTCCCACAGCTCGGCCGCCTCCCCCGCGGCACCAGCGACGGCGCGGGCGTGCTCGAGCGGCAGGTAGGCGTCGCGATCACCGTGCACCACCAGGAGCGGGACGGTGATCCGTGCGGCCGCCTCGCTGGGATCGAGCGGCACCTGCGCCCACCCCGTGGAGTCGATCCGCACCCCGAGCATCCGCCGGGCCACGGCCCGGCCCGGGCGGGTCTGGACGAGCCAGTGCAGGCGGCGCATCGGCGTGGTGTCGCGGTAGTACCACCAGCCAGTCGAGCTGACTGCCACCACAGCGTCGACCGGATGCTGCAGGGGCCGGTGGTGTACCTGCTGACCGACGAGCGCGGCGTGCCGGAGCGCGCAGGAGGCCCCCATCGACCAGCCGACAGTCACCACGGTGCGGTACCCGCGGCTGCGCATCTCCCCCACCGCGGCATCGACGTCGAACACCTCGCGGTCGCCGAGGGTCGACAGGCCCGCCGAAGCCCCGTGGCCACGCAGGTCGACGACGAGCACGTCGGTGGGCGTGGCCGCTCCCGAGGCCGACGTTGGTGTCGATGCCGCCAGCCACCGAGCAACCCGGCTGACCCCTGGCTTGCCGCTCCACCCGCTGAAGCCAGGCAGCAGGACGACGCCGATCGCCGCGGCGTCGGCAGCAGCGTCCTCGGCAGCGTCCTCGCCAGCGTCCTCGCCAGCGTCCGACGAGCGCAGCAGCACCGCGGACAGCCGGACGGCATCGCAGGTCCGCAGCGGCACGTGCTCGGCGGCCATGTGGGCAGCTACCTGGACAGCGGGGCCGGCTGCGGGCCCGACGCTCGGAACAGTGTTGTTCGTCCCCTGCGTTGGCCCACCCGGCGCGTCGACAGTCACACCCGTTATCCTGATCGCAGACCGGGTCGACGAAGCCCCAGTCTCCTGCAGTCGCTGTCCATGCCTCACAGGAGTCTTCCATGGCCGTCGTCCTACTGCTCACGTCGTCGCGCTCCGGCGCGGCCGATGTGCTGCCAGCCCTGTCGTTGCTGCCGCACGAGGTGCGCACCGCGCCGCCCGAGCCGACGGCGCTGCTCGACCTGCCTCCCGTCGATGCGGTGATCGTCGACGCGCGCCGTGACCTCGTGGCAACCCGCGGGCTGTGCCGCCTGCTGCGCACGACCGGGGTGTCGGTGCCACTGCTCGGGGTGCTGGTCGAGGGCGCGCTCGTCGCGGTCTCCGCCGACTGGGAGCTCGACGACGTCTTGCTCGACACCGCCGGGCCGGCCGAGGTCGAGGCCCGCCTGCGGCTCGCCACCGGGCGGCTCGCGCGCGTGGGGCGCGCCGGTGCCGAGACACCGCAGACGACGGTCCGGGTCGGCGAGCTGTCCATCGACGAGGTGACCTACTCGGCCCGGCTGCGCGGCAACCCGCTCGAGCTCACGTTCAAGGAGTTCGAGCTGCTGAAGTTCCTCGCGCAGCACCCCGGCCGGGTCTTCACCCGCGCGCAGTTGCTGCAGGAGGTGTGGGGCTACGACTACTACGGAGGCACCCGCACCGTCGACGTACACGTGCGCCGGCTGCGCGCGAAGCTCGGCACCGAGCATGAGGCACTGATCGGCACCGTGCGACACGTGGGGTACAAGTTCGTCGCCCCGGCCGCCATCGCCCTTCCCGAGCCCCTGCAGTCCCAGTCCCTGCAGTCCCAGTCCCTGCAGTCCCGGCCATCGCAGACCTCCCAGCCGGCCTGACCCTCGGCGGCCACGGCGAGCCGGCGGTCCAGGTCGAGGCCCGGGCCCGCCTCTCTCCAGCGGAGGTCGACGAGGTCCAGCGGCTGGTCGAGGCCGTCGCCGAGACCGACGGCGTCGCCCCCCTGTCGGAGCACGTGCTCCTGCACCTGCGCCACGGGGGCGACGCCCCAGGGCGCAACCTGCTGGCCCGCCGCGGCCGCGAGCTCGTCGGCTACGCCCACCTCGACGTCACGGACCCGGTCGAGGGGGCGAGCGCGGAGCTGGCCGTCGCTCCGGCAGCTCGCCGCCGCGGTACCGGCGGCCTGCTGGTCGACGCCGTGCTGGCCCAATCCCCCGGCGGGCGCCTGCGGCTCTGGGCCCATGGTCAGCATCCGGGCGCAGGCCGGCTGGCCACCGAGCGCGGCTTCGACAGCTCCCGCGTGCTGTGGCAGATGCGACGCTCACTGCTCACGCCGCTGCCCAGCGCGGCCCTTCCGGCCGGGGTCACCGTCCGGACGTTCCAGCCCGGCGTCGATGAGGCGGCCTGGGTTGCCGTCAACAACGCCGCGTTCGCCGGGCACCCCGACCAGGGCAGGTGGACTGTCGAGGACCTGCTGATGCGGGAGGCCGAGCCCTGGTTCGACGCCGCGGGCTTCTTCCTGGCCGAGCAGGACGCGCGCCTGGTCGGCTTCCACTGGACCAAGGTGCACGGCGAGGACCGCAGCACTGGCCACGGCCACCCCGCCATCGGCGAGGTGTACGTCGTCGGGGTGCATCCCGACGCGGCGGGACAAGGCCTGGGTCCGGTTCTGACGCTGGTCGGGCTGCGGCACCTACGCGCCACCGGCCTCGCATCGGTGCTGCTGTACGTCGACGAGTCCAACGAGCGGGCGATGCGCGTGTACGAGCGGCTCGGCTTCGTCCGCTGGGCTGCCGACGTCAGCTATTCGCGCGGCTGAGGCGCGCTCCCCGCAGGATTGACCTGCGGTCGGGGGGGACAAAACGCTCCCGTGGCTCCCCCGCGCACCCTCTCCCGCTCCACCGTCGTCCATTCGCCTCCACACGTGGTGTTCGACCTGCTGGCCGACCCGCGGCGCCACCACGAGATCGACGGGTCGGGCACGGTGCGCTCGGGCATCAGCGGGCCAGCCCGGCTCTCGCTCGGCGCAACGTTCGGCATGCGGATGCAGCTCGTGGTCCCGTACGTCATCGTCAACACCGTCGTCGAGTTCGAGGAGGGTCGGCGCATCGCATGGCGGCACCTCGGCCGCCACATCTGGCGCTACGAACTTGAACCAGTCGACGGCGGCCGGACGCGTGTCACCGAGACCTTCGACTGGCGCGGAGCCGTGCTCCGGACGGCGTACGACCGAATCGGCGTCCCAGCGGCCAACGCCCGCAGCATGGAGAAGTCGCTGGAGCGCCTGCAGGCGCAGCTGGCCGCGTAGCGGCCTAGTGCCGCTCCTGGTCGCACCGTTGATTTCGCCACTTCGCGCGCCGATGAGGCAGGGGTAGCCGGCGCTGTGCCCGGCGACACGCCGGATGCAGCTTGCGGCTCCTAGTCGCCGACTGCCTCTACGGTGACGAACGGTCATGCACTGAGTGCGTGGCGTTGACCAGGGGGGCCGATGCGCGCTTCGAGGCGTCGTGCCGCCGTGCTGCTCGCCGCCGGCGCGCTGCTCGCCCCGCTCGCGCTGCCCACCGGTCACCTGTCAGCTGCCGCTGCCGACGATCAGGACGCCCTTCGCCGGCTGCAGGCCGCCGCCAGCAGCGCCGCGGGCGATGCGGACGCGCGTGACGCCGCGGCCGAGGCAGCTGCGCGCCGGCTCTCTGCCGCCGACGTCGCCGTCGCTCAGGCCGAGGCGGCCCTGCGATCAGCCAGCGGGCGGCTCTCGACCGCCCAGGCGTTGCTGAGCCGGCAGCACCGCGCCCTCGCCGTCGCACGTGGCCGCGAGGCGGCCGCCCGTCGCGCGGTCGATGCCGCCCGCGGCCGGGTCAGCACCGCACGCAGCGCCTTGCGCGGCATGCTGCGGACTGGTTTCGAGTCCGGGCTCAACTCCGAGCTCGACTCACTGGCCGGTGTGACGAACCCCGGTGACCTCGCCGACCGTGTCGGGCTGCTGAACCACCTGTCGGGGGTACGGCACCGCCGCCTGGAGGCGTTGGGGGCCGCGGAGCGAGAGTTCGTCGCCGAGCAGCGCCGGATGAGCGCGCTGAGCGCACAGGCGGCGCAGCTGGTGCAGGCGGCGGGGACACAGGTTGCCGTCGTGGATGCCGCCGTTCGGCAGGGCCGCGCAGCAACGGCCCAGCTCCAGCAGGGCCGGGCCGAGCGGGCCACGGCGCTGGTGCAAGCGCGCCGGGCCGCCGCATCGGCGCAATACCGGTACCGGACGCTCGCCAGCGAGTCCGACCACCTGGCTGCTGTCCTCCGGGCGCGCGCAGCGGCTCAGGCTGCTGCTCGTGCCGCTGCTCGGGCCGCCGCCGATGCTGCTGCACGAGCAGCGGCCGTGCGGGCCGCTGCCGCTGCTGCCGCCCAGGCTGCGGCAGATCGCGCCGCCGCCGCCCGAGCCGCGGGGAGCGCGGCGGCCGTGCCGCCGCCGGCTGTACCTGCGACACCGGCGACACCAGCGACACCGGCGACACCGGCGACGCCGGCGATCCCCGATGTGCCCGCGGCTCCCCCTCCGGCACAACAGGCGGCGCCCGTCGGCGGGGGCTTCGTCATGCCCGCTGAAGGCAGTTTCAGCTCAGGCTTCGGCCCGCGCGTCGACCCGTTGACCGGCGCGAGCGGCTTCCACCCGGGCCAGGACATCGCGGCCCCGGAGGGCACCCCCATCGTCGCTGCCACGTCCGGCGAGGTCGCCTACGCAGGATGGGAGCAGGGGTACGGCAACTTCACCTGCATCGACCGCGGCGACGGCCTGGCGACGTGCTACGGCCACCAGTCGGCCATCCTCGTGACAGTCGGACAGCAGGTACAGGCCGGCCAACTGATCGGCCGAGTCGGTACCACGGGATGGTCAACCGGCCCGCACCTGCACTTCGAGGTGCGCCTCGACGGCACACCCGTCGATCCCATGCCCTATTTCTAGCTGAAGGCCTCTGGTTGAGGGCCTCCAGCTGGAGGTCAGCCGGGCATCGGCGGCTCGGGAGCCGGGTCGGGCGCCGGGGAGGGTGTGGGGCCCGGATCCGGCTGCGGCGGCGTGGGGGGCAGGCCAGGCTGGGGCTCGGGCGCGGGGTCGATCGGTGGCGTGCTCATGCCGGGGCCCTACCCTCGGCTCGGCCGCCCAGGCAGCGCGGGGCACTGCTCCTCGTGGGCCTCGTGCGGCGAGGCAGCATCCCCACCGACGCGAACCCGAGGCGAGGCAAGGGTCGGTACCGACCGCAGACTCGCCGCCGGCACTGGCACCCGCTGCGTGGGTACCCGCGCCGCGATGTCACGCGCGGCTATGCAGCGTCCGACGACCAGAGCTAATGGGACGCTCACGAGCGTCCATCCGAGGGCTAGCCCCAGGAGCATGGGGGTCATGCGCTGCCTCCTGCCCGAGTGGAAGGGCCAGCGTGAAGTCAAGTCGTGGGGTGGTGACACTTTCGTACTGGCAGGTGACGCTACACCCCTGCGGTGACCGCCCTCACAATCCGGCGGTGAGCAATTCGGCCCAGTTTCGCGACTGCCACCGGCGCCCGTCGCGGCCTACGACAAGCGCGGCGTGTCCTTGCAAGGTGTCCAGGCGCTCGGGGGCGTCCCAGCCCATCGCCACAGCGGCGGTCGCCCAGGCGTCCGCCCGGACGAGGTCGGGGCCGACGACTGTGGCGCTGGCCAGCTGCGTAGCCGGCTCCCCGGTGTGCGGGTCGAGCACGTGACCCCCGCGCTCGGCGGTTCCTGAGGTGGCGATGGCGCAGTCCTCGAGCCGGAGCACTGCGGCCAGCCGCCCGGGGACCAGCGGGTCGGCCACTCCGACACCCCAACGCCGTCCCGGCTCCGGACGCGCGCCCACGACGACGTCTCCGCCGCCGTTGACGCACATCCGCCGCGCTCCCGCTCGACCGAGGGCTGCGGCGGACCGCGCGAGCGCCCATCCCTTCACGGCGCCGGATGGATCGAAGCGGCCGTCGATCGTGGCGCGGAACCAGCCGCCGGTCTCGGCCTCGAGGGCGGCACACAGCTCGAGGACCTCCGCCAGGTCGTCCGCGTACTCGGCCGCCGGGCTCTCACCGCGCTGCAGGGCGCTGACGGCACTGTCCGGTCGGTAAGGGGAGAAGGCCCGGTCCGCTGCGTGCAGCACAGCAAGGGCTTCGGGGAGGGCGCTCTCTGGAAGGGGGTCCCGCACATCGATGCTGACGGCGGTGCCCATCACCTGCTCGACGTGGCGGACGGGAGCTGTCACCCGCACAGCCTGCCGCACCCGGCTGGAGGGCCGCTGGAAGCAGCCCGGCCAGTCGGTGTCAGGGCGTCAGTCCTCAGCCCGCGGCGTGGACCAGCCGCTCGCGAGCGTGGCGGACCAGGGTGATGAGTGCGTCCTTCGTCGCCGACCTCGAGCGCGCATCCAGGTAGACGAAGGGCACGTCCTCGCCAAGCGCGAGCGCCTGCCGCACGCTCTCGAGCGAGTGGTGGGCGACACCGTCGAAGCAGTTGACGGCAACGACGAAGGCCAGTCCCCGCGACTCGAAGTAGTCGACCGCCTCGAAGCACTGGTCCAGGCGGGTGGTGTCGACGAGCACCACCGCGCCGATCGCGCCGAGGACGAGGTCGTCCCACATGAACGAGAAGCGGTCCTGTCCCGGGGTGCCGAACAGGTACAGCCACAGCGCGTCGTTCAGCGCGATGCGGCCGAAGTCGAGGGCTACCGTGGTCGTCGTCTTGCGGTCTGCGACCTGCCCCGCGTCGTCTACAGCGATGCCGTGCGAGGTCATCGCGGCCTCGGTGGTCAGCGGATCGATGTCGGAGATGGCCCCGATGAACGTCGTCTTCCCGACGGCGAAGCCTCCGGCCACCACGATCTTTACCGTCGCGGGCGGCGCCTGCGGAGCGCGTCGCTGGGGCATCACCGCACCGCGCTGCGGCATCAGTACCTCGTCAGATCGTGGTGAGCGCATCGAGCACCGCCTCCAGCAGGTTCGCGTCCTCGGCGGGCAGCCGGGTATCGGTGCGGGTACCGATGGTGACCAGGCCGTCGTCGGCCAGGTCGCTGACGAGCACGCGCGTGACACCGACCGGCAGCTGCAGGTGGGCCGAGATCTCCACGAGGGAGATGACCTGCCGGCTCGCGAGGCTCACGATGGCACATCGCTCGGACGAGCCGGAGGCCGATGCCCCGCGCACCGTGCGCACCATCGCCTCGAAGGGCAGGCTCCGCCCGGACGTCCGGGTCCGTCCTCCGGTGATGGTGTACGGGCGGACGGTGCGGTGTGCGGCATGCTCGCTCACAGCTGCCCCTCGACGGTCCGCGCGGGCCCGTCGGTCGGCAGCATCAGGCGCATCTCGGCGATGAGCTGCGGGCTCATGACGGCCTCGGCCCGGTTGACGAGCAGGGTCATCTCATAGCCCACGAGCCCGACGTCGCATGCCGCGTCGGCGATGACGCCGAGCGAAGAGCCGTCGCCCACGATGCAGACGAACATGAACAGCCGGTCCATCTCGACCACGACCTGCCGCACGGCGCCGGCGTGCAGGCGCCTCGCGGCTCCGTTGATCAGGCTGGAGAGCCCCGAGACGATCGCCGCGAGCTGGTCGCCTGCCGTGCGGTCGAGGCCCTGCGACATCGCCATCAGCAGCCCGTCGGCCGAGACCACCAACGTGTTGCGGACGTGCGGGACGCTGCGGCAGAAGTTCGACAGCAGCCAGGTGAAGTTGGTCGTGTCGGCACTCATGCGAGCGGTGGGGACGGCGTTGACGCTCATGGCTCTCTCCTTCAGGTCCGGGGTTCGCCGGCGGGGCGCGCCACGCTCGCATCAGCCCGGGCTCGCTGCACGGCGGTCCGGAACGAGCTGAGGTTGCCCTGGACCGTCTTGGGGTCGCGCTGGCCGTCCGCCTCGGGCTCGAGGTCGCCGAAGGCAGCCGCCAGCGGGTCGTGCACAGGGGACCCTGCCCCGGCAGCACCCTCCGGGCGGGGGGAGCGCCGGCTGAGCTCGGTCAGGGTGGCCGAGGCGAAGGCTCGGAGAACGTCGGCCGGTACGCTGCAGCCCCGCCCGGCTCGCCGGGGACGGGGGCAGCAGGCGCGACGGGCGGGATGACCGGAGCCGGCAGCTCGCCGGGCATCGGGGCGACCCCGGGAACGACCTCGGCGCGGCGCTGCGGCGCGTCGGCCGCGGCCGGGACGAGACGCGCACGCACGCTCGAGCCTGGGCCCTCGGCCTGGTAGGCCCGCAGCTGCCGCATCGCCAGGGCGCTGTCGGACGGGCCGCCGCCATTCGTGACCGGGCTTGGCAGGGGCGCAGGCAGGGCGCCCAGTGGGAGGTCCTCGTGCAAGGGAGCCTGCACTGGCACAGCGTGCTGCGCCGGGATCCACCGGTGCGCCTGCGGCTCCTGCAGCGGCTGCTCCTGCGGCTCCTGCGGCGCCTGCGGCTTTTGGGGCGGCTGCGCCCCGTGCGGGCTGGACCCATCCGGCTCGCGCCGGCGTGCGCCCACCGGCTCGCGATGCTGGTCCGGCTGGTGCTGGTCCGGCTGGTGCTGGTCCGGCTGGTGCTGGTCCGGCTGGTGCTGGTCCGGCTGGTGCTGGTCGCGATGACCAGGCTGTCGGTACTCGACCCGGGGCGCCGCATCCCGGAAGACCGGTACGGGCAGGGACAGGACGGCAACCACCCCGCCGGGCTCACCGGGATACAGCCGCACGGCAGCGCCGAGCCTGCGGGCCAGCCGTCCGACGACGACGAAACCCAACCGGTCGGAAACCGCGAGCTCGGCGGCCGGGGGCTCGGCGATCATGTGATTGGCGTGAGCGAGGTCGGCGGCCGACATGCCGAGCCCGTGGTCGACGACGACGACGTTGACCCCAGCCGGTGTGCCGATGACGTGCACCTCGACGCGGGACTCCGGAGCGGAGAAGCGGGTCGCGTTCTCCAGCAGCTCGGCCAGCAGGTGCGCGGCGACCATGACGTGCCGGGCCTCGACCTCGGGATCGATCCCAGGCTTGAGGTCGACCCGCGCGTACTGCTCGATCTCGCCGACAGCGGTCCGGAGCACGTCGGACAAAGCCAGGGGCTGCCGTGACCGGCGGCTGGCTTCGACCCCGGCGAGTACGAGCAGGCTCTCCGCGTTGCGCTGCATCCGGGTAGTGAGGTGGTCCACGTCGAACAGGTCGGCGAGGGCGTCCTCATCGGCTTCACGCGCCTCGAGGCGCTCCAGGACGTGCAGCTGACGGCCTAGCAGCGCCTGGTTGCGGCGGGCGACGTTGACGTACATCGTAGCGATGGAGCCGCGCAGCGCGACCTGCTCGGTGATGACGCGCAGGGTGGTGTCGTTGACCGCGTTGAACGCGGTCGCCACGCGCCCGATCTCGTCGTTGCCACGCACCGGCAGCGGGCTGAAGGCTGGCGGCGGCCCCTCACCCGTGGCGTGTGCCCGCTCCACGAGGGCAGGCAGCTCGGCTGACACCCCCTGGGCGCTCGCCGTGAGGCGGCGCAGCGGCTCGGTGATGCGGCGGGCGAGGATCAGCCCCTGCGCGATCGGGATGAGCACGGCGACCATCGCGACGAGCGCGAGCAGCGTCGTCTCCTGACCGTTCCCGGAACGCTTGATCAGGGTGAGGGCGAGGCCCGCGATGATGAGCGTCGGCAGAACCAGGATCGCCAGGATCTTCCAGCGCAAGCTCGCGGACCGCAGCATGCCTCACCTCAAGACGCAGGACTCTGTCTCTAGCGGTTCGGATCACCCGCCCCGAGTCTTGAGCCCTGTCTTCGCTTCGTGGCCGCCCGCACTACCCCGACCGGACGACGACCTCGACCCGCCACGTGCGGCAACCCTGCTCGCCCGGGCAGCTGTGCACTGCCAGCACGCGCCCGGCGCCGGGGCCAGTGGCCCGCACGGACGCGCTCAGCGCACCCGAGGGAGCGGCGCTGCCGGGCATTGGCCGGCTCAGAGCCGGGCCCACCACGCCAACCTGCTGCCAACCACCCGCTCCGTCGGGCGGCAGGCTGACCTGCAGCTCCTGGCCGGCGACCAGGCAGATGGTGGACCCGTCGTCAGCCGGCCCGACCGTCACTGACCGGCTCACGGACAGGGTGCGGGTGCAGGCGCGAACCGGTGCAGAAGCACTGGCATGAGGCGTGACTGGCGTCGGGGCAGCAGCTGAGGGGGCGGCCGAGGCAGCAGCTGCGGGGGCGCCGCTGCCAGCGGTCGTGCTGCGTCCGGCCTGGCCGCAGGCCGCGATCGGCAGGAGCAGCACGATCAGGAGAGCCGCTCGCATCCTCGGCACCCCCCTCAGCCAGCGGTGCGAATGTGCAGCCCAGTGTCGCACCTGGCGCCAGGTCAGCCGCTGGCCCCGCCAGTGCTCCCAGTGGTGCCGGTGCCCCCGGCGGAGGTCAGGTCGTAGACCGTCTGGCCGCCGATCGTTGTCGCCGTGAAGGTCGACTGGACCCACGCGGAGATCTCGCTGGAGGCGCTGCTACCGCCGGTCTGACCGCCGAAGCCGCCACCGGCGCCACCGAAGCCGCCGCCACCCAGGAAGTAGTGGATCTTCCCCGCCCGCACGTCGGCCTGGAACTGGGCGAGTGTGGGCGAGGGGTCGCTGCCGTTGAAGCCGCCGATCGCCATGACCGGCAGGCCGGTTGCCAACTGCACCCCGGCCGCACTGTTCGACCCGACGGCTGCCGCGACCCAGGTGTACTGACCGGCATTCCCCTTGAGCGCGGCAATCAGCGCGGACCCAGGCGTGCGGCTGTCCAGCAGGCCGCCGATACCGCCCCGCCCCCCGGCTCCACCGGTAGCACCCGTACCACCGCCTGGCCCGACGCCGCCGAACCCGCCGGGGCCGAACGGTGCCGCACCGGCACCACCCAGGCGCGCCCTGCCGCCGAAGCCGCCCGGGCCACCGGGGGCGCCGAAACCACCGAAACCACCGAAGCCGCCCGGGCCACGGCCCGAGGCGGGACCCGCCGACGGGATCGCTCCCGTGTGGGGCGTCGTCGCAGTGTCAGCTGCATACGCCGCCGGGGCACCGAGCGCGGCAACCGTGGTCGCCGCGCCGACCACGGCACCCACCCGGCGCCCCAGCCACGGCAGACCCACGACGAGCACCGCGCTCATCAGTGCGATGAATGCCACCGCTCCCCGCAGCCAGGGCTGGAAAGTCGGCGCGCGGTCCAGCAGCAGGTATGCCCAGACGCCGGTCCCGCCGAGTGCAACCGCCAGCAGCAGCCGCGCGACAAGCGAGCCGCGCTGTTGCCACAGCAGCGTCGCTCCCGCACCCACAAGAGCACCGATCGCCGGCGCGAGGGCAACCGTGTAGTACGGGTGGATGATCCCCTTGGCGTAGCTGAAGGTGACGCCGGTGACCACCAGCCAACCGCCCCACAGCAGCAATCCCGCCCGCTGCCCGTCCGTGCGGACCGCTCGTCGGGTGAGCCACAGCCCGGCGACGAGCAGCAGCAGCGCAGCCGGCAGCAGCCAGGCGATCTGGGTGCCCATCTCCGACCCGAACAGCCGGCTGGCCCCGGGCGTGCCCCACCGGCCACCAGCGGCACCAGCGGCACCGCCGGCACCGCCTGCCGCGGCGGCACCGCCGCTACCGACGCTTCCGGTCTCGTTGCCGGTCAGCCGGCCGAAGCCGTTGTAGCCGAAGGTCAGCTCGAGGATGCTGTTGTGCTGCGAACCGCCGATGAACGGGCGGGCAGAAGCGGGCGTGAGCGCGACCAGCCGCGATCCACCAGCCAGCTGCCGCGACCATCGCCGCGCCGGCGACGAGCAGCTGCCAGATCCGCCGGCCCACACCGACTGGTGCCGCCACCAGATAGACAAGTGCGAACGCCGGGACGACGAGCAGCGCCTGCAGCATCTTCGCGAGGAAGGCGAACCCGACGAGGGCGCCCGCGAGCGCCAGCCAGCGGGTAGAGCCTGCGTTCAGTGAGCGGGTGAGGGCGTAGGCGCCGGCGACGAGCAGCAGGACCAGCAGGGCATCGGGGTTGTTGAAGCGGAACATGAGCACAGTGACCGGCGTCAACGCCAGCACAGCGCCGGCGATCAGTCCCGCGGCGGCGGAGAAGTGGCGGCGGACGGTGGCGTACAGCAGGCCGGCGGCGGCCACTCCCTCGAGGGCCTGCGGCGCCAGCACGCTCCAGTGGTTGACCCCGAACAGGCGCCCGGACAGGCCCATGACCCATAGGGACGCCGGCGGCTTGTCGACGGTGATCGAGTTCGCCGCGTCGGAGGAGCCGAAGAACCAGGCCTTCCAGCTGGCACTGCCGGCCTGCGCGGCAGCCGCATAGAAGCTGTTGCCCCAGCCGCTCGATCCGAGGTCCCACAGGTAGAGCAGGGCGGTGCCCAGCAGGAGTGCGAGCAGTGCGGGGCGCACTCAGGCGGCGTCCTCGGCGCGGCCCCGGAGCAAGCCCAGCGACCGGCCCTGGAGGCGGGCCAATCCTTTGGGCGGCCGACGCCGGGCGCCGGTCGCGCCGGTGGGCGGGCCCAGGGTCTGCAGGTCGGGCGGCAGGGCTGTCGTCGTCACGTTGGTGACGCTGCAGGCCCAGGCTGGGAGGTTGCTGCACGTCGGCTCCGCGGTAGGTCGGAGTCCGCATTGTCGTCCTCGAGCGGGGCGCTCACCTCTGCCCGCCGATCCGGACATCACGCCTGCCTGTTACCGGCCCGTCACCAGGAAGACACATTCCTCCTGTTTTCTGATGAGGTGCCAGTTCGACCCCGGGCCACGTGCCCGACCTGCGGAGCTGTCCGTCCCGTGAAGTGGGTCGGCGAGACGAAGGTGTTGCGCGAGCACCTGGCCGACGCCCGGCGCTGCCCGGGCTCAGCGGGGCCGGCAGCCGGCGAGCAGCCGGTCGAGTCGCGCGCCCTCGCCCCCAGCGGCTGACGCCCAGGCCGCTGGCAGCCCCCCTGACCGAGCCTGCTCAGCCGACGCACGGCGTGCGGGCGAGGATGGCTCCGAGATCAGATCCCCGCGGGAGCGTGCCGAAGGCGAGTCCCGCATCGCCCGCGAGCCGTGCCGCGCAGAACGCGTCAGCGACCGCCTGCGGTGCGTGCCGCACGAGCAGCGCACCCTGCAGCACCTTCGCCAGGCGCTCGACAGTCCGGCGGGCGCGAAGCTCGACATCGGCGGGGTCGGCCAGCTCCTGCTCGAGCTCACCCCACGCGGCATCGAGCCGGGCATCGCCACCACGCGCCGCCTGCACCTCGTCGCGCACCGCCTGCAGGCAGTCGGGCTCGCGCCACAGTGCCCGCAGCACGTCGAGCGCGTTGACGTTGCCCGAGCCCTCCCAGATCCCGTTGAGCGGTGCCTCCCGGTACATCCGCGGCAACCCGGAGTCCTCGACGTAGCCGTTGCCACCCAGGCACTCCATGGCCTCGACGACGAGGGCCGGCTGCCGCTTGCAGACCCAGTACTTGCCCGCAGCGGTCGCCAGCCGGGCGAAGGCGGCCTCCTGCGCATCGCCCCGCGCCGCACGGTCGACCGCCCCGGCCAGGCGCACGGCAAGCGCTGTGGCCGCCTCCGACTCGATGGCGAGATCGGCGAGGACGTTGCGCATGAGCGGCTTGTCGACGAGCAGGGCGCCGAAGGCGTGGCGGTGCCGCGCGTGGTGCACCGCCTGCACGAGCGCCGCCTGCATGGCGCTGGCCGAACCTACGACGTTGTCGAGCCGGGTCATCGCGACCATCCCGATGATGGTTCGCACCCCCCGGCCCTCCTCCCCCACGAGCCAGCCGACGGTGCCGTCGAGCTCGGGCTCGGAGCTGGCGTTGCTGCGGTTTCCGAGCTTGTCCTTGAGGCGCTGGATGCGGAACGTGTTACGGCTGCCTCCCGGGAGCACGCGCGGGACGAGGAAACACGAGAGCCCGCCTGGTGCCTGCGCGAGCATGAGGAACACGTCGCACATCGGGGCGCTGGTGAACCACTTGTGCCCGCGCAGCCGGTAGGTCGCGTCACCCGCCGGCGTGGCAGTGGTGGTGTTGCTGCGGACATCGGAGCCGCCCTGCTTCTCGGTCATCCCCATGCCGGCGAGCAAGCCCTGCTTGGACGCCGGGTCACGCAGCTCCCGGTCGTAGTGGCGGCTGCCGAGCAGGGGCTCCAGCCAGGCCGCGAGCTCCGGCGTCGTGCGCAGCGCCGGGACCGCCGCGTAGGTCATCGACATCGGGCACAGGTGGCCGGCGTCGACGGTGCCCCACACGCTCATCCGCGCTGCGCGGGCCACGTGCGCGCCGGGCTGCGGCTCGGTCCACGGCGCGGCGCCGAGCCCCTCCCGGACGGCGACGTCGAGCAAGGCGTGCCAGGACGGGTGGAAGTCGACCTCGTCGATGCGGTTGCCGTACCGGTCGTGGGTGCGCAGCACCGGCGGGTAGCGGTTGGCCTCCTCGCCCCAGCGCTGGGCCTGCTCGCTGCCGGCCAGGCGCCCGAGCCGGTGCAGGTCCGCCACGCACCATCCAGCGCCCTCGCGCGCGACTGCCTCGAGCAGCGCCGGGTGCTCGGCGACGTCGTGACCGACCAGCGGCGGCACCTGGTTTGTCACCGTGTGGGTCGCCGTGTCAGTCACCGTGTGAGTCTCTGTGTAGGTCTCGGTGTGGGTCTCGGCGGCGCCGGCGGGGCCGACAGTGGCCGCAGGACCGGTGGCCACGCCGGTGGCCGCTCCTGGCAGCAGAGTGGTCACGGCCGGCTACCAGTGCACCCCGGGCAGCAGCCGCATCATCAGGACGGCTCCCCGGGACAGGGCCTCGGGAGCGCTGTGCGCACCATCTCCGGCACCGTCGCCGGCCGCCGCAGCCGCGGCGGCCGAGTCGGGGAAGGCGAGGTAGGCGGTATGCAGGATCGCATCGACAACCCGCGGGGCCAGCGCCGTCGCCACCACCGCCGTGGTGCCCAGCGGGGTACCCCAGTGCTTGGGCTTCCTGACCAGCGCATCGACGATGACCTGGCCCGCCTGCGCCGGGGACAGGGTCGGGAACCTGTCGTACATCGTCGTCGGGGCGATCATCGGGGTGCGCACCAGCGGCATGTGCACGTTGGTGAAGGTGACGCCGTCGCCGACCAGCTCGGTGGCGACGACCCGGCTGAACGCGTCGAGCGCCGCCTTGCTCGCCACGTATGCCGAGAAGCGCGGCACGTTCGTCTGCACGCCGATCGAGGAGACATTGACGATGTGGCCGAAGCGGCGCTCGGTCATGCTTGGCAGCAGCGCGAGGATGAGCCGGACCGGCGCGAAGTAGTTGAGCGCCATCGTGCGCTCGTAGTCGTGGAACCTGTCGTAGGAGAGCTTGACCGAGCGGCGGATGGAGCGCCCGGCGTTGTTGACGAGCATGTCGACGCCGTCGTGGTCGGCGAGCATCTGCTTGACGCAGGCATCGACAGACTCCTGATTGGTCAGGTCGACGGAGTAGACGTGCGCCTCGCCGCCGGCCGCCTCGATCTGCTGCCGGACCTTCTCCAGCTCCTCGGTGCGGCGCGCGAGCAGCAGGGGGACCCCGCCGTTCTCCGCGACGCGCAGCGCCGCCGCCCGGCCAATGCCGGACGAGGCGCCGGTGACCGCGACGGTGCGACCGGCGAGGGGGCCCCCCTTGCGAGTGCGACGGAAGCGGTACGGGTCGAGGTGCTCGGCCCAGTACTGCCACAGCACCCCCGCGTAGGTGTCGAGCTCAGGCGGCGCCTCGACGCCCTCGCTCGCCAGCTCCGAGCGAGTGGCCTCGCTCAGGAACTCGCAGCTGAACGTCGAGTGCGGGAGCACCTCGAAGGGCACCCCGACCTGCTCGAGGGACAGGTCGGCGACCTGCCTGACGCCTGGCACCCGGGCCAGCAGGCCGGTGGCCTGACGCAGCAGCGTCGCGGCGCCGGGCAGGCTCGGCAGCGCCACCCGCACGACGGGACCTCCCGCCGCACGCGCGAAGGCGTTGTAGACGTCGACGAGCGGCTGGGGGCGCGGGTGGGTCAGGTGGAAGGCTCGGCTGTCGAGCCCCGGCTTGTGGATCAGGGCGTCGAGAGCCTCGACGACGTAGTCGACCGGCACGACGTTGGTGGCCCCGAGGTCGGGGCTGACGATCGGGACAGCGCCAGCAGCGGGCAGCTCGGAGATCCAGGCGATCGTCGGGAACAGGTAGTAGGGGCCGTCGACCTTGTCCATCTCGCCGGTCCTGGAGTCGCCGACCACGACCGAGGGCCGGTAGACGCGCCAGGGGACCGAGGCGGCGCGAACCAGCGCCTCCGCCTCGAACTTGGTGGCGTGGTAAGGCGAGGGCAGGTTCTGCCCCTCGTCGAACATGTCCTCGGTGAACACACCGGTCGTATCGCCAGCGACGGCGACGGACGAGACATGGTGCAGGCAGCCCGCCCGCAGGTCCTGTGCCAGCTCGACGACGCGGCGTGTGCCCTCGACGTTGACCTGCTGGTTGCGCTCGTCGCCGGCGGTCATGTCGTACAGCGCGGCGACGTGCACCACGTGGTCGACCTTGCCGCGCAGCCGCTTGCGGGTGGCGGCCGACAGGCCGAGCGAGTCGAGCGTGAGGTCGCCGGTGAGGGGGGTGACCCGCGAGCCGCCCTCGACGCCTGCCATGGCCTGCTGCAACCGGCCGACGGACTGCTCGCGGACGAGGGCGTAGACCTCGGCGTCGTCGCGGCGCAGCAGGCGGGCGAGCAGGCGCCGGCCGATCAGGCCGGTCCCCCCCGTGACGAGGTAGGTGGTCATCAAGCAGTCCTTCCGCCGGTCGCGCCCACAGCCTCCCACGTCGTGCGACGTGGCGCACACGTTGTCCCAGCATCCCAGCGTTCCCCAGCATCCCCACGCTGCCCGCCGCTGAAGTCGCGCTCGTGGCCGACACGCGATGCGCGGCGCGGGTGTGGATGGCAGGCTCTGGCGGGTGGGGACAGCTCCGGCGGCCCGGCGCCGGGCGCGCCCTCGCCGCGGTGCCCGTGCGAGCCGGTCGGGGCGAGCCGGCCTCGTAGCCACTCTGGCAGCCGCGCTCGTGGTCGCTCTGCTCGTTGTCGTGCAGGTGCGAGTAGGGCGTCAGCCGCCGACCGACCATGGCCGGGCGACGGCGCTGCGGCTCATCGAGGCGTGGTGGGCGCTGACCCTCGTCGGTGCCTTCCTGCTCTTGCGCGCTGCGCCCCGGCGCCTTGTCCTTGCCGTCCTCGCCGCCGGAGCGGTGGCGTTGGCCGTTGCCGGCTTCGGGCGACCGCCGCAGCTCTCGGACGACCTCTACCGCTACGCCTGGGACGGCCGGGTACAGGCCGCGGGCATCGACCCCTACCGCTACACACCTGTCGCGCCGGCGTTGACCCGGCTGCGCGACGACTGGCTGTTCCCGGACCCGGCCGGCTGCGCCGTCCCACCGACGAAACCCTCGTGCACCCGCATCAACTACCGCAACGCCTACACCGTCTACCCGCCGGTCGGCGAGGCGTGGTTTGCGCTGGTGCACTATCTGCCCGGGTTCGACCGGGAGCGCCACCTGCAGCTGTGGGCCGACGTCGCCTCGCTCGGGTTGGTCGGCTTGCTGGTCCCCATGCTGCGGGCGGCGGGACGCTCGCCGGGGTGGGCCGCCCTGTACGCGTGGTCACCGATGGCAGGCATCGATGTGGCCACGGATGCGCACATCGACGTCGTCGCGGCGCTGCTCGGCGTCGCCGGACTGCACCTGGCGATGCGCTCGCGGGCGGGCGCGGCCGGCGGGCTGCTCGGCGCGGCAGTCGCGGTCAAGCTCTACCCGGCGCTGCTGCTGCCCGCCGTACTGCGCCGTCACCCCGCGCGCGTGCTGAGCGTGGCAGCGGGACTGGTCGCGCTGTCCTACGTCCCGCATCTTGTGGCGGTCGGGCCGGGCGTCATCGGCTTCCTGCCCCACTACCTGTCGATCGAGGGCTACTCCTCGGGCGCCCGCTTCCTGCTGCTCGGAGCGCTCGGGCTCACCGGGACCGCCGCCACAGTCGCGGCCGGCATCGTCATGGCTAGCGTCCTCGGCCTCGGGTGGCGCAGCCGGGCGGCGCCGACCCGCGTGGCCCTCTGGACCTTCGGGGTCGCGCTGCTCGTGGCCACACCGGTGCAGCCTTGGTATGCGATCACGCTCGTCGCGCTCGCAGCCGTCGAGGCCCGCTGGGAGTGGCTTGGCGTAGCGGTTGCCGGCTACCCGCTCTACGCCCAGCCGCGGGAGGAGCTGAAGACCCTGGTCGGCACCCGTGCGTTCGGCCTCGCGCTCGTCCTCGTCGCCGTCGTGAGCATGGTGCGATGGCTGCGGGATTGGCGTCGCGGGCAGTCGCTGGCAACACCGGGGACACCGGGGACACCGGTGACACCGGCGACGCCAGCAGCGCTCAGCGCAGCTCGAGCTCGCTGAACAGCAGGTCGAGCAGCCGCAGCCACACCTCGTTGATGGTGGGGTAGGAGGGCACCGCGTGCCAGAGGCGGTCCACCGGCACCTCCCCGACGACGGCCACGGTCGCGGCGTGCACCAGCTCGGCGACGTCGGCCCCGAGGAAGGTCGCGCCGACGATCGTGCGTGTCTTGGCATCGACGACGAGCTTGGCCCATCCGGCGTACCCGTCGGCGCGCAGCGCGGCGCCGGCCACGCTGCCCAGCTCGTACTCGACCGCCCGCACGTCGAAGCCCTGCTCACGGGCCTGAGCCTCGGTCAGGCCGACGCTTGCCACCTGGGGGTCGGTGAAGACGACCTGTGGCACGGCGCGGTGGTCGGCCGTGGCGGCGAAGCGGGTCCAGGGCGCGGGATCGACCTGCTCGCCGCGCGCCCGCGCAACTATCGCCATCGCGCAGGCGCGCGCCTGGTACTTGCCCTGGTGGGTCAGCAGTACCCGGCCGTTGGCGTCGCCGCAGGCGTAGAGCCAACCCGTGTCAACACCGTCGACGCCGGCGACACCGGCAACGCCCTCGACGAGCAGGCTGTCATCGGTCGATAGGTAGTGGCCGGGGGTCAGGCCGACTGCCTCCAGCCCGATGTCGTCGGTGCGGGGAGTGCGGCCCGCGGCAACCAGCACCTCGTCGCCTTCGACGCTGCCGGCTGTGGTCTGCACGGTCACCCGCCCGTCGGGACCGCGGTGGACGGCGGTTGCCTCGACTCCCGTCCGCACGTCGATGCCGCGCTCGACCAGGGCCGCAGCGAGCCGTTCGCCCGCCTCCGGCTCGACCCCCCCGAGGAGGCGAGGACCGCGCTCGAGGACTGTTACGTGCTCGGCGCCGAGCGAGGACCAGGCCGTGGCCATCTCGACGGCAACGACGCCACCGCCAAGTACGACCAGGCTCCGCGGCGCCTGCCGGGCGCTCGTCGCCTCGCGGCTGGTCCACGGGGCAGCCTCCGCGAGCCCCTCGATCGGGGGAAGCCCCGCCTTGCTCCCCGTGGCCACGACGACGGCATGCCGGGCGGTGAGCGTTACGCTGTCGCCCTCGGGCCCGCGCACCTCGACCTGGCGGGACCCGACGAGCCGGCCAGCGCCGCGCACGAGCGGCAGGCCGGCCCCGGCCAGCCACTCGACCTGGCCGTCGTCCTTCCAGCTGCTGGTGAACGAGTCGCGGCGCTCGAGCACTGCAGCCGCGTCCAGCTCCCCCGTGACGGCCTGCACCGCGCCTGCCACAGCTCGGGCGGCGTCGAGCGCCTCGACCGAGCGCAGCAGCGCCTTGCTCGGCATGCACGCCCAGTAGGAGCACTCGCCCCCGACGAGCTCGGCCTCGACCACCACGGCGCTGAGTCCGCCGCGCTGGACATAGTCGGCGACGTTCTCCCCTGCAGGACCGGCGCCGAGCACGATGACGTCGTAGTCGGTCCCGTCCAGCTCGTGGGGGGCGTGGTCGGTGGGGTGCGGTGCGAGGTCGAGCGTCGCAGCGGCGGTGGGAGCGGGGACTGTCATCTGTCACCTTCGGCTGGTCGGACGTGGCGTCACCGGCACCAAGCCCCGGTCGTGCTGCATCCATTCCCTGCTGGCGCTCGTGCCCCACAAGGGTCGAGACTGCTCGGCACCACGCCCTACCCGTCAGGAGCCCTACCCGTCAGGAGCACCGCAGATGACCGACTTCGCCCAGCCCCCCACCCCAGCGCCGGACCCGCGGCGGAGCCGAGGCCGCACGAGAAACGCGCCGACCTCGTACTCGAGGGCGGGGGCGTCAAGGGCATCGGCCTGGCCGGTGCCGTCCTCGAGCTCGATGCCGCCGGCTACACCTTCCCGCGCGTCGCGGGCACGTCGGCGGGTGCCATCGCCGCCGCCCTCATCGCCGCGCTCAACGCCGCTCACCTGCCGCTCACGCAGCTGAAGGACGTGCTCGACACCGTCGAGTACCCGCGGTTCGCGAGCGGGTCACGGCTGGCGGCCGTGCCGCGGCTCGTCGCCCACCTCGGGATGTACGACGGCCACTACCTCGTCCAGTGGCTTGGCGACGCGCTGAAGCAGATCGGGGTGACCAGGTTCGGCCAGCTGCGCTACGACGACCCCGGGGCCGACGCGACGCTGACGGACTCGCGTCGCTACACGCTCGTCGTGCACACCTCGGACATCACCCGCGGCCGGCTGGTCCGCCTGCCGTGGGACATGCCGCTCTACGGGCGGACCGACACCGACGAGGAGCTGATCGTCGACGCCGTGCGCGCCTCGAGGGCCATCCCATTCTTCTTCGAGCCGGTGCGCTTCACCGCCCCGCGGGCGGTCGTCGACGAGGTGAGCTACGAGCAGGGAGACGTCATCTGGGTCGACGGCGGGATGCTCTCGAACTTCCCCGTGGAGGCGTTCGACCGTAGCGACGGCGCCGCCTGCCGGTGGCCGACGATCGGCATCAAGCTGTCGGCCAAGGCGACCTCGATCAGGTCCGCCCAGCATGTGAGCGGGCTGGGGTCGGAGGCTGTCGCGTGCCTGCACACCTTGCTTGACAACGCCGACAGGTACTACCTCACGCCGGACAAGTGCGCCCGCACGATTTTCGTCGACAACGCGGGCCACAGTGCCACCGACTTCGGGCTGACGGCCGAGGACCAGGCCACCCTGTTCGCGAACGGGCGGCAGGCGGCGGGCGCGTGGCTGGCGCAGGCGACCGACCGGCAGCGGGCGTCGCGCCCCGGCGACCCGCAGGTCGTTCACGGCTGAGCGCCGCTCTCACTCGTCTGCCTACCCGTCACCGCGTAGACGCGGGTGTGCTTGCTCGTCGCATCCTCGAGCTCGGGAGTGGTGACGATCTCGCACTCCGCCAGCAGGCGCAGTCCGGAGGTGGCGAGGTAGGCCCGGCCCGGGTCCCCGAGCAGGACACTCACCCCGGTGCCGGCCGCCCGCGCCAGCCACGCCAGCATCTGGCGGCTCATCTGCTGCTCGTAGCAGACGTCGCCGGCGAGGACGACGTCGACAGCCGGCGGGTCGCCCGCCAGCAGGTCGGCATCGGTGAACTCGACGTCCACACCGTTGGCGGCGGCGTTCAGGGCGATGGCGGCGCCGCAGAACGGGTCGATGTCGGCCGCCAGCACCGAACGGGCGCCGGCGAGCGCGGCGGCGATCCCGCACAGGCCTGAGCCGGCAGCCAGATCGAGCACGCGAGCGCCGGCCACCGCAGCTGGGTGGTCGATGACGTAGCGGGCGACCCCCTGACCGCCCGCCCAGGCGAAGGACCAGAACGGCGGTGGCAGCCCCTGCTGCGCCAGCTCGGCCTCGGTCATGAGCCAGATCGGCGTGATCTCGTCTGCCAGCTGCAGCGCTACCTCGGGCACCGACGGCGGCCGCTGCAGCCGGGTGGCTCGGGCGACGAAGGCACGTCGCTCAATGCAGCGATCAATGCGGCGCTCAGCCGCCGGTGCCACCAGCCTCGACCTGGGCCTTGAGGTTCTTCAGCGTCTTCGTGACGTTCATCTTGGCCGCTGGCTCCAGCGTCTTGCCCAGCAGGCGGCCGGCCAGGCCGCCGGGCAGGTCGAACTCGATCTCGAACGTCACCTCGGTGCGCTGCCCCTGCGCCGCGAACGTGTAGGCACCCCGCTGGGAGAAGCCGGCCCGCGGCTCCCAGCCGAGAACCACCCCCGGCTCGTGCCGGGTGATCTCCAAGGTCGACTCCTGGGTGGTCGGCCCCATCTTCATTGTGGCGTGGAACGTCGAGCCGAGGCCCTGGGTCTTGGCACCCGCTGGCTCCCACTTGAGGAGGTCCTGCGTGTACTTCGGCGCGTTGGTCCAGTCATCGACGAAGGCGAAGACGGTGTCGACGGGCACGTCGATGACTGTGGTGGCGAGTGCGGACGGCATCCGGCGATGCTCCCACCGGGGGCCCGGCCGCCGCGCACCGGCCCCGCCGCGTGGTGTGTCCGGCTTACCCCACCGTGTACCGGTAGGGCAGCACGGCCAGCTCGCTGCCCGACTGGGTCACCGGGTTCTCGGTGTCGACGAACAGCCGCCCGTTCACGACGGTGCCGCGCAGGGCTCCCGCCGCGATCGTGATGTGCAGCGTGGCCGAGGCACCGGGCGGCAGCACCACGGGCGCGACCTTGGCCTTGAGGTCGATGCTGCGCCGCCAGTAGTCCCCGGTGGGGGTGCTGACAGAGTCGTCGAAGGCGAGGGTGCTGACCGACCCCGTGAGGCTGATCGTCCCCTCCGGGGCGGGGTTGGCCCCGAAGGGACCGATCTCGCCCGCCGACGCCTGCCAGAGCCCCGGCGAGAGCTCGGTGGCAGTAATGGTGGCCTTGGGAGCGATGCCGAAGGTGGACTCGACGTCGGGGGCCAACGTCTGCGCGGGGTAGATGTCGAAGAAGGCCCGCTGCGTCGCGCCGCCCTGCACCGAGAGCACCGAGGACTGGGTGGGCACCAGCCAGCCTGGCGTCGGCGGGGGCGTGTCACCCGTCGGGTGCAGCTCCAGGTCCTCGGTCGGCGACTGCGGTGCCAGCGTGTAGGAGGTCACCTGCGTGGTGCGAGGGTCGAGGAAGACCGCCTCCTGCGCCGGCCCGTTGTTGGTGACGGTGACGTCGGCTGTGCTCTTCTGCCCCCGCTTGATCGTCGCACCGGCCGGCAGGCCCCTCGAGCTGACGGTCAGGCTTCGGAACGACACTGTCGCGGTGTAGGGCTGGGGTAAGGCTGACCCCGACACCGGGTTGTTGAGGACGACCACCAGGGTCCAGCGGCCGGGCCGCGGGGCCAGTGTCGCTGTCGTCAGGCCTGGCGAGAAGCTGGTGCCACCGCCGAAGACAGACTTCTGGTTGGTCTCCAGACCCAGGGGCTCGCCCTCAGGGCTGATCAGGTAGACCGAGATGTTGTTGGGGTCGGCCGCGGGCTGGCGGAGGTCGACGTTGAGCGCCGGCTTCCCGGCGGGCACGTCGAGCAGGTAGGTGTCGGTCTGGGCCGGGCTGTAGGAGCGCCCGTTGCCCTTGGTGAACACCCCGGAGAGGGTGGCGCCGGCCGTGGTCACCGGGGTCACCGCCGTGTTGACGATGGGCAGCGTCGTGGCTCCGTCGGCGCCCGAGATGGCACCGAGCCCGGTGCCGTTGAGCACCAGGGATGCGGCGGAGCTGCCCGAGCCCGGCGCTGTCGTCTGCACGGATAGCGTGCGGCTGGCACCGGCAGCGAGCGAGAACGTCGACGGCGTGACAGTTCCCGCCGCCCTGTCGCGGCTCGCGGCCACCCGGAGCGAGACCGGGCCGTGGTAGCCGGCGGCGGACCTGCTGGAGAAGACGATTGCAGTCCAGTGACCCGGGGCGGGGTCGTGCACGTCGGCCACGGCGTTGTTGCCGGTGCCCTGCGGCAGCGAGTACGCCGTGTAGCGCCCGCTGGGGTCGAGCAGGGCCAGGCGCAGGATGGTCGTGCTCCCGGCACCCGAGCCGAAGGCGTCGACCTCGACGCGGTCGGCATTGGCAGGCACCAGGAACGGCACCTTCTTGAAGATGCGCGTGATCCCGAAGGCATCGACGAAGGTGCCGTCGGCTATGTCCGGTGTGAGGGTCGTGTGCTGGGTAACTGTTGACACCGGTGCGTCGACCGCCCGAACCGATGCGGCAACCTGTCGCGAGGTGGTGCCCAGGTTCTTCACGGTGACCTTGCGGGTCAACGGGGCGCCGGGCGCTGCGTGACCGGTGAGCCCGGGCGAGCTGAGCAGCAGCCCTCCGGCATCCGCCGGGGCGGGGCACCGCCGGCCCGGGCCAGCTGCACCGCTCGGTAGGTGTTGAGCCGGCCGGCACCCTGTTCCTGCGCGGGCAGCCCGAGGTCGTCGGCCGAGCTGTCGAGGAAGCGCCGGACCTGGTCCGGGCTAGGACTCGCGCCCCCGTGCGAGCCGCGGTACTCCTGGATGACGAGGGCTGCCGCCCCCGCGGTCAGCGGGGCGGACTCGCTGGTGCCACCGAAGTCGATGAACGCCGAGGGGGCGCCGCGGGTGTTGGTGCAGTCGATGTAGATCGGGTCGGCCGAGCACACTGCCCAGTTGAGGTCACCGGGGGCGAGCAGGTCGAGCGTGCGCGGGTCCCGCGGAACACCCGACGTGGTGTAGCGCCCGGGAATGAACGGTCCGGGGGTGAACCCGCCCTGGGTGATGCCCGAGGAGGACAGCCCGCTCGACTGGTCGTTGGCGTAGGTGCCGTTCGACAGCGGGAAGCCCGAGTAGCCGATCTGCGAGTACAGGCGGAATGTCGTGGACGCGCCCACCTCGATGACCCCCGGCGAGCTCGCCGGAGATCCCGTCGTCCCGCCGATGCCGGCGTCGCCGCTGCTGGCGACCACGGTCACGCCCGCGGCCACGGCATTCTCGTCGAACACCGAGATCGGGTCGGTGCCGTTGTCCGGGTAGGGGTTGCCGCCGAACGACTCGTTGATGACGTTGACGTGGTCGGTGCTGACCGCGTACTCGACGGCGGCGAGGAAGCCCGACGTCGGCGCCGTCTCGCCGCCGAACACCTTCAGGGCCACCATCTCGGCGCCTGGTGCAACACCTTCGATGCGGATCGTGCAGCCGGTTGGCAGGGTCTGCGCGGCCGGGTTGACGTAGGTGGACAGGTCGTAGGCGACCCGGCCCTGTGCCGCGATGGAGCTCGCGTCGCCGAAGGCCTCGGCTCCGCTCGTCGGAGCAGCGGTGCCGTCACCGCTGAAGTCCTTGTAGTCCGTGATCACGTGCGAGCCGTCGGCTCGGATGAAGTCGGGGTTGTTGACATCCAGCCCGTCGGCGATGAACGCCACCTTGACCCCCGCGCCTGTCGCGCCCAGCTTGCGGGCGGTCGGAGCGGCCGGGTCGTCGCTGTTGGTGTGCGTGACCTCCAGCGCCTGCGGCTCCAGCTTCGGCTTGGCCGGGTTGGTCGGGCAGGCCCCGGCGGGCGTCGGCGCCGGTGAGGTCCCGGGCGCGGGTGTCGTGCTGTCGGGGTTGGCCTTCGGCCGGACCAGCGGCAGGTCGGGTACGACGGCGGTAACGGCCGGATCGGCCCGCAGCGCGGCCAGGTCGCCGCTCGGAACGCTCGCGGCGAAGCCGTTCAGGGTCGTGTAGCTGGGGCCGAGCGCGCCACCCGCCGTGGTCACCTGCCGCTGAACTGGCGCCTGGTCGGCGCGCACCCGCTCGCGACGCACGCCGAGCGTCGAGGGCTTGGCGGGGGCCTCGGCGTGCTGGTTCTTGAGCACGACGATCACGTTGCGATGCGGCCCGGAGCGCTCGGCGGCAGTCGCCCGCTGGCTGGACGCGCTGGACCCGGCCGCCAGGGCAGGGGACGCGAGGCCGGCTGTCGCCACCATCACAGCGGCTGCCACAGCACCAGTGACGAGGGGTGAGGCTGCGCGGTGGCGCAGGCGGGCCGGCTGGGTGGACGAGCGGAGCGGAGTACGCATCCTTGCAACCCCTACTGGTCAAGCGCCGCCGCTGGACCATCGCGGGAGGGCTGACTGCACCTCATCCGTGCCGCGATGCGTTAGCAAGCACCGCGCCCGGCGCGTCGGCCGTCGGCGGCTCGAGGTCACCGCCGGCTGCCCGGGATTACCGTTACGGGGGTGATTGCCCGCGTGCCGTGGCAGCCCTCTCTGCTCGACCAGGAGCCGCCACGCCAGGACCACGACTTCTCGTCCCTGGTCCGCACCGATCTCGACGAGCGCTCGTGGGTCGACCACGCGCCGGGATGGCTGTCGGGCGGGGACGAGCTGTTCGCCGCCCTGCTACGGACAGCCCGCTGGCAGCAGCGCGAGGTGTGGATGTACGAGCGCACCGTGCGCGAGCCGCGGCTCACCGCCGGTTGGGCGGCGGGGCCCGGCAGCCGCACGTGGAGCCGTCGCGATGTGGCGGCGGCGCTGGCCGGGGGCGACGCTGCTGACCGCGGCGCCGGCGCCGGCGCCGACACCGACACAGCGGCACCGCTCGACCAGCTGCCACCTGCCGTGCGGGAGGTGTGCGCGGCGCTCAGCCGGCGCTACGGCGTCCGCTTCGACAGCGTCTGGATCAACCTCTACCGCGACGGCCGCGACGGCGTCGCCTGGCACGGCGACCGCAACGCGCGCGTGCTGACCAACCCACTGGTGGCGACCGTCTCGCTCGGTGCCCGCCGCCGCTTCCTGCTCCGGCCGGCCGGAACCACGAGGACGACACACCGCTTCGAGCCGGGGCAGGGCGACCTCATCGTCATGGGGGGTGCGTGCCAGCACGAGTGGCAGCACTGCGTCCCGAAGACGGCGCGGCCGGTCGGGCCGCGGATGTCGGTGACGATCCGCCACTCGGCCTGAGCCTGCCCCGAGCAGCGGCTCTACGATGCCCGCATGTGCCGCAACATCCACGTCCTGCACAACCTGGAGCCCCCGGCGACCCACGACGAGGTGCGCGGCGCCGCGCTGCAGTACGTCCGCGAGCTGAGTGGGACGGCCTCGCCCGCTCAGCGCAATGCCGAGGCCTTCGAGCGGGCTGTCGACGCGGTTGCCGAGGCGTCGGCGCGCCTGCTGGCCGAGCTGGTGCCCGCCGCGCCACCCAAGGACCGCGAGGTCGAGGCGGCCAAGGCGCGCGAGCGGGCTGCGAAGCGCTTCGCCGGCGTTCCAGCGACGGGCCCTGCCGGTCGCCCGGTCGCGTAGCGCCGCTCGTGAGTCCAGCCGGCGGCCCTGGCGCCCCAGCGGCGATGGTCGTCGCCGTCGACATCGGGACGACGAGCACCAAGGTCGTCGCCTACGACGCAGGCGGCCGGGCACGGGCGTCGCACTCGACCGGCTACCCCCTGCTCGAGCCACAGCCGGGATACGCCGAGCAGGACCCGGCGGCCATCCTCGACGCCGTCCTCACCGGGCTCCGGGCCGTGTGCGAACACGTGGGGCCGTTCGCCTGCCTGTCGTTCAGCTCGGCCATGCACAGCCTGCTCGGACTCGATGCCCGCGGCACCCCGCTGACCCCCATGATCACCTGGGCTGACGCCAGGGCCACGCCCGAGGCCGAGGCGCTGCGGGCAACACCGGCCGGGCTGGCGCTGCACCGGCGTACCGGCACCCCTGTGCACCCCATGTCGCCGCTGACCAAGCTGATCTGGTTCGCCCAGCACGAGCCCGGGCCGGCGCGGCGCGTCGCGCACTGGGTGGGCATCAAGGAGTACGTGCTGCTCGCGCTGTGCGGACAGCTCGTCACTGACCACTCGATGGCGTCCGGGACCGGCCTGCTCGAGCTGGAGCGGCTCGACTGGGACGCCGAGGCCCTTGCCCTGGCCGGGGTAACCCCCGACCGGCTGCCCACCCTCGTCCCCACGACAGCTGTCCTGCCCGGGCTGACCCCCGCCACCGCGCGGGCAACCGGCCTGCCCGCGGGGACGCCCATCGTCGCCGGTGCCGGCGACGGACCGCTCGCCAACCTCGGCCTCGGGGCTGTGCGGCCAGGCGTGGCTGCCTGCTCGATCGGCACCAGCGGCGCCCTGCGCGTCATGGTCGAGCAGCCGGGGGTCGACCCCTCCGGCGGCGTCTTCTGCTATGCCCTCACGCCCGGCCGGTGGGTCGTCGGCGGCGCCGTCAACAACGGCGGCATCGTCCTCGAGTGGGCGGCCGACGCGCTCGCCCCGGACCTCGCCAGCGACGCTCCGGGCAGGGCACGTGCGCTGCTCGATCTGGCCGCGGCGGTCCCGCCAGGTAGTGACGGGCTGCTGATGCTGCCCTACCTCCTGGGCGAGCGTGCCCCGCAGTGGAGCGCGCTGCCGCTCGGCGCGTACGTCGGGCTCACTCGCGAGCACCGGCGCGGTCACCTGGCGCGGGCGGCGATCGAAGGAGTCTGCCTGCAGCTGAGCCTGGTCCTCGACTCCGTGCGCGCCGCCGGCAACGAGGTGCGCGAGGTCCGGGCGACAGGCGGCTTCGCGCGCAGTCCGCTGTGGCGCCAGCTGCTGGCTGACGTGCTGGGGATGCCGGTCGGGTTTCCGGCGGGCCACGAGGGCTCGAGCTGGGGAGCGGCGCTGCTCGGGATGCACGCGCTCGGCCTGGTCGGCTCGCTCGACGACGCCGCGGACCTGGTGCCCATCGTGGCGACCCTGCCGCCCGACCCGGCGGCCGCCGCGGTATACGCGGAGCTGCGCCCGGTCTATGCGGGCATCGCCGACGCGCTAGCGCCCTCGTTCGCCGCCATCCGGCGTCTGACCCCGCCGCGTCCCCCGGCGCACCGCACCGACTGACGCGTGGCTACTCCCCCGAGCGGCTCGTCCTGCTCTCGACCGCAGGGGCGCGCTCGCCGGCGGCACCGCCGGTCTCCTCGCGGCGAGCCCCGTTGGGCGACGGTTCGCTCCAGCGCAGCCCGGGCGGGCGTGGGTTCAGCGATTGCTCGCGCCGGCGCTCGGAGGAGTGCAGCTGGTAGGGCACGCTCGCCACGACGACACCGCGCTGGTACCGCAGCCGGGTCTTGAGCCGCAGTGCCGACTGGTTGTGCAGCACCTGCTCCCACCAGTGGCCGACGACGTACTCCGGGACGAAGACCGTGACGATGTCGCGCGGGTTGTCCGAGCGCAGCCGGGTGACGTAGTCGAGCACCGGCCGAGTGATCTCCCGGTAGGGCGAGTGCAGCACCTTGAGGTCGACGGGCAGGTTCAGCCGCTCCCACTCGTCCTGCAGGGCCTTCAGCTCCCCCTCGTCGACGCTGACTGTCACCGCCTCGAGCCGGGACGGCCGCATCGCCTGGGCGTAGCCGATGGCCCGCAGCGTGGGCGCGTGCAGCTTCGAGACCAGAACGATCGCGTGGTTGTTGCTCGGCAGCACCGGCCGCGTCTCGGGCGGGACCAGCTCCTCGCGCACGTGGTCGTAGTGACGGCGGATGGCCCGCATGGTCAGGAAGATGATCGGCATCGCGACGACGACGATCCACGCCCCCCGGGCGAACTTCGTGACGAGAACGATGACCAGGACGATGCCGGTCAGCCCGGCGCCGATCGAGTTGATGACGCGCGACCGCAGCATGTGCCGGCGCGCGGTGGTGTCGGTCTCGGTCCGCAGCAGCCGGGTCCAGTGGCGGACCATCCCGGTCTGGCTGCAGACGAACGAAACGAACACACCGATGATGTACAGCTGGATCAGACGGGTGGGCGAGGCCTGGAAGCTCATGATCAGCAGCGCGGCGAACCCTGCCAGCAGCACCACGCCGTTGGAGTAGACGAGCCGGTCGCCGCGGGTGCGCAGCTGGCGCGGCAGGTAGCTGTCCTTGGCGAGGATCGAGGCGAGCACGGGAAAGCCGTTGAACGCCGTGTTGGCGGCCAGGACCAGGATCAGGGCGGTCACGAACTGGGTGAAGTAGAACATCGGCGAGCTGCCCCCGAAGGTGGCGGCGCCGACCTGGGCGATGACGGTCCGCACCGGCTGGCCCGCGGGCAGGCCGACCAGGTCGTTCGGATTCTCGGCCGTGTGCACGTGGCTCGCGAGGGCGAGCGCCGTGACGCCGACGAACATCGACACGGCCATCACACCCAGCAGGGCCAGCGTGGTGGCTGCGTTCTTGCTCTTGGGCGGCTTGAAGGCTGGGACGCCGTTGCTGATCGCCTCGACCCCGGTGAGCGCGGTGCACCCGGAGGCGAAGGCGCGCAGCAGCACGAACGCGAGCGCCAGGCCCGCGAAGTGCGACGTCCCCTTGATCTGGTACCCCGCGCTCTCGGCTCGGAGCCCCCCGCCCACCAGCACCTTGTAGCCGCCGACGACGAGCAGCACGACCACGGCAGCGACGAACAGGTACGTCGGGATGGCGAATGCGGTGCCGGACTCCCGCAGCCCTCGCAGGTTGAGGAAGGTGATGACGGCGACGACGATGAGCGCGATGGTCACGTTGTGCCCGGCCAGCGACGGGAACGCCGAGGCTATGTTGGCCACCCCCGCGCTGACCGAGACTGCCACGGTCAGCACGTAGTCGACGAGCAGCGCGCTCGCCACCACGAGCCCGAAGGATGGCCCGAGGTTGGTCGTCGCCACCTCGTAGTCACCGCCCCCGGACGGGTAGGCGTGCACGTTCTGCCGGTACGACGCGACGACGACGAGCATCAGCAGCACGACGCCGGCGGCGACGTAGCCGGTGTAGTGGAACAGGGCGATGCCGCCGAGGCTGAGGACGAGCAGGATCTCCTCGGTCGCGTACGCCACGGACGACAGCGCGTCGCTGGCGAAGACCGGCAGTGCGAGCTTCTTGGGCAGCAGCGTGTCCTCGAGGCGCCCGCTCTGCAGCGGCCGGCCGACGAACACCCGCTTGAGTGCGCCTAGGGGACTGCTCACCGCGCTCCTTATGGGCTCACGAGCGGCGGCTGCTCCTGGTCGAACTGCCTCGGCCGTACGACACGCCGGGCGGGACGCGATCGGACGGACCAGTGAACCGTATCTCCCGGCGGGTAGGGGCATCCCATCAGCGCTATACGCGCTCATCAGCACCCGTCAGCCAGTCGCCGTCACCACCAGGGAGTTGCGTCACGTGAGCCAGCCCGTCCTTCAGGTCGTCATCGCCAGTACCCGGCCGGGACGGGTCGGCGGTCACGTGGCCGACTGGTTCGTCGAGCGGGCGCGCGTCCACGGCGGCTTCGAGGTCGAGGTCGTCGACCTTGCCGAGGTCGACCTGCCGCTGCTCGACGAGCCGAACCACCCGCGGCTGCACCACTACACCAAGCAGCACACCCTGCGGTGGAGCGAGACGATCTCTCGCGGCGACGCGTACGTGTTCGTCATGCCCGAGTACAACTACGGCATCAACGCGGCATTGAAGAACGCTATCGACTACCTGTTCGTCGAGTGGCAGGACAAGGCCGTCAGCTTCGTCAGCTACGGAGGTGTCTCGGGCGGCCTGCGCGCGGTCCAGATGCTGAAGCAGGTGATCAGCGCCCTCAAGATGGTGCCAACCCAGGACGCAGTCGTCCTGCCCTTCGTCCGCCAGTACATCGACGAGGCCGGCGGGATGAGCGTCCGGGTGCCGTCGAGGAGTCGGCCACGGCGCTGCTCGACGAGCTCGCGCGGCTCACGGGGGCGCTCCGCACGCTCCGCACGGCTTGACCTACCTGCTGCCCCAGGTGGGCGCTGACGTTGACAACCCCTTGATTCCGACGAGATGGGTGAGAGCGCCGCGCTCCTGGGCGATGCCCTGGTCGTGACCACAGTCTCCCGTACCGTGCAGGTTCCGCCCGAGACCGTCTTCGAAACGCTGGCTGACGGGTGGCTCTATGCGTTGTGGGTGGTGGGGGCGTCCCACATCCGCGGCGTCGACCCGGGCTGGCCGGCGGTGGGCACGCGTATCCACCACTCGGTCGGCGCCTGGCCCGCCCTCGTGCAGGACAACACCGAAGTGATTGAAGCCGACCCGCCGCGCCGGCTGGCGCTCACCGCCCGCGCCTGGCCCTTTGGGACCGCCCGCGTCGTGCTCACCCTCGAGCCGGCTGCTGGCGGAACCACAATCGTGATGGAGGAGGAGCCAACCGCCGGGCCCGGCCGGTGGGTGCACAACCCGGTCAACGAGAAGCTGTTGCACGCGCGCAACGTCGAGTCCCTAGACCGGCTGGCGTCAGTGGTAGAGGGCCGGCGCTGAGGTAGCGCTCGCGCTGGAGTGACGGACGCGGGCACTGCTGGATCAGCTGGCGTCCTGCGTCAGCGGCACCGTCTGCCCCCGCTCGACGTAGCAGATGGCGGCGGCTGGCCGGCGCTGCTCCGCCTCCCGCCGGAAGTCGCTGAGCGGCGAGCGGAACACGCCGTAGTCGTCGTAGTGCACGGGCACCGCGACCCGCGGCCGAACCAGCTCGACGAGGTCGACGCCCTGCTGGGCGTCCATGGTGACCAGCATGCCGAGGATCTTCGTACCGCCGATGTGTACGACTGCGGCGTCGAGGTCCGGGTAGCGCTCCGGGATGGCGCGCAGCTCCTCGCGCATCAGCGTGTCGCCGGTGATGTAGAGGCGGAACGGGCGCCCGCCGCCGGCCGGCGTCAGCTCCACCAGGCTGCCCATCACTGGCGGCAGCAGACCCTTCGCGGCGCCGGGCGCATGCTGGCCGGGCATCGAGGTGATGCGCAGCGTCGCGCCGTCGCGCTGCACCTCGTGCGCCTGCCAGGTGTCGAGAGCGACCGAGTTCTGGAAGCCTCGCCCCCGCAGCCGCCGCGCCGCGTGCCGGGTGGTGACGATGGGCAGGGCCTTGTCGAGCTCCCGGCTCGCGCGCCTGTCGAAGTGGTCGCCGTGCAGGTGGGAGAGCAGCACGAGGTCGACCGGCGGTAGCCCGCCCGGGGGCATGGCCGGCTCGGTCAGCCGCTTGGACCACAGGCCGTGACCGAGGTAGGCCCGCTCGCCGCGGTGCAGGAAGTTCGGGTCGGTGAGCACGGTGAAGGGGCCGAGCCGGAGCAGCGTTGTCGCGGTGCCAATGAACGACAACGTCGGCACCGCCGAGCCGGCCGTAGTGGGGGCGCTCGATTCCGTCATGCCGGGTCAGTGCCCATGCTGGCTGCTATCGCACCGCCGAACAGACACGCTGCCCTTACTGGGTGACCGGCCTTAGAGTGCCGCGCGGCGAAGCGCGCTCGGCCACCGGAACCGGCGCCCGATGTCGTAGGACAGCGCGGGCCAGCACCGAGCCCTGCCGCGTGCTTACCCGTGCGCTCTCGTATCCCGTCCTGCTGGTGCTGCCGTCGTGGCCCTGGCCCGGGCACCTTGTCGCAGGCCGAGCCCGACCACGCGACGGATCAGCAGGAGCAGGGCGGCCGTCAGCGCCCGACGGTAGCTCGGCTCACCGGCGAGCCGCAGCAGACCGGCCGCGGTCAGCAGGTCGAGAAAGACCGCAAGAGCGGCGGCCCACCGATGCGTGCTCGCCAGCACGACGGCGCCGCTGGTCAGGGCCGCCACCGTCAGCAGCAGCGCCAAGGCATCGAGCAGCACTGTCACCCGGGGTGCTCTCAGCCGCGGCGCAGTGCGCCGGACGAGCCTGGCGAGTCGGGACCGGCGTCCGGTGTCCCACCGCCTGTGAGACCAGCAGCACCCACCGCGGCAGGGGAAGTAGCGGCGCCAGCGGCGGCAGAACCCTGCCGCTGCTGTGCGCGGTCGGCCTGCACCTGCTCCCGCTCCTCATTGATCTCCCGACTGAGGAAGAAGTTCAGAGCCGTCCGGATCGCGGCGACTGCTGCCAGCTGACCGATCTCGGTGTAGCTCGGGGAGATGGCGGTCCGTAGCACGTCACTGGCGAGCTGGAACTCCAGGCCGAGTGCGAGGAAACGGCCGAGCCCCAACCGCACCGGCACGAACACCTCGGCGTTACGCCGCTGCAGTCCCATGAGGATGAAGCGGACGAAGGCGACGACCGCTCCGCAGAAGATGACCAGCGCCCCGGCTGACTCCACCAGGCGGACGAGGACGTCCAGGGCGTCACGCAGGTCGGTCTCGGAGATCACGTCGAGGCCCAGGCTCACCTGGCGGCTCTACCCCGCTCGCGGCAGATCGAGCCCTCGGTGGTCGGAACGGCAGCCCTGCACGGCGTGCACACACAGCACTGCCCGCCTGCGCCGGGGCGAAGGCGGGCAGTGCGACGTGGTGCTTGCGGGACCTACGGGCGCACGCCGCGGGCGGTGTCCTTGACCTCAGCCGCGGACGACTGTGCCGAGCCCTTGACCTCAGCAGCCGATGACTGCGCAGTGCCCTTGACCTCGCTGGCTGAGGACTGTGCGGTGTCCTTGACCTCGGCTGCGGCATCCTGCGCCGTCGCCTTGACCTCGCCGGCTGCGCTCTGCGCGTGCTCCTGCACGGCCGAGGTCGCTGAAGTCGCCGACTCCTTGAGGTCGCCAACTGCCTGCTGCACCTGCGGGACCAGGTTCTCCTTGACCTCCTGGGCCGCCTCGGTCAGCTGGTGCTTGACCGGCTCGGCGAGCTCGCCTGCCTTGTCGGCCAGCTGGTGGGAAGCGTGCTTCTCCTTCTCGCTCACCGGGATCAGCGAGGAGGCGAGCCAGCCCACGCCGAACGCGATGACGCCAGCTGCAAGGGGATTGCCTTGGGCACGCGCCTTGGCCACCTGGGGGGCGGCCTTGGCCCGCTCGGTGACGGCACCGGCAGCTCCGCTGACGGTTTCGCCTACCGAACTCGCTGCGTCGGCAACCGACCCAGCAGCTCCGGATACGGTGCCTGAGACGGTCCCGGCTACGTGCGACGTAGTGTCGCTGAGCGTCGACGTAGTGCCGCGAACGCCGCTACCGTCGTCGTGGGAGCCCATTACCTTCTCCTTGACGCCGGCGACGGCCGAGCGGGCCGACTCCATGCGCCGCTCGGCGATGCGAGCCGGGTTGACCTTCTCGTTGAGGGTGTCAAGGTCGCCACCGAGCTCCGCGCGGGTCCGCTCGATGTCACGCCTTATTTCGTCCGGGCTTTTGCCCACTGCACATCCTCCTTCAGAGTTTCGGCTGTCTGGGTCGGGGCGGGTGACACAGTCTTGAGCTTCTTGCGTCCCGAAGCCGCCAGCACGGCGGCCCCGATGCCCCAGAGCGCGGCGACGACGAGCGCAGCCCAGCCGAGCGGCATCACCAGGTTGATCAGGTACATGAGAGCGACCGATGCGAACAACAGGGCGATGTAGCCCGCGAGCCCGGCGGCACCGAGCATCCCGGCGCCCTTGCCGGCCTTGACCGCCTCCTCCTTGACCTCAGCCTTCGCCAGCTCCAACTCCTGGCGGATGAGTGTCGAGATGTCGGTCGCAACCTCTGTCACCAAGTCGCCGACCGAGGCCGACGCGACGTCCGGGCGGCCGGCCGAGATGTCGGAACGGCCGCTTGTCGAGATCTCAGCCACCGTAGGGTCCTCCACCGGGACGGTCGGTGACTGGCGGCAGCAAACCGGACGCCGGGTCGTTCGGCATCCGGCCCGACAGCGGCACGTCGTCGATCGGGAAGCGCTCGGCCGGGGCATCGACAGTCCCCAGCGGGGCGGTCGACGTCAGCGCGCCGTGCGATGCGGGCACGGCAGTCGGGGTCATCGGAACCTCTGAGACCGGCCGAACAGGGACGGGAGCGACGGGTGCAGTGCCGTAGGACGGCGTAACCGGCACCGAGCCGCTGACCGAGGATGTCGCATCGGCCTTGTTTCCCTTGACGACGCGTCCGGCGAGGGCCCCTAGCAGAGCGGCGCCGGCGAGGAATGCACCAGGGCGACGAGCCGCGAAGGTCCTGCCGTCGTCGAGCAGCTGAGACGGCTCGCGCTGCTCGACGTAGTCGGCCAGCCGCTGAGCACGGGAACTGGCCTGCTGGGCGAGGCCTGCAACCTGACTGACTGCGCCCTGCGCCGCGCCCTTGCCAGCGGCGAGGTCGCTCAACTCTTCGGCGAGCTGGCGCAATTTGTCGGTCAGCTGCCCCTTCTGGCTGGTGACCTGCTGCTGCACCTGTGTGCGGGCCTGACCCAGCAGGTCGCGGGCCTGGTCGGCGGCCTGCCCGGCTACCTGAGTCGCCTGCTCCTTGGCTGTCCCGGCGACATCGGCGACCTGCTCCTTGGCGGTCCCCGTCACCTGACCGGCCTGCTCCTTGGCGGTCCCGGCGACCTGACCGGCCTGCTCCTTGGCGGTCCCGGCGACCTGACCGGCCTGCTCCTTGGCGGTCCCGGCAACCTGACCGGCCTGCTCCTTGGCGGTCCCGGCGACCTGACCGGCCTGCTCCGGACGGGCGGTCGCGCCCGTGGGGGGTACCTGGCCGGAATCGCCCAGGATGACGCGGACCTCTGCCCCGTCGTCGTATCCAGGGGACGTCATGTGATCTCCTTCTCGGTCCGCTTGCTGTGAACAATGCTGTTGCCAGCGTTCCCCCACACCAAGCGAGCAACCACTTGAATAAGGCATTCGGGCGCCCGGTGGCGCGATGATGGGGCAACCCACCCCACGCGGACCGGTGCCCCCGCCGCCACCGGGCAGGACATCCATGACGTCGCACATCCGCCGCGCACGAGAAGGAGTCACCGTGACTGACGTTGCGAGCCAGCCGGCCGCCGCCGGCAATGATCGGCCCACCCTCACGACCCGGCAGGGCCACCCGATATACGACAACCAGAACCAGCGCACCGTCGGGTCCCGGGGCCCCGCCACGCTGGAGAACTACCACTTCCTCGAGAAGATCAGCCACTTCGACCGCGAGCGGATCCCGGAGCGCGTCGTGCACGCGCGGGGGACCACGGTCTTTGGCTACTTCGAGGCCACCGGCTCCTGGGGGGACGAGCCGATCAGCGCCTTCACGCGCGCAAGGCTGTTCCAGGAGCAGGGCAAGCGCACCGATCTCGCCATCCGCTTCTCCACCGTGGCCGGCGGGCGCGACTCCTCCGAGGTCGCCCGCGACCCCCGCGGCTTCGCCGTGAAGTTCTACACCGAGGACGGCAACTGGGACATGGTCGGCAACAACCTCGCGGTCTTCTTCATCCGCGACGCCGTCAAGTTCCCCGACCTCATCCACTCCCAGAAGCCCGACCCCGTCAGTTTCGACCGCCAGCCAGCCAACCGGGTCTTCGACTTCATCAGCCAGACGCCCGAGTCGATGCACATGGTCACGATGGTGTTCAGCCCCCGCGGTATCCCGGCGAGCTACCGCACGATGCAGGGCTTCGGCGTCAACACCTACAAGTGGGTCAACGCAGAGGGCGAGACCAAGCTGGTCAAGTACCACTGGATCCCCACGCAGGGCGTCAAGTCCTTCACCGCGGACGACGCCGCCACCGTGCAGGCCGAGGAGCTCGGCTCGCACACCGCTGACCTGTACGGCGCCATCGAGCGCGGTGAGTTCCCGGAGTGGGAGCTGCGGGTGCAGATGATGAGCGACGAGGAGCACCCCGAGCTCGACTTCGACCCGCTGGATGACACCAAGACCTGGCCGGAGGAGCAGTTCCCGCCCAAGCCCGTGGGGCGAATGGTGCTCAACCGGGCGCCGGAGAACTTCTTCCTCGAGAGCGAGCAGATCGCCTTCGGGACCGGCGTGCTCGTCGACGGTCTGGACTTCTCCGACGACAAGATGCTGGTCGGCCGCACCTTCTCCTACAGCGACACCCAGCGCTACCGGGTCGGGCCGAACTACCTGCAGCTGCCGGTCAACTCGCCCAAGAACGCCCGGGTGGCGACCAACCAGCGCGACGCGCCGATGGCCTTCGCCGTCGACTACGCCGGCGACAACCCGCACGTCAACTACGAGCCCTCGATCACCGGCGGTGTGCGGGAGGCCACGGCCCCGGTGCACGACGAGCAGGGCCCGGTCATCAGTGGTCGCCTGACCCGCAAGCGCATCCCACTGACCAACGACTACCAGCAGGCCGGCGAGCGCTACCTGCTGTCGGAGCAGTGGGAGCGCGACGACCTTGTGACCAACCTGGTCGGCCTGCTCGGCCAGTGCGACCGTCCCATCCAGGAGCGGATGGTCTGGCACTTGTTCATGTGCGAGGACGAGCTGGGCCAGCGCGTCGGCGAGGGCCTGGGCATCGGCGCCGACGACGTGAGGCACCTCGAGCCGCTGGCGTCGCAGACGCTGTCGAGCGAGGAGCAGGCCCGGGTGGCCAACCTCGGCAAGAACGGCACGCGCGACGTCGCCGGGCGGGTCCTCACCCACTGCGTCCCCAATGAGCGGGACGTGCGCACCGGCTGACGCTGGTCGCAGCTCCTACTGGCTGCCCGGCAGTGATGCGACTGTGCCCCGCTCCCTTCGTGGGAGCGGGGCATCGTCGTCGCAGCCGCTGCCGCGAGGGCGTCAGCGCCGCGGCCTTCAGGCGCCACGGCTCGGATGGAAGACCCAGGCCCGGAACATCAGGAAGCGCAGGACGGTGGCGGCGGCATTGGCCCCGACCAGCACGGCGAGCTCCACCAGGCGCGAGGGCGTCGCCGTGGCCGCGCCGAGCAGGGCAAGCGCGCCGCTGGTCAGCGCGAGCCCGAGCCCGAACACGACGAGCCCTTCGAGCTGCTGGCGTCCGGCGTTGCGCCGCCCGGTCACACCGAAGGTGAGGCGCCGGTTGGCCGCTGTGTTGCCGACTGCAGTCAGCAGCAGCGCCACCAAGTTGGCGACCTGCGCGCCCGTCGCCCCGCGCAGCAGGCTGAACAGGATCAGGTAGGCGAGCGTGCTGACCACGCCAATGGCGCCGAACCGCACCTCCTGGCGGGCCAGCCTCGGCGGAACCCCAGGCAACGCTGGGCCCGCGGCCGGCAGCGGATCGCGGTCGAACTGAGCCCGCAGCTTGGCAACGGGCAACTGGCCTCGCGCGAGCGCCCGAGCAAGGCGCAGCACACCCCTGAGGTCCTCCTTCGCGGTGGCGAGGATGTCGACGCTGCTGTCGGGGTCGTCCACCCAGTCGACGGGCACCTCGTGGATGCGCAGCCCGGAGCGGTCGGCGAGCACGAGCAGCTCGGTGTCGAAGAACCAGCCGTGGTCCTCCACGAGCGGCAGCAGCTCGCGGGCCACGTCGGCGCGAATCCCCTTGAAGCCGCACTGCGCGTCGGAGAAGCGCGCGGCAAGCGTGCTGCGCAGGATGAGGTTGTAGCTGCGGGAGATCAGCTCCCGCTTGGTCCCCCGCACCACCCGTGAGCTGCGGGACAGCCGTGAGCCGATGGCGAGGTCGGAGTGCCCCGACACCAGCGGGGCGACGAGCGGCAGGAGCGCGGCAAGGTCGGTCGACAGGTCCACGTCCATGTAGGCGAGCACGGCGGCGTCCGATGCCGACCACGCGGTGCGAAGCGCCCTGCCGCGGCCTTTCTGCTCCAGGTGCACGGCCCGGACCGCGGGGATCGCCTCCTGCAGCTGCTCGGCGATCGCGAACGTGCGGTCGGTGCTGGCGTTGTCGACCACCGTGATGCGGAACGAGTACGGGAACTCGCACGAGAGGTAGTCGAGCAGGCGCCGGACGCATGGCTCGAGGTCGTCCTGTTCGTTGTAGACCGGGACGACGACGTCGAGCAGGGGGCTGCCGGGCCGAGCCGTGAGGGGGCGGCGCGGGGCGGCGCTCGACATCACGGCCGCTACCCCCGTCGGAAGAGGGGCCTGGGGCGCGCCGGTGTCACGCTGCTGGGGCGGGATCTGCGTCGCCGTCATGTCCTGACCCTCCGGGCCGCGCGCCCCAGCCCGCTGTGGCCTCGCTGTGGGTTGACTGTGGGTAGGGGCGCCGGTGCTATGTCATCCACTGAGCCGGTTGCCGCTCGGGCCAAGCGAGTCGGCAGACTGGCGGCGTGCAGATCGTCCGGGTCCTAGCCGCCGTGCTCGGCGGCTTCATCCTCCTGGTGACGGCGTCCAGCGTCCTGCGCGTGCTCGTGGTGCCCCGCGGACGTGCCGGGCGCCTGCAGAAGTGGGCCGACCAATTGACCACGCGCGTGTTCCAGCTCGTCACCGACCGGCTGGGGGCCTACGAGGACCGCGACCGCGTGCTTGCCGCTCAGGGGCCGCTGTTCCTCGGCACCCTGCTCGCGGAGTGGCTGCTGCTGTTCCTGCTGGCCTTCACGCTGCTGCTCTGGCCGCAGACCCAGGCTTTCGGCGCCGCCGTCCGCGAGGCTGGCTCGTCCCTGCTGACGCTGGGGTTTCAGACGACGAACCACCCTTGGGCGACAGCTGTCGACTTCTGCGCCGCGGCAGCCGGCCTCGCCACCGTCGGGCTGCAGATCGGCTACCTGCCCACCATCTACAGCGCGTTCAACCGGCGCGAGACCGAAGTGACGCTGCTGGGGAGCCGCGCGGGCGACCCCCCCTTCGGCCCGGAGCTGCTCGCGAGAACGCGGGTCGGGCTGCAGGCCGAGAACGAACTCGATGACTTCTACCGCGGGTGGGAGCGCTGGGCAGCCGACGTCGCGGAGAGCCACAGCAACTACCCCGCGCTGATCCGCTTCCGCTCGCCGGCGCCGTACACCAACTGGGTCGTGGCCATGTTGGCGGTGCTCGACAGTGCGGCGCTGCTCAGCGCGCTCGCGCCTACGCGCACCCCGACGTCGGCCCGGCTCGCTCTGCGGATGGGGTTCCTCGCACTGCGCCAGATCGCCGATGCGGTCGGCCTCGCCTACGACCCGGACCCGCGGCCCGACGCGCCCATCGCGCTGACCTACGCCGAGTTCGACGAGGCGGTCCAGCAACTGGCCGACGTCGGCTTCGAGTGCGAGCGCGACTCGGCCGAGGCGTGGCCCCACTTCGTCGGCTGGCGAGTCAACTACGAGTCGCTCGCGTACACCATCTGCGCCGAGGTCGACGCTGTCCCGGCACTGTGGAGCGGCCCGCGCCGCCGCCCGACGACGCCCTTCGCGCCCATCCGGCCCTCGGTCCGCACCCCGTCCGCACCGGACGGCCTGGCACCGACGCGGTCGTGGACCGGCGCGCGGCCGGTCACCGACGACAGCCCGCAGGGCTGACAGAGCAAGGCCCCAGGCGGGGCGATCACCGGGCTGCTACCCGACCCCGCAGAACCGGCGCACGGCAACACGAGGATCCCTGGGGACGCGCAGTGCCGTCCGTCTGGGAGCCCCGACTACGTTCTCCCAGAAGCGGGCGAGGGTCAGGGGAGCACGTACGGACTCCTGTAACTCACGGAGCTGACCGCACCGCAGGGCTGAGCGGGCAGCTGAGACCTCCGCCGGGGTCACACCGGCGCTCTTCGTGACAGGGGAGACGCTGGCCAGAACGTAGTCGGCGAGAATCCAAGCGTTCGAGATCCACTTCTCGTGACCGGCGAACAGGGACCGCTGCAGCTGCAGATGCGCGCCCAGGGGGTACGCCAGGCTCAGCTGGTCGACGACTCGCTCATCCAACGGGACCAGTTCTCCCGTAGCGCCCAGTGACAGAGCGGCAACCACGAGGGTCCTGCTGTTCGGCGACCCTGCTAGCTCGACTGGGTACAGGCGTGGGGTGCCGCCGACGTCGTGAAACAACAGCAGCGTTGACCTGCCAGAAGCAAGGGCTTTCTGTACGGCACGCTGGTGATCGGCGAACTCGGGCAGGTAGTCGCGGCCGCTGACGGGATGAGCAACACCGGAAAACTGCACAACTGAGCGATGCACATCGAGTGCGGTGTGATGAGTGAGCGCTTCCAACGGCTGGCCTGCCTGCCCCAGGTAGGGCGACGGGATCGACGAGAGCGTCAGCCCAGACCAGACGGCGAGCAGTGCGAGAGTAGCGGCAGTGCGCCGGGACGCCGGCACGACCAGGACGGGCAGCATGACCAGGAACAGGGCGGGCAGCAGCATCCTCGCTTGCATCCAGTCGCCGCCTACTCGGACGACGTATAGCGCAAGAAGGCCGCCTGAAAGGCACGGTGCAAGCCGCAGCATGCGGTAGCGGCTTGCGGCGCCATCCGGGTGTCCGCTCAGCAGCAGGACCAGGGCGAGCGGCAAGCCCAGGTAGAGCCAGTACGGCCCAATGAAATTCTCCACGTAGCCAACACCGCGACTCCAGTCGGCTGCCCCTGCTTCCTTGGTGAGTCCGGGTAGTGGCTGGAGCACCCCGTAGTAGCCCATACGGAAAATTTCGTAGGCGACCGGCAGCGCCCCAGTTGCCAGGAGTGCTGCAGCGGCCCGACGCGATGGCGGGCGGCCAAGACACCAACCCGCCCACAGGAACACCATGCTGACCAAGGCGAGGTCGGGGCGCACGAGTGGCCCGAGTCCGAGCGCGACGGTTGTGAGGAACGTCCGGGCGGCACGGTGGCCGGGCCTGAGCGTGACTAGGAGCCACCAGCAGGAGGCCATCCAGAATGTCGCCAACCCGGTTTCGAGGCCGGATGTGGCGTAATCCCAGACGGGCGGCAGGGCCAGCAGAAGGGCTACGCCGCCTGGCAGGAGCAGCCTACCCCCTTGCTCGAGCTGCATTCGTCGGCTCCCGTCGAGCGCGACGGCGAATCCAGCGACCGTCAGCACCAGGCCGGTTGCCACCGCAAGCCTGGCGACATCAGCGCCGCTTACCCAGCCCAGCAGGGCGAGCAGCCACTGCCAGGCGGTGCTGGTCGATGCCTCCGCACGCTCACCCGGGCTGAAGTTGGGCCCATTCCCGGCCAGGATCTCCCGGACCGTCCTCGTGTAGATGAGCCCGTCGTCGCAGATGAACCTTCGCTCGTAGCCCAGCACCGCGATGAGCACCCCACCGAGCACGACCAACCCGGCGTTCCAGCGGGAGGTCCAACGAGAGCTGTCCCGAAGGTTGACGGCGGTGTCCCCAGGCCACTGATCCCATGCAGCGTCGAGGCCCCCGCGGCCACGTTGCCTGCCGACGGTTGACGACGCCACGGTCGAACACTGCCAGAAGCCACCGGGGATGTGCTGCCTTGGCGGCCGTGTCCGCAGGACATCAACGACGACCCTCGACCGTCGGGTACCAGTCAGGAGTAGTGGACGCCGGAAGCCGCAGCCTGATCGCTCTGCCAGCGCCCCGCCGCCCGGGTCCAGCGCTGGCCGGCAGCCGTCACGGTGCTCACCCCGAACGCATCGGCGTGTGCCACGAGCCAGCCCGCACTCGCCCACACCTGCGCTGCCTCGCTCGGATGCAACCGGCCCGCCCCCAGCTCGTCGGCGGCCGCGCTCATCAGCGCCGGGTCCTGCATCGGGCCCGCCTTGGGCAGGCCGCTGCACGACAGTCCGGCGGCTACCTCCCCGGTAAGGGTGCGGGCGAGCAGGCGGGCCTCGGTCTCCCACTGCGCGTAGGCGGCTGCTGAGGCAGAGTGCTGCACCGCCTGCGCGGCATCAGCGACGGGCAGGGTCTGCCAGCCGCGGACCGTCCGCAACCGTGCGTAGAAGGCGGCCGCCGCGAGCCGGGGGACGAGGATGCGCGCCGGCGGTCCCCATCCCTGCGAGGGGCGCTGCTGGAACAGCCCGACGGAGTCCCTGTCGCCGTAGTGCAGGTTGCGCAGCTTGGACTCCTGCAGCGCCGTCGCCAAGGCGACACTGACAGCATGGTCGGCCAGGCCGAGCCGTTTGCCAACGACCGCGATAGTCGCGGCGTTCTGCGTCTGCTCGAGGTCGAGAACAGCCGGGGACTCTCCGGGAGCGGTGGCCGCGCAGCGCGTCGGGGCGGGGTCTGAGCTGCCGCAGGCGGTCAGGGAGGCCGCGGAGGCCACCGCGCCCAGCGCCAGCGCCATCCCCACCGCGGCAGGGGCGCGGGCCTGCATCCAGCCGGTCATCTGTCTAGCCTGCCTGCGGCCGACGAGGCTGACAGGCTTGCGCGACAGGTACGTTGTTGCAACCGACTTGCAGCGTTTCGCGGCGGTCGCCGGTGGACGGGGGAGCACGTGACGACACTGGCTACGTCTGCACCGAGTAGATCCCGGCGGAGGCTGCGCAATGCCCTGTCGACCCCCGAGCTGCGGCGCCTCGCGGCGATGTTCGGCTTCATCGCTCTGCTGCACGTCGTCGGCTTCGTCCTGCTGCTCGCGGCTGCCGGCGGCCACCACCGGCTCGACGCGAAGACGACGTTCGGGTTCGGCACCGGGATCCTCGCCTACACGCTGGGGATGCGGCACGCGTTCGACGCCGACCACATCTCGGCGATCGACAACACCACGCGCAAGCTGATGAGCGAGGGGCAACGCCCGATGGGTGTGGGCTTCTTCTTCTCCCTCGGCCACTCCTCTGTGGTGTTCGCCCTGTCGGTGCTGATCAACGTCGGGGTCAAAACGCTCAACAGCCAGGTCAGGAACGACAGCTCCGCGCTGCACCACTACACCGGGCTGATCGGCACCACGGTGTCGGGCACGTTCCTGTTGCTGATCGCCGTGCTCAACATCGTCGTGCTCGTCTCCATCGTCCGGGTATTTCTGGAGCTGCGCCTCGGCAAGTACGACGACGCCGAGCTCGAGGCTCAGCTCAACGCCCGCGGGCTCATGAACCGCTTCTTCGGCAAGCTGGCGCGGAGCATCGATGCCAGCTGGAAGATGTACCCGATGGGCATCTTGTTCGGGCTCGGCTTCGACACAGCGACCGAGGTGGCCCTGCTCGTGCTCGCCGGGTCGAGCGTCGCGGCCGGCCTGCCGTTCTGGGCGATCCTGTCGCTGCCGATCCTGTTCGCCGCCGGCATGAGCCTGCTCGACACGATCGACGGCTCGTTCATGAACTTCGCCTACGGCTGGGCGTTCTCCAAGCCGATCCGCAAGGTCTACTACAACATCACGATCACTGGCTTGTCGGTCGCCGTCGCCCTGTTCATCGGAGGGCTGGAGGTGGCGCAGGTCCTCGCCGGGCAGCTGAACCTGACCGGCGGGTTTTGGGACTATGCGGCCGGATTCAACATCAACCGGGCCGGCTTCATCATCGTCGGGATGTTCGTTGGCATCTGGGTTCTGGCCCTCGGCATCTGGCGGTACGGCCGGGTCGAGGCGCGGTGGGAGCAGGCGGCCGAGCGCGCCCGCGCGGCCGCCGGGACCTGACGGGAGCGACACCTTGAGGTGCGCCGGCTGACGCATCCGCGACAGCGTGACTGCTGCGCGGCCGCGGCGATGCTGCGAGTGTTACGCAGGTGAGCGCTCACGGGGGTCAGGACGAGGCGGGGCGGCATGCGGGTGAGGCATTCGCCAGCCGCGCGGTCCACGCCGGGCAGCGGCCCCGCGAGCACAACGGCGCCGTCTCGGTCCCGATCTACCAGGTCTCCACCTTCGAGCGGCCTGTCGTGCTCGACGGCGGCTGGGACTACTCCCGGATAGCGAACCCGACCCGGTCGGCGCTCGAGGAGTGCCTCGCCGACCTCGAGGGCGGCGCCCGGGCGACTGCGACCGGCTCAGGGATGGCTGCGACGACGACGGCGTTGCTGAGCCTGTGCCGGGCCGGCGACCACGTCGTCGTGCCGGCCGCGACCTACGGCGGGACGTGGGACCTGCTCACGGAGGTCCTCGCCGGCTGGGGACTCGAGCACACAACCGTCGACATGCAGGACCTGGCCGCGGTCGACGCCGCGGTCCGGCCCTCGACCACGCTGGTGTGGGCCGAGACCCCGACCAACCCGCTAATGACGATCACCGACATCTCAGCGGTTGCTGCCGTCGCACACGAGGCGGGCGCGCTCCTGGCCGTCGACGGCACGTTCGGCTCGCCCTACCTGCAGCAGCCGCTCGGGCTCGGCGCCGACGTCGTGGTGCACTCGTCGACCAAGTATCTCAGCGGGCACTCCGACGTCACGGGCGGCGTCGTCATCTCAGCCGACCCCGCCGTCGGGGGACGGGTGGCCAGGACCTGCGGGATGATCGGTACCGCTGCCGCCCCGTTCGATTCCTGGCTGGTGCTGCGCGGCGTCAAGACGCTGCCGGTGCGGATGCGGCAGTCCTGCGGCAGCGCGATGCGCATCGCCGAGTGGCTGGACGAGCACCCGGCGGTCAGCCGCGTGCACTACCCGGGTCTGCCCGCGCACCCGGACCACGACCTGGCCAAGCGCCAGATGCGCGACTTCGGCGGGGTGGTTTCCTTCGAGGTCGACGGCGACCTGCAGGCCGCCTCCGAGGTCTGCAGCCGCCTACGGCTGGTGACCCTCGCTGTCTCGCTCGGCAGCGTCGAGTCGCTCGTCCAGCATCCAGCACGGATGACGCACTGCACCCTGACTGGTGAGGCGGCGATGCCGGACAGCCTGCTGCGGCTCTCGGTCGGGCTCGAGGACACCGGCGAGCTGATCGCCGACCTCGAGCAGGCACTCGCCAGCCTGACGGCATGAAGAACCTGTCCGGCACGCTGCTGTCCGGCACGCTGCTGTCCGGCACGCTGCTGTCCGGCACGCTGCCGTCCGGCACGCTGCTGCCCGAGACCGACCGGCCTCGGTAGCCTCCCCGCTCGTGGACAGGCTGCAGGACGAGGTCGACGCCCTCGGCGCCCGGCTCCACCGCGGTGTCGCAGTCGATGACCACACTCTTCGCCTGCTGGCCGCGGGGCAGGACTTCGGCGACTCGGACCCGTCGCGCATCTGGTCGCTACTGCACCGCCGGACGCGTCCGGAGGACGTCGACTACGCCAACCTGCGCACGCTGCGGGCCCCTTCGCGCCTGCAGGGCAACCCCGACCTCGAGCTCGTCGCCCGGGTCGTCGTTCCCATCACCCACCAGGACACGTTGCTCGGGTTCCTCTGGATCATTGATGCGGATGGCAGCATGACGCCGTCGGAGATCGTTGACGCCGCGGCAACAGCGGAGACGATCGCGGGCATCCTGCGCCAGCGGCTCGTCATCCAGGACCGCGACAGCACGCTTGCCGCGTACCTGCTCGGCCAGCTGCTGCAGTCCGATGACAACCTGCGCTCAGCGGCCGCCGTCGAGACCCTGAGCTACGGCCTGATCAAGGACGACGCGCACGTGGCCATGCTGGTGCTGCGCTTCACCGGCCAGCTGCTCGACGACGCAGGGCGCCTGCCCACGACAGTCACGCAGGTCGGCCGCCGACTGCCGCCGGCCGGGTGGCTCGCATCGGTGACCGAGCGGCAGGCTGTCGTGCTGCTCGCCCGGCGCCGCCCGTTCGAGCCCGACGACCTGCCGCGCCTGGCCCGCCAGCTGCTCGAGGCGATGGGCGGCAATGAACCGACCAGTCCCTGGCGCGTGGGGATCAGCGAGCCCAGCCAGGGCCTCGGAGCTGCCGCCAGCGCCTACCGCCAGGCACTGACGGCGCTGTCGGTGTCCGAGGCGATCACGCCGAACAAGACGATCGTGCAGTGGTGCGAGCTCGGCGGCTACATGCTGGTCAGCCAGCTGCCGCTCGACGTCGTCGGCAACGACCTGGTCCCGCGCGGCCTGTACGGCCTGCTGCGCGGCATCGGCGCAGCAGACAACCTGCTGCTGACGGTCGAGACAGTCCTCGACTGCGCCGGGGACAAGCAGCAGGCAGCGCGCCAGCTGGGCATCCACCGCACGACGCTCTACACCCGGCTCGCTCGGGTGGAGGAGATGACCGGCATGTCCCTTGCCGACGGCTCTGACCGCCTGCTGCTGCACCTGGCGGTCAAGCTGCAGCGACTACGCAACGGCGGCTACGTGGGAGAAAAGGCACGTGGCCCGGCCCCCATCTGACGGCCCCGATCCGGCCCGCCCATTTGACTAGCCCGATCTGACCAGACCGGGTGTGACGCGCTCAGCCGCTGCCCGCAGGCACCAGCACCCCGCTGGCCGCATCGACGACCACCCGGCCACCGGCGACCTGCACGCGGTAGGTCGGCACCGGCCGCGTGGCCGGGAGCCCGGTCGGCACACCGGTACGGAGGTCGAACAACGAGGCGTGCAGCGGGCACTCGACCGCGCACCCCTCGACGAAGCCGTCGGACAGGGCCGCCTCCTGGTGGCTGCACCTGTCCTCCAGGCCGAAGTACTCGTCACCGACCCGGAAGACTGCGATCTCGCCCTCTTCGTCGTCGATGACCACAGCGACCTCCCCGTCGCTCAGGTCGGCGGCGGCGCAGACGTCGACCCAGCGCTCCTCAGCCATGCCCGGCCCCGCCCTCGCGCGGACCGGGCACCGCCATCAGCCGGCGGTACCAGGTGTAGTACCAGTTGGAGATGATCTCGGCCTCCGTTGGGACGAGCACGCCACCACTCTGGTAGGCCCGCGAGCCCATGTTGGGCTGACACCACTCGGCTGCGGCGAAGTCCTGCTCGTTGACACGGTGGAACAGCTCGACTGTGTCCGACGGGTCGAAGTCGGGACGCGCCACCTCGTGCGGCTGGAAGAGCCAGTCGCACACCACCTCCGTCCGGTCGGCGGCGAGCGGCAGGAACCGGTGGATGATCACGTGGTCGGGCAGCAACGAGACGAAGCAGTTGGGCCGGAGCACGAGCCCGAAGTACCGGCGGTCGTCGGTCGGCAGGAGCCCGGGCAACCGGTCGAGCAGGCGCTGGCCGGTGAGCGAGAAGGCCTCCTTGTCCTCGCTGAACCCGTAGCCGCCCGCGTGGTAGCCGCCGGTCCCGAGCTGCTCGAAGGACTGGAAGGTAGGCACCTGCTCGACCAGCTCGGGGTGGATGGTGCCGCAGTGGTAGCACTCCTGGAAGTTCTCCTGAATGATCTTCCAGTTGGCGCCGACCTCGTACCGGCGCGTGGCCCCGACGACGAGGTCGCCGATGCCCCAGCGGGCGACGCTGTCCGCATCCCCGCCGAAGCGGTAGTCGAACTGGGGGCGCAGCGCGTCGGCGAGCGGCAGCGGGTCCTCGGCCAGCGTCACGAACACGAGGCCCTCCCAGACTTCGAGCGGCACCTCGTGGAGCCCGTGGTCGCTCTTGTCGATGCTCGACATCGCCGCCCAGTTGGGGGCCGTGATGAGCCGGCCGTCCAGGCCGTACGTCCACGCGTGGTATGGGCAACGGATCGCCTTACCGGCGTTGCCGGATTCGGTGAGGCAGAGCAGCGCGCCGCGATGCCGGCACACGTTGAGGAAGGCGCGAAGCCGGCCGTCGCGGCCCCGCACGACAATCACGCTCTCGCTGCCGACCGTGAACCGGATGATGTCTCCGCTACGAGCGGCCTGGCTGACGTGGCCGACGTAGGTCCACTCGCGGGAGAAGATGCGCTCCCGCTCTCGGGCGAAGACGGCCGGGTCGGTGTACTCGTGGCCGGCGAGGGTGCTCGCGAGCACGGCCGGAGACGGCCGGGCCGCTGCGGCCGATGGTGTGGCGTCGAGCTCGGTTGTGCGCTCGGATGTCGAGGTCACGGCAGGTCCTCGCAGTACTGGGGGTGGGCCGACAGGGCGAGGCAGGGGGTCACGCCATCGCCGCTTGGGTGAAGCGGAAGTCCGAGCTGTAGCCCGGATCGGTCAGGGCGGGCCGGTCGAGCCGGAAGGCCTCGATGGGGTAGTCCGTGCCGCCCTCGAGCGCAAGGTCGGCAAGGATGCGACCCACCAGGCTCGCGAACTTCGCCGCGTGGCCCGCACCGACGAACACCGACACGCGCGGGGCCTCCGGCACGACGTCGAGCACGAAGTTGCGGTCCGGGGTGAGGTCGTAGACGCACGTCTTGGTCAGCAGCTCGGGCCCGAGGGCGCCGGGCAGGTGGGTGGACATGAAGGCCTCGAGGTCGGCCCGGTTGGCCTGGTCGGGCTCGGTGGTCCGCGTCTCCTGCGTGACCACGCGGCCCGAGACGTCTCGGCCGGCCTTCACCGCCGCCTCGCCGTAGACCGGGAACCCGTAGTAGGTCGCATCCTCGCCGTGGAAGATCCAGATGCCGAAGCGCTCCGGCGCGAAGTCGTACAGGTTGGGCGTCGACCAGTAGGTGACCTGCTCGTGGGTGAGCGTGAGCGGGATGCGCGTCTGCAGACCCTGCATCGCCGTCTGCGTCCAGGAGCCGGCGCACACGGTCAGGGTGTCGGCGACGATCACCTCGCCGTCGGTGACGACCTCGACCCTGTCGTCGTACGCCTCGATCCGCCGCACCACCGCGTGCTCGCGGAAGGTGACACCGGCCTGGCGGGCAAGGGCCACATGGGCGGCGTTGGCCTTGCGGATGTCGAGGATGCCGGAGTCGGCCTGGTGGACGGCGACTGTCTGGTCGTCGATGCGCCACTGCGGCCAGCGCCGGCGGATCTCATCCGCCTCCAGGACCTCGCAGGCGTGTCCGGCCACATCCAGGGCTGATGCGTAGCTGGCAATCTCCGCCTCGCCGGCCGGGCCGACGCCGAGGTCGATCCCGCCGGTGCGGTGCACGAGCGGCAGGCCGGTCCGCCCCGACACGTGCTCCCACGCGGCGTAGGCCGCCGCGGTCAGGGCCGTGTAGTCCATGCTGTGGTAAGCGTGCCGGATGATCCGCGAGTGGTCCTCGGACGCCCCTCGGTCGTGCCCGAGTTCGAACTGCTCGAGCACGAGCACACTCGCGCTGGAGCGGGCTCCTAGCCAGTACGCCGCAGCACTGCCGATGGCACCGCTGCCGAGCACGAGGTGGCCGACCCGGCCGCTGGGCCGCGCGTGCGCCATGGTGTGTCTCCTGGGATGGACGTGCACTGGTTGACCACGCGCTGTCGGTTCACGCGTTGTTTGATCATCTGGAGTCTCACAGAGCGCGAAGGCAGCCGGAACCAGCATCGGGTCGGGTCTGCGTGGTGGCGTCCTCGACGTTGTGCTGCGTCGTTGCCAGGATTACCCGATGTGCCGTCACGGGCAGTGACTCACGGCACGGCCCACGCAGGCGCGACCAGTCCGTCAGGCGGGAGGGTGCTCGCGGTCGCCCGGGTCGTCGAGCGCGGCGAGCAGGCTGGCCAGCAGCCGGGCGACGAGCTCGACGACGGGGAGGTAGCGGGCAAGCCGCGGCGACTGGGCCCGGCTGCCGAAGCCGCAGATGGTGCCGTAGAGGCTGCCGTCCGGGCGCAGCAGCGGGACTCCCACGTAGGCGCCGATGCCCGCAGGCGCGCCGGTGCGCAGGCCGGCGTACGCGGGAACCGCGGCGACCACGGGTGCCACGCGCGGCCCTTCCCCGTTGACCATCCGCATGCAGAACGACTGCGCCCAGGGCAAGGCCGTGCCGGGTGCCATCGCGCCGGGCGGATAGGCCGCGACGACCACCTGGTCGTCCCCCTCCGCCCGCGTGACTAGCCACAGATCGAGGCCGAGGCGGGCGTGCAGCATCCGAAGGGATGCATCTGCCGCCGTGCCGAAGTCGTTCCAGGGGACTTCGGCCAGCTCGGTGAGCCGCTCTGCCATAGCTCCTCCGCCAGCCCCGGGGGTCCATCCTGCACCTGCGGCACGCCCGAGACCACCGTGACTCCCCGCCGGCGCCGCTGGAGGGGCTGGGGAGCTGGGGAGCTGGGGAGCTGCTGCGTAGTGCTTCGTCACCCGCATGCGCACTCGACACGACCTGGCGCTCCCCGATGGACTGGTGTGAGCCTGCGCCGCACCCTTCCTGCCCTGGCACTGTCCGCACTGGCCGCCCTGACCGTGTCCGGCTGCGACAACGGCTGGTGGTCCTACCACCGCGACCTCGCACGAAGCGGTGTGGACAACGATCTCAGCCCGGCGGGACAGGTCACGGCCGCGTGGAGCGCGAACCTCGACGCCGCGGTCTACGCCCAGCCGCTCGTGGTGAACGGCACGCTTGTCGCTGCCACCGAGAACGACTCGCTCTGCGGACTGGACCCGGCAACGGGGGCGGTGCGCTGGCGCAACCACCTCGCCTCGCCGGTCGCCCGCTCGGTGCTGCCGTGCGGCAACATCGACCCGCTGGGCATCACCGGCACGCCGGTCTACGACCCCGCCTCGAAGCTCGTGTTCGCCGTCGCCGAGACGCAGGTCAGCGGGCGCGTCACCCACCTGCTGGTCGGCGTCGACCCGGCCACCGGGCAGCAGCGCGTCGGGCGCGGGATCGACCCACCGTTCAGCGACCCCCTCGCGAGCCAGCAGCGGGGAGCGCTCACCGTGACCGCCGGCAAGGTCTACGTCCCGTACGGCGGTCTCGCGGGTGACTGCGGCGCCTACCGCGGCACTGTCGTCGCCAGCAGCACCTCCGGTACCGGCTCGCTGCTGTCCTTCACCGTCCCGACGGCACGCGAAGGCGGCATCTGGGCACCGCCCGGGCCCGTCCTCGACCGGTCTGGCAACCTGCTGGTGCAGGTGGGCAACACCGCGGCGACCTCGGGCTCGTGGGACGGCGGCGACTCGGTCCTGAAGCTCTCCCCCGATCTGCACCTGCTCGACTCGTTCGCGCCCCGTAGCTGGGCTCAGGACAACGCCGTCGACGCCGACCTTGGCTCGACCTCCCCGAGCCTGACGGCCAACGGGTACGTGCTGGCCGTCGGGAAGTCGTCCACCGCCTACACCCTGCGGGCCGGCCAGCTCGGCGGGATCGGCGGGCAGGCGCAGTCCGCACAGCTGTGCGCGGCATACGGCGGCACTGCGGTAGTCGCGAACACCGTCTACGTCCCCTGCAGCAGCGGGCTGCAGGCAGTGAGCGTCGACAGCGCCGGCGTCCCGCACGTTCTCTGGCGCGCGAGCTCCGCTGTCACCGGCTCACCCGTCGTCGGCGGCGGTCTGGTCTGGTCGCTGAACCCGGGCGGCACGCTCTACGGGCTCGACCCCGCCTCCGGAGCCATCCGCCAGCAGGTCAACATGCCGGCGACCAGCCGCTTCGCGAGCCCGACCCTGTTCGACACCTCGGTCTTCGTGCCCACGCTGCAAGGGATCTCGGCCTTCCACGGAGCCTGACGGGCGGCAGCACCCGTGCGGTCAGCCGAGCCTTCGGCCGTCGATGCGGGTCGGAGTGATCATCAGCAGAGCACTGCGTGCCCCGGTGGCCCAAGGGGCCGGCTGGCTCCCGGCCGGAAGGCGCCGCTCCTCCACGCTGGAGAGCCGTCGGGCGCTGCCCGACAGCACCACGCTCCACCCCGTGTGCGTGTCCTCGTCGATGTCGTCGACCTCGAAAGCGACCCGCTCGCGCCGCTCCGCCGCCTGCAGCTTCGGCCCCGGGCCGGTGCGGATGACGAGGTCGCGGCCGTCGAAGGCGTAGTTGACCGGCACGATGACAGGCGTGCCCGCGCGAGCCAGGTAGGCGAGCCGCCCGACGCTGCGCGTGGCCAGCAGCTGACGGCAGGTGTCCGGGCTCAGCCGCGCCAGCGTGCCCGGGCCCGGCGGCTCGTCGGCCGAGCCGACGGCGTCCGTCAGGGCTAGCCGCTGAGCGGCCGCTGCTGCCACGGCTTCCGTCGCGATCCGTGCATTGGCAACGGCACCGCGCGTCTGGCGCTCGACGGCCGACAGCACTCGCATCGGGGTCGGGAGCTTCACCATTGCCTGAACCCTTCCGTGGGTGCGGGAGCGAGCCGCGACCGCCCGCTCAGTGAAGCGCCCGAGTCAGTCCAGAGCGGAGTCCGTCTCGCGTACGACCAGATCGGTCGGGGCATTGTGCACCGCCGGGACCTGTCCGAGCCGGCCGGCCTGGAAGTCGGCGAACGCCTGCCGCACCTCGGCCTCGGTGTTCATGACGAACGGGCCGGCCCACGCGACGGGCTCGCGCAGCGGCTGGCCGCCCAGCAGCAGCACCTCCAGCGCCGGGGTGTGGCCGTCCTGGGCGGCGTCGGCGGCGACAGCGACGGCGTCACCGGCTCCCAGCACCGCGAGCTGCCCCATCCGCAGCGGGCGCTGCTCGGCGCCCACGCTGCCGCGCCCGGCAAGGATGTAGACCAGCGCGTTGTGCCCCGGGTTCCAGGGCAGGACGAGCCGTGCGCCGGGGCTGACAGTGGCGTGCAGCATCGTCATCGGCGTGTACGTGGAGCCTGGCCCCTGGAAGCCTGCGACGTCGCCCGCGATCACCCGGACGAGCGCGCCGCCGTCGTCGGACGACAGCAGCCGGACCTGCTCCGGCGACAGGTCCTGATAACCAGGCGCGACCCACTTCTGCGCGGACGGCAGGTTGACCCACAGCTGCAGGCCGTGGAACAGCCCACCGCTCGCCACGATGTGCTCAGGAGGTGTCTCGATGTGCAGGATGCCCTGACCGGCTGTCATCCACTGTGTCCCGCCGTCGCTGATCAGCCCTCCGCCGCCCTGCGAGTCATTGTGCTGCAGCAGCCCGTCGATCA
>JAABUU010000715.1_pt1 | contig 69674 bp, 63 predicted proteins | sample 5559301 | NCBI WGS metagenome assembly JAABUU01 (sample SAMN10711884, study PRJNA513360) | rock metagenome | isolation source: Antarctica rocks | place: Antarctica: Victoria Land, Richard Nunatak white
GGCGCTGCTGGAGCTCGCCCGGCGCGACGAGGAGGCGGGCCTCGGCGACGCCCCCTGGCCGCCGCACTTCCGCAAGCAGCAGGGGGAGCCCAAGCGGGTGCAGCCGAGCCGCGCGCGCCGGGACCAGAGCGAGCGCTAGACGCTCATCTGCGCCAGTGAGCACTCCTCCGGTGGCTTGTCCTCGCGCCAGCGCAGGATCCGGGTGCCATGCCGGATCCGGCCCTCGCTGACGTGGTCGAAGGTGACCTCGACCACCAGCTCCGGACGCAGGCTGATCCACTCGAGGTCCTTGTCGCTCTTCCAGCGACTCGGATCGCCGTGGCCGCGCTCGCCCGTCTGATACGGCGCCAGCCGTTGCACCAGGGCGCGCTTCTCCGCCGCCCGCAGGCCCGACGAGTGCCCGACCACGTGCAGCTCGCCCTGCGGGGCATACAGGCCCAAGATCAGCGAACCGACCGTCCCCTCCTCCTTACCGGGCCGGTACCCGACGACGACGGCGTCGATCGTCCGCACGCGCTTGACCTTGATCATTGCCGTCCGCTTGCCCGGGTGGTAGCCGGCGGCGAGCTCCTTGGCCACCACGCCTTCGCCGTGCTGAAACCACGGCTCGGTGTCGGCAGGATCCCGAGTCCAGGACGTCAGCCCGACACCGATCGCTGCGAGCTGCTCCAGTCCGCCCCGGCGCTCGGCGAACGGCAGGTTCAGCAGCGACTCATCCTCGCGGGCCAGCAGGTCAAAGGCGACGTAGCGGGCCGGCGTCTGCTCGGCGAGCATCGCGATCCGCGAGGCGGCCGGATGGATGCGCTGCTGCAGGGCGCTGAAGTCCTGCCGGGGGTGGGCGGGATCCGAGTCATCGTCGATCACGATCTCGCCGTCGATCACGTACCGGCCGGCCGGAAAGGACAGCTCGGGGAAATAGCGCCCGAGCGGCTTGGCGCCGCGGGATTGGATCACGAACTCGTCACCGTCGACGAACGCGATCGCCCGAAAGCCGTCGAACTTTGGCTCGTAGGCCCACTGCTCGCCGATCGGCAGCTCCTTGGCGGAGCGAGCGAGCTGAGGCTCGATCGGAGGGTTGAGCGGGAGCGCCAAACTGGGGCCCGATGCTAGCCGCTGAGGTCGCCGTGGGGCGTCAGGCGACCGCTAGGATCGGGCAATGGCGCCCGATCAAGCGACTGTCGCCGAGGAGGAGTATCTCGAGACGCTGTTCTGGCTGTTCGAAGCCGAGCTGCCGATGACCGGTGCCAACCTGGCCCGCGCGATGCAGCTCTCGGCGCCGACCGTGCACGAGATGCTCGGTCGCCTGGAGCGCGACGGCTACATCGCGCGCAGCTCCGGGCGGCCGATCGAGTTCACCCCCGACGGGCGCACCCATGCGGAGCGGATCGTCGGCCGCCACCGGATGATCGAGCGCTTCCTGACCGACACCGTCGGGATTCCGTGGGACGACGTGCACGAGGAGGCCGAGAAGCTCGAGCACGCGATGACGCCGCGCTTCGAAGCCTACGTGCGGGCGGCCGTAGGCGACGCGAAGACCTGCCCGCACGGACATCCGATCCGGGTCGGCGAGCGGATCGACGGCGTTCCGCTGGCCGACTGCGAGGTCGGCGCCCGGGTGAGCATCCTGCGGCTCGAGAACGAGGCCGAGGATCTGCTGCACTACCTGAAGGCCTCCGGCATCGCGCCCGGGATCGAGGGCTCGGTGTCCGCCAACGACGCCGAGCAGGTGCAGGTCCACACCGACGCCGGCGTGTGCACCCTGACGCCGAGCGTCGCCGAGACGGTTTCGGTGATCGCCGATCCATCGCCGCCGCCGCGCACCGCCCTGCCCGAGCAGCTGGTGCTCGGACGCGAGCGCTACGGGCGCTGAGTCACACCCCCAAGCTTGCCCAGCATCCCTGGCTTCGTCAGGCCGCACGCGCCGGTGAACCGGCCTCGCGGTACGCATCGGCCAGCCGCTTGACCCCTTCTTCGATCTCGTCCGGGGTGACGCCGGAGTAGGCGAGGCGAAACGCGCTCTCGCCGCCCTCCAGCAGGAAGTCCGAGCCCTTGACGAACTGGACACCACGAGCCGCGGCGGCTTTGACGAGCGCGTTCACGTCGCTGCCCGGCGGCAGCTCGACCCACAGGAAGTAACCTCCTTCGGGCGCCACGAACCGCGCCTCGGGCAGCCGCTCGCTCAGGGCCCGGCAGAGGGTCTGGGCGCGGTCACGCAGCGCCGCGCGGACCGTCTGCACCGACCGCTCCACCGCGCCCGAGCGGCAGAACTGATTGACGATCGCCTGCGAGACCATGCTCGGCGAGATGTAGGTGCTGGTGGCGATCTTGACGATCCGCGCGATCAGCTCCTCGGGGCCGACCAGGTAGCCGACGCGGATCCCGGGGCAGACCGTCTTGGAGAACGAGGAGGCGTAGACGACCCTGGCCGGCTCCGTGGAGACCATCGTCGGCAGCGACTCGCCGGCAAACCGCAGCGACACGTAGGGATCGTCCTCGAAGATCGTAAAGTCATAGCGGCGAGCCAGCTCGAGCAGCTGGTCGCGCTTGGCCGCCGACAGCGTGTAGCCGGCTGGGTTCTGGAAATTGGGGATGATGTGGGCGAGCTTGGGCTTGGTGCCGGCCGCGAGCAGCTGCTCCAGCGCAGCCGTGTTGATGCCGTCGGCCTCGAGCTCGATCATCCGGATGTCCGCGCCCCGGTTGCGCAGCGAGAGCAGCGTCCGGTCATAAGTGGGCCGCTCGACGACCACTGGGTCTCCGGCGCTGACCAGCGCGTCGAACAGGAACGCGTCGGCCTGCATCGAGCCGTTGGTCACCAGGACCTGCTCGGCCCTGACACCGTGGCGCTCGGCGATCCAGTCGCGCAGCGGCACGTAGCCGACCGCGGTCCCGTACGCGGTCATCCGGGCCGGATCGGCGGTAAAGGCCCGGTCGGCCGCCTCACGCAGGCCCTCGACATCGACGATGTCGAGCGATGGGGCACCGCGGGCAAACGAAATCGTGTCGGCCACGTCTGGAGACAGGTTACGACGTCGAGTCGTGAAGGTGCACGTCGACGATTGCGCGGTCCTCGCCCTCGTAGCCGCGCACCCGCACGTCGCGCACCTGCGGGATCTGCGCGAGCGTGCGCTCGAACCCGTGCAGCGCCTCGGTGCTCGCAAACGGGCCCGCCGAGACACTGAACTGGGTGGGGTGAGCAGGCGCCGGCTGAGGTTGATCGCTCTGGGTCAACGTTCGTTCGTATGAGCCGACGAGCCGCTGCAGGGATTCGAGCAGCCGCCCGTGAGCGGCAGCCAGCCCGCGCAGCTCCTCCACGTTCTCGATCGCCGCTTCGCGGGCGGTGGTGGTCCCGGCGGTGGTGGTCCAGGCTGTGGCGGCCCCGGCGATCGTGGCCGGCGAGGGGATCTCGACCCGCGGAGGAAGCACGGTGGGTCCGGCGCCACGGGACGGCGGTTCGGCAGTGGGGCGCGCCCCCTCACGATCGAGCAGGCCGGTCTGGATCGCGCCCAGGCGCCGGTCGATCTCGCCCAGGCGAGCGTCGAGAATCGAGATCTGCGGTGGCTCGTCGGTGGACATCGGGGCGCGACCGAGCGTACCGGGCGGGTCGGCGAGTCTTCGTCCTCGTCGGCCAGCTGACTCCACGCGCGTGACTGTGGCGCCAGGCATTTAGCATGTTGGGCAAGCTTGCCGCCCTCCAAGGAGCCTGAGCCATGTCCGCGACCGCTTCCACCGCCCCCGTCCCCGCCGCCCTTCCCGACTCGCAGGCGCTGCGCCGCTGCTGGCACCCGGTCGCCTGCGCCGACACCCTCGGCGATCAGCCGCTGCGGGTCACTCTGCTCGGCGAGCCACTCGTTCTATGGCGCGACTCCGCAGGAGAACCGCACGCGCTGAGCGATCTTTGCATTCATCGCGGGACCGCACTCTCGCTCGGCCGGGTCGTCGGCGATCAGCTGATGTGTCCCTACCATGGCTGGCGCTACGGAAGCGACGGGATGTGCAAGGCGATCCCTCAGCTCGCTGATCCCACGCGCGTGCCCGGCAAGGCGCGGGTGCCGGCCTACCGATGCCGCGCGCGGTACGGGCTGCTGTGGGTGGCGCTCGAAGAGCCGCGCTGGCCGCTCCCCGAGGTCCCCGAGCTCGAGTCTCCAGAGACGTGGCAGCTCGTGCCATGCGGACCGTACCGGTGGCAGTCCGATGCCTCGAGGCAGCTCGAGAACTTCACCGACTTCGGCCACTTCCCCTGGGTGCATCCAGGTCTGCTCGGCGATCCCGAGCGCCCCGTCGTCCCCAAGCACTCCGTCGAGATAGATGGGCACGTATTGCGATACGAGATCGTGCGACCCGAGGCGCCCAACAGCGACGAGTTCCCGGTCTTCGCCAACGAGCAGAGCAGCGCTCCCGAGCGGCACAACCGCTATCAGCTGCACCTCCCCTACACGCTCGTGCTGCGGCTGGACTGGGGCGGCGAGCGCGGAATGGTCTACTTCTTCGCCTCTTCACCGGTGAGCGATGAAGCCTGCACCGGATACCTCCTGATCGGCCGCAACTACGACCGCGAGCAGCCGATCGAGGTGCTTCAGGATTTCGAGAACACGATCTTCGAACAGGATCGCCAGGTCGTCGAATCGCAACGACCGGAGCAGGTTCCCTTCGACCTGGCCGACGAGATGCACCTCAAGTTCGACGCCGTCGCGGTCGCATACCGCAGGGCGATGCGCGGGCAGGGGCTGGCGACCGGCGCGCCAAGCTGAGCGCGACGAACAACGCAACGGCCGGAGCGCCCGCTTCGCGCCAAGTCCGCTCGCGCGACGGGGCGGCGACCGGACGGGGTTCCGGCTCCCGAGCTTGTCGCGTCGCCGGCACCCGACTCAACGCACCGGACCCAAGGCGCAAAGCGAGGGAGCGGGAACCCGCGGCCGGCTCGCCGCGGACAAGACTCGCGAGTTACGCAGCGCTGCCTAGGAGCGAAACCGCCAGCTCGGCGACCTGGGTCGGCGTGCGCCCGACGCGCACGCCCTTGGCCTCGAGTGCCTCGGCCTTCGCCACGGCGGTCCCGTGCGAGCCCGAGACGATCGCCCCGGCGTGACCCATGGTCTTGCCCGGCGGGGCGGTGAAGCCGGCGATGTAGGCCACGGTGGGCTTGGTCACGTTGGCGGCGATGAACTCGGCCGCCTGCTCTTCGGCATCGCCGCCGATCTCGCCGCACATCACGATCAGCTCGGTCTCGGAATCGTCCTGGAACAGCGAGATCGCGTCGATGAAGTCGGTCCCGGGCACGGGGTCCCCGCCGATGCCGACGATCGATGAGTTCCCGAAGCCGCTCTGGGCCAGGACGTTGCCGATCTGGTAGGTCAGGGTGCCCGAGCGCGAGACCAGACCGACGTTGCCCTCGCGAAAGAAGGAGGCCGGGATGATCCCGACGCTGGCCTTGCCGGGGGAGAGGATCCCCGGGCAGTTGGGGCCGACCAGGCGCGAGCGGCCGTTCTTCTCGATCGTGTTGTAGACGCGCAGCTCGTCGTGGGCCGGAATGCCCTCGGTTATGCAGACGATCAGCTGTATGCCGGCGTCCTCGGCCTCGAGGATCGAGTCGGCGGCGAACCTGGGCGGCACGAAGATCATCGCCGTGTTGGCGCCGACCCGGTCGACTGCCTCGTGGAAGGTGTTGAAGACCGGCACCCCCTCGACGTCTTGACCGCCCTTGCCGGGCGTCACGCCACCCACCACCTGGGTACCGTACTCGCGGTTGCGCAGCGAGTGAAACGTGCCCTCTCGGCCGGTGATCCCCGAGGTGCACAGGCGGGTCTCGGTGCCGACGAGGATGCTCACGCGCTCGCCAGCTGGACGACCTTGGCCGCCGCACCGTCCATCGTCGCCTCGGTGTGGACCCCCGGCAGGTTGGCCTGCGCGAGCAGCTCGCGCCCGGCTACGTCGTTGGTCCCGTCCAGGCGGACCACGAACGGGACCGTCGGCTTGATCTGGGCGAAGGCCTCGATCAGGCCCTTGGCCACCTCGTCGCAGCGGGTGATACCACCGAAGATGTTGAATAGCACCGCCTTGACCTTGGGATCGGACAGGATCACCTCGACAGCGCTGGTGATCGCGTCGGCGCGCGAACCGCCGCCCGCATCGAGGAAGTTGGCCGGCGCGCCACCGGCCTGCGCGACCACGTCCAGCGTGGACATCACCAACCCGGCGCCGTTACCCAGGATGCCGATGTCACCGTCCAGCTTGACGTAGGTCAGGCCGCGCTCCTTGGCCATCTGCTCCTGCGGGTCCTCGTTTGACAAGTCGCGCAGGTCGGCGTTGTCGGCGTGGCGGAACAGGGCGTTGCCGTCAAGCGTCACCTTGGCGTCGAGCGCCTTGACCTCACGGTCGGGCGTGATGATCAGCGGGTTGACCTCGACCAGCGTGGCCTCCTCGGCGACGAACACGTCGTAGAGCTTGGCCAGCATCGTCCCGACGGGGCGCACCAAATCGGCATCCACCCCGGCTTCGAACGCGAGTCGGCGCCCGTGGAAGTCCTGAAAGCCCAGCAGCGCGTCGACGTGGAGCATCGCGATCGCCTCAGGGGACTCTTCGGCCACCTGCTCGATGTCCATCCCGCCCTTGGTCGAGAGCATCACCAGCGGCGCCTTGGCCGAGCGGTCGAACACCACCGAGGCGTAGTACTCCGACGCGATCTCCGAGGCCTCCTCGATCCAGACCTCGTGCACGGTAAGGCCGCGGATGTCCATGCCCAGGATCGCCCGGGCATGCTGCTGCACCTCGGCGCGGTCGGCGGCGACCTTGATCCCCCCGAGCTTGCCGCGACCGCCGATCTGGACCTGGGCCTTGACCACGCACGGGTAGCCGATCGCCTCGGCGGCGGCGACGGCGTCGTCCAACGTGCGGGCGGCTTGGCCCGATGGGACCGGCACTCCGTGACGCGCGAACAGCTGCTTGCCCTGGTATTCGAGCAGGTCCATGACCGCGTTTCACTCTATTGATTCGCCGGTGGGCACGGCACCAAGACGCGCCGCGAGGTACGGCCATGGCATCATCACGGCTCGATGGCGATTCCGAAGACTGTCTCGTTCGTGACCTTTGACGTGTATGGGACCTTGATCGATTGGGACACCGGGGCCTTCGACGCGTTCAATGCCGAAGCCAAGCGCGACGGGTTCACCATCGAGCGCGATGAGCTGATCCCGCTGTTCCACGAGACCCAGCAGCAGATCGAGTCCGGCTCCTATGAGCTTTACGCCGAAGTCCTGAGGCGCACGGCGGTCCAGATCGCCAAGCAGCTGGGTTGGCCGCTGGAGCCATCACGCTCGGGCTTCTTGCCTGACTCGGTGCAGCGCTGGAAGCCGTTCAAGGAGACCAATTCGGTGCTCGCCAAGTTCGCCAAGACCTACAAGGTCGGGCTGATCTCGAACATCGACGACAAGCTGCTGGGCCAGACCCGGCGCCACATCCCGCTGGACTTCGACCTCGTGGTCACCGCCCAGCAGGTGCGCTCCTACAAGCCCGATCCGGCGCATTTCACCGAGTGCGAGCGACGTATCGGCGCCAAGAAGGGCTGGGTCCACATCGCCGCCAGCTATTACCACGACATCGAGCCCTGCCTGAAGAAGAAGGTGCCGGTGATCTGGGTCAACCGCACCAAGCAGCAGCTCGAGCCCGGCCAGAAGAAGCCCGACGCGGAAGTGGCCAGCCTGCGCGAAGCCGCGAAGCTGCTCGGGATCGGCTGATGAGCCGGGCCACCGGCTAGCGAAAGGCCGCGTCGGTGCGTGCCCTCGCGCTGCACGCCGACGTGATCGTGCTCGTCTCCGACGTGTGGCAGACCACGAGCACCGCCGTGCGGGCCGGCGACGAGGGCTTCCTGATCGACTCGCCCGTGCTCCCCGAGGAGCTGCGGGCGCTGCCCGAGGTGCTCGAGCAGGCCGGCTTTCCCGTCTCCGGCTTGCTGGCCACGCACGGCGACTGGGACCACCTGCTGGGCCGGCTCGCCTTTCCGGACGCCGCCCTCGGGTGTGCGGAGTCGACCGCGGAGCGATTGGGTGCTGATCCGGGCGCCGCCCAGCGCCGGCTGCGGTCATTTGACGATCAGCACTACATCGAGGATCGCCCGCCGCTCGCGCTGGGCTCGCTGCAGGCGCTGCCGGTTCCGGGCCGACTGGAATTAGGTCCCACCCAGCCTCCTACCCACCCTCCCGCCCGCCCCGGCCACGAGATCGAGTGCCACGCCACCGGGGGGCACACGGCCGACGGTGCCGCGTACTGGATGCCGTGGCTGGGCGTGCTGGTCTGCGGCGACTACCTGTCTCCGGTCGAGATCCCGATGCTGTCACCCGGTGGGTCGATCGACGCCTACCTGGACACGCTCGAGCGCCTGGCGCCGCTGATCGAGTCGGCCGAGTGGGTGATCCCCGGCCATGGCGCGCCGCTGGCCCGCCAGCCCGCGCTCACGATCTGGAGCGAGGATCGCGCCTATCTCGGCCAGCTGTCTCGCGACCCGGCGCAGGCCGCCCTGCCGAGCTCGCGGGCGGGCAGGGCGCAGCAGCGGATCCACGCGGCCAACCTCGCGATCGCCACCAGCGACGTCGCTCAGTCGTCCGATTCGTAACCAACCCGGTCAGGCTCGGCCGAGGCCGTGCCGGCAGACTGGAGTGGGGCACGAGCAGATGATCGGCGGGTCCGGATCAAAGCGCTCAGCATCGAGCTGATCTAGGTCCGCCGCCTCATTCGTCGCCGAACAGCGGCCCTCCGGGCCCGGCACCCAGCTGAGGCGGCGCAAGCAGCGTGCTGGCCGCGACGTGAACCGTCAGCAGTGCAGCGCTCTCGCCCCTGACCCGCACGACATACCCCCTCGGGGTCGAGCTGATCCTCTCCAGTCGCTCCTTGCCTTGCCATTCCGCCTGGCTGTCGAGCCGCTGGCCGGCCAGCGTCACGTCCGAGGTCGACGACGCCGAGGGTGCCAGCAGGCGCTGGACGGAGGCCTGGCTGCGCGTGGGTAGGTGGAGGTTGATCACCGCCGATCTGCGTCCCTTGTTGATCAGCAGCACGTTGAGCGTGTTGAGCCTGTTGGTCGCCTCCCCCTCCCTCACCGCCCATACCTTGAGGTGCAGCGATCGCGAGCTGCGCAGCCGTACGGGGACAAGCCGGGCGTGGGCGCCCAGCATGCGCTTGAAGAGGTTCAGCCCGTAGAGCAGCGGATGCGTCTGGAGCCCTTGCCGGGTGAAGAAGAACGGATCGTTGATCGACTGCACGCGGGCGTGCAGGTTGACCCCTTCGACGCCGGCGCGCATCAGCTCGAACAACGCATCCGGGGCCCACAGCGCGGTGGCGAACGTGTTGCTCACTCCCTTCACTCCGCCGCAGGTCACCGAGTTGATCTCGGTCAGGCGAAGCGAAAAGCCGGCCTTGTGGGCGAGCGCGACCGCCGGGGCGATCGTCTTGGCCATCCCGGCTGTGGCGGTCTCGCTGAGCAGCTTCCGCACTGTCGGGTAAAACGGGCGGCCGGGCCGCGAGCATGCCCCGTAGGGATAGACATGAGCGGAGATCACGCGCAGCCCCGGGTGCGGGCGGTGCAGCAGCGTTGAGATCCACCGCAGGTGGCGGCGTTCCACAGCGAGCGCTGGAGCCACCAGAGGCACATCGGGTGCTGCGAAAGCGAGCGAACGAGCGAACGCCCCGTAGGTCCGGGCGTAGCTCGCCGGCGTGATCCGCTTGGGCAGCCGCAACGGGCTGAGGTTGGCGTGCTTGAGGGTCGATGGAGCGTTCGCTGCCAGGAGGCCGCTCGCAAAAGCTTTGCGGTTATAGATGTCTGGTTCATTGCCGATCTCGAAGGCGGCGAGGCTTCCGGCCGGCAGGTTGGCCTCCCGTAGGGCCGCCCCCATCCAGGCGCCGGTCGAGCGCGGGGTGGTGGAGATCGTGTTGAGGTCGAGGATGACCCGCAACCGGAGGTCCCTGATGATGGCGACCGTGCGCGCCACCAGGGCGGGGGTGACCGGGAACGCCCACGGCGGCAGGCGATCTGTCGACGGGTCGAAGACCGCGTGGTCGGCGGAATCGCCGCCGATGCGCAGAACGAACCGCCCGTCTCCGGGCACGTGCAGCATCGACAGCACCCGCTCGTACAGACCAGTGTACTGCTCGACCAGGGGCAAGGTCGCGTATTCGGTCGACAGCCCCAGGAACGCGCGCGGAATGGCCCTCGTGCGCGACTGGACCGGGACAGTCACATCGGCCCGGTTTGCCCCCAGCGCTCGTCTGCCCGGCGCCGGTGCGGACACGTCTGCCCTGGCGACCGCGGGCGATCTGGCGCCACTGCGACCCGGGCTGCCGCCGAGCAACACTCCGGCGATCAACGTCCCGGGCAGCAACGCTGCCAGCAGGCCGCGGCGACTGCTCCGAGCTTTACCGTCCGGGATCAACCATACCCCGTATCGCGGCCAGCGGCATTTGACTGGAATCATATATCAGCCGCCGGTTGTTTGGCGAGAGAGGCACAGCCATGTGTAACTGTGTAACTGTGTAACTGTGATACGGTGAAAGTGTGAAGAACATCACTGTTTCCGTGCCAGACGAGGTCTACCGAGACGCCAGGATCCGGGCCGCCGAGCGCGGCAGTTCGGTCAGCGCCCTGGTCGGCGAGTACCTGAGCGGGCTGTCGCAGCGGCAGGTCGAGTTCGATCGGCTCGCCGCCCGGCAACGAGAGGTGCAGGAGGAGATCCGGGCCTTCAGCGCCGGCGATCGCCTCGGCCGAGACGAGATCCACGAGCGTGCGGTTCGTTGACACCAACGTCCTGCTCTACGCGGTGTCGCGCGATCCCTCAGAGCAAGAAAAGGCAGCGCGGGCAGATGCCATCCTCACGGCGGGAGACGTGGCCCTGTCGGTCCAGGTGCTGCAGGAGTTCTACGTGCAGGCCACCCGGGCCAGCCGCGCCCACCCCCTAAGCCCCGAGCAGGGGACGAGGCTCGTCGAGTCGTTCCTGCGCTTCCCCGTCCTGGAGCTGTCGACCGGCGTGATGCGAGCGGCGCTGACCACCCATCAGCGCTTTGGCATCTCCTACTGGGACGCGACGATCCTGGAAGCGGCGCGGGCCCTGGGCTGCGAGGTCGTCCTGTCAGAGGATCTCAGCGCCGCTCAAAGCTACGGCGGCGTGAGAGTGGAGAACCCGTTCGGCGACGGCTGACGGCGACGGCTGACCGAACTGAAAGCCCAGCGCCGGAGCTACGCGGCGGCCGAGCTGATCACGGCCAGCGTGTCGCCGCTGGCCACCGACGCGCCGACCGCGACCGGCAGCTCGGCGACCTTGCCCGCCTTGTGAGCGGTGATCTCGTTCTCCATCTTCATCGCCTCGATCACGCAGATCAGCGTGCCTTCCTCGATCTCGGCGCCGGCCTGGACGGCGACCTTGAGCACGGTGCCCTGGATCGGCGAGGCGAGCGTGTCCCCCCCACCGCCGCCGCCCCCGGCGGCGCGGGCGTTGCGGCGCGGGGAGCGGCCCGGCCCGCCAGCCGCTCCGGACGCGGCCGCCCCGGCGCCGACCACCGCCGAGCCGTTGGCCGCGACGCCCCCGAAGGGAGGGCCGATCACCTTGACGTCGAAGCGCTTGCCCGACACCTCGACCGTGTAGTCCTGCGCCACCGTCGGCTCGTCGCCGTCCTGCGCCTCGGCCGACGGAGCGTTGGGAAAGGCCAGACCCTCGAGCCACGCGCGGTCCTCGATCAGGTCCCGGCAGGTCTCGGCCTCGGCCCACTGCCGGGTGGCCAGGATCGCCTGGTGAAAGGGGATCAGCGTCTTGAGCGTCTCGACCTCGTACTCGCCCAGCGCGCGCAGCATCCGCGCCGTCGCCTGCTCGCGATCCACGTCCCAGACGATCAGCTTGGCCACCATCGGGTCGTACATCGGGCTGATCTCCGACCCCGGCCCGACCCCCGAGTCGACGCGGACGCCGGGACCGGTGGGCTCGCGGTAGGCGCCGATCGCGCCGGGGGCGGGGGCGAAGTTCTTGCTGGCGTCCTCGGCGTTGATCCGGCATTCGATCGCGTGGCCCCGGAGCGTCACTTCGTCCTGGGTGATCGACAGCGCCGCGCCCGCCGCGACCCTGATCCCCTCCTTGACGATGTCGATCCCGGTGACCATCTCGGTCACGCAATGCTCGACCTGGACCCGCGTGTTCATCTCCAGGAAGAAGTACTCGCCGTCCTGGAGCAGGCCCTCGATCGTGCCGGCACCCGTATACGACACCGCCGCGGCCGCCTCGGTGGCGATCCTGCCGATCCGCTCGCGCAGCGCTGAATCGACCGCCGGAGCCGGCGACTCCTCGATCAGCTTCTGGTGGCGGCGCTGCAGCGAGCAGTCGCGCTCGCCGAGGTGGATCACGTTGCCGTGGGAGTCGGCCAGCACCTGCACCTCGACATGGCGCGGATCGGGCAGGTAGCGCTCCAGGTAGACGGTCGCGTCGCCGAAGAACTTCTCCCCCTCGCGGGCGGCGCCCGCAAAGGCATCGGACAGCTTGTCCTCGGTCAGCGCGACCCGAAAGCCCTTGCCCCCGCCGCCCCCCGCCGCCTTGACCGCCACCGGGTAACCGATCGTGTCGGCGATCACCGCGCGGGCGTCGTCGATCGTCGCCACCGGCTCGGTCGTCCCGGGGACGATCGGCACACCCGCCTTGGCCATCAGCTCGCGGGCGCGGGTCTTCGACCCCATCGCCTCGATCGCCGACGCCGGCGGGCCGATGAACACGATGTCGCGATCCTCCAGCGCCTTGGCGAAGGCGGCGTTCTCGGCCAGGAAGCCGTAGCCCGGATGCACGGCCTGGGCACTGGAGCGTTCGATCGCCTCGAGCAGCTTGTCGATCGACAGATAGCTCTCGCTCGCCGGACCGGGGCCGAGCAGGTAGGCCTCGTCGGCGCGCGCGACGTGCAGGGCGTCGCGGTCGAGCTCGGAGTACACGGCGACGGTGGCCACGCCGAGCTCCTCGCAGGCACGGATGATGCGGATCGCGATCTCGCCCCGGTTGGCGATCAGGACCTTGGAGAACATGGCGGCCGAGGACTCTACCGGCCGCGGGCGCGCCGAGCGGGTGACGCGCGGGGTGCGCCGAGCTCGGGCCGCCCCACCGCTATTGGGCGCTGAGCACCATCCCGGCGGCGACCGTGTCGTTGGTGCTCTCGTCGATCAGGATGAAGCTGCCGGTGGTCCGGTTGCGCGCGTAGGGATCGACGACCAGCGGGGCGCTGCAGCGCAGCTGCACCCGCCCGATCTCGTTGAGCGCGAGCTGCGCCGCGGGCACGTGCTCGAGCGTGTTGACGTCGACCCGGTGCTCGATCCGCTCGACGATCGCCCGGGCGCTCTTGCTGGTGTGCTTGATCGTGTAGCGCCCGCGGGGCTGCAACGGCTGATCACTCATCCAGCACAGCACCGCCTCGAGCTCGCGCGCGCTGACCGGCTGGTCTTCGGCCTCGACGATCATGTCGCCACGCGAGACATCGACTTCGTCGCTCAGGCGCAGCGACACCGACATCGGCGGGAAGGCTGCCTCCAGCTCGCCCGGGTGGGCGTCGATCGCGGCGACCGCGGTGCGCTGGCCCCCCGGCAGCACGACGACCTCCGAGCCCGGACGCAGCACTCCTCCGGCCACCTGGCCGGCGTAGCTGCGGTAGTCGTGGTGCTCGTCACTCATCGGCCGGATCACCCACTGGACCGGGAAGCGGACGTCGTTGAGGTTGCGGTCCGGCGCGATCACCACGTGCTCGAGGTGATAGAGCAGCGGCGCCCCGCCGTACCACTGCATCGCGTGGGAGCGATCGACGACGTTGTCGCCGTGCAGGGCCGAGATCGGGATGAAGGTCATGTCAGGGATCTGCAGCCGCGCGGCCCAGTCGGTCATCTCCTCGAGGATCGTGTAGAAGGCGTCCTCGTCGTAGCCGATCAGGTCCATCTTGTTCACGCACACGACCACGTGCGGAATCCGCAACAAGGAAGAGATGAAGGCATGGCGGCGGGTCTGCTCCGAGACCCCCTTGCGCGCATCGACCAGCACGATCGAGAGGTCGGCGGTCGAGGCCCCGGTGACCATGTTGCGCGTGTACTGCTCGTGTCCCGGCGTGTCGGCGATGATGAACTTGCGCCGGGGGGTCTGAAAGTAGCGGTAGGCGACGTCGATCGTGATCCCCTGCTCGCGCTCGGCCCGCAGCCCGTCGGTCAGCAGGGCGAGGTTCAGATAGCCGTCGCCGCGGCGCTCGGAGGTCTCCAGCACGTGCTCGAGCTGGTCCTCGAGGATCGCCTTGGAGTCGTGCAGCAGGCGGCCGATCAACGTCGACTTGCCGTCGTCGACGGAGCCCGCGGTGGCGATCCGCAGCAGCTCTGAGGTGCGGCGCCGGACGGCGTAGCCGTTGGCGCCGACGTCCTGAGAGTAAGTGGCCCCCACCCGTCCGTTCATCTCAGAAATAGCCTTCACGCTTGCGGTCCTCCATCGCCGCCTCGGTCACCCGGTCGTCGGCGCGCGTCTCGCCGCGCTCGGTGATCCGGGTGGCGGCGATCTCGGCCACCACCTGCTCGAGCGTGCTCGCGCGCGAGCGGACCGCGCCGGTACAGGTCATGTCACCGACGGTGCGATAGCGCACGGATTCCGCGAACGGCGTCTCGCCCTCGATCAGCTCGATGAACCCGTTGTGGGCGTAGAGCATCCCGTCGCGCTGGAAGACGTCGCGCTCGTGGGAGAAGTAGATCGACGGGACCTCGAGCCCTTCGGTGGCGATGTACTGCCAGACATCGAGCTCGGTCCAGTTGGAGATCGGGAACACGCGCACGTGCTCGCCTCGGCGGATGCGTCCGTTGTAGAGCGACCACAGCTCGGGCCGCTGGCGCTTGGGGTCCCACTGGCCGAAGTCGTCTCGGAAGGAGAGGATCCGCTCCTTGGCGCGAGCCCGCTCCTCGTCGCGCCGGGCGCCGCCGAAGGCGGCGTCGAAGCCGCGCTCCTCGATCGCGTCCAGCAGCGTCGTGGTCTGCAGGCGATTGCGTGACGCGCGCGGTCCGGTCTCCTCCACGACCCGCCCGGAGTCGATCGAGTCCTGTACGTGGGCGACGATCAGCCGCTCGCCGAGCTGGGCGATCAGGCGGTCACGGAACTCGATCACCTCCGGGAAGTTGTGGCCGGTGTCGACGTGCATGATCGGGAACGGGAACCTCCCAGGCCGAAACGCCTTCTCGGCCAGCCGCAGCAGGATGATCGAGTCCTTGCCGCCGCTGAACAGCAGTACGGGTCGCTCGAATTCGGCCGCCACCTCGCGGAAGATGTGGATCGACTCGGCCTCGAGGGCCTCGAGGTGAGAGAGCTCGTACTGAAACGGGTTCATGCCAGGTGGATCCCGCACTCGGTCTTGGCCTGCCCGGTCCAGCGACCTTCGCGCCCGGCGCCCGGCTGGGTGCAGGGAGCACAGCCGATCGAAGCGTAGCCCTGGTCGTGCAGCGGGTGGTAGGGCAGCGCGTGCTCGAAGATGTAGCTCCACAGGTCCTTTTCGGTCCAGTCCGCGAGCGGGTTGAGCTTCCAGATCCCCCGGCGCTCGTCGCGCTCGAGCTTCGGCACCGCGGCACGGGTGGGCGCCTGCTCGCGGCGGACCCCGGTGATCCAGGCGTCGACGTCCGACAGCGCCCGTTCCAGCGCCTGCACCTTCGCCGCGCCGCAGCAGCGCTCGGCGGTCCAGGGCTGATCGGGACTGCGGGCGTCCAGGACCTCGACTCTCATGCCGAACCGGTCCTGGAAGCGCTGCTGAGTCTCGAGCGTCTCCGGGAACAGCACTCCGGTGTCGATCGTGAAGGCACGTACGTCAGAAGTGATCGCGCCCAGCAGGTGAAACAGGACCGACTCCTCCTTTTGAAACGAGCACGCCATGGTCAGCCGCGGGTGAAACTGCCGCACGCCGTAGGCGAGCACCTCCTGGGCACTGGCGTGCTCCAGGTCCGGCGCGGACACGGCGGCCATCAGACCGCGCACTCCCCTTCGCCGCGCTGGACCTCGAACGGCCCCTGGCGGCTGAAGTCGACGAAAAGGTTCATGTTCTCCAGGTTGAATTCGATCGGCATCGTCAGATCCTTGACGCGCTGCTCGAATTGCGGCGCGCCGACGCGGTCGACGAAGGCTCCGAACAGCTCACCCTCGGTCCGCTCAGACTCATAGAAGCGTATCCACCGCTCGACGGCCTCGGGCACCCGCTTGGCGGGCAGGCGGGCCTTGAGCCGCTGGCCGTAGCGAACCTCACCGCCCTCATAGACGCCCCCGACGTGCGGAATGTAGGCCGGAAGCGTGCGCTCGCCGACCTTGATCGAGGCGCCGTAGAAGCCGATGTCGGCGATGTGATGCTGTCCGCAGCCGTTCGGGCAGCCGCTCATCTTGACGTGGATCCGCCGGGTCAACGGATCATCGATCTCCATCGCGGTGATCCGGTCCTGCAGCGCCTGGTTTAGCCCCATCGAGCTGGTGATGCCGAGCTTGCAGGAATCGGTGCCCGGGCAGCTGACCGTGTCGGAGATCTCATCCGCGCCGGCCTCGCCGAGCTCCAGCGCGGTCAGCGCCCGCCACACCTCATAGACCGACTGGTCTGAGACCCAGCGCAGGACCAGGTTCTGGTGCACGGTGGTGCGCGCGGAGCCGCCGGTGTAGCGGCGGATGATCTCCCCCAGACCGCGCAGCTGCTCGGGCGTCAGATCGCCGCGGCGGACCTTGACCTCGACGGTGCAAAAGCCACGCTGGCGCTGGGCGTGAACGTTTGACTGCACGAAGCGGGCAAAGTCCCGGGAGTCGCCGTTCGGCGAGGCGTAGACCGGCTCCGCGGCGGGGGCGTTGGCCTGCTCGTCGGGCTCGAGCCGGATCTGGTCCAGGGAGAAGTCGCGCTCGGCCACCCAGTCGCCCTCGAGCTCCTGCTCCACCTGGTCGCGGAAGGCGTCGATCCCGATCTTGTCAATCAGCACCTTGATCCGGGCCCGCGCCCGGTTGACGCGCAGGAAGTCCTGCCGGTCGAAGATCCGCATGCAGGCCTCGGTCACCTTGAGGTAGTCGCCGTTGTCGAGCTTCACGAACTCATACAGGGTGGGGGCGATCCGCGGCATGATCGAGGTGCCACCGCCGACCCGGACCTCAACGCCGCGCACCCCGTCACGCACGCGCGGGATGAAGGCCACGTCGTGGATGCCGGTGATCGCATTGTCGGCGTCAGTGGCGGTGAACGCCGTCTTGACCTTGCGGGGCATCGCCTGCGTAGTGGGATGGCGCACGAAGTAGCGCACATAGGCCCCCGCGTAGGGGGTGATGTCGAACAGCTCGTCTGGCAGCACCCCGGCGCGCGGGTCCCCGGTGACGTTGCGCATCGTGTTGCCGCAGCCCTCGCGCGAGGAGAGGCCGGCTTCCCCCAGCGCCCGGATCAGCTTCGCCGCGTCGGGCAGCGGCACGTGGTGCATCTGGATGTTCTGGCGGGTGGTGATGTGGCCCTTGCGCAGCGGGACGTAGGCCTCGATCCCGTCGGCGAACGCGTCCAGCTGATCCGGCGTGACGCCGCCCATCGGCAGCTTGACGCGGACCATCTGGACCTCGGGCTGACGCTGGCCGTAGACGCCCTGCTTGAGCCGGAACTTGATGAACTCGTCACCCTCGAGCTCCCCCTCGAGAAATCTGGTCGACTCGGTGTCGAAGTCGTCGAACTCGCGCTCCAGGATCGGGATCACGTGCCCGGGCACGTTCTCCAGCACCTCGGGGCTGTCCAGCGATCCCGGGCGGGGGGCGGCTTTCTGGCTTTGAAGCGAGGCGGGCTCCATCTCAGTTCCTTCCGGTCGGGATCGGTACCGTCCGGGAAATCTAACAAAAGCCGATCCGGATATAGATATTTGTGGCGGCCCTCAGTCCCAGGCCAGCGGCGGCGCCGGCCGCTGGGCCACGCCCTCGCGCAGCGCGGCCTGCTGCCACGGGCTGGCCCGCGCGGGCGGCGCCGCCGGTGGGGGCGCCGTCTGGCGCATGAAGCGCTCCAGCGCCGCGACCACCGCCGCCGCCTCCTCAGGCGACGCGTCGGGGGCGATGATCCGGAGCTGGGGGCGACGGTTCACGGTGCGGGTCGAGGGTATCGTGAGCGCCGATGCCGCCGCTGCCCGTGCTCGATCACGCCGCGGTACTGAGCGCCGTCTCGCCCTCCGGGGCGATCGACCGCGTCCATGGAGCCTTTCTGCGCTTCGACGCCGGCGACTGGGTGATGCCGGCCAAGGTCTACCTGACCAGCCCCCCGTTCGGCGACTTTCGCGCGATGCCCGCCCGCGGCGACGGGCTGGCGCTGCTGAAGTGGATCACCTCGTTTCCGGGCAACCCGGGGCGCGGGTTGCCGACCGTGACCGGCGTCATCTGCCTGTCTGACGCCGAGACCGGCCAGCCCCTGATGCTGCTCGACGCCCGCTCGGTGACGGCGCTGCGCACGGGGGCGGCCGCGGCGGTGGCGACCCGGGCGCTGGCGGCCGCCGGCGCGCGCTCGGTGGGAATCCTCGGCTGCGGGCTGCACGGCGCCTGGACCGCGCGCTGCCTGCAGGCAGCCGGCTACGGACCCGGAGTCTGCTTCGACCCTGATTCAGAGGCGGCGGGCGCGCTCGCGGACGAGCTCGGCTGGCGCGCCGGCTCGCGCCAGGAGGCGCTCGGTGGCCAGATCGTCTGCTGCGTGACCCCGGGGGCCGAGGCCGTGGTGGACGTCGGCGACCTGCACTCCGGGCTGCACCTGAACATGCTCGGCGCCGACGGACCGGGCAAGGCGGAGGCCACGACGGGGGCGGTGGCGTCGTGCGCCCTGTTCTGCGACGAGTACGAGCAGGCCGCGCATGGCGGCGAGCTGACCGGCGCGATCGAGGCCGGGCTGGTGACCCGCGAGCGCGTCACTGAGCTGGGCGCCGTGCTGGCCGGCACCGCGCCCGGGCGCCCTGGGCCCGAAGCCGTGACGCTGTTCGACTCCACCGGCCTGGCGATCCAGGACCTCGCGGTCGCGGCGGCCGCTTACGAGCGCTGGGGCGCCGGCGCGGTGGAGGCGCAAATGGTCACGCTGTAGATGATGGCCGTTTTAGTGGAACATATGGCCACTTAGACGGCCATCATCGTCCGCGCAGCGCGAAACCTCGCCCGAATCGCGGTGCGGCGGGCGCAGCGCAAGCCCAAACACCTCTATCTAAAGCGGGATGTTGCCGTGCTTGCGCTTGGGTCCGGGCTCGCGCTTGGTCTGGAGCGTGTGCAGCGCCGTGATCACCTTGGGGCGGGTCTCGTGCGGGATGATCACGTCGTCGATGTAGCCGCGTTCGGCGGCGACATACGGGTTGGCGAAATGCGCCTTGTAGTCGTTGATCAGCTTCTGCCGGCGGTCGTCGGGGGTCGGGGAGGCGGTGATGTCACGCCGGTAGATGATGTTGACCGCGCCCTCGGGCCCCATCACCGCCACCTCGGCGCTCGGCCAGGCGAAGTTGAAGTCGGCGGCCAGGTGCTTTGATCCCATCACGTCGTAGGCGCCGCCGTAGGCCTTGCGGGTGATGATCGTGATCTTCGGCACCGTGGCCTCGGCGTAGGCGTAGAGCAGCTTGGCGCCGTGGCGGATGATCCCGCCCCACTCCTGCGTGGTGCCGGGCAGGAACCCGGGGACGTCGCAGAAGGTGATCAGCGGGATGTTGAACGCGTCGCAGGTGCGGATGAACCGGGCCGCCTTCTCAGACGAGTCGATGTCCAGCACCCCGGCCAGCTGCGCGGGCTGATTGCCGACCACCCCGACGGCAAACCCGTCCAGCCGGGCAAAGCCGCAGACGATGTTGCGCGCGTAGTGCTCGTGGACCTCGAAGAACTCGCCGTCGTCGACGACCAGGCGGACCACGGCGCGCATATCGTAGGGCTTGTTGGGGCTGTCGGGGACGACCGTGTCGAGCTCTGGGTCCTGGCGTTGTGGATCGTCGGTGGGGACGACGCGGGGAGGGATCTCGAGGTTGTTCTGGGGCAGGAACGAGAACAGGTAGCGGGTGTCCTCGATGCAGGCGTCCTCGTCGTCGGAGGCGAAATGGGCCACCCCGGACTTGGAGTTGTGTGACATCGCCCCGCCGAGCTCCTCGAAGCCGACCTCCTCGCCGGTCACGGTCTTGATCACCTCCGGCCCGGTGATGAACATGTGCGAGGTCTCCTTGACCATGAAGATGAAGTCGGTGATCGCCGGCGAGTACACCGCACCGCCCGCGCACGGCCCCATCACCAGGCTGATCTGCGGGATCACGCCGCTGCAGCGGACATTGCGCAGGAACACGTCGCCGTAAGCGCCCAGCGACACGACCCCCTCCTGGATCCGAGCGCCGCCGGAGTCGTTGATCCCGATCACCGGACAGCCGATCTTGGCCGCCAGGTCCATGATCTTGCACATCTTCTCGGCCATCACCTCGCCCAGTGAGCCGCCGAACACGGTGAAGTCCTGGCTGAACACGCACACCCGGCGGCCGTCGATCGTGCCGTGGCCGGTGACCACGGCGTCGCCGTAGGGGCGGTTCTTCTGCATCTCGAAGTCCGACGTGCGGTGGCGCACGAACGTGTCGAGCTCCTGAAAGGACCCGGGGTCCAGCAGCTTCTCGAGCCGCTCGCGAGCGGTGTACTTGCCCTTGGCGTGCTGCTTCTCGACCGCCGCCGAGGTGCCCGAGTGGATCGCCTCGTCGCGCAGCTCCTGGAGCTGGGCCAGCTTCTCTTCGTAGGTCTGGGGAGCCTGGTCGCGCATCGGGGAGGGGCGCGAGTCTATGAGGTGGTGGCGTGCGAGGACGGTCAGGCGCGTGAGTACAGGCGGTGAGGCCGTCAGCACGGCCCGCGTGTCCCAGCCTGACGGCTCGAGCCTCACCGTGCCACGCGCGGCGGCGCCCTCCCAGGCTACGGCGGTCTCGGGCTCGAGCTTGGTGATGCGGATCTCCCCGAACGCTCTCCAGGTGCTTGGCCAGCGCGGCGGCGTCGCTGCGCTCCGCCCACAGCTCTGGACCGACTTCACGAGCGGGCGGCTGGCCTTGAACTCGGACATCTGTTCGTGGTTTCGCCCGGGCGGGAGCACGCTGGCTCCCGGTGCGCGTGGGGTGCGGCCGCCGCGGCGGCCGCGCGACTAGTAGCAGCCGGCGCCCGGCCGAGCCGTCCCCGGAGCGAGGCAGGCGATCCCGATCTGCGGACCTCGTCGACGTCGTACCTGGAAGGTGTAGTGCTTGCCGACCCAGCCGGGGTGCGTGATCGCGACGTCGATTCGGGCTCCGGTGCGCAGCCGATGCGTCTTGAAGCGGCCGACCAGGTTGACGTTGCGGTGGTGCACCGCACTGGGGACCGCGATCTTGCGCTGAGCGAACGGACAGCCCGCGCCGCGACAAGTCACGCGTACCGTCGTGCGGCTCGAGGCCCCGTTGACGATGAGCGCGAGGACCTTCGTGTAGGTCGGCGTGTAATAGAAGCTCCACTGCATCGTCGCGGTGACCGTTCCGCGGACGCGGAAGGGCGCGCGCAGCACCTGCACCGCCTGCGCATTGGCATTACTGGGGTCCGCGAAGTTGGCGTCGCCGAGGTAGCGCGCCGCGATCTGATGGTGACCGGCCTGCCTGTAGCGAACCGTGCAAACCGCGGTCGAGAAGTCGCCCACCTGGCCCAGCGGCGTGGTGGCGCAGGACGCGATCGGCTTCGTGCCGTCCATGAACTCGACCGCTCCCGTCGGCTGCACGGAGCCCATGTAACGGGGCGCGATGGTGGCGGTGTAGGTCGAGCGCGAGCCGGTTTCGACGGTCGGATTCGAAACGTCGAGCGCCAATGAGGTCGGGCTCAGGCCAACCGCGACGAGATCGGGTGAGCTGGAGGATCCGAGCAGGCTCGATCCATCGGCCGGAGTGAAGACGGCGGTCAGCCGCTCGGGAGACTGGGAGGCCGCAAACGACGTCTGGCACGTAACGGTCACGGCCTGGCGGGACCCAGTGGCCGGCCGCTTGGCGCACCCCGCGATCGACATGTAGCCGTTCTCGAAGTCGATGTTTCCCGAGATCGGCGCCGCGCTGCTGCTGGACGTGACGGTGGCGATCAGCGTGACGCCCTGGTTGGTTTCCGGGGCCGTTGGCGAGGTCAGCAGCGATGTGGCGCTCGTGGGCGGCGATCCCGGCGGCGTGGGCACCGGCGGCGGCGGCATTACTGGCGGCGGCGACGGCGGTCCTGGCGGCGGCGACGGCGGTCCTGGCGGCGGCGACGGCGGTCCTGGCGGCGGCGACGGCGGTCCTGGCGGCGGCGACGGCGGTCCTGGCGGCGGTGGCGGCGGTCCTGGCGGCGGTGGCGGCGGTGGCGGCGGTACTGGCGGCGGCGGCGGTCCTGGCGGCGGCGGCGGCGGTACTGGCGGCGGCGGGTTCGGAGCGGAGGTCACCACTGCGGTCGGCGCAGAGCGGGCCTTGCCGGTGTCGCCCAGCAGATCGGTCGCCGTCTCCCGCACGATGACCGTGTGGCCGACGTCTGAGGCCGTCAAGGTCAGGGTTTGGGCGGTCGCGCCCGCGATCGCTGTGCATCGTGAGCCCGCGCTGTCGCAGGTCAGCCACTGGTAGGCATACGAGGTCGCCGAGGGCAGCCACTTTCCGTGGGCCTCGGTCAGCGTCTGACCCGGCTGGGGGCTTCCGGAGATTGTCGGGCTGGAGACGTTCACCTCGGGCGTCAACCGAGCCGGCTGCACACCATACGAGCCGGCTGGAGGGAAGCGATACGGCACCGCTGACGCCCGAACGGCTAGCGGACCGATCGCCGCGAGCATGATGGACGCACTCACGAGCAGCGCCGGCACGCGCGCAGGATGCGGCTGGCGCCAACGGACTGCGTGGCTGCGGTGTTTCTCGTGTCGCACGATCGCCCTCCCCGCAAATCCTACTCGTCCTACGACAATTCTGTCTAAAGCTTACGTTTCGCGTTATGCTCCGGAGGAGGAGGGCAACGACGTGGAATCCCACTCTGTAATCGGAAGTCGTCTCGCCGGCCCGCGCTCAGGCCGACGCTTCGGCGTACCCGTGGTCGCGCGGAAACAGGTGCGCCTGGCGCTCGGCGTCTGCGTCGTGTTCGCCGCTGCGTTCGGCATCGGGATCGCGACCAGGACGCCGATGAGATCGGCTCGGCTCGCACACGCGGCCGCGCTTGGCGGAGCGCATGTGCGGGTCGCGGTCCTTGTCCCGATCCCGACGATCCCGGCGCTGCCGGCGCCCCGGGCGCCTGTCGCCCACCGGGCATCGGCACATCGGCCGGTCAGAGCGACCGCGGCGGCTCCGGCGCGCCAGACGGCCACCGCCGCCCAACCGTCGGGCACAGCCACCGGCACCTCTGGCGCCGGCGCCCCCTCGGCCGGTCGCGCTCCCGCACGCGGCGCCGGCCCCCCGCCCGCTCCGGTCAGTAGCCCCCCGCCCGCACCGGTCAGTAGCCCCTCGCCCGCTCCGGTCATTAGCCCCTCGCCCGCTCCGATCAATGGTCCCTCGCCCGCTCCGGCACCAAATCCCGCCCCTGCACCGGTCAGCAGCGGCGGTGGGAGCGGCAACTCGAGCGGCGGCGGGAGCGGTGGCTCGGGAACGACAAGCGGCGGCGGCGGTTGACGTCCTGTGCTCAGGTGACTTGGTAGCCGAAGCCTCCTAGCGATACGAGCGCTGACTGCAGAGCGCTGGCGTCGCTGAGCACAGACGACCTGGCCAAGGCATAGGCTCGCTTCTGGGATCTCGCAGTGGCGTGCGCCAGCGCCCGATAGGCGTCGCCGCTGCGTTGCAGAGCATCGACCACCGCCGAGTTGGCGGCGGTGGCCGGGCCGGGCGAGAGGCTCGACAGCGCGGCAGCGGCTTGGTGATAGGCGTCAGCCAACTCGGTCGCCGCCGCTGCCTGCACTGAAGCGGCGGGCGCACCGCTCATCCGCGTGCCGGCGCTGGAGCGGACAGAATCGAGTCTGCTCAGCGCGGCCTGGAGTGCTTGGCCATAGCTCGGGCTTGGGCTCAACGCCAGCACCTTTGCCGACGACAGCCTGACCGTCGCCAGCAGGCGTTCACAGCGGGCGGTGAAGCCGGAACCCGGCTTGTCGGCGATGCAGGCTGCGATGATCGTGCCGGCGGTCGTCGGCAGCGCGTAGACCGACTCGCTTGTGCGCACCCCGCGCGGCGACAAGTTCAGGTACCGGTAGAAGCTGGCGTTGCCCAGGGTGACGACCTGCGGCCGCGGGGCTTGCGGGAGCGCAGCCAGCAGCGCCGGGGGCAGAAGGGTCGGGCCGGCGGTCGCTGATCGCCCTAGCACGAGCCTCGGGCCCACGGAGGCTGCGGGCGCCAGAGCGAGCTCGTCGGTCAGGCCCAGGGTGGGAATGACCGGAGCAGTGCGACGCCGCCAATCGGACGGGAAGGAGACTTGCACCACGCCGGAGACGGCGCGCTGGTCGAGCGCCGGCAGCGGCTGACCGCCTCCGAACCCTTCGGCGATCACGAACCCGAGCACCGCGGCCACTGCGGCGGCGGGGAGTGCGAGCAGCGTTGATCGAGAGCGAAGCCGGAGCCGCGGCGGTCCCTCGCTTCGCCTCCACCGCCACCCGACGCCCAGCGGCGCGGGCGCGGATCTCGCGGGACGATGGCGTAGCACCGGCCCGTAGCGCTCGCCCACTCCGCGCAGAATCCACGCGTCACGCCAGGCGCTGTGGCGAAGTAGCGGCCGGAGCGCCAGCAGCACCGCGCCAGGCACGTCATGGCGCGGGCGAGGAGATGACCAGTCGCGGCTCAAGAGGCACTCCGAGGGCGGAGCATAACGCGCGATCTACGCCAATGCGGCCCTTTGAGGCGACGACGAGGCGGCATCAGATCATCGTGATCCGGATCCGGACCACCCGGCGGTGAATCGACCTCAACGGAGATGTTCAGACCAGATGGCCATCTGGCGGCTCTCCGGGTCAGCGACGAGGAGCGCGTCGGCGGCTGAGCGTCAGGCGCCGGCGTGGGTGGCCATCAGGAAAACGGTCACGACCACGATCAGGGCGACCAGCGAGCTGCTGATCGACAGCAGACGGAAGCCGGTCACGTATTCCCGGCTCCACGGCGCGCTGACCCGCTGGCCCCCGGCCGCGACGCCGGTCGCGGCCAGGTCACGTTCGGCGATCGCGGCGAGGCGCCCGGAGCGCGGGATCGTGATCGCGCCCTCGATGCCGCCGATCACGATCGCGGCGGCGATCCCCCACTGGACGTAGAAGAAGCTCCACTGGTGCTCGTCGGTGGCCAGGTAGATCCCGGCGAGCACGATCACGAGCAGGCCCGGATTGATCAGGATCCGTCCGATTTGCTGGCGGGCGCGCAGTAGCCACGGGGTCACGCTCGGGTCCATGCGCGCGGCGATCCCGAACAGCAACGGGTAGGCGAACAGCACCCCGAAACCGGCGACCGCGGCCAGGACGTGGATCGCGACTATGAAGTCCGAGAGGCTGGCGGCCGCAGTGAGCAAAGCTGATCTAGAACGCCGGTCGGTAGTCGCCGAACACGTCTCGCATGGCGCCGCAGACCTCGCCCACCGAGCAGCGATCCCTGAGTGCCTGGCGCAGCACCGGCAGCAGGTTGTCGGTCCCACGGGCACCCTCGCGAACCTCATCGAGGCGCCGATTGACCAGCGAGCCGTCCCGATCGGCCTTGAACGCCTTCAGGCGCGCCACCTGCTGATGCTCTGACTCGGGGTCAACCCGCAGGATGTCCGGCACTTCGACGCTGTCCTCGACGAACTTGTTGACGCCGACGACGATGTCCTGCCCGACCCGGTAGCGCTCGTGGTAGCCGAACGCGGACTCCTCGATCTCTGCGGTCATGAACTCGATTGCGTGCACTGACCCGCCGAGCGCGTCGACCTTGTCAATCAGCTCACGGGCCCGGGTCTCGATCTCGTCGGTCAGCGCTTCGACGAAATAGGAGCCGGCGAACGGGTCCACGGTGTCCGCCGCGCCGGATTCATAGCCGATGATCTGCTGGGTGCGCAGGGCGATGCGAGCAGCACGTTCCGTTGGAAGAGCGAGTGCCTCGTCAAAGCCATTGGTGTGCAGTGACTGGGTGCCTCCGCAGGCGGCGGCGAAGCCCTGCAGGGCGACGCGGACGATGTTGTTCTCCGGCTGCTGAGCGGTCAGCGTCACGCCGCCGGTCTGAGTGTGGAAGCGCAGCCTCCAGGAGCGCTCGTCGGCGGCGCCGAAGCGCTCGCGCATGATCTGAGCCCACATGCGGCGGGCGGCGCGGAACTTCGCCACCTCCTGAAACACGTTGTTGTGGCCGTTGAAGAAGAAGGCCAGGCGCGGCGCGAACCGGTCGATCTCCAGTCCGGCGTCCAGCGCAGCCTGGACATAGGCGATCCCGTTGGCGAGCGTGAACGCCACCTCCTGGATCGCCGAGCAGCCCTTCTCCCGGAAGTGATAGCCGCTGATCGAGACCGTGTTCCACTTGGGCACCCGCTCGTTGCAGTAGGCGAACAGGTCGGTGGTCAAGCGGATTGCCCCCTCCGGCGGATAGATGTAGTTGCCCCGGGCGATGTACTCCTTGAGGATGTCGTTCTGGGTCGTGCCGCGCAGCTGCTCGGCCGGCACCCCCTGCTCCTCCCCGACCAGCTCATACAGCGCCAGCAGCACGCTCGCCGGCGCGTTGATCGTCATCGAGGTCGAGACCTGGTCGAGCGGGATCTGATCAAACGCCATGCGCATGTCGTCGATCGAGTCGATCGCCACGCCGGTGCGTCCCACTTCGCCCAGGCAGCGCGAGTCGTCGGAATCCAGCCCGAGCTGGGTCGGGAGGTCAAACGCCATCGAGAGGCCGGTCGAGCCCTTGGAGAGCAGGTAGCGGTAGCGCTCGTTGGACTCCTTGGCGCTCGCGTAGCCCGCGTACTGGCGCATCGTCCAGAGCTGCTTGCGGTACATCTCGCGGTGTACGCCGCGCGTGTAGGGGTACTGCCCCGCCTCGCCCAGGCGATCTTCGAGGTTCGGCGCCAGGTCGCTCTCGTCATAGGAGGGCTGGACCTCGATCCCCGAGTCGGTGAAGTGACGCGGATCGTCTGGGCCGAGGATCGGCGCGATCGTGCGGTGCTCGTCGGCGGTCGCCATCGCCCCAGGCAGGTTACGCTGGATTTCGCCGGCGCGGTTCCGAGATCAGGTATCGGCTCGCCGGCCAGCGGCCGACGGCTATCATGACCAACTTGACCGCAGGACGTTATGGATGATCGTCCCCCGGGCTTTGACGAACGCGCGTTGCTTGCGCAGGCTGGCCGGCGTTCTCGCATCAGCCGTTGTGATCATCGCCGTCGGTGGCTCGACCGCAGCAGCCGCGGCCCCGAGACTGCCGGCGAGATTCTTCGGCATTGCGGCGGGATCCACGCTGTTTGACCCGCGTGTGAACCTCGACCAGCAGCTGGGCGCGATGCGCAAGGCCGGCACCGGGAGCATCCGCTTTCCGGTCTACTGGAGCCGAGCGCAACCCTATGCCACCCGGCTGCGTGTACCGGTGTCCCAGCGTGGGCAATTCGTGAGCGCGGGCGGAAGACCGACGGCGTTCGCCCAGCTCGATCGTCAGATCCTGGCCTACGCCAAGCACCACCTGTACATGATCCCGACGGTCTTGGAGGCGCCTACTTGGGCCAGGCTCTCTCCCGGAGCGCAGTGGTCGCCCCCCGCTCATCCGATCGACTACGCGCGGTTCGTGGGCGCGCTGGTCAAACGCTATGGAACTCGCGGTAGCTTCTGGACCAAGCACCACGGTCTGGCCCGGTGGGCGCCGACCTGGTGGCAGATCTGGAACGAACCCGCAGGCGGGGGAACTCCCGAAGATTCGACCTACTTCTGGGACGGGCCAAAGCCCTACGAGCCACGCTACGTAGAGATGCTGCGCCTCTCTCGCCGAGCCGTGCGGGCCGCCGATCCGCACGCCCGGATCCTCCTTGCTGGCCTTTTCGGCGCCAGCTGGAACGCGCTCGCCGCGCTGTATCGATACGGCGCCGGAGGCTCGTTCGACGGCGTAGCCGTACATCCGTACGCGGAGACCCCGGCGCACGTGCTGACCATCCTCGAGTATGTGCGCGCCGTGATGGCAAGCCACCACGCCACCCGTATGCCACTCCTCATCACCGAAGCCGGATGGACATCGTCAGAAGGGCAACCAGCAGCGGGGTCAAGCGGTCAAGGAATAGAAACCACGGTGTCCCGGCAGGCATCAAACCTGACCGGCGAATATTCACTGCTAGCGGCGAACCGACGCAAGCTCAACCTCCAGGGAATCTTCTGGTTCACGTGGATCGGAGCCGAACCCAATCAGGATCCCTTCGAGTACGCCGGGCTTTTCCGGCTCACGGCCTCGGGAGAGATCCAGGCCAAGCCGGCCTACAGCGCCTACAGCCGGATACTGCGCCGCCTCGAAGGGTAGCTAGGGGTCAACGTCCTGGCGCGCCAGACCCACCAAGCGGGGTAGGTCAGCTGCGGCGTAGCCTTGCCCTGATGCAGATAAGGGTCCGTCTGTTTGCCGGCTTGCGCGAGCGCGCCGGCGTCAGCGAGCTCGAGCTCGAGCTTCCGGAGGGCGCGGTGGTCGCCGACGCGCTGGAACGAATGCACTCGGTGACCGCCGGGGTGGCCGTGGTGATGGCGGTCAACCGGGAGTACGCCGGCGACGGACAGACGCTGTGCGCCGGCGACGAGATCGCGCTGATCCCGCCGGTCTCCGGCGGCTCGCCCGGCGGCCCGCACGTACGGGTGACCGCCGAGCCGTTGGCGCTGGACCCGCTGATCGCGCTGGTCCGCGATCCTCGGGCGGGCGCGGTGGTGACCTTCGAAGGCGTTACCCGCGAGGTCGGCGAGCTCGACTACGAGGCCTACGCGGAGATGGCCGAAGCCAAGATCGAGGCGATCGTGCGGGCGGCGGTGCTGCGCCACGGGTTGTGCGCGGCCGCGGCGGAGCACCGGGTCGGGGTGGTTCCGCTATCGCAGCCCTCGGTGGTGATCGCGGTCTCGGCGCCGCACCGCGACCAGGCGTTCGCCGGTGCCCGCGAGATCATCGATCAGATCAAGGCCCAAGCGCCGATCTGGAAGAAGGAAGAGGGCGCGTGGGTGGACGGCGTGACGCCGAGCTGAGCACGCCGCTCGAGCCCCGGCGGCGCCGACCACTGTAGATTGGCCGCCATGGCTACCTGTCTGGTCACCGGCGGCGCCGGCTTTCTCGGCTCTCATCTCTGCGATGAGCTGCTGTCCCGCGGCCACCGGGTGATCTGCGCGGACAACCTGGAGACCGGCTCGCTGGCCAACATCGAGCACATCCGGACGACCAGCTTCGTCCATCGCAGCATCGACATCATCGAGCCGTACTTCGTCGAGGAGCCAATCGACTTCGTCTACCACCTGGCCTCGCCGGCCTCGCCGATCGACTACCTGCGGCTTCCGCTGCACACGCTCAAGGTCGGCTCCTACGGGACCCATCACACGTTGGGCCTGGCCAAGCGCCACCGCGCCCGCTTCTTGACCGCGTCGACGAGCGAGGTCTACGGCGACCCCGAGAGGCACCCGCAGCCGGAGACCTACTGGGGCAACGTCAACCCGATCGGCCCGCGCGGCGTCTACGACGAGGCCAAGCGCTACGCCGAGGCCCTGACCATGGCCTACCACCGCCAGCAGGGCGTCGACACGGCGATCGTGCGGATCTTCAATACCTACGGCCCTCGAATGAGGCCACACGACGGCCGGGCGATCCCGACCTTCCTGCGCCAGGCGCTCCAGGACCGGCCGATCACCGTGTTCGGCGACGGCTCGCAGACCCGCTCCTTCTGCTACGTCGACGATTTGATCCGCGGCATCATCGCGCTGGCCGAATCGGGCTACCACGACCCGGTCAACATCGGCAATCCGAACGAGTTCACGCTGCTGGAGCTGGCCCGAGAGGTGATCGAGGCCACCGGGTCGAGCTCTGAGATCGTCTACGAGGCACTGCCCACCGATGACCCCCAGGTGCGTCAGCCGGATATCAGCCTGGCGCGCGAGATCCTCGGCTGGGAGCCGGAGATCAACCTCGCCGAGGGACTCCGGCGCACGATCGCTGAGTCCGGCGTCGAGGCGCTCGTCGGCGTCGCGTACTGAGCCCCGCCGTTCGGTCATCCGGCCCAGCATCTGCGCAACTTCGCCTGCGCGATAGCGTTACAAGCCGGTGCGGGGGGAGGTGAAGGGTCCTGCGGACGTGATGACCGATCAAACAGAGGCCACAGCTACCAGGACCGGGGGCGAGGGGGTCAACGACGCCCAAGGGGCAAACGGCGCCCATCACGGTCCGCTCCCCGGACGGCCCGTCCGCGACGTCAGGCGCAAGCGGCCTCCGCTGCTCATGTTCCTGTTGCGGCTGGAGACGCTGCGACGGCTGACCCGCGTGGTGGCGCTGCTCGCACTGGACTTCGCCGGAGTCACCGCCGCGCTGTACACGGCGATCGTCGTCAGGCTGGCCCTCAAGGGCCTCGCGCTCGACGGCGCATGGAGTGCCACCAGGTCGGCGCTCGCCTTCGCCTACCTGCTGACCGTGCTGATGTTCGCGCGCGCGGACCTGTACGCCGACCGGCTGCGGCGCCCCGGGCTGCCGAAAATCACCGCCGCTCTGATGCAGAGCACGCTGCTGGCCGTGCTGTTCGCGCTGGCGACCGGCAACCACTTCTCCAGCTACTTCATCTTCTACGGGTCGCTGTTCTTCGGCGTCGTCTATATATCGGGCCTGCGTGAGATCTACACGCGGGTCACCGGACGGCTGCTCGAGCAGGCCGGCTACCGCCGCCGGGCGCTACTGGTGGGCTCGGGCAAGCACATCGAGGCGGTGGCGCGCGCGCTCGCGGGGCGGCCCCGGACGCACGTCGATCTGGTCGGCTACATCTCGCTCACGCCGCGGCCCGAAAACGGCCTGCGGTCGCTTGGGCAGCTCGACGACCTGCAGAAGGTCCTGACCCGAGAGCGGGTGGACGAGGTGATCATCGCCGACCCGGACTTTCCGCAGGAGCGGGCGCTGGATCTCGTGGACCGCTGCCACCAGCGCGGCGTCACCGTGCACGTGGCGCCTTCGACGATGGAGATACTGGTCGATCGCGCCGAGTTCATCCCGGGTGAGTCGGTACCGCTGTTCACGCTGCGCCCACCGGTGTTCGAGGGCGTCGAGTTCGCGGTCAAGCGCACCTTCGACCTGGTGCTCTCGATCCTCGGGCTGATGATCCTCTCGCCGGTGCTGCTGACGATCGCGGCGGCGATCAAGCTCAGTTCGCGCGGGCCGGTGATCTATCGGTCGATTCGACCCGGCATCGCCGGGCGCCCGTTTGACTGCCTGAAGTTCCGCACCATGCGCGAGCACGCCGAGCGCAGCCAGGCGGACCTCGAATCGCTCAACGAGGGCTCCGGGGCACTGTTCAAGATCCGGGACGATCCGCGGATGACCAGGATCGGGCGGCTGCTGCGCCGCTTCTCGCTCGACGAGCTCCCGCAGCTGCTCAACGTGGTCCGCGGCGAGATGTCGCTCGTCGGCCCGCGTCCGCTGCCGATGCGGGACTTCGAACGGCTCGAGGACTGGCACAAGAAGCGCTATCTGGTGCTGCCGGGGATCACCGGGTTGTGGCAGGTCTCGGGGCGGTCCAACCTGGACTTCGACGACCTCGTTCGGCTGGACTTCCTCTACCTCGAGCGATGGTCGATCCTTCTGGACCTCTCGATCCTGCTCAAGACGATCCCCGCGCTGGTCTGCCGCCGCGGCGCCTATTAGCGATACTCCCGGCCTGGTCAGCCGGCGCGGGGCCCCGGGGCTCTCTCGGTCTCGCCTCGCGCCCGGCGCCTGTAGGCTCTCGCCCGCACATGCCTCCGACCGACCGCTTCGTGATCAGCTTCGCCGCCGAGCCTCCGCAGGACACGCTGCCCTACGGCCGCTGGGCCGACACGCTGCGCGAGCAGTTCCTGGGCGCCTGCCAGGAGATCGACTCAGAGGGGGAGGACTTGGGCGAGACGGGTGACGTGTCCTGGTTTCCGGATCGCACCTACGCAGGACGGACCTACGTGCCGGCGGTGGCGCGGACGAGCGGCGGTTATGAGCTGTTCGGGTTCGTGTCCTTTTGCGAGGGCAGCGGGGGCGGCCCCAGCGAGTTTCAGTCGCGGGCGGACTTCACGGCCGAGCTGGCCGAGTCCAACCCGGACTGGAAGCTGGACCTCAACGACGATGTCGTCGCCACCTGGCGGGGCGAGCCGGGCCGATCGGCCGAGATGACGCTCGTCTGGGGCACGCCGATGATTCCGGGCGGCGCGATCGTGACCGCCGAGCTGGCCAACCTCGCCGTCGATCAGTGCGAGCTGATCGAGGAGCGTTTCACGCTGCTGGCGCCCGACAACTACCGGTCTGACTACCTCGAGGTCAAGCTCTGGGACAAGCGCGGCGAGGAGCTCGCCGTCGAGTCCCTGTACGTCGATGACGAAGAAGGCGATCCAGACGATGGCACCGCTCAGGACGGGGCGAGCTAGGAAGCAACCGTCCGGCGTACCCCCCAATAGTCGGTTGAGGCCGGATGGAGGCGTCTTGGCCCAGATCGGTGTCACATGATCTCGGGAATCCGTCCCCCGGCGCGCCGGCTACGGCGTGGAGGAGGACGCCGGCGCCGCCGAGGTCTGCGTCCCAGCGACGTGCAGGCGAGTCAATGAGACCGGCAGCCGGTCGGCCACCTCTTCGTCGGTGAGCGGATAGTGACAGGCGGCGACGCTTCCGCCGGCCTTGCGCTCGAGCATCGGCTCGTCCTGCGAGCACAGCGGCTGCGCCTTGGGGCAGCGGGTGTGAAAGCGGCAGGCCGCCGGCGGATTGGCGGGACTCGGCACGTCGCCGGTCAGCAGCTGGCGCTCGCGCTTGGCACCGGTGGGGTCCGGGACGGGAACGGCCGACAGCAGGGCGCCGGTGTAGGGATGCCGCGGGCTGGTGTAGAGGACGTCGCTGGGCGCCAGCTCGACCACCTTGCCGAGGTACATGACCGCCACCCGATCGCACATGTGTCGCACGACCGAGAGGTCGTGGGCGATGAAGACCAGCGTCAGGCCGAGCTCACGCTGCAGCTCGCGCAGCAGGTTCAGGACCTGGGCCTGGATCGACACGTCGAGCGCGGACACCGGCTCATCCGCGATCAGCAGCTTGGGCTCCAGCGCGACCGCGCGCGCGACGCCGATCCGCTGGCGCTGGCCGCCGGAGAACTCGTGCGGATAACGGTTGTAGTGCTCGGGATTGAGCCCGACGCGATCCATCAGGTCCTGGACGCGGCGCTTGCGCTCGCCCGAGCCGTCGTGCAGGCCGTGGATCACGAACGGCTCGGCGATGATCGAGCCGACTGTCTTACGGGGGTTCAGCGACGAGTAGGGATCCTGGAAGACCATCTGCATGTCACGACGCAGCGCCTTGAGGTCGTCGCCCTTTTGGCCGCTGACCGCTCTGCCGTCGAAGGTGATCGTGCCTGAGGTCGGGTCCATCAGCCGGCACAGCAGGCGGGCGGTGGTGCTCTTGCCACACCCGGTCTCGCCCACGATCCCGAGCGTCTCGCCCTGGACGACGTCGAACGACACGCCGTCGACCGCCTTGACCGCGCCGACCTGGCGCTGGAGGATGATCCCCCGCTTGATCGGGAAGTGCTTGACCAGGTCTCGGACCTCGATCAGCGCGGTCACGGCTTCACCTCAACGGGCGCGATCACGGCTTCACCTCAACGGGCGCGGTCACGGCGTCACCTGGGTCAGCGCCATTACGGCGTCACCTCGGTCGGGGCGACCGTCGTCGCGGCGGCGCCGTTCTTTGACGCCGCCAGCGCCCGCAACGACTCGGGGTCGTGGCCTGCCTGCAGCCCCTCCCAGATCCGCTCTCGGATCGAGGCCTGCAGCAGGCAGGCGACCGCGTGCTCGGGGTTCCCGCTGACGGGCTCCAGCTGGGGATCGATGCGCTTGTGGGACTCCTGCACGTAGGCGCAGCGGGGATGGAAATGGCATCCGCTGGGACGGTTGATCAGGCTCGGCGGACGCCCGGCGATCGGGACCAGCTCCTCGCCGCGGGGGGTGTCCAGGCGGGGGATCGACTTCAGCAGCCCCCAGGTATAGGGATGCTGGGGCGCGGTGAAGATCTGCTCAGTGCTGCCTCGCTCGACGATCCGCCCGGCGTACATGACGGCGATCTCGTCGGCGATCTCGGCCACGACACCGAGATCGTGGGTGATGATGATGATCGCTGTCCCGAGGCGCTTCTGGAGGTCGCCCAGCAAGGCCAGGATCTGGGCCTGGACGGTCACATCCAGGGCGGTGGTCGGCTCGTCGGCGATCAGCAGCTTGGGCTCGTTGGACAGCGCCATGGCGATCATCGCCCGCTGCCGCATGCCGCCGGAGAACTCGTGCGGGTACTGGTCGACGCGGCGCTTGGGATCCGGGATCCCGACCAGCTCCAACAGCTCGGCGGCGCGCGCTCGCGCCGCCGACTTCGACACCGACCGGTGGGCCTGCATCGCCTCGACCAGCTGCGCACCCACCTTGTAGAAGGGGTGCAGCGCCGACAGCGGGTCCTGGAAGATCATCGCCACGTCGTTGCCGCGGATCGCGCGCAGGTCATCGTCGGACATCGCGACGACATCGCGACCCTGGAAGATGATTCGGCCTTCGATCTGCGAGTTGCGGCTCCGGGTCAGCCCCAGGGTGGTCAGCGACGAGACCGTCTTGCCCGAGCCCGACTCCCCGACGATCCCCAGCGTGCGCCCCGTATCGACGGAGTAGGAGATCCCGTCCACAGCGTGGACAACCCCGTCGTCAGTCCGAAACGAGACGCGGAGATCCTCCACATCGAGCAGCGGTTCGGTCACGAGTAGCGAACCCGCGGATCGAGGTAGGCGTAGGAGATGTCGACGATGATGTTCGCGACGACGATGAACATTGCCGCCAGGAGCACTGTGCCCTGGACGATCGGGAAGTCCGAGTGGATGATCGCATCGTAGTTCAGCCTGCCGATCCCGGGGATGTCGAACACGGTCTCGGTGAGCACCGCCCCCCCGAGCAGCGCGCCGACGTCGAGACCGAAGATCGTCACCACCGGGGTGATCGCCGAGCGCACGCCGTGGCGCCAGATCACCCGCCGCTCGCGCAGCCCCTTGGCACGCGCGGTGCGGATGTAATCCTCGCCCATCGCCTCGATCAGACTCCCGCGCAGCAGCCGCGAGTAGATCGCCGCCGCACTCGCGGCGAGCACGATCCAGGGCAGGATCAGGGACGTGAACCAGTTCACCGGACTGGCCGTCATTCCCACGTAGGTGCTGGCGCCGGGGAGGACCTGGAAGCGGCCGATATCCTTGGCGAACAGGAACAGGACCACGAGCCCGAACCAGAACACCGGCATCGAAACGAACACGAGCGCGATCGTCATCGCGGACCGGTCGAGCAGGGTCCTCCGCTTGATCGCCGAGATGATCCCGACCGGGATCCCGGTGAGCAGCCACAAAGCCGCTGCCCCTACGGTCAGCGAGAGCGTCGCCGGCAGGCGGTCCTTGATCAGGCTGAGCACCGAGGCACCCGAGTAGTAGCTGTAGCCGAAGTTGAAGTGAAGGATGATCCCCTTCATGTAGTTGAAGAACTGGGTGTAGAGCGGCAGGTCGAGGCCCAGCTCGTGGCGGATGTAAGCGATCGCCTGCGGGCCTTGGTTCCGTCCCGCCCGCAGGACTGCCGGGTCGGCCGAAGGGAACACGTTGAAGAACACGAACGTCAGCGCGCTGACCAGGATGACCAGCACGATGCCCCACAGGACGCGGCGGACGATGTAGGCGGTCATGGCTCTCGGTTTCCGTCGACGAGTGCGCCGCGGGCCCCGCCGCGCGTGCGGCGGGGCCCGTCGGCGGATGGGTCTACTTCAGCGACGTGTAGTCGAAGTCCCAGGTGCCTTCGTTCCAGAGCTGGTTGACGCCGGCGACGTTCTTGCTCTCGATGTTGGGCTGGTTCTCGAACGTCTCGGGCACGGCGACCGCCTGGTCGACGAGCATCTTGTCGACGTTCGCCCACGCCTGTGCCCGCGCCGTCGGATCGACCACCAGCGCTGCCTTCTGCATCGCGGCGTTGATCGCCGGATCGTTGACCTGACCCCAGTTTGAGTTGTTGGTGGGGACGATCGCCGGCCCGTAGAACGTCGCATACAGCACCGACAGCGGGTCGGCGAAGTCCCGGATCCAACCCACCGTGGGGCACACGTCGATCTCCTGCTTGGGCACGCCGCAGTACTTGGCGTACATCGTCGCCTGGTCGGTTTCGCTCACCCGGGTCTTGAATCCCAGGCTGGTCAGGTCCGAGTTGACGATCTGGATGATCGCCGGGCTGTTGCCGCTGTTGGCGCCGACGACCTGGATAGTTCCGGCGCCGGTGTACTTGCCTGACTTGTAGCCGGCCGCCTTCATGTACTTGGTGGCCACGGCCATGTTGCCGTTGACGTTGGCGTTGAAGTCGACCTGCGGCCCGGGAGCGCCACCGGCCTGGTCATAGCCGCTCACGCCGGGGTAGATGAAGTGCGTCGCCGGCGCCGACACGAGTGGGCCCCCGCGCGCCTTGACTATCGCCGCGCGGTCGAGCCCCGCCCACACGGCCCGGCGCAGGTCGACGTTCTTGAACGGACCGGCGGCGTTATTGAGCGCCACGTAGTGGTCACCCGAGCCCGGAGTGAACGTGATCTGGGACGGGTACTGCTGGTAGCCGAGCTTGACGATCGACTGCGCCGGGGTGTCGAGCTGGACCGCGGCCGAGCCCTTCAGCACCTGCTGACCGATCACCGTCGCGTCGCCGCCGATCTTGAAGTTGATCCGGTCGAGATACGCGGGGCGGTAATCGGTCTTCGGGTTCCAGTTCGGGTTGCGCACCAGGGTCTCTGACTTGGCCGGCTGGTAGCCGAGGCCGGCGACCTTGCCGGTCTTGTCGGCCTCGACCATGTACGGCCCGCTCGAGACGAGGTATTGCGTCCCGTAGGTCGTCGGGGCGTGCTTGTCCAGCGGACCGACGAACGACGCCGGCAGCGGCGCCGACAGCGGTAGGTAGAGCGCCTGGATCAGCAGCGTCGCCCCCGGCTTGATGGTGTGAAACACGATCGTCGTCTTGTTCGTCGTCTTGATCCCCGGGATCGGTCCGCCCTTGTAGCTGGCCGACTGCGCCCCTTCCAGTGGCGCGGGCGCGCCGGCCCCAAAGTAGGACGCGAAGTAGGCGTTGCCGACGTTCGGGTTGGCCCCACGCTCGATCGCGAAGGCGACGTCGGCCGAGGTGACCTCACGGTTGACCGGCGGGCTGAAGAAGACGCCCGGGCGGATGTGAACCGTAACCGTCTTGCCGCCGTCGGTGATCCCGCCGTTCGACGTCGTCGGAAGCTCGGTCGCCAGATCGGGCACGGCCGCCTGCGCGCTGTTGGGGGCGTAGGAGAACAAGGGGCGGCTGGTCGCGGAGGTGAGCGTGTAGTCGAGCGCGTAGTACGCCGAGCCCGTGTCGAGGTGCTCGAAATCGCCGGTCGAATAGACCGTCAGCGTGCCGCCCTTCTTCTTGCTCGAACCGGTCAGCACCTGGCCGACCGGATTCTCGCCCGCCTTGAGCGGAACGTTTTGGGTGCCGCCGGCCTTGGAGCTCGAGCTTCCCCCAGATGAGCTCGAACTGCTGGAGCCTCCGCACGCGGCGACTCCCACGGCCAGCAGCCCGGTGGCCGCGAATGCGGCCAGGCTGCGTGGACTACCCCTCATAGGTTTTCCTCCTGTGGTGATTGACAGACGTGCGGAGCTCGCGAGCGACGTTCGTTCATCGCGACTCTCCGCGTGGATTGAGCGCGTCCAGCAGGCCGTCGCCGACCAGGTTGAACGCGAGCACGGTGAGCAGCAGAGCCGCTCCGGGAAAGACCATGTACCACCAGGCCGTGTTGAAGATGCTCGAGGCGTCGGAGATCATCTGCCCCCAGCTGGCTTCCGGAGGACGGATCCCTACTCCTAGGAACGACAGGGCCGCCTCGAGCAGGATGTTGGTGGGAATCAAGAGGCTCGAGTAGACGATCAGCGGCGCCACCAGGTTGGGCAGGATCTCCTTGAACAGGATCCGCCGGTTCGACGCGCCGAGCGACCGCGAGGCCTCGATAAACTCCTTCTCGCGCAGCGAGAGCACCTGGCCGCGGACGATCCGCGCGATGTAGGTGAACGAGCTCAGCGTGATGATGAAGATCACCGTCCCCAGCCCGGGCTGGATAACACCCCCGGCGCAGCCCCGCACGCCGCAGGCCGCGCCGATTCCGAGGCCCAGCACGAGCACCGGGAAGGCCAGGAAGACGTCGATGGTGCGCGAGACGGCGGTGTCCACCCAGCCGCGGTAGAAGCCCGCCACCAGGCCGAGCACAGTCCCGATCACCGCGGCGATCGCGGTCCCGATGATCCCCACCTCGAGCGACACCCGGGCGCCGTAGATGACCCGCGAGAGCACGTCGCGGCCGAGCTGGTCGACCCCGAACGGGTGCCCCGCGCTGGGGCCGGTGGCGCTCCCGAAGGCGTCGAGCGCGTTGGAGTCGTTGACGTTCGGGGCGGTCAACCCGAGGATGCTCACGACGAGCGGCGCCGCGATCGCGACGATGATCAGCACGACGATGAAGATCCCAGAGACCATCGCCACCCGATCGGCTCTGAAGCGCCGCCAGAACAGCGCCCGCGGCGAGCGGGCGGTGACGTCGCCTGGGACCAGCTCGACGCTCTCGACCGTTGCCTCGGGCTCGTTGAGGAGCTCTGACGCGCCGACGCTCATGAGACAGGGGCCGACCCGCGTCGCGCCTCAACAACCTCCATACCGGCATGGAACCACATGGCAGCCGCGCTGTCACCCTACATTAATCCTTCCTCAACGAATGGCGCGGCGGGATACGCTGCTGGCGCCGCGCCCTCGTAGCTCAATGGATAGAGCACGCGCCTCCTAAGCGCGGGATGCAGGTTCGATTCCTGCCGGGGGCATCCCGACTGGCCGTGAAAGACGCGATCGAGCCGTATCGCGACCCGTGCTACGGTCCGGCCGTCCTCGTGTCCCAGAGCGCGCCGTCAGCCCCACCGGACGCCGTCTCGCACCCCGAGCCCGGCGACCGATCCTCCGGCCCCGAGCCGCGGACGCTGTGGCCGTTCATGCGTCGCCATTGCTGGTGGAGCGTGGCCGTCGGCTTGACGCTGCTCTCGATTGCGATCACGTACTGGGCCCGCACGCGTCCGGGCTTTGATCCCTACGGCTGGCTGGTCTGGGGCCATCAGACGCTGCAGGCGTCGCTGGACACCAACGCCGCGCCCTCGTGGAAGCCGCTGCCCTACCTGTTCACCGTTGCCTATGCGCTCACCGGCCATCTCGAGCTGCGCCTGTGGATGATCACCGCGACGGCGGTCTCGCTGAGTGGGTCGGTGTTCGCCGCTCGGATCGTCTACAAGCTGACCGACGCGCCGCCGCAGCGACGCTGGCCGGCGATCACAGCGGCCGTGTTCGCGGGAGTGGCCGTGCTCGGGATTCAGGATTACACCCACTACATCCTGAGCTCGCAGTCGGATCCGATGATCGTCTCGCTGTGCCTGGGGGCGATCGACTGCCATCTGCACGACCGGCCGAGGGCCGCATTCGGGCTGCTGCTGCTCGCCTCGCTCGGGCGCCCGGAGACGTGGGCGTTCTTGGGGCTGTACTCGATCTGGTCCTGGCGCCGGCTTCCCGCCATGAGGTGGCTGCTGGTGACCGGCTGGGTGCTTCTGGCCGCACTGTGGTTCGGGATCCCGGCGATCACCTCACGCACCCCCTTCGTCTCGGCGAGCAACGCGCTGGACTCAGGCCGGCGGCTGACCAGCAACCAGGTCTTCGGGACGATCGGCCGCTTCCTGGCGGTCAACGAGCTCCCGGTGGAGCTGGCGGCGCTGATCGGGGTGGGACTGGCATTTCTGCGCCGAGACCGCGTCACGCTGACGCTCGCCGCCGCGATCGTCCTATGGGTGCTGATCGAGATCGCCTTCGCCTTGCACGGCTGGCCGGGCCTGGCCCGGTACATGTTCGAAGCCGGAGGGGTGCTGGTCGTGCTGGCCGGCGTCGGGGTCGGCCGGCTGCTCACCGACTCACCGCGGTGGTCATCGGTGCCGTCCTGGGCGGGGGCGGCCCTGGTCGCCGTGCTGGTCGCGAGCCTGGTGCCGGCGGCGATCTCCCACGCCGGGGTCGAGCGCTCAGACCTGCACGAGCAGCGTGCGCGCACGGCCGAGATCGGCCGGCTGGGCTACGTCGTTGACCAGCTCGGAGGCGCGGCCCGGATCCGTGGATGCGGCGAGCCACTGACCCGCCTGCAGTACCAGACGATGCTCGCCTACACGATCGGGGAGAACGTCAACCGGGTCGGCTTCAAGTATCGCCAGTCGATTGCCCACGGCAATCCGATCATCCTGTTCACGCCGCACCCAACCGGCATCGGCTGGACCGTCAAGGCGTATCACCAGACCGCTCCGGCCTGCCGGTCGCTGCCGCACTGAGAACCTGTGCCGAGCGCCTCCGCCCGGGCCGGGGCCGAGCGCCTCCGCCCGGACCTGATGGATATTTTGTGCCAATGTGGCAGAAGATCTCCACAGAGCCCGGATACCACCGCGAGCGTCTAGCCCCCGCGCTCCGGGCGGTCCGGGCGGTCCGGGCGCTCCGGGTAGACCTCGTCGATCGTCGTCAGCGCCACGTACGGGGCCCCGGCGGCGCGCCGGATCGCCTCGCCGCCCCCGACCAGCCGGTCGCAGATCGCCAGCACGCCGCAGACCGCGTGGCCCTCGTCGTGGAGCGCCTGCAGCGCCCGGAGCGTCGATCCGCCGGTGGTGACGACGTCCTCCACGAGCATGCAGCGATCCTCCGCGCCGAGCGACGGGCCCTCGATCCGCCGGGCCAGGCCGTGAGCCTTGACCTCCTTGCGCACGAAGAACGCCTTCACATCAGCCCCGGCGGCCAGCGCCGCGCAGGCGATCGGATCGGCGCCCATCGTCATCCCCCCGACAGCGGTCGCCGACCAGCGGGCGGCCTGGTCGGCGACCAGCTCGCCGAGGGCGAGAAAGCCGGGCGGGCGCAATATCGCCCGCTTGGCGTCAACCAGGTACTGCGTGGTTGCACCGCTGGTCAGCACGACCTCGCCGATCACCAGCGCGTGCTCGCGCAACTGCGCCAGCAACCGCTCGCGCGCTTCACCCGGGCTCGGGCTCGGGCTCGGGCTCCCGCTCATCTGAGGGGTTTCAGTTGTAGACGTCGACGACGTCGCCGTACCTCAGCCAGTCAAAGACCGAGATCGCGTCGCTGATCGGCAGCCGCATGCAGCCGTGGCTGGCCGGATAGTCCGGGGCCGGGTCATAGCCGTGGATCGCGTAGCCGCCGTAGAAGAAGTCCGAGTAGTACATCCCATCGGGCAGGTAGCCGGGCGTCCGCTGGTAGACGTGAAAGTGTCCGAGCACGGTGGGGGTAGACGGCTTGCCGGAGCTGATCGGGTAGATCCGGTCGACCTTCGACCCATGGATCAGCGCCAGCAGCTGGGTGGACAGGTTGCCCTCGGCGTGGGTCCCGTCGTGGGGGTAGCGGACCTTGAAGGCGCCGGTGCCGTTGAGCAGATCGACGACCGTGGCGTGATCCAGGTTGGGCGAGACGCCGTGGCCGAGCAGCCGGTGATAGGCGTCGAGGGCGAGCGCGGTCTGCCGGTCATAGACCCCCGACGGCGGGAGGTACACGTGCAGCGCGGCCAAGCGCTGCTGGATCAGCTCCACGAACAGGCCGCGCGACCCCGAGCTGGCCTGTTCGGCGAGCTCGGCCACGCGTCGCTGGCTCAAGAAGCCGAGCATCTGGGGCGTGCGGTGGTGGCTGACCTTGACGTCCAGGAGGCCGGCCTGCGGGCTGGAGAGCCGCTCGGTGAAATGGCCGTAGTGGCCGTTGCGCGAGGGCTTGACCCGCAGCCGGTCGGACTTGATCAACCGCCGACCGACATACGCCTTCACCTTCACCCACTGCCCAGCGACATACGGACGCACCACTCCGCCGATGCGCAGCTCGCGTCCGGGGACGGTGACCGCATCGCGGCGCACGAAGAAACCGTCAAGGACATAGAGACGCACCGCGCCCCGGGGCGCGTGACCGGACGCGGCCGACGGGGGCTTGGGCGCGGTGGCGCTCGCGTGACCGGCGCCGAGGGCGGTGGTGGCCGCGAAGCCCAGAGAGGCGAGCGCGGCACCCAGCACCGCGGCGGAGGTGACGAGAGAGCGGCGCATGAAGGGAAAGTAAATCAGCCCGCCCTCCGGCGCGCGCGGACGACCCTGCGGCGCGCCGCGAGGATGCGGCGCGCCGCGAGGATGCGGCGCGCCGCGAGGATCAGGCCGGCCGGGGAGATAGCGAGGCCAGCGGCCCGGTGATCACGCCGATCACCAGCCACGACGCGATCAGCAGCCCGAGGATCTCGGCCCCGTTCCAGTTGAGCTGGTTGACGCCGAGGGCGAGCGCGTTGTTGGCGCTGTGCAGCGCCATGCATGGGTACAGCGACCGGGTGCGCCAGCGGACCAGGCACAGCACGAAGCCCAGGAAGCCGAGCGGGATCAGATACCGCGACGACGCCGACCCGGTGTGGGCCAGCCCGAACAGGATCCCGGTCAGGATCGCCGCCACCCAGGTGCCGACGTTGCGCCCGGCGATCTGGATCCTCATCCCCCGCAGCGCCCCAAAGAAGAAGCCCCGGAAGAAGAACTCCTCGGCGATCGGGGCGATCACGCACACGAACAGCGAGGCGGCGACCAGCGCCACGGTGCTGTGCTCTACGCCGAGCTCGCTCGGCAGCTTGTCCGTGCCGTGCAGGTGAAACAGCGCCCCATAGACCGCGGTCAATCCGTAGTAGCCGACCCCCGCCGCCACGAACGCCTTGATCGCCAGGCTCAATCGCACGCGGCGAAAGCCGAATTCGGCCGGGGTCGGCCGGGCACGAAAGAAGGCGAAGTACAGAGCGGCGACGACGAAGCCGAGGTCGAACACGACGTCGCCCACGATGCTGACGGCGGCCGAGGGGTGACTCAGACTCGAGCCGCCCGCGTGGGCGCCGACATCGACCAGGATCGTCGCCAGGGCGCCGACGGCCAAGCCGAACGCGACTCCGGCCGGCGCGGTCCAGGGCCGCCAGGGGACGGCGTCAGGAGCCGGGGCGGGCTGATCCTCTGGGCTCATCGCGCCAGATTAGGCGACTCAGGGTGCCAGCTCGGCCAGGCTGGCGATCGTCGCCACACCGGGTGGGCCGGGGCCTCCGTCACGACGCAGCAAAACGGCGCCGAGGCCGGCGGCCCGGGCGCCGTGGACGTCGTGCTCGAGGCTGTCGCCGACGTGGATCGCCTGGGCGGCGTCGGTCTGAGCCAGGGCGAGCGCGGCACGGAAGATCTGCGGCGCGGGCTTGGCCGCCCCCACGTGGGCCGAGGTGACAACGCCGTCCAGCAGCGGCGCGAGCTCGAGCTGCTCGAGCACCTCAGTCAGCGAGACGTCCCAATTGCTCACGACCACGACCCGCTGGCCGCGCTCGCGAGCGGCCACCAGCGCCGGGCGGGCGTCGGCAAAGGCCGAGAAGCGCAAGGACGCCAGCAGCGCCTCGGTCAGCTCGGCATTGCCGAGTTGCCGCAGCCGATGACTGGGGGGCAGGGCTCCCCGCAGCACCTCCGCGCACCGGGCACGCAGGGCGGCCACGCTCACCGGATCGCGCCCGGACTCCAGGTTGGCCCGGTAGTAGGCGATCTCGGCCCCGATCGCGCGTCGGGCCTGCTCCGGCGTGAGCTCGAGCTCGAAGCGGCGGCGCAGCTGGCGGCGCAGCGCCGGCGCCGGCGGCTCGAGCGCGACGATCGTCCCCAGCGCATCCAGCGTCAGCGCGCGGCGGCTGGGTTGGCGGCGAGACTGCATCTTGGCGTGCGATCTTCCCAGGTGTGAAGGAGCCAGCACCGGCGGGACGAAAGAGGCTGTGCGGCTACACTGACCCTCGCCAGGGGCGACGGCCGCAGACGTCTGACCGCGGCCCGGAGCCTGTCCTGCCCAGATCGACTTCATGAGCCGACGCGAACGACAGCGCCGCCGGCGGCGCAACCGTGGATCACCGTTCAAGCGGATGTTCGCGATGACCGGTCTGCTGATCGTCGGCGCGATCACGATCGGGGGCCTGGCGGTGGCCGGCTGGGTGGTCAGCGTGGCCCAGTCAGCGCCGGACCTCTCGAGCCTCAAGCCGTTCGTGCCGGGGACGCCGTCGCAGGTGTTCGCCGCCGACGGAAGCTCGCTGGGCTACATCTACTCGCCGAGCCTGCACACTCCGGTGCGCTCGAGCCAGGTCCCGCGGATCCTCAAGGAGGCGACGATCGCGATCGAGGACCGCCGCTTCTATCACCACGGGGCGCTGGATTACCAGGGGATCCTGCGCGCGGCGGTGAAGGACGCGCTCAACGGCGGCGCCAGCCTCCAGGGCGCTTCGACGCTCACCATGCAGCTGGTCGACAACGTCTACCTATCCAAGAAGTTGCGCGGGCGGCGCGATCTTCGCTACAAGATCATCCAGGCCAAGCTCGCCCAGCAGCTGGAGGCGCACCACAGCAAGAGCTGGATCCTGACCAGCTACCTCAACGACGTCCCCTACGGCACCGTCGGGGGTCAGACCGCCTACGGCGTCGGTGCGGCGGCCGAAACGTTCTTCGACAAGCCGGCCTCCAAGCTGACCCTCGCCCAGGCGGCGCTGCTGGCCGGGCTGCCTCAGGCCCCGTCGCAGTACAACCCGTTCATCGACGCGAGCGCCGCGCGCCAGCGCCGCCGGGAGGTCCTGCAGGCAATGGTGGCCGCCGGCTACATCACCCAGGCCCGGGCCAACGTGACCGATCGAAAGCGGCTGCAGGTCAAGCACAATCCCGCGCTGACGGCGCGCAGCAGCCAGCCGTACGTGTTCGACTACATCCAGCAGGCGGTGGCCCGTGACCTTTGCCCCAGGACGCCGGCCAACTGTCCGAAGCTGAGCCACGGTGGGCTGAAGGTCTACACGACGATCGACCTGCGCAAGCAGGCCCTGGCGCGCCAGGCGATCCTCGCCCACGAGGGCGGAGCCGGGCAGCCGGCGTCCGGGCTGGCCTCGGTCGATCCCAGCAACGGCCACATCCTGGCGATCGCTTCCTCGGCGGACTACAGCCAGACCTCGTTCGACTACGCGACGCAAGCCCACCGCCAGCCGGGGTCCTCGTTCAAGGTGTTCGTGCTGATGACGCTGATCCACGACCTCCACGGCGACCCGAACCAGACCTACTACAACTCACACTTCCTGGCCCCCGGGTGGCTGCCCAGCAACCCGACCTACTCCGTGCACACCGCCGAGCAGAGCTACCAGGGCGACATCAGCATCACCAAGGCGACGATCGCGTCGGACAACACCGTGTTCGCCCAGCTCGACGCCGACCTCACCCCGGAAAAGGTCCGCCAGACCGCGTACGACATGGGGATCACCACCCACCTGGATGCAATTCCGGCCGAGGCGATCGGCGGCCTGAAGACCGGGGTCACACCGCTGGAGATGGCCGACGCCTACTCGACGCTGGCCAACGGCGGCTCCCACGTCCCGGCCACGATCATCAACAAGGTGGTGTTCCCGGACGGCAGCGTGGCCAACTACGGCGATCCGCGCCACACCCGGGTGTTCTCAGACGGAGAGGCCTACGCCGCCACCAACGTGCTCAAGCAGGTGATCACCAACCCCGGCGGCACCGCCTACGGGACAGCCGGCTACGGCTGCCCGGCGGCCGGCAAGACCGGTACCGCCGAGGCGCTGGCCAACGCGTGGTTCGTCGGCTACACGCCGCGGATGTCGACCGCCGTCTGGGTCGGCTATCCGCAGGGCAACATCCCGATGACCAACGGCTACGGGGGCGCGCTGGCCGCGCCGATCTGGCACGACTACATGCAGGCGGCCAGCGGCAGCTACTGCGGGGACTTCCCGCAGCCGACGACGCCGTTCGTCGGCACCGCGTACTTCGGTTCGCGATCGGTCACCGCCAACCCCCGTACGACCCCCGGCCACGGCTCGGGGTCCGGCGGCGCGGCGCCGACCCCTACTACCCCTTACAACAACCCAACGCTCTACGCACAGCCGCCCCAGGGTGGATCACCGGGGACAACGGCACCGAGCGGGCCGGCTGGATCAGGCTCCGGCTCCGGCCCCGGCGGCTCCGGCGGCTCCGGCGGCTCCGGCGGCTCCGGCGGCTCCGGCGGCTCCGGCGGCTCCCGCAACGGCGGCGCCGGGGTCAAGAGCGCCCCGCCTCACGGTGGTAAGGGCCCCGGCAAGGGCCCCTGAGCAGCGGCCGGACCGTAGAGCCTGTTTTCCCCGTATGTTTGCCCGGTGCGTTCGGGCGGCTGGTCGGTGGTCCTGGTGGGGCTGGTGGCGGTTTTCGCTGCCGGACTGTCTGTCGCCGCCTGCGGTGCGACGCAGGCCGGAGGTTCGAGGGACTCACCGATCAAGACCGTGATGATCCGGCTGCGGCCACCGCCCGGCACCCCGGTGCTGCGCGTCGGCGCTGACCCGCGCGCGCGACCGATACCTTCTGGCTTTATCGGCCTCTCGATCGAGTTTTCGGCCCTCCCCGCCTATGCCGGCCACGATCCCAGCGCCGTCGATCCGGTGTTCGAGCAGCTGATCCGCAACCTCGCGCCGGGGCAGCGACCGGTGCTGAGGATCGGCGGCGACAGCACCGATCGCACGTGGGTTGCGGTGCCGAGGATCAGCCGACCGCGCGGGATCCAGTACACCGTCGGCCCTCGTTGGCTGCAGACGGCGGGAGCGCTGGCTCGGGCGCTGCGGGCACGGGTGACGGTCGGGATCAACCTCGAGGCCAACAGCGCGCGACTGGCCGGTGCCGAGGGGCGCGCGATGCTGGCCGCGATCGGTCGCTCGTCACTGGAATCGTTCGAGCTCGGCAACGAACCCGAGCTGTACGGCACCTTCCCCTGGTATCGCGTGGGCGGCCACGGCGTGACCGGACGGCCGGCGAGCTGGGGGATCCCGAGCTATATCCGGGATGTCTCGCGGATCGCCCATTCGCTGCCCCGGGTTGGGCTCGCGGCCCCCGCGACCGGAGACGCACAATGGATGCAGGCGATCGGCCGGATCGCCGCCGCGCAGCCGCGGATCGCCGTCGCGACCGTGCATCGCTACCCGCTGCACCGGTGCTTCACCTCGACCCAGTCGCCGCAATACCCGACGATTGCCCATCTCCTGACTCGAGACTCCTCGGCGGGACTGGCCCAGAGCGTCGCGAGCTACGCCGCCGCCGGGCACGCCCGCGGCCTCTCGGTGCGAGTCGACGAGTTCAACACGGTCTCGTGTAGCGGCCAGCGCGGCGTCAGCGACACGTTCGCCTCGGCCCTGTGGGCGCTCGACGCCGCCTTCAGCATGGCCCGCGTCGGCGTCGACGGCGTCAACATCCACACCTTCCCCGGCGGGATCTACCAGCTGTTTCGGCTGCGCCATCGGCAGGGCCTCTGGCGCGCGGGGGTTCGACCCGAGTACTACGGGCTGATGATGTTCGCCCAGGCGGCCCCCGCCGGGTCGCGGCTGCTCGAGGTGGCCGGCGACCCCGGTCGGCTCGTGCGCGCCTGGGCCACACGAGCAGCAGACGGGACGGTACGCGTCGTGCTGATCAACGACTCGCTGCACCGCCCGCGTTACGTGGCGGTTTCAGTTCCGGGCACCGCCGGACCGGCCCCGCTCGAGCGGCTGCGCGCGCCGAGCGTGAGCGCCAAAGACGGCGTGACGCTCGGCGGACGGAGCTTCGCCGCCCAGACCACCACCGGCGTGCTGACCGGGCGAGCGCTGAATTACGCGGTGGCCCCGGCCAATGGGCAGTACGTGGTCAGGCTCCCCGCCGCGAGTGCGGCGATGCTCACGTTGGCGGCGGAGAAGTAGGCGAACGATCGCCGACCCCGCCGCATCGCACCCCCGGCGTCCGGCACGCGCGGGCGTGCGATGCCCGGCGTGCGATCTTTGTCGCGATATGCGCAGCGTTCATCGCATGCCCACGCTGGGGCACCGGCGGCGCGGGAGCCCGCCGGCACCGGGACGGTCACGCGCTGCTGGTAGCGTAGGCGTCGATGCCCAAGGAAGAGAAGGTCGAGCTCGAAGGCGAGGTCGTCGAGGCCCTGCCCAACGCGATGTTCCGCGTCAAGCTCGACAACATGGATCGGGTCGTGCTCGGCCACGTGGCCGGCAAGATGCGCCGCTTCCGGATCCGCATCCTGCCGGGCGACCGGGTCCGCGTCGAGCTCTCGCCGTATGACCTCGACCGCGCGCGGATCGTCTACCGCCACCGCTGAGCGTCGGCGGGGCCGGGCCGGATGCGCGAGTCCGAGCTGATCGAGTCCCTGGGCCAGGTCCTGGCGCAGGACGGGACGGGCGGGCACCGTGTGATCCGCTGGCTCGGCGACGACGCGGCGGTGGTCCGCGCCGGCGCCTATGCGGTCACGTCGATCGACACGATGACCGACGGCGTGCACTTCCGCACCGTCGAGCTCGAGCTGCCGGAGATCGGCCATCGGGCGCTGGCCGGAGCGCTGTCGGATCTCGCGGCGATGGGGGCTCGCCCGGGCGAGGCCTACGTGGCGCTCGCCCTGGCCCCCGACACCGAGCTCGAGCAGGCGCGCTCGCTGCTGAGCGGGGTTCAGCGGCTCGCCGGGGAGCGGGGCGTGACGGTCGCCGGCGGCGATTTGAGCGCGGCTGCCGCGCTGATGGTGACGGTGACCGTCGTGGGCTGGAGCGATGACCCAGGCCAGCTGGTCGGGCGCGACGGAGCCCGACCCGGTGACCTGGTCGGAGTGACCGGCGCCCTCGGTGGCTCGGGGGCCGGCCTGGCGCTGCTGCAGCGGCGCGCCGATCCAGCATCGCTGCCGGAGCCGGTGGCGCGGGCGCTGCGCGAGCGCTACGCACGTCCGCAGCCGCGCCTGATCGAAGGGCTGGCGCTCTCAGAGCTCGGAGCCACGGCGATGATCGACGTGTCCGATGGATTGGCCACCGACGCCTCGCATCTGGCGCGGTGCAGCGGGGTGCGGATCGAGATGGCGCTCGGCGCGCTGCCGATCCAGACCGGCGTGCTGGAGGTCGCGGCGCAGCTCGACGAAGACCCGGCGAGCTTCGCCGCCACCGCCGGCGACGACTATGAGCTCTGCGTCTGCGTCGGGGCACCGGCTCGCAGGACAGTCGAGTCGGGCCTGGCCGCGCTCGGCGCGGGCGCGTCTCCCCTCCCGATCACCTGGATCGGGAGGGTGGTCGAGGGCCCGCCCGGGCTCTCGTTCACGGACGCTACGGTGCGGCTGTCAGGTTACGAGCACTCCCTCTGAGGACTTCTGGCTCGGAGACAGCGTTCGTCGGCTCCTGAAGGAGGCGCCGCACGATCGCTTCGGCGACCGCGTGCGTGTCTACCTGATACTGACCGCGACCGATCTGCTCTTGAATCTCGCTCAGGCGCATGTCGCGTTTCCCTTCCCCTATCGGCGTCGTCTGCCGTATCAACTCTGCCCAATTTAACGGCAACTACACCGTCGCACTCCACGAGTCCTGCCGAGAGTGGACGATTGGTCCAAGTGAAATCACGGGCCGTTTCGAGGCCGGATCGAGCCGGCGGCGCGAACCCCCTGGATCAGCTGGGCGAGTGCGCCGGGCCCCGCGGTTGCACCGAGGCCAGCCGGGCGAAGATGATGATCCGCTGAGCGGCGCTGTAGAGCGGATGGCAGGCCGACAGCACGAGCCGCTCATAGCCCACGTTGTGGGTCACCCACAGCGCCGTAGGCAGCACGATGCGGCGGTACTGGACGTCGTAGGTGAAGCGGCCGTAGGGCATCCGGACGACGATCCGGTCGCCGCGCACCAGCTCGTTGATCCGCTTGAACGGGGCCAGATAGGTCGTGCGGTGCCCAGCGATCGCCACCGTCTGCCCCATGCCGGGCAGTGCGGTCGCCGGGTAGTGGCCCGGGCCCTTCTCGAGGCTGGGCTCGTCGGTGCCCTGGATGATCGTGTAGCTGGCGCCCAGCTTGGGAATCTCGATGCGTCCGATCCCATCGCCGGTCGCGTGGTCGAGCTGGCGCAGCTCGCGCCGGGCGAGATACTCGATCCGACGATGACGCGACCTCAGGCCGACGAGCGCGTGATGATCGACAACCGAAAGCGGCGCGGTCCTGTAGCTGAGATAGCGCTGGTTGACCTCGGAGCGCATCACCAGCCCGATCGCGGCGGTGACCGGCTCCTGCCAGACCAGGGTGAGGCCCGCATCGAGCACGAGCAGCAGCCCGGCGAGGATCAGCACCGACGATAGGTCCCGGATCAGCCTGCGCATCATGCGAATCTTGTCACCCCGGGCGGCTTCGCCCATCGGTAGGCCCGGGAAGCCGAATCACGCCCTACCGGCGCAGAGCCGACTCCGTACCCCCCAGCGAGCCGGGGCCGGCGTAGGTGACCGGGCCTCGGACGGTGATCGGAGCCTGCTCGGGATGCGCGTCGCGCGCGGCCAGGGCGCTCACGGCGACCGCACTCAGGGCGCAGCCGACGACGACGCTCCACTCGAGCACCGCGAGTGGACCCACCGCGCCGCCGGCGATCAGCAGGACCGCCGCCCAGACAGCGCCGATCGGGGCAAAGCCGAGCGCCACCGAGTAGTAGACGACGATCAACGCTCCGGGCACCAGTCCAGCCAGCACCAGCACCAGCCGCACCGGCAGGCGCAGGCGCAGATTGGAGTTGATCGCGAGCAGCCAGAGATGCAGAGCCGGGACGAGCAGCAGCGCGGCGAACGGATTGGTCAGCCAGATCGCGAACGCCGCCAGGACGAACACGAGCACCAGCGCCGGGCCGGCGCCGGCACCATCGTCCGAGGCCGTCCGCGCGCCGAGCCGGACAGCGACCAGGCGCAGGACCGCCACGCCGCCGAGGATCACCGCCGCGGCGAGCGCCAGGACGGCGATCTGCGCGCTGTGCAGCGGCACCGCGCCGGCCGGCAGCGGTCCCGGCGGCGCCACCGCGATCAGGCCGACCACGCGCGCTCCCAGCACCACCAGGGCCGCGAGCGCGAACGGAATCGCCGCGGCCAGCACCAGGGCCACCCAGCGCCAGATCTGATGCCCGCGCCGCCGGGCCCGGGCCAGCCCGTCGATCGTGGTCAGCAGCACGGGAACGATCAGGGCCAGGGCCAGCAACGAAAGCGCCCAGCCGGGGACGACCTTGCCGGCCAGCAGCAGATACGGAGAGGGAGCGGGCACCGTCGGGCCGCCGTCCAGCGCGGAGATCGTCTCCAGCACAGACCGGCCGAGCGAGGTCACCAGCGCCTGGCCGCCCAGCGGCGAATCGGGTGCCGGCCCGCGCTCTCCGGATACCGAGAGCAGCACGGCCGGGATGCCGCGCGCTCCGAACGGGCCCTGCTCAGAGACGGTGAACGGGAAGGCCAGGTGGGCGAACTGGCCGGCCAGGCTCGTAGCCCCGGCCCCCAGCGTCGCCTGTGCATTGAGGGCCGCGCCGAGGGTGTTGCGCAGCACCGGGGGCGCCACCGCGGTGCCGTCTGACCACGGCACCACGATCGGCGGGCGCTGATGCGCGCTGGCCACGTCACCCAGCACGATCACCGCGTCGACCGGGCCGCTGAGCGTGGACGCGAGCCGGATCGCCCCGGCCGTGCCCTGCGCGCCGCTGGTCGAGACGAGCGCCACCGTGCGGTGCAGCGTCTCGCCCTGCAGGTCACGCGCGAGCTCGATCAGGGTCGCCGTCGAGGCCAGGCTGGCCAGCGCCGGCGAACCGCGCGCGTCACGATGCGCGACGACCACCACCGTCCCGCTCTGGACCCCCGGCCTGACCGCGGCCACGTTCTCGAGCGTCCGCGGCCCGTCGGCGGTGCGCCCGGTGAACGTGTCGATCGAGACGGCGGCGGCGCCGAAGTAGTGATCAAAGCCCAAAGCGACCCGTGCGGCCAGCGCCTTGTCGCCGAACGATCCGGGACGGCGCTGCGGGGCGTCGTTGGCCATCGTGGCCATGCTCGCGTACACGTTCTGGCCGTTGAAGGCGTCCGGGGGCAGCGCCGACGAGAGGCCCGGAGGCTGGTTCTGAAGCGAGAACGCCAGGACCACCACGGCCAGCGCCACCACGACCAGTCCGGTGCGGTAGATGCGCGGATCGAGCATCGGCCTGAGAGGTTATCCGCCGCGGGGGATTACTCTTGTTAGCTGGAAACCACCGTGTCCGACCGTTCAGCGCGCATCCTGCTCGTCGACGATGAGCAGTCGATCCAGACGCTCCTCTCCTATCCGTTGCGCAAGGAGGGCTACGAGGTGGTCCAGGCGACCGACGGTCGTCAGGCGCTGGATCGCTTCGACGAGCAGGCGTTTGACCTGGTCGTGCTGGACCTGATGCTGCCGCGGATCGACGGGTTGGAGATCTGCCGCCGGCTGCGCAGCCGCAGCTCGGTGCCGATCATCATGCTGACCGCGAAGTCGGAGGAGATCGACAAGGTGGTCGGCCTCGAGCTCGGCGCCGACGACTACATCACCAAGCCGTTCTCGCTGCGGGAGTTCTCGAGCCGGATCAAGGCGGCGTTGCGGCGGGCCGAGATGAGCCGGCCGGCCGAGACCGCTCCGGACGAGGTCCCGCTGGAGATCGGAGAGCTGCGGATCGACTTCCCCAAGCGGACCGTGCGGGTGCGCAGCGATGACGCCCAGCTGACCTATGTCGAGTTCGAGATCCTGTCGGCGCTCGCGCGAGCCCCCGGGCGCGTGTTCACCCGAGACATGCTGCTGGCGCGGATCTGGGGCGACTCGGCCTACCGCGATCCGCGCACGATCGACGTCCACATCCGCCACCTGCGCGAGAAGGTCGAGCACGACCCCAAGGATCCCGAGTACCTGTTCACGGTGCGCGGCGTGGGCTACCGGCTGCGCGACACGGAGCTCTGAGCCCGGCACGATGCGGCTGTCGCTGCGCAACCGGCTGGCGCTGGTGTTCTTCGCGATCACGCTGATCGCGATCGGGGCGCTGTACCTGTACGTCGCGCCCGGGCTGCAGACGCGGCTGATCGGGGCCAAGCTCGCAGAGCTGCAGGCCGCGGCGAATCAGCACTCAGGACCGATCGCCCGGACCGTCGGGAGCCCGATCGCGCTGACCAGGGTCAAGGAGCTGGTGATCCGCACCGGTGGCACCACCGGCGACCGCGTCACGCTGCTGTCGGTCAACCGCGTCCAGGGCGCGCTGCAGCTCTCGCCCCAGGCGGATTCCACCAATCCCGCGGCCAGCGGCCAGCTCGGGTTCTCGATCGCCTACCGGGCGATCGACGCCGGCAGGCTGATGGCCGGGACCGAGGCGAGCCGCTCCGGCGGGGTGGCCGAGGCGGCGCAGCCCGTGCCCTACGACGGCCGGGTGGCGGCGGTGATCGTGTACTCGGCCCCGGTGTCGGACATCATGCGCGCGGTCACCACGGTGCGTCACGAGATCCTCGTGGCCGGCGGGATCGCGCTGCTGCTGGCGCTGGTCGGGGGCTACCTGGTGGCCCGGGCGCTGGCCCAGCGGGTCAAGCGCCTCGAGCTCGCGGCCAAGCGAGTCGCGGCGGGCGAGTTCAGCCATCCGATCCCGGTCGAGTCCTCGGACGAGCTTGGCCAGCTGGCGGTCGCCTTCAACGAGATGCAGCAGCAGCTGGCCCAGCTCGAGCTCGCCCGCAAGAAGTTCATCGCCACCGCCTCGCATGAGCTGCGCACGCCGGTGTTCTCGCTCGGTGGCTTCGTCGAGCTGCTCGAGGACGAGGAACTGGATCCCGACACCCGGCGGCGATTCCTAGACCAGGTCCGTGACCAGGTGCAGCGGCTCGGCAAGCTCTCGGTCGACCTGCTCGATCTCTCGAGGCTCGAGTCAGGCTCGCTCGAGCTGCGCCCCGAGGAGGTCGACCTGGGTGAGCTCACCCGCTCGGTGTCAGGAGAATTCGAGCCGACGCTCGCCCAACATGACTCGCGCCTGGAGCTGCGCCTGCCCTCACGCCGGATCGAAGCCCAGTGCGATCCGGTCCGCGTCGCGCAGATCATGCGGATCCTGATCGACAACGCGCTGACCCACACGCCGGCGGGGACCCAGATCGTGGTCTCCGCCGCGCGCGATGACGGGCGCGTCGCGCTCGCGGTGCGCGACAACGGCGAGGGGATCGACCGCCAGGCGCTGCCGAGGATCTTCGAGCCCTTCTACACCGCCGACGATGCGCAGGGCTCGGGCCTGGGGCTGGCGATCGCCTCCGAGCTGGCCGAGCGGATGGCCGGTCGGCTGTCGGTGCGCTCGGCGGCCGAAGGCACGACGTTCACGCTCCAGATCCCGGCCTAAACCGGTGCGTCCCAGGCCTCGAGCAGCCGGAGCCACACCTCGCTGCGGGTTGGAAAGGCCGGCATCGCGTGGATCAGCCGCTCCAGCGCCACCTCGCCGACGATCGCGATCGTGGCGGCGTGAAGCCACTCGGCGACCTCGGGGCCGGTGAAGGTCGCCCCGACGATCACCGAGCGATCCTCGTCGACCACGATCCGAGCCCGGGCCGGCGCTCCCTTGCCGACGAAGCTCGCCCCAGCCGTCCGGCCGGGCTCGGCATCGACCGCGCGCGCCGGGATCCCGGCCTGCAGCGCCTGTTCGAGCGTCAGCCCGACGGCGGCGATCTGGGGCTCGGTGAACACGACCCGCGGTGACCGCTCGCCGTCCCAGATCGCGCGGGCGTCGCGGTTCAAGATCACGCTGGTCGCCACGCGGGCCTGGTACTTGCCGGCGTGGGTGAGCAGGGCGCGGCCGTTGACGTCGCCGATCGCGTACAGCCAGCTGTGTCCGGGCACGCGCATCCGGTCGTCGACCGAGATCGTCGCCCCCGGCTCGAGACCGACCGTCTCCAGGCCCAGGTCGTCGGTGTGCGGCCGGCGCCCGGTCGCCACCAGCAGCTCATCGCTGCGCAGCTCTTCGCCATCGGCGAGCGTCAGCGTGAAGGCTCCGGAGCCGCCGCCGTCTCGGGCCGCCTTGACCGCCTCGACGCCGACCCGGACCTCGACGCCGAGATCCTGCAGCGACTCGGCGAGCTGCTCGCCGGCGAACGGCTCCTCGTCGACCAGCAGCCGTCCCATCACCTCGACCAGCGTCACCTCGGAGCCGAGCGAGCCCCAGGCCTGGGCGAGCTCGCAGCCGACGGCGCCGCCTCCGAGCACGGTCAGGCGCTCCGGGACGCGCTCGGCGCCCGTTCCCCGCCGGTTGGTCCACGGCGAGATCTCTGACAGTCCCTCGACAGGCGGGATCGCGGCCCCGCTGCCCACCGCGATCACCACCGCGCGCCGGGCCTGCAGCAGCTCGCCGTCGACGATCACCCGCCGCTCCCCGTCCAGCCGTGCCTGGCCGCGGACCAGCCTGATCCCGGCTTCCTCGACCCAGGGCAGCTGGACCGAGTCGTCGAGGTCGTGGATCACCTGGTCGCGGCGGGCCAGCACCGCCGCCGCATCGAGAGCGCCGGTGACCGCCTCGCGGGCCCCCGGCACCCGCGCCACCTCGGCCAGCAGCTCGGCGGGGCGCAGCAGCGCCTTGGACGGCATGCAGGCCCAGAAGGCGCACTCGCCGCCGACCAGCTCGCGCTCGACCAGCACGACGTCCAGCCCGGCGCCGGACAGCCGACCGGCGCACACCTCTCCGGCCGGGCCGGCGCCGATCACGATCGCCTCGTGCTCGCTCATCGAGCCGTCAACGGTAATCGACGCGCGCTGGGTTCGTTTCAGGACACCTCGCGCAGGCGGCCGGACTCGACCTCGTAGACGAAGCCCCGGATCGAGTCCTTGTGGGGGATGAATGGCGAGGCCTTGATCCGCGCGATCGACTGCCGCACGTCCTGCTCGAGGTCGGCGAACGACTCGGCCGCCCAGTCGGGCTTGATCCCGGTCTCCTTCTGGATCGACGCCTTGAACTCGTCGTCGGTGAAGGTGAGCATCCCGCAGCCGGTGTGGTGGATCAGGACGATCTCCTCGGTTCCCAGCAGCCGCTGGGAGATGACCAGCGAGCGAACCGCGTCATCGGTGATCACCCCGCCGGCGTTGCGGATCACGTGCGCATCGCCCTCCTTCAGGCCGAGCGCGCCATAGACGTTCAGCCGGGCGTCCATGCAGGCGACGACGGCGACCTTCGTGGCCGGCGGCATCGGCAGGTCGGCCTTGTCGAACCCGGCTGCGTACCGCTCGTTGTTGGCCAGTAGCTCGTCGGTAGTGGTAGTGCTCATTAGAGGGCTCCTTTTCAGTTGGGCGGCAAAATACCTAGTAAATCGATTGGTTTTTGGGTAATTCGGGTACCGGCCACGATACTGGTGGAGGGAGGCTCTCCGCTGTGCCCGCGCAACCTCGACCGCAGCGCGGGGGTGCAAGACTAGGAGCTCGATGCCGTCCGACGCCCCCGACACGCCCCTGGTGCTGGTGTCCAACCGCGGGCCGGTGACCTTTCAGCCCGGTGGTGAGATCAAGCGGGGCACCGGCGGGCTGGTCACGGCACTGATCGGGCTGGCCTCGCACCGGCCGGTGACCTGGGTGGCCTCGGCGATGACCGACGAGGACATCGCCGAGGCCGAGCGCCACGAAGGCCGTCCGTTCCCGGTCAGAACCCCCGACGGAGACGAGTACCGGGTCAAGCTGGTGGCCTCCGACCCCGACGCCTACGACGGCTTCTACAACATCATCGCCAACCCGATGCTGTGGTTCATCCAGCACTACCTGTGGGACCTCAGTAACGCGCCGGACATCCGCCGCAACGAGACCGAGGCGTTCGAGTTCGGCTACAACGCGGTCAACGAGGACCTCGCCGGAGCCGTGCTCGATGAGGTCGCGGGGATCGAGAAGCCGGTCGTGATGGTCCACGACTATCACCTCTACACGCTCCCGGGGCTGATCCGCCGCAGCCGGCCGGACGTGTTCCTGCACCACTTCGTCCACATCCCGTGGAGCCAATCGGACTCCTGGCGGGTGCTCCCGTCGGTGATCCGCCGCGAGATCTACGAGGGGATCCTGTCCAACGACATCATCGGCTTTCACACCCGCTCCTACCGGCACAACTTCCTCCAGTGCTGCCGGGACCTGATGGACCTCGAGGTCGACTTCGAGGGCGGAGTGGTCAAGTTCGGCGACCGCGAGGTGTGGGTCCGGGCCTACCCGCTGCCGATCGACTCGGGCAAGATCCAGGCGGTCGCCAGCCGGCCGCGGGTGCGCGAGTTCGAGCACGAGCTGCTGCGCCGCCGGCGCGATCACCTGATCCTGCGCGTCGACCGGGCCGACCTGAGCAAGAACGTGCTGCGCGGCTTCAGCGCTTTTGACACCTTTCTCGAGCAGCACCCCGAGTTCCGCGAGAACATCACCTTCATCGCCCAGCTGATGCCGTCACGGACCGATGTCACCGAGTACGCCGAGTACCTGGAGCGCATCGAGGCGGTGGTGGCGGTGGTCAACCACCGCCATGGCTCGCCGGACTGGATGCCGATCCAGCTCAAGCTCCGTGACGACCTCGAGGAGGCGGTGGCCGCCTACAAGCACTACGACGTGCTGATGGTCAACGCGATGTTCGACGGTATGAACCTGGTCGCCAAGGAAGGGCCGATGGTCAACGAGCGCGCGGGCGTCTCGATCCTGTCGGAGAACACCGGCGCGCACGAGGAGCTGGGTGAGTACGCGCTGTCGGTCAACCCGTTCGACATTCAGGAGCTCGCCGACTCGATCCACTCCGCGTTGACGATGCCGGTCACCGAGCGCCGGCGCCGCCACGAGGGGCTGAAATCGATCGTCACCGCGCGCAACCCGGGCGACTGGGTCGACGACCAACTGGCCGACATCCGGGCCAAGGAGCATGCCTAGATCGACGGGGTGCGGCTCAGAAAGCCGCGCGCGAGGCCTACCCCGGCGAGAGGAGCAATGACACGGTCGGGCCCGGTCCCGAGCGGGTGATCTGCAGACGCGCTCCTTGGGCGTGGGCCAGCGAGCGAGCCAGGGCCAGCCCGATCCCATGACCGGCCCCGCTCCCGCGTTCAAACGCCGCTTCGACATCTGGCCCGAAGCCGGGCCCCTGGTCTGAGACCCCGAGCGTGAAGGCGTCGCCCGCCCGCCGGACCGCCACCGTCACCGCTCCCCGGCCGTGGGCTCGAGCGTTGTTCATCAGCACCTCGACGATCTCGTCGAGCACCGCCGGCGAGATCGCGGCCGTCGCCCGCTCGGCGTCGATCACGATGCGCAACGGACGTCCCTGCGCGGCCAGGGGACCAAGCCACCGCGCCTCGAGTCCTCGCATCGCTTGCTCCAGGTCGACCTTCTGCTCGCCGGGCGGAGTGCCGCGGGCCAGCCCCAGGAGGGTCTCGATCGTCACCTCCAGCCGATCCACCTGCGCCAGCGCGCCCGCCAGCTCGGACCCTCGCGCGGGCGAGCCCAGGGCGAGGGTCTCGAGCTCGAGACGGAGCGCGGTGAGCGGGGTGCGCAGCTGGTGCGAGGCATCCGCGCTGAACGCGCGCTCGCGGCTCACGAGCTCGCCGATCCGGCGTGAGCCGGTGTTCAGCGCCGCGCCGACCTCGTCGATCTCGGGAATCTTGGTCGTCTCGGCGCGGGCGGCGAAATCGCCCTCGCCGACTCGGTGGGCGGCGGCGGCCAGGGTCTCGAGTGGCCGGGCCAGGCGTCGCCCGAGAGCCAGCGCGGCCAGCACGGCCAGCGCCACCACGCCGGCGCCCAGCGCCGCCAGCGCCGGCCAGGCCCGATCGGCCCGCCGCGATACGTTCGCCTGGGTTCGCTGCGCCCGCACCGCACCGGCGACCCGTTCGCCGTTTCGCAAGGGCACCGCGACGACGAGCCGGCCGTCCGGGGCGGCGGCGCTCGGGGCGCCGGTCCGCAGGGCGCTCTGCGTGGCCCGGTCGGCGCTCGGTGGGCCGGCCCCCCGGATTCGCCGCCCGGTGGTCGTGTAGATGCCGATCTGACCGGCGAACCGCGGCAGCTCGATCCGATCCGGGGTGCTCGAGCCGAGGTCGATGCCGCGCGTCGCCGCATCGGTGTCGCGCTGCAGGCGCAGCAGCTCCTCGTCGCGGTAGCTGCGCAAAAGGACGACGGCCAGCGGCAGCGCGAACAGGAGCACCGCGGATCCCGCCACGCCGGCGATCGCGAGGACGAGCCGGCGCCTCACTGGCGCTCGAAGCGGTAGCCCACCCCGCGCAAGGTCGCGATCGCGTCCGCGCCGAGCTTGTTGCGCAGAGCCAGCACGTGAGTGTCCAGGGTCTTGGTGGAGCCCAGCCAACTGGTCTCCCAGACCGCGTCCATGATCCGGGCGCGCGTCAGCGCGATCCCGGGGTTGGCGGCGAACAGGGTCAGGAGGTCGAATTCCTTGGGGCGCATCGAGAGCTCATCCCCGCGCAACCAGGCCCGCCGCGCCGCCCGATCGATGCGAAGTGCGCCTACGTCCAGAAGACCCTCGGCCTCGTTCATCGGCCCGGTCCTGCGCCGCAGATGGGATCGGATCCGAGCCAGCAGCTCGGAGAGACGAAACGGCTTGACGAGGTAATCATCGGCCCCGGCGTCCAGCCCGGCCACGATGTCGAGTTCGTGATCGCGGGCCGTGAGGATCAGGATCGCCAGAGCCGGCCAGGCCGCGCGCAGGCGCCGGCAGACCTCCAGGCCGTCGACATCTGGCAATCCGAGGTCGAGGATCACCAGCCCGATGGGTGGCTCGGCCGCCCGCACGGCGCCCGACCCTTGCGCCAGGCGCCGCGCCGAGTGGCCCTGTCCCTCCAGCACCCGGACCAGCCCGGTGGCGATCGCCTCGTCGTCCTCCACGATCAGAATCGTCGCCTCGTCCATGCGGCGGACGCTAGCGCCGAAACCCGTTTTGACCGGGCGTTGACCCACGCGGACGCGGGCGTGAACTGGACTTCGTACGGTCGCCATCGATGAGGCAACGACTGCACGGAGGTCCGATGCGCAAGGTTTCTGTTCTGCTGGCGCTGGTGCTCGTGACGACGGCCGGCGGCTGCGGCTCCTCGTCGAGCTCCACGTCGCCTGGGTCGGCGGCGCCGTCCTCCTCATCCACGCCGGCCGCGGCCGCGGGAGGCGGGTCGGGCTCCGCCACCACGAGCTCCTCCTCGAGCGGCGTGAACCCCAATCAGCACGAGACGCTTCCACCCGGGGACATCCCGGACACGATCGCCTACGTCCCGTACGCGGTGCCCGGGGCCGGGCTGACGGTGAGCACCCCGGAGGGCTGGTCGCGCTCGGGCGGGCACGGGACGGTCAAATTCACCGACAAGCTCAACGAGGTCCAGCTGTTCACGCTGCCGGCCAAGGCCCCGCCCACGATCGCCTCGGTCAAGCAATCCGAGATCCCGAAGATCTCGGCTTCGGTCAAGACGTTCAAGCTGGAATCGGTGACCATGGTCTCGCGCACGTCAGGCCCCGCCGTCCGCATCCTCTACCTCGGCGATTCTCAGCCTGACCCGGTGACCGGTAAGGTCGGCACGCTCGCCTTCGAGCGCTATGACTTCTTTCACAAGGGCCGCGAGGTGGTCCTGTTGCTCTCCTCCCCGAAGGGGTCAGACAACGTCGATCCGTGGCGCAAGGTCACCGACTCGCTGCGCTTCACCCGATGAGCGCGGTGCTCGAGGCGCACAGCCTCTACCGCTTCTTTCACGCCGGCGACGATGAGACGCTCGCCCTGCAGGGCGTCTCGCTCGCGCTGGAAGAAGGAGAGCTGGTCGCGGTCACGGGCCCGTCGGGCTCGGGCAAGTCGACCCTGTTGGCCTGCCTGGCCGGACTCGACGAGCCCGACGGAGGAAGCGTGAGCATCGACGGAACCCGCATCTCCCGCCGTCCCGAGGACGAGCGGGCGCGGATCCGCGGCACCCGGATCGGGATGCTGTTCCAGCAGGCCAACCTGGTCGGGCACCTCTCGGTGACCGACAACGTCGCGCTGGCCCAGCGGATGGGCGCCGGCTCGCGGGGCAGCGACTGGCGAACCGAGGTGGTGCAGCGCTGCGGGATCGAGCATCGAGCCTCGGCGCGCCCGTCCCAGCTCTCGGGCGGAGAGCTGGCCCGCGCCGGACTGGCGGTGGCGTTGGCCAACGATCCGCCGCTGATCCTGGCCGACGAACCCACCGGTGAGCTCGACTCGGTCACCGCCGCGCGGATCCTCGACCTGCTCCGCGAGCGGGCGGGTGCCGGTGCCGGGGTGCTGATCGTCACCCACAGTCCCGAGGTTGCTGAGACCGCGGATCGCGAGATCCGGCTGCTCGACGGCAGGGTGCAACTGTGAACGATCGCCTGCCGCTGGTCCGCTGCGAAGGCGCGGCCCGCACCTACGGCTCGGGCCCTACCGCGACGGTCGCCCTGCAGCCGACCGACTGCCAGGTGCTCGCCGGCCAGAGCATCGCCATCGTGGGTCCTTCGGGATCGGGCAAGTCCACCCTGCTGCATCTGATGGCCGGTCTCGACGACCCCACCGTCGGCACGGTGAGCTGGCCGGCGATCGGCAGCCGTGAGGAGCTTCGCCCGGGACGGGTGGCGGTCATCTTCCAGGGGCCGAGCCTCCTGCCACCGCTCACGGTGCTGGAGAACGTCTCGCTGCCGCTGCTCATCGGCGGGATGACCGATCGGGAGGCCAGGGAGGTGGCCCGGACCGCGCTGCGCACCCTGGACCTCGAGGAGCTGGCCGACAAGCTGCCCGAGGAGATTTCCGGCGGCCAGGCCCAGAGGGTCGCCGTCGCGCGCGCCCTGGCGGGAGAGCCGAGTCTGATCCTGGCCGATGAACCGACCGGTCAGCTTGACCGCAGCAACGGAGCCGCGGTCGTCGACGTCCTGCTGGCCGCCGGCCGGCACTCGGGATCGGCGCTCGTGGTCTCGACCCACGACCTGACCGTCGCCGAACGCCTACCGGAGCGCTGGGAGATGCACAGCGGCGAGATCCAGACCGACACGAGGCAACCCACATGGTCGCACTGAACTGGCTCCGCGGGCTGATCGCCCATCGGCCGACCCGGATCTTCGCCACGGCGCTGGGCGTCGCGGTCGGCGTGGCCCTGATCGCCTCGATCGGGACGTTTCTGTCGGCGACCAACGCCAAGATGACCCAGCGGGCGATCGCCCGGGTGGCGATCGATTGGCAGGTCGAGGCGCAGCCCGGCGCCAGTCCGGGCGCTCTGCTGTCAAGCGTCCGCGCGTTTCCGGGAGTCAAGCGAGCGCTCCCGGTGCAGTTCACAACCTCCCCGGGCCTCACCGCGACCACGCACGGCTCCACCCAGACGACCGGCCAAGCGCGGGTGCTCGGCTTGCCGCCCGGCTACGCCGCGGCATTCCCCGGCGAGCTGCGACTGCTCACGGGAAGCCTCAACGGAGTCCTGGTCTTCCAGCAGACGGCGTCGAACCTGCACGTCGCGCCCGGTGACACGATCACGGTCGCCCGGCCCGGCGCCAAGCCGGCCCGGGTGACGGTAGGCGGCGTGGTCGACCTCCCGTTCGCCGATTCGCTGTTTCAAAAGGTCGGCGCGCCTCCGGGCGCGCAGCTCTCCGCCCCGCCCGACAACGTGATCCTGTTGCCGGCGGCCGAGTTCGCCCGCGTCCAGGCGCCGATCATCGCCAACCGGCCCGAGCTGATCCGCACGCAGATCCACGTGGTCCTGTCGCACCGTCTGGCCAGCGGCCCGAGCGCCGCCTTCGCCGATGTCGCCGCCCGCGCCCACAACCTGGAGAGCCGGCTCACTGGTGCCGGCCTGGTCGGTGACAACCTCGGGGTGGCGCTGGATACCGCCCGCCAGGATGCCCTGTACGCCCAGATCCTGTTCCTGTTCCTCGGCCTCCCCGGGGCGATCCTGGCCGGCCTGGTCACCGCGCTGATCGCCTCCTCCGGCGCCGACCGCCGGCGCCGCGACGCCGCGCTGCTGCGCACCCGCGGCGCGTCGACCCAGACGCTGGTGCGGATCGCGATGGCCGAGACGCTGTTCGCGGGTCTGCTGGGCGTCGTGGTCGGGCTGGGGGCGGCGCTGCTGATCGGGCGCGGCAGCTTCGGCACGGCGTCGTTCGGCGCCGGCACCGTCTCGGCGATCTCGTGGTCGGTCGGCGCCGCGCTAGTCGGGTTGATCATCGCCGCGATCTCGATCGCCCTGCCCGCCCTCCGCGACGCCCGCTCGCTGACCGTGGCCGGGCAGCGCCGGCAGGTCGGCCGCACCGAGCGCGGCCCGCTCTGGGCCCGGTACGGACTGGACTTCGTCGCGCTGGCGATCGCCGGCTTCGTCTACTGGCAGGCCTCCCAGAGCGGATACCAGCTCGTCCTCGCGCCCGAGGGCGTGGCTCAGGTGTCGGTCAACTGGTACGCGCTGCTGGCGCCGGTGCTGGGCTGGATCGGACTGGGACTGCTGGCATACCGGATCGCTGACCTGTTCCTGAGCCGGGGACGGGGGCCGCTCGCCGGTGCGCTGCGCCCGCTGGCCGGAGAGCTCGCTCCCACGGTGTCGGCGACCATGAGCCGTCAGCGGCGGTTGCTCGCCCGCGCCGTGGCGCTGGTCGCGCTGACCGCGGCGTTCGCCGGTTCGACCTCGGTGTTCAACTCCACCTATCAGGCCCAGGCCGAAGTCGACGCGCGTTTGTCCAACGGCGCCGATGTCACGGTGACCGAGCCCCCCGGCGCCGTGGTCGGCCCGCGGCAGGGGATCGCCCAGCTGAGGAAGATCCCGGGAGTCGGCTCGGTCGAGCCGCTGCAGCATCGCTTCGCCTACATCGGCGCCGACCTGCAGGACCTCTATGGGGTCAGGCCGCAGAGCATCATCGATCAGGGCAAGCTCCAGGACGGCTGGTTTGCCGGCGGCACCGCGGCGAACCTGATGAAGATCCTGGCTCGGCGACCCGACGCGATCCTGGTCAGCGCGGAGACCGTGCACGACTATCAGCTGCATCCGGGTGACCGGATAAACCTGCGCCTCCAGAACGGCGCCACCAAGCAGCTCGAGACCGTGGCGTTTCAATACGTGGGCGTCGCCAAGGAGTTCCCCACCGCCCCCAAGGACTCGTTCTTCGTCGCCAACCAGTCCTACGTCGCCGCCCAGACGGGCTCGGATGCCGTCGGATCCTTTCTGGTGCAGACCGACGGGACCAGTCCCGTCACCGTCTCGGAACGGATCTCGCGGGTCCTGGGGTCCGGCGCGCACGTGACCAACCTGGTCAACCAGCGCCACGTCGTCGGCTCGAACCTGACGGCGGTCGAGCTCTCCGGTCTGACCCGGATCGAGCTGGCCTTCGCGCTGGTGCTGGCCGCCGCGGCGACCGGACTCGCGCTCGGCCTGGGCTTTCAGGAACGGCGGCGGACGTTCGCGATCGCCAGCGCGCTGGGGGCTCGGCGACGGCAGCTCGGCGGTTTTGTGTGGGGCGAGTCAATCTTCGTCACCGGGGGCGGCCTGATCCTCGGCAGCCTGATCGCGGCGCTGCTCTCCGTGGTCCTGGTCGACGTGCTCACGGGGGTGTTCGATCCCCCGCCTGACTTCCTGACGATCCCCTGGTTCTATCTGCTCGCGGTGGGGGTCGCCGTGCTCGCCACCGTCCTCGCCGCCGGAGTCATCACCCTCCGAGCCCTGCGCCGCCCGGCGATCGAAGAGCTCCGCGACCTGTGAGCGATTCCGCTGTGGTCACCCAACCAGCCCAATCGCGGGCCATGGTTCTCAACGCTGACGGCGTTGATCGTGAGCTGCGGCGGACCCCGCAGTCGCCGGGTCAAAGCGACCCCGCCGGATGACCTGGCGTAAGCCCGGTGCCGGCCACCGTCATCTGACCCTGCTCGCAACGATCGCTGTCGCGCTGGCCGCGACGGCGGTGTTGCACTTCGTCGGACAGAGCTCGGCCGTCCCGATCGCCTCTCAGCGGGCGGCGTCTTCCGCGGTTCGCGCTCGATCGAAGTGGCCAAGCCTGCCGCGTGCGACGAGGTGGCCAGGCCTGCCGAGCGCGGCGGATGGGCGCGTAGGGCTGAGGCTCGGCTGCCGCGAAAGAGCATCGTCGCCCTGGAGATCGGGAACGAGCCCGATATCTACAGCCACTCCTTCTGGCAGGACTTGACTGCCGCCGGACGCGGCGCCCGGATCCTCCCGGCCAGCATGTCAGCCACCAGCTATGCCCACGATTTCCGCGCCTACGCCGGAGCACTCTCCTCCCCCGCCCCCGACGTGCCGCTGTTCGGGCCGGCGCTGGCCGAGCCCGCGCGAAACCTCAACTGGGTCTCCGGCCTACTCGCGAGCCCCCATCCCAGGCTGGGTGCCATCACGGTGCACCGGTATCCATACTCCGCCTGCGCTCAGCCAGGATCTCGAAGATACCCGACGATCGCGCGCGTGCTCTCAGAGAACGCCACCGCCGGGATGGCACGCACCGTCAGAGGCGCTCGCCGCCTGGCGGCTCGGGCGCGCCTCCCGTTGCGTCTGACCGAGATCAACTCGGTCACCTGCGGCGGGACTCGAGGTGTGAGTGACACGTTCGCGACCGCCTTGTGGGCACCGGATGCGCTGTTTGAGCTGTTGCGAGCAGGGCGTCGCCTCGGCCGACGTGCACGTTCGAGCCAGGGCGATCAACCAGGCCTTCGCGCTGACCAAACGGGGACTGGTCGCCCATCCGCTGCTGTACGGCATGATCCTCTTCTCCCGGACGCTGGGTGCGGACCCGCATCTGATCCCTGCGGCACCTGGCGTGGACGCCCCGCGATCGAGAGCGTCACGACAGGGCTACCAGCTGACGATTCCGCGGCTGAGTGCGGCACTACTCACCGTGCACCTCCGTCCCGGGGCGCTCGCAGGCAAACCCGCCCGGCAGCCACCCGCTATAGTCGGCCGCCGCTTCGACACGGGCGACTCACGATGGCGATTCAAGCTTCCCTCTATGACCTGATGCTGGTCCTCTCGACAACCACCGAGGACGAGCGGCGGCCCAGGATCCTCAGCGATGTGGAGGCCCAGATCGCCTCCGGCGGTGGCGCCGTGCAGCGCAACGACGATTGGAAAACGCGGCCGCTGGCCTACGAGATCTCCCATCAGCGCGAGGGCGAGTACCACCTGCTCCAGTTCACCGGGCCGCCCGAACTGCTGGACGCTCTGTCGCACAGCTTGCGGATCGACGACGGAGTCCTGCGGTTTCGCATCATCAAGGTCCTGCCCGGCACGCCGGCTCCGCCGGAGGCCGCGCCGCCGGTGCTGGCGGCCGCTCAGGTCCCGGCCGAGTCCTGAGCCCTCCGCCCGCGGCGGGATGTCGCAAGATCGTGACGGCGTGTGCCCGCTTACGGTCAGCACCGCAACGTTTTCGGCCATTTTCCGCTGAGCACGTGGGCAGCCGCCTGGGCCGGGCCTAGACTCGGCGACGACCTTTCAACGTTCCTGGGAAGGAGCCTCAGCAATGGCAGGCAGCAACATCAACCGGGTGACCATCACCGGAAACCTCACGCGCGATCCCGAGCTCAGCTCGGTGTCCTCGAGCGGCACGTCGGTGTGCTCGCTGCGGGTCGCCTGCAACGGCCGGCGCAAGAACAACGAGACCGGGCAGTGGGAGGATCAGCCCAACTACTTCGACGTCACGGTGTGGGGCGCCCAGGGCGAGAACTGCTCCCGCTTCTTGAGCAAGGGCCGACCGGTGGCGATCGACGGTCGTCTGCGCTGGCGCGAGTGGACTTCCCCCGAAGGACAGAAGCGCCAGGCAGTCGATATCATCGCTGACACAGTTCAGTTCCTCGGCGGGCGTGACGACGCCGGCAACGGGAACGGGTTCTCGAGCAACGCCCGCGTGGCTGAGAGCGACGTCCCGATCGATACAGGCGATTTCGAGCGCTCACCGGTGGGCGCGGGGGCCGACGAGGACATCCCGTTCTAGAGGCAGCGGACGAACGCAGCGCAATCAAGCTAGGCTGATGCCCAGTGGCAAAGCAACGTAGAAGGCCGGTGCGCCGGCGCGATCGCAAGGGCGGCCCGAGTTCGACCCGTCGCAAGTCGTGCCCGTACTGCCGCGACAAGATCGATCAGGTGGACTACAAGGACGTGTCCACGCTGCGGCGGTTCATCTCTGACCGCGGCAAGATCCGCTCGCGCCGGATCACCGGAGCCTGCCGGCGCCATCAGAGCCAGGTGGCCAGGGCGGTCAAGCGGGCCCGCGAGCTCGCCCTGCTCCCCTACGTCGCCGAAGGCAGCGAACATCGGGGCGGTCGCGGGGATCGAGACCGCGACCGCGACCGCGACCGCTGAGTCAGGAGCCGGTCCAGTGCCGCAGGCGATCCTGACCCAAGATGTCGAGAGCCTCGGCGACCGCGGCACAGTCGTCGACGTGTCGGCCGGTTATCTACGCAACTATCTGCTGCCCCGCAAGCTCGCCGAGCCGGCGACCGCGTCCTCGATCAAGGTGGCGCGTAAGCGCCAGGAGGACGCCGAGCGGGCTCTGCGCGAAGCCGAGGAGCGTTCGCGCGAGAGCGCCGCGGTGCTCGGACGGACGGTCCTGACGATCCCGCAGCAGGCCGGCGACGACGGGCGGCTATTCGGATCGGTGACCACGCAGGACATAGCCGATGCGATCCGCGATGCCCGGGCGATCCGCATCGATCGACGCAAGATCCACCTCGACGAACCGATCCGCAACATCGGGACCTACATGGTGGTGGTCGAGATCGCCGACGAAGTGACGGCGGCGGTCAAGACCATGGTCGTCGCTTCCTCGTAGAGTGGGGCCGGCTAAGCGGGCTGGGCTGGCCGCTCCCGCGCTTTGCGCGCTCAGCGCGAAATGCCGCTTGGGTGCAGGCGACGCGACAAGCGCGTGAGGGTCAACCCAGCCCGCTCGCCTGCCGCACCCCTCGTGGAGGCCATCAGGCGGCCTCCGACCGCCTGATTGAAGCGGGAGCCCGTGAAGCCTCGGGCGTTGGCACCGTGACAGCCGGGGATGGACAGATCTCCTGACGACTCATCGGAAGGCGCAGGCCGTCGGGGGAGGATGCTTTCTTCAGCGCCGTCCGGGACGAGTCATGTATTTGCTTCCGGGAACCTCAAAGCCGAAGCGCTTGTAAAGCTCGTGGGCATCCTCAGTGCCGAGCCACCACCGAAGATCCCGCTGTGGACCATTGTCGACAGTCTCGCGGACAAGCTCGACCCCGAGCCGCCGTCCGCGGTATGCAGCCAGGACGTAGACGTCGCACAGGTAGGCGATGTGCACGCTGTCGGAGAGGACTCGCGCGAACCCGACCTGTCGCGGTCCGTCGTAAAGGCCAACGACCCGAGCCGCCTCCCGCACGGTTTGCTCGACCGCCGCGCGGGAGCGTCCACGCGCCCAGTAGGACTCATTGCTCAGATAATCGTGGACGGCGGCCACGTCGACCCTAGAGGGGTCATCGTCGAGTTCGAGGCCCTGTGGGAGCGACCGCCGCACGGCGTCAGCTGGCCTGATTGGCTGGAGCAGCTGCGACGATCACCAGCTATCCGGATCCGCGGGCACCCCGCTCAGCTGGGAGTACATGTACGTCAGGTAGGACGTGTAGCCGCGCTGTCGATAGAAGCTGACCGCGTGGTCATTGGTCGTGACCGAGGCGACGATCATCTCCCCGATTCCCCGATCCATGACCTCCCGTTCGACGCGGCGAAGCAGCTCGCTTCCGATGCCCCGAGAGCGTGCTTCTCCAGCGACGGCGAGGGTTTGAAGCTCGGCAATCTCCTCGCCGCCCACCCACGTGTCATCGAGCACGTCGCTGCCGTGGACGCTCACGATTGCGTAGGCAACGATCTCGTGGTATAGGACGACGACGAGTCCGAAGGCCTTCGGGTGCGAAAGCCAGCCCTCGTATGCGCGCTTCCGTCGCTGCCATGAGACCTCTGGGTCTGGCGGCGGCGGCATCTCCGGCGCGGAGACGCTCGCGTGATGCGCGAGCAATTCGCGCCACAGCGGCTCAACCGCGTCGAGCCCGGCCGTGGCGAGTCTCCGAATCGCGACGCAGTCGCCCCCGACCGGCCGATCGCCGGCTGGTCTTGCACGAGGCGCGTCGAGCTTCGACAGGTAGCGCGCGGACCGCCTGGTCCTCGAAGCCCAACCGCCTGTAGAGGCAATGGGCCTCCTTCCGCTCGCGGCGGCTGGTCAATTCCATCTCCACAGCCCCGTGACGTACGGCGAACTCTCGCGCATGACCGACCAACAGCGCGCCGATGCCCCGCCCGCGGTACGGCTCATCTACCACCAGAGCAACGAGCCGAGCACGCGATCCAGCTCGCTCGAAGAAGGGCATCACGTAGACCGCGGCACAGCCCACCAGCCGATGCTCGAGGCAGGCGACGAACGCGGCTGCACGGTCGTCGCCCGTCCAAGCCCCGAGCCGCAGGCGGATCTCATCTCGGTCGGGCGGGTAGCCCAACTGAGTGAGGAGGCGAACGAGCTCCGGTGCGTCATTGGCTGATAGTCGACGCACCCGAATTCCAACAGCCTCACATCTCACTTCTTCCAGCATAAGAGCTCTCACCGCTAGGCGGGCAAGACTCTGGCGTGTACGCGGCGCGTAGGATTACCGGAGCGTGAGCGAGATCGATTCGGGTGCGGCTCTTCTGGAGGGACGTCACGCCTGGCGCGGGATCACGGAGTTGGCGTAGCGTAGGTCGTGGTTGCGGTGTCGTTCTTTGGCGAGG